>Ga0075435_100002020_pt1 | contig 13281 bp, 12 predicted proteins | sample RhiMethybrSRZTD4_FD_75302 | JGI IMG/M metagenome (GOLD analysis project Ga0075435, IMG submission 75302) | Populus rhizosphere microbial communities from Tennessee, USA - Rhizosphere MetaG P. TD hybrid SRZTD4 | ecosystem: Host-associated > Plants > Roots > Rhizosphere > Soil | place: USA...
CCGGTGGTCGCCGATCCGCTCCCGTGGGAGCGGATCGGCGACGCCGACGGCGCCTTCTTCACGGCGGGCGACGTCGGCGCGCTCCGAGCGGCTCGCGGGGCTCGCGTCCTCGTCGCCACCTCGCGGGTGATGGACGTCCTCCGAGCGGCCGGGGTCGCGCTCGACGTCGTCGTCGGCAGCGAGCTCGACCCTGCCGAGCGGTACGAGCCGATCGAGCCACCTCCCGCCGTCGTTGTGCGGACGCGTGGACGAGACGGCGGATCGTGGGAGACCTCGGACGGGCGGCGCGGCCGCTACGAGGCGGCCGCGCCGTCCGGCCCGATCGTCGACACGTACGGCGCGGGCGACAGCTTCCAGGCCGGGCTCACGTTCGGTCTGGCTCGAGGCGACGACGTCGAGGACGCGCTCGCGCTCGCGGCGCGGTGCGGCGCGGCGGCGGCCGCCGGCCGAGGACCGACCGGCGGCCAGCTCCGCGCGGCCGACCTGCGGACCTGAAACGTTCCTCGCCCGCGACATACTGGACGGGACATGGGCGAACACCTCGGGTGGGCCGTCGAGACGTCGCGAGACGGCGAGAAGTGGCGCTTCCTCGGGAAAGGCTGGACGAAGCCCGGCGAGCCGCTCCTCCTGCACGGTGCGTCGACCTTCGTGCGGTACAAGGCGGAGCACGAGAAGGAGTTCGGCGACGCCCTCGAGCGCACGGGCGACGAGCCGATGACGATGATCGACCTCGAATCCGGCGTCCGGACCGACCTGTGGCCGAGCGCGGAGCACCGGGGACTGCCGGTCCTGTTGCCGGGCGGCGAGGTCGGACGACTGCTGCGCTTCGAGCGCGAGGGCGACGAGTTCACCTGGGCGCTCGAGTTCCGTGGCGAGCGCTTCCGCCCTCGAGCCTGAACCGGTCCGGTTGTCCGAACGGAACCCCCACCGTAGGGTCGGAAGGAGATCCGTGATCCCCCGCTCCACGGAAGGGAGGGCCGTCATGTCCACGCCTCGCCAACGGTTCCGTCTGGCCGCGATCGCGATCGCCGCGGCCGCGATCGCCGCGGCGCCGATCGCCCCCGCGCACGCCTCGTCCGACGTCCACATCGTCGTCGCCTTCGACGAGTCGGCCGGACAGAACCCCGAGGGCATCGCGCTCGATCACCGGGGCGACGTCTTCGTCAGCGTCTCGCCGCTCGGCGACGTCTGGAAGATCCCGCCGGGCACGTCGACACCCCACCCGTTCGGACACGTCGACGGGATCGCGCCCGGGAGCGACTTCGGCTTGCTCGGGCTCGCCGTCGACGTCCAGGGCAACGTGTACGGAGCCGTACAGTCGGCCGACCCGGCCGCGAACGGTGTCTGGCGCTTCGATCGTCGCACCGGCGACGCGACGCGGCTCCCGGGCACGCAGGCGATCGGGATCGCGAACGGTCTCGCCTTCGACCACAACGGGAACCTGTTCATCACCGACTCCGCCGCCGGCGCGATCTGGCGCGTTCCGTGGGGCGGAAGCGCATCGATCTGGGCGCAAGACCCCGCCCTGGCGGGGGACGGCAGCCTCCACCTCGGCGTCCCGCTCGGCGCGAACGGCATCGCCGTGCGTCACCGGACCCTGACGGTCACGAACACCGAGCAGCACACGATCCTGTCGATCCCGACGTCGGACCCGAGCGCGATCCGCGTCGTCGCGACGCTCAGCGGCAACCCCGACGGCGTGGCGATGGACGTCCACGGGGACGCCTACGTCGCGGTCAACCTGGCGAATACGATCGCGAAGATCTCGCCGAGCGGATCGGTGAGCGTCGTTGCGAGCGGGAACCCGCTCGACTTCCCGTCGAGCGTCGCCTTCGGGACCGCGCACGGCGGGCGCCGGACGCTGTACGGCGTGAACTTCTCGCTCGGCGAGCTGTTCGGCCTCCCGCCGGGCTTCGGACCCGCCGTCTTCACGATCGACGTCGGCGTGGCCGGCATGCCGGTGGCCTGAACGTCGGAAGGAGCCGCGATGGAACCGTGGTCGTTCGAACCCAAGGGGCGCTTCGCCGAGCACACGATCTCGAGCCGAGCCTTGCTCGGGAACGCCCTGGACGACCCGGCGGATCGCCCGCTGTGGGTCTACGTCCCGCCCGGCTACGAGGACGACCCGGCCGCGAGGTATCCCTCGATCTACGTGATCCAGGGCCTCACCGGGCAGCTCGACATGTGGCGGAACCGGTCGCCGTTCCGGCAGAACTTCCCGGAGCTCGCCGACGGCCTATTCGCACGCGACGAAGCGCCCCCGGCGATCGTCGTGTGGGTGGACTGCTGGACGTCGCTCGGGGGCAGCCAGTTCCTCGACTCGCCGGGGACGGGCAACTACCTCACGTACCTCTGCGACGAGGTGGTCCCCTTCGTCGACGAGCGGTACCGGACGATCGCCGACCGCGACCACCGCGGGATCCAGGGCAAGTCGAGCGGGGGGTACGGCGCGATGGTCGTGCCGATGCTCCGGCCCGACCTCTGGGGCGGCCTCGCCACGCACGCGGGCGACGCGCTGTTCGAGACGTGCTACCTGCCGGAGTTCCGCGAGACCGTCCGCGTCCTCCGCGACGAGTACGACGGCTCCTACGAGAACTTCTGGAAGGACTTCCGGAGCCGGCCGGCCATGTCGAAGGACAGCGACGGCCATCTGCTGAACGACTGGTGCATGGCGGCGTGCTACTCGGCCGATCCCGACGGGACGGTGCGCCTTCCCTTCGACCCCGCGACCGGTGAGCTGATCCCCGAGGTCTGGGACCGCTGGCTCCTGCTCGACCCGGTGCGGATGGTGGCATCGCACGCGGACGACCTGCGGTCGATGCGGGCGATCTACATCGACGCCGGGAAGCGGGACGAGTTCTTCCTCGACCTGGGTGCCGAAGCCTTCCATCGGGAGCTCGAGACGCACGGGGTGACCGACGTGTCGTTCGAGCTGTTCGACGCGACGCACATGGCCATCGAGTACCGCTACCCACTCAGCTTGAAGTACCTCGCCGAGCGATTGTCCGCCTGAAAGGAGCGCCCGTGGAGTACCGCACCCTCGGAACGACCGGCGTCCGCGTGAGCACGCACTGCCTCGGCACGATGATGTTCGGCGGTCGTGGGAACGCCGATCACGACGACTGCGTCCGCATCATCCATCGCGCGATCGACGCCGGCGTGAACTTCGTCGACACCGCCGACGTGTACTCGGACGGCGAATCGGAGGAGATCGTCGGGAAGGCGCTCGAGGGATGCCGTGACGACGTCGTCCTGGCGACGAAGGTCCACTGGGAGATGGGGCCGGGCCAGAACGACCACGGGAACTCCCGACTCTGGATCACCCGCGAGGTCGAGAACTCCCTGCGACGGCTCGGCACCGATCACATCGACCTGTATCAGATCCATCGCCCGGAGGAGGGCACCGACATCGAGGAGACGCTCGGTGCGCTGACCGACCTCCAGCGTGCCGGCAAGATCCGGTACTTCGGGTCTTCGACGTTCAGCGGGTGGCAGCTCGTGGAGGCGCAGTGGGTGGCGGAGCGTCGAGCCCTCTCGCGCTTCCGAAGCGAGCAGCCTCCCTATTCGATCTTCGTCCGGCAGATCGAGCACGACGTCCTGCCGGTCGCGCAGACCTACGGCATGGGCGTGCTCGTGTGGAGCCCACTGAACCGCGGCTGGCTCACCGGCCGGTATCGGCGAGACGCGTTCGACCGCTCGCCCGAGTCCCGCGCCGGCAGGTCCTTCGAGGTGAACGCGAAGCTCTTCGACGAAGCACGCCCCGAGATCCAGCACAAGCTCGACCTCGTCGAGGAGCTGGCGAAGATCGCGGCCGACGCGGGCATCTCGATGACGCACCTGTCGATCGCCTTCACGCTCGCGCACCCGGCCGTGACCTCGGCGATCATCGGCCCGCGGACGAGCGAACAGCTGGACGATCTGCTCGCCGGCGCGGACGTCCGCCTCGACGCCGACACGCTCGACGCGATCGACAGGATCGTGCCGCCGGGCACCCTCGTCGACGAGAACGACCGCGGGATCTCCCCGTGGTGGCTCGAGCCGGGGGCGCGGCGCCGGTAGTCAGCCCGCGCGACGAGCGCTCGGCGGTTCCTCGAAGCCGTACAACCGCCGGGCGCCGGGCGACATCCGTGCCCACTCCGCGTGGGAGATCGTGGCGGTCTTGACCGGCTCTCGGGCCGCCTGCTGGCCGCGCCGGCGACGGCCCGACCGACCGATCGGCTGCGGGTCCGGCGCCGGCGGTCTCGGCACGTGAGGGTTGCGGAGCGCGGCGGGGAGCCGCTCCAGCTTGCCGGCTCGCGAACCGGCGGACCAGGCGGCGTCCGGCACGAAGCGAGGCAGCTCGACAGCCCGCACGATCAGCTCCGATCCGGGCTCGCGATCCGGCTCGGGCTCGGGCTCGGGCACGGGCTCGGGGATCGGTTCCGGATCGGGAACGGGTTCCGGATCGGGAACGGGTTCCGGCTCGGGAACCGGCTCCGGCTCGGGGTCGGACGCGAACTCCGGCTCGAACTCAGGCTCCGGTTCGTGGATCACGGCGCGCGAGACGCTCTCCGCGCCGTCGACGACGAACGTCGGGTCGAAGCCGATCCTCTCCGGCTCCGGTCGGAAGGGCACCGGCTCGCCGCCAACGACCTGCGCCTCGACGGATGCCTCAACGGGCGGCGACAGCGCCTCTCCGGTCCAAACAGGGCGTGCCTCCTCCGCCTCGTCGCGCCGCCGCAGCTCGTCGGCGAAGCGCTCGGCGCCCCAGCGCGCAGCCTTCTGCTGCTTGTAGGCCAGGAGAGCCGCCTCGAGCTCCTCGTCCACGTCGGGACCGGCCTCCGGTGCTCGGAGGGCCAAGAGCTCATCCCACGGGTCTCCGCCCCGATCCGCCCCATCGGTTCCCACGACGTGGGTATCGGCACGGCACATGGGGTGCCTTCAGTCCCGTGTCGAAGTCGCCCCGCCGCGTTCGTCATGGTCGTAGCGGCCCGGACCACGGGCCACGGAAGGAGGGAACGGCATGGCGAAGTACCTGTTGCTGTACCGGGGCGGGAAGATGCCAGAGAGCGAGGCCGAGCAGGCCGCGGTCATGAAGGCTTGGGACGCTTGGTTCCACGAGCTCGGCTCCGCGGTGGCCGATGGCGGGAACCCGTTCACGCCAGGAGCCTCGAAGGCGATCGCCGCCGACGGCGCCGTGTCCGACGCTTCGTCGAACGCGAGCGGCTATTCGGTCCTGGAGGCCGACTCGCTCGACCACGCCACGACGCTCGCCAAGGGCTGCCCGGTCCTGCAGGGCGGCGCCACGATCGAGGTCTACGAGACCTTCGACGTGATGTGACGGGTGGGGCGGGGGCGGCCCGGCGGAGCCGGGCCGCCCCCGCCCTCAACCGTCCAGCTCCTCGATCGTCGCGTTCGAGGGCGGCACCTCGGCCCGCAGCGTCGACGAGACCCGTTCCGCCTCACGCATCACGCGCAACACGTTCCGGCCGGCGATCTTCGACAGATCCTCGTCGGTGTAGCCGCGCGACGAGAGTTCCTCGAACAACGCCGGATAACGTGAGACGTCCGCCAGCCCGTCTGGCAACCCCTGGACCCCGTCGAAGTCGCTCCCGATCCCGATCGCGTCGACCCCGGCCACGTCGCGGATGTGGTCGATGTGATCGGCCACGTCGGCGAGCGATGACGGGGGCGTGGGCTGGGCTTCGAACCATGCATCCATCGCGATGCGCACGGCGTCGGGATCGTCCGGCATCTGATGCTTCAAGCGGTCCCACTCGGCGAGGCCAGCGGCGTTCGCCTCCGCCCCCTCCTTCGTGAGGAACCACGGCACGAAGGATGCCTGCACGACCGCACCGGCCCGGCCGGCGAGCTCCAAGACGTCGTCCGGGACGTTCCTCGGGACGTCGCAGAGCGCGCGGGCCGACGAGTGCGAGAACACGACCGGCGCGGCCGAGACGTCGATCGCCTGACGCATCGTGTCGTCGCTCACGTGCGAGAGGTCGACGAGCACCCCTTCGCGGTTCAGCTCGCGGACGACCGCTTCGCCGAATGGCGTGAGCCCGCCGTGCGAGCGGTCGCCGGTCGCCGAGTCGGCCCACGGCGTGTCGTCGTTATGCGTCAACGTCATGTAGCCGGCGCCGAGCCGGGCCAGCATCCGGAGCGTCCCGAGCGACGAGCCGATCGCGTGACCGCCCTCCACACCGATCATGGAGGCCACACGCCCGGACGCGGCGATCCGTTCGACGTCGTCGGCCGTCCGCGCCTGCTCGAGCGATCCGGGGTTGCCACCGACGAGTTCGAAGAACGCGTCGATCTGCTCCAACGTCTGGGTGACCGCGTCCACGGGCGCGAGGTCGGACGGGACGTACACCGACCAGAACTGTCCACCGACGCCGCCTGTCCTCAGCCGTGGGAGGTCGGTGTGGAGCGACGGGGCGGGTCCGGACGGCCCGAGCGGCTCGCCCTTGAGTCGCGCCTCACGGAGCGCCCAGAGCAGGTCGTTGTGGCCGTCGATGAGGGGCGCGTCGCGGAGGAGGTCGGTCATCGTTCCCATGACGACGCAGTATCCGCGATGGAAGGGGGGCGGAGACGCGAACGGCGGCGCCCGCCGACTCCACGCCGGTCACACAGGGAACGCGGGCCGGCCGGACGCTGCCGAGCTGGAAGATGGTCTCCGCCCCCGCCCGAACCGTACGCGCCGAGGGGCTCACGTCAAGTCTGCAGCGTGGGCGCGCCCGGTAGCCTTGCCTTTCCCGATGCGACCGGACGAGGGCTTCGAACCGATCACGACCGAGCGGCTGCGACTCCGTCGCTCGACCCCGGAGGATGCCGGGGCCATCTCGGCGTACCGCAGCGACCCCGAGGTCCATCGGATGCAGGGCTGGGAGAGGACGGACCCGGATGGCGTTCGTGCCGAGATCGAGGAGATGGCGCCCCGACGGCCCGGCGAGCCGGGCGGCTGGGTCCAGTTCACGGTCGAGAACCGCGGCGACGCCTCGCTCGTGGGCGACGTTGGCCTGAGCCCCGCCGACGGGGAGCCGGGCGTGATCAAGGTGGGGTACACGATCGATCCGCGGTTCCAGGGTCGCGGGTACGCGACCGAAGCGGTGGCCGCGCTCGTCGACTACGCGTTCGGCACGCTCGAAGCCGAGGTCGTTCGCGCGTACGCCGGTGCGGAGAACACGCCGTCGATCCGCGTGATGGAGAAGGTCGGCATGCGGCTGATCGAACGGTTCCAGGGCAGCGACGGCGAAGAGAGGTGGACCGGCGTGCGGTACGAGGTCGCGCGCGACGAGCGCGCGGCTGCGGACTGAGTCGCGGCGACCCTGATCGGGGCTTGCGGAGGCCTTCCAGCCCTCCCATCATCATGGTCGTGAAACGTTGCCCATATTGCGCGGAGGAGATCCAGGACGCTGCGATCGTCTGCCGCTACTGCGGGCGCGACCTCCAAGCGCCGACCCCGGCACCGGCCGCGCCGGCGACCGACACGACGATCGCGTCGGATGAACCGTACGGAAGCGGTATGGCCCTGGGCGCGACGTTGCTGACCATATTCGCCCCGTTCATCGCGTTGGTCGCCGCGCTCATCATGCGGGGTAGCGAAACCCGTCCGAAACGGCTCGCGTTCCTCCGGACGTGGGCGATCGCGAGCGGCGCCTGGCTCGCGACGGGTTCATCATCGTCCTGATCGCAGCCGTCGCCGTGCTCGGAACGGCCGGCTGCAAGGGCGGTATCGATCAGTACTCACCGCCGAGCTATGAGAGCCGGGATGGCGTGCACTGGACGGCTGTCTATCCGTGCCGAGAGGGTGGAACGACGCGGACGCCCGCGTCTCCTGGGAGCGTGCCGGGGGCCTAGGGAAGCTCGGATCGGAGAGCCGGCTCCGCGAGGATCGCCGAGCCCGACTCGACCTCGCGTGTTCGTCCCGACGAGGCACACGGTGTGATGGAACTTCCCGAGCGACCGACCGAATCGGTCAGCGGTTAGCGGACCGCGGCACGACCAGCGCGTCGACAGCGAGGCAGCCCGTCGGCGAGACGATCACGGGGTTCGCGTCGAGCTCGGCGATCAGATCGCCGAGCTCGACCGCGAGCACGCTCAATCGTGAGACGGCGCGAGCGAGCGCGGCGACGTCGGCCGGGTCGGACCCTCGAGCCCCGTCCAACAACGGCCGGATGCGGAGCGCGTCGATCATCCGCATCGCGCTGGACTCATCGAGCGGCGGGAGACCGAGCCGCCGATCGTGGAGCAGCTCCACGAGCACACCTCCCGCCGCGACCAGCACGAGCGGGCCGAAGGTCGCGTCGTGCACGATCCCCAGCGCCATCTCGACCCCAGGGGCAGCCATCTTCGCGACCGTGACATGTGGTCCGAGTCGCGCGGCCATGTCGACGTATGCCATCGACACCTCCTGGCCGCCGTCCAGCCCCAACCGCACGCCCGCCGCATCGGTCTTGTGGTGGATCTCCGGCGCGGCGGTCTTCAGGACGACCGGGTACCCCAGGTCCTCCGCCGCCCGGATCGCCTCCTCGGCCGTCGCGGCGACCCGGACCTCGACGGTCGGGATGCCGTAGTCCGCGAGGAGGCGCAGCCCCTCCTGCTCCCCGATCGCCTCGCCGGTCCCCAACCGCACGCGCCACCACTCGCGCACATCGCTCGGCGCGGCCTCCACGTCGGCTCGCCGAGATCGTCCTCGCCACGTCGCGTCGTCGATCAGATGCTTGAGGGCGCGGAGGCCGGACGTCGCGCCCTCGAGGACGGGGATGCCGGCACCCCGGAGCAGCCCGACCTCCTCACGGTCGATCGTCGCGGAGAGGTTCGACAGCACGCAGAAGGGCTTCGTCGTCGTGTTCCACACGTCGAGGGCGATCTGGAGATAGCCCTCGTCGTACGGCTCGCCCTGGCGCGTCAGATCCACCACGAACGCCATCGCGGCAACCTCGTCGTCTTCGTGGAACGCCGCGAAGGACTCTCGGAAGATCCGATCCGCGTCGATCCCCGTCCCCCACGCGTCGAGCGGGTTCGCGGCCTCGAGGCCCGGGTCCAGCACCCCGGCGACCCGTGCGAGGGTCGCTTCCGAGACCTCGGCGAGCGGGACGTCCTCGTCCGCGGCCAGGTCGACGAACAACGCTCGCTCGCCACCGCTGTCGTGAACGCTCGCGACACCGGTCCCGGCGGTGACCCGCCGCGGCGCGGAGAACAGCTCCATCGCGTCCGCCAGCTCGTCGAGCGAACGCACCTCGTGCACCCCATAGGCCTCGAACACGGCCTCGAACGCGCCGTGCTCGCCGGCGAGCGCCCCCGAGTGTGCGGTGACCATCGTCATCGAACGCTCCGTCCTGCCGACCTTCAACGCGAACACCGGGACGTCGCGCTCGGCGGCCAGCGCGAGGGAGCCCACGAACCCATCGGGGTTCCGCACGGTCTCCAGCAGGAGCGCGAGGACCTTCGTCGTCTCGCGGTCGAGGGCGAACCGGACGTACTCGTCCATCGTCGTGACGATCTCTTGACCGCTCGAGACGACGAGGTCGAAGCCGATCCCTCGGTCGTTGAACGCGAGCGCAGCGAACGCCGACCCGCTGTGGGATATGAACGTGACGGGGCCTTGTCGCAGCTCGTCGGGCGTCGCGAAGCCGGTCGCGCGCAGGTGGCCGGGGACGTTCAGGAACCCCATCCCGTTCCCGCCGCACACCGCGATCCCCGCATCGTGGGCGAGCGCCGCCACGCGCTCGGCCAGCGAGGGCCCTTCGCCAGGCTCCTCGTACAGCGACGAGAACGTCACCACGCTGCCCACGCCGGCCTCGACCGCCTCTTCCATCGCGCGCTCAATCCGGGCGTTCGCGACCCCGAGGATCGCGAGGTCGACCGGCCCGGACGCCTCCAGGATCGAGGGGTAGCAGCGGTAGCCGTCGACCTCGTCGTATCCCGGGTTGATCGGGAAGACGTCGCCGTCGAACCCACCGCGGCGAAGCTCGGCCATCATCTGGGCGCCGAGCGAGCCCTCCTTCACCGACGCGCCGACGACCGCGACCGAACGAGCCTCGAGCATCCGCTCGAGGCCCGTTCGCGGATCGTTCGGGTCGGGGCTCACTTCGTGCGGATCGCGCGGTCCTTCTTCGCCTGGCGGTACGCCTGCCAGCCGGGGATCCCGTTGACGCCGCCCCCGGCATGCGTCGCCGAGGACCCGTGGTAGAGCCCCTTGAGCGGCGTCCGGTAGTCGCCGTAGCCGGGCGCCGGGCGCATGTGGAACAGCTGGTCCGCCGAGAGCTCGCCGTGGAAGATGTTGCCCCCGATCAGGCCGAGCTCCTGCTCCATGTCGTACGGGCCGATCACCTGGTAGTCGATGATCGAGTCGTTGAAGTTGGGCGCGAGCTCGTCGTAGAGGTCGAAGGTCCGCTTCGCGTACGCATCCAACTCGTCGCGGTGTGGCTCGCCGGCCCAGTCGTCGGGCACCCATTGGCTGAACATGGAGAAGACGTGGGTGCCCTCGGGCGCGAGCTTCTTGTCGAGCGTCGTCGGGATCGTGCCGTCAACGAACGGCGCGACCGCGGGCTTCCGGGACATGTGCGCGTCCTGGAACGCCTGCTCGGCGTAGTCCGAGGAGAAGCACAGCTCGACCGACCCCGTGTGGTGGTCCTGCATGTCCTTCCCCGGTTGCGCCTTGAAGTCCGGCAGCTCGCTGATCGCGACGTTGATCTTCACGACGCCGCTCCGCGTCTTCCACCGCTCGATGTCCCAGACGAAGTCCGCGGGCAGCTCGTGGCGCTCGATCAGCTCGAGGAACGCGATCTTCGGGTGGATGCAGCTCACGACGACCGGCGCTCGCAGCTCCGAGCCGTCGTCCAGCACGACGCCGACGGCGCGGCCGTTCTTCGCGACGATCTTCTTCACCTTCGCGTTCGTCCGTATCTCGCAGCCGAACGCCTCGGCGGCCTTGCGGATCGACGTGCTCACGGCGCCCATCCCGCCCTGCTGGAACCCCCACGAGCCGAGGTGGCCGTCGCCCACGTCGCCGATCGAATGGTGCAGCATCACGTAGGCCGTGCCGGGCTCATCCGGGCCCGCCCACGTCCCGATCACGCCGTTGACCGTCAGCATGCCCTTGACCGCGTCGGACTCGAACCAGTCGTTCAGCAGATCGCTCACGCTCATCGTGAACAGCCGCGTGACGTCGGCGACGCCGCGCACGCCGAGCTTGCGCACCTTCCACGCGGTCTGCGCCGTCGCGAGGAGGTCCATCGGGTGCATCGATCCCACGTTCGGTGGGACCTTCAGCAGGAGTGGGCCGAGCACGTCGGCGACGCCCTTCAGCCATGCCTCCCACTTGGGCATCGTGTCGGCGTCCCGCTTGGAGAACTGCGCGATCGAGTCGTAGGACTTCCGCGAATCGTCGGGGTACACGGTCACGGCTCGGCCGTCCGGATACGCCTGGAAATACGGACCGAACGGCGTCACGTCGTAGCCGAACTCCTTGAGCTTGAGGTCGCGGATGATCGTCGGCGGCATCAACGACATCACGTAGGAATAGGTGGTGACGTTGATCTCGGGGTGGTCCGCGAACGGGGCGCTCGTGTCCGCCGCGCCGCCGGTCTTGTTCCGAGCCTCGAGGACGACGGTCCGCGCCCCGTCGCGGGCGAAGTACGCGCCGCTCACGAGGCCGTTGTGGCCGCCGCCGATGATGATCGCGTCGTAGACGTTCGCTGCCATCGCCGGTGTCCGTTCCTTCCCCCGGCGGTCGCCGGAACCCGCGTATCATGCCTCCCGTTTGAACCGCCAGTCAACTCGGCCCACGCCTTTCGGATGATTTGACTCCGCAGGTCAGGGCCGTACACTCCCCTGAAGCGTCGATCAGGACCGACGGCCTGGGCCGTCGGGTTTGGTCCTCGTTCAAAGGACGTTCCAAGGAGCTGTGTGAGCGCGAAGCCGAGACAGAAACCCCAGCGCGATCGCCACCAGGAGATCGTGGAGGCGGCCGCGCAGGTGATCACGGACCGCGGGCTCGCCGAGACGCGGATCCAGGACATCGCCGAGCGCTGCGGCGTCTCACCGGGGCTGATCCTGTACTACTTCGAGTCGAAGGACCGTCTGCTCGTCGAAGCCCTGACGTACGCGAACGACCAGTCGTACCTGCGGACCACCCGCGAGCTCCGGAAGCTGCCGGCCGCGCACGAACGGATGGACCGCCTCATCGAGCTGTCGGTGCCCGGCCTGCTCCCCGAGTACTCGCTCCTGGACGAATGGGCGCTCTGGCTCGAGATCTGGGTGCGAGCCCTCCGCGACCCGCAGATGGCGAAGGAACGCGAGAGCCTCGATCGCAGGTGGGTCCAGTCGATCGCCGAGGTGATCCGATACGGGCGTCAGACCGGCGAGTTCCCGCAGGACAGCGGCGACGCCGACGACATCGCGATGGAGTTCGGCGCGATGGTGGACGGGCTCGCGATCCAGGTCCTGTTGAACGATGCGGTGATGACGCCCCCTCGGATGTACGAGATCTGCCTCGACGTCGCCCGGCGCCTGATCGGCTACGACGGCGCGCGGCCGCGCTGAGTTCTCACCGAAGCCTCTCCTCCCGTTCCCTGCTCATCCTCAGGTTCCGGCGATGTGCTGGTCGCCGAAGAGGGAAGGAGGTGATCGGGGATGACCAGCAAGGTTCGCCGAGGGGCGGTCGCGATCGCGCTCGCGCCGGCCTCCTCGTCGGCGGCATCGGCGTGACGCAGGCGTGGGCGCACACGTCGTCGCCGTCGGCAAGCTCGAGTACCTCGAGCGGGAGCGGGAGCTCGAACAGCAACAGCAACTCGTCGAGCGACCACTGCCCGCACGACGCATCGAGCGGCTCGAGCTCCAGCAGCAGCTCGGCCAACGTGTGAGGTGAGATGGGATGGGCGGGCCGGCCCTTCGGGCCGGCCCGCCCCTGCCCCAGGCCGCTCGAGCCTCGGGTGGAACATCCGGCTCGTCGGTGACGTTGGAAAGGGCGCCGCCGTCCCGGAGGGAACCTTGTCGACCTGCGTCACCTGTCAGAACGAACTGGATCCAGAACGAGCCGAGAAGTACCACTATTGCACCCGCCCGGAGTGCCAAGCGGAGAACGCGCGTGGCCTCACGATGGTCGCGGTCGGCGTGAACAAGGCCTCGGACCAGTTCGAGGTCCTGACCGATCGGGTCAAGGACGAGATGGCCGGAGGGGCGTACCACGATGCTCGCCGGCGGACGTTCGCCGGCCACGTCGTTTCCCCTTCACGCCGGCCCCATGCCCGGCAGACGCCCGAGCGGGCGCCGAAGCCCGACTCCGAAGCCACCGAG
>Ga0075435_100002023_pt1 | contig 13263 bp, 11 predicted proteins | sample RhiMethybrSRZTD4_FD_75302 | JGI IMG/M metagenome (GOLD analysis project Ga0075435, IMG submission 75302) | Populus rhizosphere microbial communities from Tennessee, USA - Rhizosphere MetaG P. TD hybrid SRZTD4 | ecosystem: Host-associated > Plants > Roots > Rhizosphere > Soil | place: USA...
GCGGCGTTGCCGCCGAAGATTTTCTTTTTGTCCTCGTTGGGCAGCGCGAGATTCTCGATCACGTCGACCGAGCGCTTGAGCGCGATCGGCACCGGCGGGAAGTCGCTGCCGAACACGACATGGTCGACGCCGACCGTCTGGACGGCGCAGAGCACCGCCGGCGTGTGCAGGCTCACGGTGTCCATATAGAGCTGCTCGATGTAAGCCGCGGGCGGCTTCGTGAGGACATCGGGCTCCCAGGGCCCGAAGCTCGTATCTTTTCTGAGCTCGTAGCCGAAACCCAGGCGGCCCGGCAGCATCGGCAGCGCGCCGCCGACGTGCGCCGCCACGATCTTGAGCGTCGGGAATTTTTCCAGCCCGCCGGTGAGGATGAAGCGCGTGAGCGAGAGCGTCGTGTCGAACGGGCGCCCGAGCATCTCCGGCAGCCGGAAGATTTCCATCTTCTCGGCGCCGATCGTGATTCGCGGCGGATGGACGAAGAGCGGGACGTCCAAATCGGTCACCAGCTCGAAGAACGGCGCCGCGCGCGGTGAATCGAGATATTCGCCCTCGACGCTGGAATTCACCATGATGCCCTTGAGGCCGTACTCGCGCACGGCGCGCTCGGTCTCCTTCAGCATCCGGTCGTCGCCGAACGCGACGGAGGAGGCGAGGCCCAACAGCCGTCCGGGGTGTTTGCTCGTCGCCTCGGCGGCGAACTCGTTGAACTGCTTGACCACTTCGAGAGCGTCCGCGCCCTGCGGCGTGCGGATCCAGTTGTTGCCGAAGACGGTGAGGTTGACGCCGGCGCGGTCCTGCTCCGCGAGCAGACCCGGGATGTCGAAGATCGCCGGCGGCGACTTCGCGTTATGCCAGCTCTTCGGCACGAGATGGGAATGGCAGTCGATGATCATGATGCGCTTCCTTCGACTTAAAACATATGCGGTCGAGACTACCAATGTCAATTGATCGCGCGCGTGTAAAGCCTGTGCGCGTATGTTAAAAACCACTGCATGCCCGCGACGAAAGAACACATCGCCCGCCTCATCCGCGGCGCGCTGGGCGAGATCAAGGCCGACCTGATCGTCACCGGCGGCAAGCTCGTCAACGTCTATTCGGGCGAGATTCTCGGCGGCATGGAGATTGCCGTCCTCGACGGCAGAATCTGCCACGTCGGAGCGAGCGCACGGCATACGCACGGCGCGCATACCCAAGTCATCGACGCGCACGGGCTCTACGTCGCGCCCGGCTTCATCGACGCGCACACGCACATCGGCCACTACTGCCGTCCCTACGAATACCTTCAGGCGTATGTGCCGCACGGCACGACGGCGCTCATCGCCTCGTGCGACGAGCAGGCGACGGTGTTCGGCTTTCGCGGCGTAGAGCTTTTTCTCGACGAGGTCGCGGCCCATCCACTGCGCGTTTACACCGTGCTCTCGATGGTCGCGCCGCAGGACCCGCGCCTCTGCAGCACGCAATCGCTGACGCAGGCAGAGGTCGCCGCCGCGCTCGACGACCCGCGCGTCATCGGCCTGGGCGAGATCGTCTCGTGGCTCCGCGTGCTCGACGGCGACGCGGAGCTCTTGGAGCGCATCGAGATGACGCGCGCGCGCGGCAAGATCGTACACGGCCACACGGCGGGCGCGCGCGACCACAAGCTCTCGGCGCTCGCCGCCGCCGGGATCTCATCCTGCCACGAGCCGATCAACGAGGCGGAAGCCTTGCAGCGGCTCCGTTCCGGTTACTGGACGATGCTCCGCGAAGGGTCGTTCCGGCGCGATCTCGAAGCGACGCTCACGCCGATCGTCGCGCGCGGCCTAAGCACGCAGCGGCTGATGCTCGTGACCGACGGCATGTCGCCCGACGACGTGGCGGTCGACGGCCATATGGATTTCGTTATTCGCCGCGCGATCGAGATCGGCCTCACGCCGATGCAGGCGATCCAGGCCGCGACCTTGAACGCCGCGGTGTATTCGGGTCTGGATCAGGAGATCGGCGGCATCGCGCCGGGGCGCAACGCGGACTTCGCGCTGCTCGAGGATTTAAACCGCGTCGAGGTCCGCTCGACGATCATCGGCGGGAAGCTCGCCGCCGAATCCGGCGACTCGCTGGTCGACTCCCGGCCGATCGCGTGGCCCGAAGACACGCTGCACACGCTGCGCAACATTCCGCGTGTCGAAGCCAAGGCGTTTCGCGTTCCATGCGCCGCGCCGCGCGCGAAAATCCGCGTGATGCAGCTCGTCGGGCAGACGATCACGGCGGAGCGGGTGATCGAGATCGCTCCGCGCGACGGCGCGCTCCAGGCCGATGCGACCAACGACCTCATGAAAATAGCCGTCTTCGAGCGCCACCGGCCGGAGGGCGGCGTCGCGCTGGGATTTTTGAAGGGCTTCGGCGCGCGCGTCGGCGCCGTCGGCATGACGACGAACCTGGACGAGAACACGCTGCTCGTCGCCGGCTACGACGACGCCGATATGGCGCTCTGCGCGAATAGGCTGATAGGGGAGGGCGGGGGCATCGCGATCGTCGATCGCGGCGAAGCGCTGGAGAAAGTCGAATTTCCGGTCGGCGGAATTTTTTCGCTGGAGCCCTGGCGGGCGATCGCTTACAAGATGGATCGGATTCACCGCCGCTTGCGCGAGCGCGGCGCTCCGTTTGCGAAGCCGATCTACGCGCTCGCTTTTCTCACCTTCGTGACCCTGCCGGCGCTGAGGATCACCGCCCGCGGGCTCGTCGACGCCAAGGCGCGGAAGATCGTTCCTTTAGTGATCGACTAAGAGCTCATCGGATTTGCGGCCGCCGCTCTCCTGGCGCAGCAGCGGCAGTACTTTGCCTTCTTTTTCTTTTTTCATGGAGCAATGACCTTCGAAAGTCGCTCCGTCGGCGATGACGAGCGCCTGTGTCGTGAGGTCGCCGACGACGAGCGCCGAAGGCTGCAGCTCGATCTTCTTTTCAGCCTGAATATCGGCGGTCACTTTGCCGCGGACGACGATGGTCGTCGCGCTGACTTTGCCCTTTATGACGGCGTTGTCGCCGATCGTGAGCGCGCCGTGCACTAAAATCTCGCCCTCGACCTCGCCTTCGATGGTCGTGGGACCCTCGAAAAGAAGCCGTCCGTTAGCCTTGCTCCCGGGACCGAGATAAGCGCCGGACTCCGAGGCGCGCGCTCCCGCCGATCGATTCGTTTCCGCCATAGACACCCCCGAATTGCTCCCTTTTTAGTTCAGGCCAAAACGATTGTCCAGCGAAAAATAGGTGACAAATCGGGCCACAAAGCCCGCGCACGGCCCTGCGGCCGAAGCGCGTGGGCCGGCAAATTCCCATTGATTGACAAGGTGGGGCTCTTCTGTCACAAGTTTGCGATATGGCGTTAAAAGATCTGCGCGATTTTATTCGTCTTTTGGAATCGCACGGCGAGCTCCAGCGTGTGCGCGAGGAGGTCGACTGGAACCTCGAGATGGGGGCGATCATCCGCCATTGCTACGACATCGGCGCGCCCGCGGCATTCTTTGAAAAAGTCAAAGGGCATCCGAAAGGCTTCCGTGCGCTCGGCGCCTCTCTCGGCCCGAGCCGGCAGCCCGGCCATTCGCTTTACGCGCGCATCGCGCTCGCGTTCGGCCTCGAACCCGATGCGCCGCCGCAGCAGATCATGCAATATTACCTCGAGCGCAAAGAGAAGCCGATCAAGCCCGTCACGGTGAAAACCGGCCCGTGCAAGGAAAATATCGTCCGCGGAAAGGACGTCGATCTGCTGAAATTTCCCGCGCCGCTCATTCACGGCGGCGACGGCGGCCGCTACATCGGCACGTGGCATACGGTGATTACCAAAGATCCGGACAGCTCGTGGGTCAACTGGGGCATGTACCGGCTGATGATTCACGACCGGAACACGATGGGCTGCCTCTTCCCGCTGCAGCAGCACATCGGGCAGATGTATCAAAAATACGAGGCGATGAATAAGCCGATGCCGGCCGCGGTGGCGATCGGCGCGCAGCCCGTCGCGCCGATCGTGAGCTGCGTGCAGCTTCCGCCCTACGTCAACGAGGTCGACATCGCCGGCGCGCTCGCGCGCGAGCCTATCGAGCTCGTCAAATGCGAGACCCTCGACCTCGAAGTTCCCGCCGGGGCGGAGATCATTCTCGAGGGCGAGGTGCTGCCGCACGAGCGGAAGAACGAGGGGCCGTTCGGCGAATACATGGGTTACGAGGCGGGAAAGTCGTCGCCCAAGCCGATTTTCAAAGTGAACGCGATCACGCACCGCAACGATCCCATTCTAACGTTCTCCAATATGGGCATGCCGATTCACGAGTCGCAGATCGTGACGGCGTTCATCAAAGGCGCGGAGGTTTATTCGGAGCTGAAAAAGCTCGGCCTGCCGGTCAAAGGCGTTTATTATCCGCCGTTCGGCGTCGGCCATCTCGCGGTCGTCTCGACCGAGATTCCCTACATCAATTTCGCGCGGCGCGTGGCGCACGCGGTGTGGGCGACCAAGCCCGGCCTGTTCACGTACTATATCGTCGTCGTCGACAGCGATGTCGATCCGACGAACACCGACGAAGTCCTCCACGCGATCGCGACGAAATGCCATCCGGTGAACGGCATTCATCCGGTCGATCACATCCCGGGATTTCCCGTCCTCCTGCCGTTCCTGCCGCCGAAAGAGCGCTTGCTCGGCGACGCCGCCGGCGTGATTTTCGACTGCACCTGGCCGAAGGACTGGCCGGCGGAGTCGATACCGATCAAGGCGAGCTTCGAGAATCTCTGGCCCGAGGAGATTCGCGCGCGTGTGCTGGACAAATGGGAGGCTTACGGTTTTAAATCCGGCGACGCCGCGCCGGTGGATCGCGCGAAGGCTCGCGCGGGGCGAAAATAAATCAGTTCGCCCGAGTCGGGTTACTTCATCGCTTCTTCGTAGAGCTCCGCGGTTTTTTGCACCATCGCCGTCTCGGTAAACTCGCGCGCGACGCGGTCGCGCGCCGCTCGGCCCATCGCCGCTCTTCTCTCGGGATCGTTCAAAAGTTTCTCCAAAGCGTTCGCCAGCGCCGCGACGTTTTCCGACGGGAAGAGAAGGCCGGTGACGCCGTCGATGAGCACTTCCGGTATGCCGCCGACGTTCGCCGCGACGACGGGCTTGCGCGCCGCCATCGCCTCCAGAAGCGTGAACGACTGGCCTTCGCGGCGCGACGGGATCGCGACGATGTCCAGCGCGCGCATCAGGCGGCGCGCGTCGCTGCGGTAGCCGGCGAAATGAACGACATCCGCGACGCGCTCTCTCTCCGCCAATTCTCTTAAACCGGCTTCGTCGCGTCCGGATCCGATGAGCACCAGGCGGAGCGTCGGCTGCCGCGGCCTTAAGAGCGCCAGCGCGCGGATGAGCACATCGAAGCCTTTATCGTATTGCAGACGGCCGACGGCGCCGATCACCTCCGCCGTCGCCTCCAAGCCGAGCTCGGCGCGGATTTCGCCCGCATCCGCGGCCGTATCGAACTCGGAGACATCGATGCCGTTGACGATCACCGCGACTTCTTCCGGAGCGGCGTTTTTCTTGCGCACTATATCGTCCTTGACGGCCGCGCTGACCGCGACGATGCGATCGAGCGAACCGATCAGCCGCGCTTCGAAGAAGCGCTGGAGCGGCGAGCGCTGCGCGACGGTATTGTGCAAAGTCAAAAGCCGCCTGGGAATTCCCGCCAAGCGGCTCGCGACGACGCCGGGATAGATCGCCCCGAGCCTGCCCGCGTGGAAGTGAACGATGTCGAGTCGCTCGGCACGGAAAGCGTTGCGTGCTTCGAGCACGGGCGCCCAGTTCTCGATAAGCGGGCGGAGCACGCCGCGGTTGGCCGCCGGGTATTTTTCGATGATGCGCGGTGACATTCCCCTCTGATCGAGCGAGTCGTGGAGCGTTTTAGCGCGCGATTCGCAGAAGACGATGACGGAGTGTCGCGCGCGCATGTGATCGACGAGCGCGAGCACGTGACGCGCGATGCCGCCCTGGGGGTAAGGCGGCAGAAAGTATCCGATGCGCAGGGGCGGCATGTCAGACAAGCCAGCAGGCGATCTTAAGATCTTTTATGGACCGACGGATTTTCTTTGCGCAAAAGTTCGGCCAAAAAAAGCTTGCAGACGAACCAAGGCTCGATGAGATAGCGTTTCCCGAAGCGCCTTGGATTGGAAAGCAATCGGAAAAGCCATTCGAGGCCCATATGTCCCAGCCAGCGCGGCGGCGTCGCGGTCGCGCCGGCGAGGTAATCCATGAGGCCGCCGACGTTGAAGATCGCGCCGGCGTCGAGCGTTTCCCGGTTTTCCAAAATCCAGCGCTCCTGCCGCGGCATGCCCATGCCGACGAGGAGGAGATCCGGCCGGAAGCGGTTGATCGTCTCGACGACGGCCCGGTTCTCTGCGCCTTCGCGCTGCGCGTCGAAATAGCCGTGGGCGCTCTCGATCTCGAGCGCGGGAAATTCCGCGCGCAGCAGCGCGGCGCCGCGCGCCGCCACGCCGGGCCGCGCGCCGAGATAAAAGACGCGCCAGTTTCGCCGCTCCGCTTCGGCGAGCAGCGGGCGAATCCAGTCGAGCGGCGTCAGCCGCTGGGCGCGGGTCAAGGGCAGACCGAGCAGGTTGGCGATAAAGACTAAACTCATCCCGTCGATATGAACGGCGGCGGCGTTCGCGTAAAACCCGCGCACCCCGGCGTCATGATGATAAAGATAAAGACTGTGAAGATTGTGATTGGCTATTATCGACCCGCGGTGTTCGCTTACACTTTCGATAATGACGGCCTTGAGCTGCTGCCATGGCATAGGATCGATTCGGACGCCCAAAAGTTGAAGCATGGGAACAGCGGAGTTCGCTGCACTCGTCGGTGGCAAAGCCGCACGGGTCATGGCATCGCTTACGACGGCACCGGGTGCCGACGATGCCGGGGCGGCAATTTCCGCCGAGTACTTTTCATCGCGCAGTCATAGATTACGGGACCCGGCTGGTCCGCCGGCTTCCGATGTTTGGATGCCGCCGTGTCCTTTGCGGTGCGCGTGCCAGAATCGCGGAAGGATTTTCAGGAGCATCGAGCGCTCGCGGATCAGCAAGCGGAGAAATTTGCCATACAACGCCGGGTCGCGGGCGATCCAACGCCGGAGCGAGAGCGCCTGTTTCGCCGTAGAGCCGATGCCCAATCTCCACGCAACTGCGATGGGAAAGTAGCGTCCCCAGTGGCGGCGGAAAAACATCGGCTGGCGGGAATACAAACGAAATAATCCCTCGAGCTGTATCTGCCATGCGTCGGCGTCCAAGAATATGCGCGGGCGGGGCGGGTGGATCATGATCGCCGCGGGCCAAAACAGAATCGGTCCGCGCGTCAACACGTCCGCCGCCAATTGCGCATCCTCCCCGTAAGCGGATTTTTCATCGAAGCCCTCGGCGTCGATCAACGACTTTCTTCGATACGCGATGTTGCAGGTGCGATAATTCGAGTTTGGGCGCTGCGCGACGATTTGATAGGTCAACGGCGTCACCTGGGCGGGTTCGGTTAGGGTCTTTCCATAGAAGCCCAACGCCTGCGGCCGCTCGGCGAAGCCGCGCGCCAGCTCATGCAGCCACTGGCGGTCCGCCACACAGTCGTCGTCGGTAAACGCGATGATATCTGCGGTTCCGCTGCGCCAGCCATGATTCCGTGCGGCGCTTGCTCCGCCGTGCTGGATGTGAAGCGGCTTCACCCGTGGCTCGCGCGCCGCCCAAGTTTCAAGCGCTTTCCAGGTCTCATCCGAAGAACCGTCGTCGACGACGATGAGTCGATAGCGATCGGCGGGGTAGCTTTGATTTAAAAGGGACGCGATCAGCCGGTCGAGCATCGCGCAGCGGTTATACGTCGGGACGACAACCTCGATGAAAGGCGCGCTCATACAACCGCCGGTGGAGAAGGGGCGTTCTCTCCGTCGATGCACATACCGTCGCCGAAATGCGCTCGAGCTTTTTCAGTCAAGTTTTCCTGACTCGCGAAATCGAGCGTCTGCTTCAAGAAGTCGCGTTTCGCCAGAAAGATGCCGATGCCGTGCGCGGCGCACGGATAAGCCATTAAGATGACGCCGGGCGCGTCCGAGAGACGCCGCGCCTGCTCTCGGTCGCGCCGAGAATCCGCGCAGCAGTGGAGGAAGTATTTCGTTTTGCCGTTGGGCTTTCGCAAGAGCGGCGCGAGATCGAACAGCTCGCGCTGCGCGCGGCGTGAAAGACGCAGCTTCAAATGCGATCGCTTGTAACGGCTTCTGCGGATTGCGGCGAAGCTTGTGTCCAGAAAAGTCTGCGGTGCGAACGCGTGAACGTAATCCGCGCGTAACAGATGACCGGCCGCTATCGCGACATAACCCGCGGACGAAGTGCCGATGCACATCACCTTGCGCGGTTGGAGGGCTGCGATCTCCTGTTGAAGGTAGGCGATCAAGCTGGGAAAATCGGGCCGCTTCGCGTCGATGCCGTGTTGATACCACAGGCGATATTTGTCGCGCAGCAATATCCGGCTGTATCCCAACGCCTTAGTGGTGTCGAAAAACTCGTAGACGCGTAGAAAAAGCCGGTCGTCGAGCCCGGTGAAAGCGATGATGAGGCCTTCGTCGTTGCGTCCGCGCTCGACCAGCGCGGGCTCGCGAGCGACCCTGAGGTCATCGATCGCGAGTTTTTGTCCGGTCGCCGCTCTAAAAACCGTTATGCCGCGATCTCTGTAGAAGCTGAGTCGCGCTCGCAGACGGCTGGAGGAAAGCTCCATGCTTCACCAGCCGTTATCAACTGGGGGTTTAATTTGCAAATCGACGGTAATCTTGCAACGCTGATGCTCCGTGAAATAACTCACGACTTTAAGGTCATGAACATCTACTCTGTTTTAGAAAGCGCGGCCAATACATGGCCGGACAAGCCCGGCATTATCGACGGCGATCGGCTTTTTAATTACCAGGAGCTTTATGCGGCGGCCGAGACGCTGGCGGCAGAATTCCGCGCAGCGGGCTTGGCCGCCGGCGATAAGCTTGCGCTGCTGTTTCCGAACTCGGCGGAGTTCGTCATCGCGGTTTTCGCGGCGCTCCGGCTGAAGGCGATTATCGTACCGGTTCCGGCGACGGCGACCGCCGGCGAGGTGGCGGACTTGGCGCGTGAAGTCGCCGTGGACGCCTTCTGCTATCACACCCGGCTCGAACCATTAATCCCCGTAGATGAGAACCGCCGCGCGTTGCATGTGATCACGCCGGCGCGTCTGGCCATGGGCGGTCTGGGCGAGACGGCGGACGAAGACCGCGAGCGATTACGCCGGCTCGACGCGGCTGTCATTCGCTTCAGCTCCGGCACCACCGCGGCTGCAAAAGGCATTGTCATATCGCATCGTACCTTGTTCGAGCGCATGCATGCGCAAAACTCCGAGTTTAGATTCAGTGACGGTCAAGTCGTCGTCTGGATGCAACCGATGGCGATGACTCTAGCGGGTCCGATGTATGCCCTATTGTCGACGGGATCCTGTCTCGCGCCGGCGGGAGCGGTCGATATTCCGAAAATCGCCGAACTGCTGCGATCGCGGCAGGTGGCGCAGATCTATGCTTCCCCGCTCTCCTATCGCATGATGGCGAGCGATGAGGCGATTTCAGTGGCCGACGCGCGCGCCGTCAACCACTTCATCAGCACCAGCGCCCCGTTGTCAGAGGCGGCCGCCGAGGCCTTTCACCGCCGTTTCGGACGGGAAATCGCTCAGTACTACGGCTCGGGCGAATGCGCGCGCGCCAGCTCGAACTTGAGCGAGGACATATCGAAGCGGGGCTCGATCGGCAGACCGGCTGCGGGATACGAGTTCCGGCTGGAAGGCATCTCGGCCGACGCGAGCGGCCCCGAAGCCGTTGGAGAACTGCTCTTACGCGGAACAGGGCTTTTCGATGCCTATTACAGGCCGTGGAGATTGCGCGAGGAAGTCTTAGAGGATGGCTGGTTCCGGACCGGCGATATGGCGCGGCGCGACGCGGACGGCTATTACTGGATCGTCGGACGCACGAAAGAGGTCATCAACGTCGCCGGCGTCAAAGTCTTTCCCCGCCAGCTCGAAGAAATCCTGCTGACGCACCCGGCTGTGGAAGAAGCGCTCGTTTACGGCGCGCCGGAGCCGCGCTTCGGCGAAGGTCCGCGCGCGAGGGTAAAGCTCCGCGCCGGAGCGGCGGCGACCGAAAAGGAGATCCTCGACTTCGCGAACCATAAGGTTTCAGTCTTCCGCATGATCCGTGGGCTCGAATTTGTCGAGGAGATCCCCAAGACCGCGACCGGAAAATCCAGGCGGTGGAATCCGGCGCGGGAGTAAAAATGGCCGAAGTCGTCAAAGATCGGGTGGTTCAAATACTCCGCCGCATCCTCGGACCCGAAGCCGACCTGGAGCGCACGCGCTTGAATCTCGAATCGCTCAAGATGCTCGAGGTGGTTGTGGCGCTGGAGAACGAATTCGGAATTTCCATCCCCGAAGATGCCCCGCTCGGCCGGATCACGGCGTCGGTGAAGAATATGGTCGCCTATCTGGAGAAGCTCCTGAGCCGTCCGGCCTAATGCGCCCCCTTGCCCGACAGCACGGCGACGATCGTTCTCAACAGTATCTGTAAATCGAGCCGCAGCGACCAATTGTCGACGTATTCCAAGTCGAGCCGCATCCAGTCGTGAAAGTCGAGGTTGCTTCTGCCGCTCGCCTGCCACAGCCCGGTCATGCCCGGCTTCATCGAGAAACGCCGGCGCAGCGGACCCTTGATCGCGGCGCTCTCCGAGAGCGGCAGCGGCCGCGGACCCACGAGACTCATTTCGCCCTTGAGGACGTTGAGGAGCTGCGGCAGCTCGTCGAGACTCGAGCGCCGCAGCCATCTGCCGACCGGCGTCACGCGGGGGTCGCCGGCCACCTTGAAGACGGGTCCGGACATCTCATTCTTTTCCGCCAGCTGGGTTTTGAGCTTGTCCGCCCCCGCGATCATCGTCCGGAATTTATCCATCCAGAAGCGCCGGCCGTGAAGACCCCCGCGTTCCTGGCGGAACAGCACCGGCCCGCGCGAGGAGAGCTTCACGCCGAGCGCGATCACCGCCATCGGGAGCGCGAAAACCGCCAGCAGCGCGAGCGCGCCGAAAAAATCGATCACCGATTTAACGTAACGCTGGCCGACATAGAGCGGCGTCGGCGCGAAGGAAAAAAACGGCAGCTCGAAGGACTCCTCCAGATAGGGGCGCGCCAGCGCCGGGCGGTAGAGCTGGGCCAGTACTTTGCCTTCGACGCCCGTTTCCTCGCATAATTTCAAATAGTCGCTCACCTGATCGAGCATCGACGGCGGCAGAACGAAATAGACCTCGTCGACCACTTCTTCATGGAGCAGATCCGCCAGCTCTTCGACGCTCCCGCGCAGCGGCAGGCCGGCGGCCTCGACCTCCGACGCGTTGCCGAACGCGAGCACGCCGACCGGCGCGACGCCTTCGCCGGGATTTTGACGCATTCTCTCGACCAGCAGCGCGGTCTCCCGTTTTGTCTGAGGATCGTCGGAGGCGATGATGAGGGCGTGGCGCGCGGTTTTCCCCGAGCGGCGCGACATCGCGAGCCAGGCCGACACCGCAAGGCGTGTCACGATCAGCATCGCGCTCTCGACAGCCACGAAGAGAACCAGAAGACTGCGGTTGAAAGTTTCGAATTTGATAAGAAACAGCAGCAGGCCGAGAATCAACAGACCGCCGACGCCGGCTTTGACGGCGAGTCCAACGATCGCAAGCGGGCGCTGCATTTTTCCCTGATAGCCGCCGCTTAGAAACAGCAGCAGCCACCAAATGGGAATCGTCGCCAGCAGGATCCACAGATAATGGTCGATCGGTCCCAGCGGCTTGAAGCCGGCCAACGGGATCAAGCGGCGCAGATAGTAGGACGCGACAAACGCCGCGGTTACCGTGAGCGCGTCGATGACGACGAGAAGCCGCGGGAAAAAAGCGCGTCGGTCCACTTTAGTAGACGATTACAGCCACAAGCGGCCTCGGTTTGTCAATTGTGCGGCGGGCAATCCGACTCGGCGGAGAATCCGAGCAACGCGACGACCGTCTCGAGAGGTGATTGGGCCGGCAATGAAAAAAAAGTTGGGAAATGATTTGGTGCGAGGAAGGGGATTTGAACCCCTACGCCATTTCTGGCACTAGCCCCTCAAACTAGCGCGTCTACCAATTCCGCCATCCTCGCACTGAAAGGCATTCGGCGATCTGTAATAGGTGCCGCGTCATTTTTTCGCCGGCGGGGCTTGCGGCGGAGCCGGCTGCTGCGCCGGAGCCTGCGGCGCCGGCGGGACGGCCTGTGGCGCCGCGGCGCCCGGCTGCGGCCGTGCCGGCGCGACGGGCACCGACTCGCTGCGGGTGTCGAAGACGCTTGTCGAAGAACGTCGGCCGGAAAAATAGCCGAGCGTCAAAGACGTGATCATGAAAACGATCGCCATTCCCGTCGTAAGGCGCGTGAGAAAATTCCCCGCGCCGCTGCTGCCGAAGATCGTCGAGCTCGAGCCGCCGAAAACGGCGCCCATCTCGGCGCCTTTGCCGGTTTGGAGCAGCACGACCAGGATCAGGCCGATGCTGACGATCACGTGAATAATAGTTACTGCGATGATCATAAATTCAACCTGGTCGAGATGCGCGCGCGATGCTTAAAAAGCTTTCCGCCTTGAGACTCGCGCCTCCGACGAGAAACCCGTTCACTTCGGGTACCCGCGCGAGCTCCGCCGCGTTTTCCGGCTTGACGCTGCCGCCGTAGAGAATGCGGCGGCTGCGGGCTTGCTCCTTCTGCCAAAGCTCTCCGAGCAAGCCCCGTATCTGCCGATGTACCGCCTCGACCTGCTCGGGCGTTGCGTTCTGGCCGGTGCCGATCGCCCAGACCGGTTCGTACGCGATGGAGATCAGTTTTATAACATCTTTCCCCAGGCCCTTCAACGCGCTTTTTAGCTGGCGCGAGATGACCGCGGAGGTTTTATCCGCCTGTCTTTCGTCGAGCGTCTCGCCGACGCAGACAATCGGCTCTAACCCGATGCTTGCCGCCGCCGCGACTTTCTTCGCCACCATTTCGTCGCTTTCGTTGAAGATGTGGCGGCGCTCGGAATGGCCGAGAATGACGTACCGGCAGCCCAGCTCGCGGACCATCTCGGGGCTGACCTCGCCGGTAAAAGCCCCGCGCATCTCCCAATGAACGTTTTGCGCGGCGAGTGCGACCGCGCTGTCGCGCGTGATCGCCGCGACCGTCGAAAGCGCCGTGAACGGCGGCGCGAGCGCGAGCTC
>Ga0075435_100002024_pt1 | contig 13259 bp, 12 predicted proteins | sample RhiMethybrSRZTD4_FD_75302 | JGI IMG/M metagenome (GOLD analysis project Ga0075435, IMG submission 75302) | Populus rhizosphere microbial communities from Tennessee, USA - Rhizosphere MetaG P. TD hybrid SRZTD4 | ecosystem: Host-associated > Plants > Roots > Rhizosphere > Soil | place: USA...
GCAGATCGATAGGCTCGCCGCGAAGGGTCTTCGGTTCGAGCGTGCGACGACGGTGGTGCCGCTCACGCTGCCGGCGCATTCGTCGCTGATGACCGGAACGTTTCCCGGCTGGCACGGCGTTCGGGACAACGGCGGGTTCTACCTCGAAGACGATCAGCTCACGCTGGCGGAGGTCCTGCGCGACAACGGGTTTCGAACCGGCGGGTTCGTCGGCGCCTTCGTCCTGGATCGCCGCTGGGGGATCGCACAGGGCTTCGATCGCTACTTCGACGACTTCGACCTCGATCGCTTCCCGAGCGCCGCCGGGATGGACATGATTCAGCGGCCGGGATCCGAGGTCGTCGATCGCGCGATCGAGTGGCTGCAGGCAGACCAGAGCCGACCGTTCTTCGCGTGGGTTCACTTGTACGACGCACACACGCCGTACGAAGCACCGGAGCCGTTTCGATCGCGTTTTCCGCGGACGAGGGATGGCGCGTACGACGCCGAAATCGCCACCGCGGACGCACAGATCGGACGCCTGCTCGAAGGGCTTCGCGCCGGCGGACGCCTCGACGACACGCTCGTCATCGTCGTCGCCGATCACGGCGAGATGCTCGGCGAGCACGGCGAGCTGACGCACGGCTTCTTCATCTACGAAGCCGCGACCCGCGTCCCGCTCATCATCAGCGGGCCGGGCGTTCCTGCGCGCGTCGTGTCCGACCAGGTCCGCATCGTGGACGTCATGCCGACCGCGCTCTCGCTGCTCGGCATCCCGATCCCAAAGGCGGTGCAGGGCGCCAACCTGCTGCCGCTCGCACGCGGCGAACATCTCGGCCTCGTCGCGCATTCGGAGAGCTGGTACCCGAGATACCACTACGGCTGGAGCGAACTGCGCGCGATCCAGGACGAGCGGTTCAAGTTGATCCGCGCACCGCGGCCGGAGCTCTACGATCTGTCGGCCGATCCGGCCGAAGCGCACGATCGATCGGCAGAGGCGGGCGCGCGCCTCGACGTGCTGGCGCATGGTCTCGACGAGTTCGAGTCGCGCACCGCGCGGGCCGGCGCACCGCAGGGCCCGCGGCCGGTCGACTCGGAAACCGAAGAACGGCTCGCCGCGCTCGGGTACGTCGCCGGCAGCGTCAACCTGAAGAAGATCGACGAGCCGGCGCGCGGCGATCCGAAGGACAAGATCGAGCTGTACAACCTCTTGAAGGAAGCGGGAACGCTGTCGTTCGACGGGAAGATCGACGAGGCGATCGCGGCGGTCAAGCAAGCCCTCGCGAAAGATCCCGAGATCGTCGAAGGCTACATGCTGCTCGGGAATTTCTACAAGAAGGCGAAGCGTCCCGACGACGCGATCGCGGCGTACCGCGATGCGCTCGCGCGCGACAGCGAGCATCAGAGTGCGCTCTTCAGTTTGGCGCTGGCCTACAAGGATGAAGGCCGCCTCGACGAAGCGCAGGTCGGCTTCGAACGCGCGCGCACGCTCGACCCGAGGAACGGCAAGGTCCTCTGGCAGCTCGCCGACCTCTACATGCGCAAAGGGGACTCCACGCGCGCCGAAGCGGTGATCGCCGACGCGCTCGAGCGAAAGGTCGACGAGCATCGGCTGCTGCTGAAGCTCGGCGAGAGCCGGATCGAAGCGAAGCGATTCGATGAAGCGGAGCGCGCGCTCAAAGCGGCGCTCGAGAAGAAGCCGGGACTGGCGCTCGCGCAGTTCGACCTCGGCCTCGTCTACGAAGGGCAGGGCCGAATCGACAAGGCGATCGCGTCATACCAGGCCGAGCTGTCGACAAACCCGAAGGCGTATCGCGCCGCCTTCAACGCCGCGAAGCTCCTGCAGCAGATTGGCCGCCGCGAGGACGCGATGGCGCTCTTCCGCCAGGTCGTCGACATCGAGCCAACCTTCGGCATCGGTCAGCTCTATCTCGCCAAGGCGCTGCTCGATGCGGGCGACCTCGAAGGCGCCGAGCGCTGGGCGCGCAGCGGCCTGACGAACAAACCCGAGCCGCGCATGGCCCCGCTCGGCCACTACGTCCTCGCGGATGTCTACGAACGCCAGGGTCGGATGGCCGATGCGCAGCGAGAGGTGGAAGCGGCGAAGCGCGTGAAGCCGTAGCGAGCTCAGATCAGCCCGGCGCGCTTCACCGCGTGGTAGCGGTTGACCAGCTCGATGCCGAGGCGTTGGGGCTCGGCGTCGACCATCAGCGCGTCGCGCGCGGCGAGGCGGTTGAACGCGTCGCGCCGCGACTGCTCGTAGAGGTGCGCGCTGGCGACGTCGATGGCGGCCTCGCCGGTCGCGAGCGGCTGCGCCAGCAGCTCACCGACGATCCGTTCGCGAAGGCTCGCGAGCAGCACGAGGTGGCGCTGGCGGAGCAGACGCAGGGCGTGGCGCATCTCGGTGCTGTCCTCGTCGCGGAAATTCGTGATCACGATGATCAGCGCGCGCTTGTGCTGCTTGCGGAGCAGTTCCTGCGCGACGGCGACGTAGTCGGAGTGCGTCGTCGTCGGCTGGACGTCGTAGAGCTGGCCCATCAACGCATTCAGCGTCTGGACGCCTTTGCGCGGCGCGAAGTGGCGCGACTGGCCGGGCGGCGCGCCGAAGGTCATCGCGCCGACGGCGTCTCCCTGCTTGAGCGCGACGAAGGTCAGCAGCATGACCGCGTTCAGCACCTGATCGAAATGCGTCGTGCCGACCGGGCCGCTGCGATCGTCGGCACGCATGCGCCGGCCGCAGTCGACGAGCAGCATCACGCATTGATCGCGTTCGTCCTGGTACTCGCGGACGATCGGTTTCCCGACGCGAAGCGTCGCCCGCCAGTCGATGTGGCGGACCGATCCGCCGACGCGATACTCCGACAACTCTTTGAAATCGGTGCCGCTGCCGCGCAGCTGATAGGTCTTGATGCCGATCTCCTGGAGACGGCGATCGCCCGCCAGCCAGGCGTAGCGCGCCACCTGCGCGAAGTCGGGGTAGACGCGGCGCCGCTCGGTCGCGCCGATGCGATCGACGAGCTCCCACAATCCCCAACGCGAGCGGATGCGGATGTCGGCAGGTGCAAACGACACTTCGCCTCTCATGGTCGGGCTCACCGCGTAGGTGACCTCGGTGCGCGTCCCGCCAGTCAGCGTCAGCGCGACCGGCATGCCGCCGGTGGCGAGCGTCGCGTCGGCATGATCGTGGAGCACGCAGTGCCACGTGTCGGTGCCGGTGGTGTCGATCGCCAGTTGAACCGGACGCTTGACGCCGATAGCGAATGCCGCGGGAAGCCGGCGCATCATCGTCGCCGACGACCGGCGCCAGGCCCGGCGCGATGCGACGTAGTCCCAGATCGCAGCCGCGATCAACGCGAGGCTCGCGGCGATGGCCGTGCGGCTCACAGCGGCGACCGGTACGTGCGCCAGCAGCGCCAGCAGCAGTCCCGCCGACACGGCGGCCAGCACGCCGATCGCCCGCCGGGCCGGAATCATGCGAGTTGGCACGTCTACACGCGCGGTGCGGCGACGCTCCCGAGAATCTCGGACAACACGTCGTTGGTCGTTCGTCCTTCGAGCAGCGCGTCGGGCGCGAGCGCGATGCGATGCCGCAGCGCCGGCAGCGCGATGCGCTTGATGTCATCCGGGGTGGCGTAGTTGCGGCCGTCGAGGAGCGCGGCGGCGCGCGCCCCGCGCACGAGCGCCAAGGCGCCGCGCGGTCCGCTGCCGATGGCGACCGCGGCATGATCGCGCGTCGCGCGCGCGATCCGCACCGCGTAGTCGATCACCTGTTCGTCGACACGTTGCCGTGCCGCGAGCCGCTGAAGGTTCAAGACGCCGGCGCCGTCGAGGCACGGCTTCACGCCCGCCAGCGGCAGTTCGTCGCCGGCCTGATCGGCGGTCACGCGAACGACCACCGCGACTTCCTCTTCGCTCGAGGGGTAGCCGATCTCGATCTTGAACAGGAACCTGTCGAGCTGCGCTTCGGGCAGTGGGTAGGTGCCTTCGGTTTCGACCGGATTCTGCGTCGCCAGCACCATGAACGGCTTCGGGAGCGCGAGCGTCTGTCCTTCGAGCGTCACCTGGTATTCCTGCATGACTTCGAGCAGAGCGCTCTGTGTCTTGGCGGGCGCGCGATTGATCTCGTCGGCCAGCAGCACGTGTGTGAACACCGGGCCGCGCACGACGCGCAGGTCGCGCGTCGACGGATCGAGGACGGCGTGTCCGGTGATGTCCGACGGCATCATGTCGGGCGTGAACTGGACGCGCGCGTGCGCGAGCGACAGCGCCTGCGCCAGCGCGCGGACGAGCAGCGTCTTGCCGAGCCCCGGGACGCCTTCGATGAGCACGTGGCCCGACGCGACCAGCGCAATCAATACCTGTTCGACGATCGCCGACTGCCCGACCATCGCGTGGCGGATCGTGCCGCGCAGATCGTCGAGGATCCGGGATGCCTGCGCGGCGGTGTCAGTTTGAAGATCTTGCATGAGTGACCTATTTCAGAATCTGGCGCCGCGCGGTCTCGAGGAGCGCGATCGCGCGGCGCAGCTCGGACAGCCTGCGCGGATCAGGACGATGGTGAACAGCCGTGCCCAGGTCGTGCCGATTGAATCCAGTGAGTCCCGCGAGAGCCGTGGCGCGTTCACTGCCGGCCAGAGTCGAGTACATCTTGACGCGGCGCCGGGCCGCTTCTTCGAGCGCGCGCACGCACGCCGCGTGCAGTGATTCGCCGCCGCCTTGCCGCAGCGCGAACTGCCCGCTGCCGCGGATCTGCTCGGCCAGCGATCGCCGCGCGGTGGTCGGCGGCGCGACAAGCGGACCGAACCGGACGGCGCCGCGCCACAACGCCAGCGCGATGAGGGCGAGCGAGAGCATGACCACCGGCGCGCCGCGCTGCCATGCCAGCGCGAGCAGCCACGGCGCATCGTCTTCCGAGAGGAAATGCAGCTCATCGCCGCGGCGCAACTGCGTGGCTGACACGAACAGACGGCCGTGGCCACCGTCGAGCAGGCTCGTGTGCGTGAACGGCACGGCGTCGATCATTGTCACACTTCCTCGACCGACGCCGACGCGCAGCGCATGAATGCCGGACGCATCGCGAAGCGTCCAGGCGATATGGTCGTCGGCCGTGAGGTGCGAGACCCACTCGAAGTTGCAGATTTCGTAGGATGGTCGCGGCGATTCTGGCGGGCGCGCCGCAGCGTCTTCCTCGGCGCTCCAGCACCGATCGCCGAGGCGCCAGCCGTCCGGCTTTCGGCCGTCGGACGGTCGCGCGTACTCCTGGGCAATCCCCGACCAGTGCGTGAAGTCGTCGTCGCTGTCGATGAGCGTTCGATCCACGACCAGCCGGCCGCCCGCTTCAACCCAGCGCTCGAGCGCCTCGCGCCTGCTCCGGCTCATGCTCCAATGCCACGCCGAGAGGACGATCACCGAATCCGGCGGCGGCACGGTCAGCACGCGGTCGCGCATGGTGCGCGCACCGAGTGCTTCCGCGAATCGCTGCGCGGCGTAGAACGGATTGGTCGCCGCCTCGCCGGTCGGTGGCATCGCGAACGGCACGTCGTCAAACGACGTGTGTCTCGCGATCCAGAAGATGAGCAGCGCGAGAGGGACGCCGACGAGCAGGGCGATGACGCGCGATCGCTTCATGCCGCGCCTTCGATCTCGATCGCCTCGCCGCCCGTGCAATCGAGGACGGGTGCGAAGTCGTCGCAGAGCGCGTAGACGGTTGCGGCGCCGAACTGCTCGCGTCCGTAGACCGAGCGCTGCCAGGCGGTGATGAGGAGCGACGCATACTCGCGCCGTGCCTGCGTCAGATGCTGCGCGACCAGCGTCAGACAATCGCCTTCCGTGCTCGAATCGCGAATCGAAAGACGATGCACGTGCACGAGTCGAGACAGGAGCCCGCGGTAGAGCAGAGCCAGCGACGCGCGGTGGTCGCCGCGATCCCACAACGCGCGTGCGGCTGCACCGATGTCAGCGGGCAGCGTCTCCGGCCGGATGTCCAGGTCGCGCACGTGAGTCGGTGCCACGAACCGATCCTCCCTCCGGGGAACGCCGTGCGTGTGAAACAGACGTGCGATGTACACGACCAGCATCCCCGCGAGCACGAACGCCGCGCACCAGACGAGGACGCGCGCCGACTGGCCAATCCATTCGGCAAGACCGGCGATCCAAGTGAGCCATGCCGGCCTGCCCGACCGACGGGCGTCTGACTTCTTCCAGCGGAGCACTTTGATCGTTCGCTCGGGCGCGAAGTTTGGATCTTTCTTGACGGTGTCGATCGCGCGCGCGACGTCGGCGGGTCCCGGCGTCTCGCTCGTCGCGGTCGATTGCTGTGGCGCAGCGTCGGCTCGAACCGCTGGAGCTAGGGCCAACAGCGCCGTCAGCGCGACAAGGCAGAGGAGGTGCGTGTCAGGCCGCGAACGCACGTCGAAACTCCTGCTCGATGTCCCATGCCTCGAGCTCGGCGCGCCGGTTCAGATACATGCCGAATCCCGCGGCGACGTAGAACGGCTCGAGAAACAGCACCGCGATTGCGTAGGCGACGGACAAGGCGATCGAGAGAAAGCCAGGCTGATCCGAGAAGAGGTTGACCAGTTCCGGCGCCAGGCCAGACGGCGCGAGCCAGAACACCAGCGAGACGAGCGCAGAGGTGAGGACGATTTCGGCGACGCCGAATACGCCGGTCGCCATCGACGCCGCGGCCGCGTGACGGCGCCGGATCTGGCGGACCCGCGCGCCGCCGCTGGCGATGGAGAACTCTTCGAGCTGATACACCGGCTGCGTCAGCGAGCGCCACGGCGAAACGCGCCGCACCGTCCACGTGAACAGAAACTGTCTCCACCACACGCGCCGCTGTGCCCGCCAGAGATCGGCGATCGTGGTGGGCTGGCCGAAGGCGGCACGCGACAGCACGAACAGAATCGTGCGATCGAGCCAGGCTTTTGAAAACCAGATCGCCAGCATCGGCAGCCAGACGGCGATTTCGTACGAGGCAAGCGAGAGGGCGATGACCGGCAGCGCCACCACGGCGTAGCAGGCGTAGATCGAGCGCGCAGTGCTCTGGCAGAGACGCACGCCGAGATCGCCGGCTTCGGTCGGCGTCCGTGGCCGCAGCCGCACCCTAAGCGCGTCAATCTGCATGACGTCCTGCGAATGCGAAGTAGCTGAGCACGGCCGTCCAGCAGATCGCCGCGACACCGTACTTGACCGCGGGAAGCAGCCAGGTCGCAGACGACCAGAACGCTTCGATCCCCGCGGCCACGAGCAGCATCGCGGTGACACCGTAGAGAAGAACGGCCGACTCCCTGGACGCGTGCACGAGCGCCTGCCGCCTGGCCTGGCGCGCGGGTGCGATCAGCGCGTGACCGATACGAAGTCCCGCCGCGCCGGACAGAACGATGGCGGTCAGTTCGAACGCCGAGTGCGTGGCGATGAACGAATAGAACGTGGCCGAGAGACCGCGCTCCGTCAGATAGCCGGCGATGGCGCCCGAATACAGGCCGTTGAAGCCGAGAAAGAACAGACTGCCGAGGCCTGCGAACAGGCCGCCGGCAAAACACTGGAAGGCGACGCTCACATTGTTCCGGATATAGAAACCGAACATCATCCAGTCCGTCGACGCGGTGCGGACGCGGCCGATCGATTCGGCGGAGCGCGAGTACATCTCTTCGAACTCGGCGGCGGTCTCGGCGTTGACGACCGTCAGAATCATTTCCGGGTGCCGGTACACCAGAATGCCGACGATGATCGTCGGCAGCAGGAAGACCGCCGTCGCGATCGCCACGTAGCGCACGTGCTTGCGGACGGCCGACGGAAACTCGACGGCAATGATTGCTTTCAAGCGGGCGAGTCCGAACTCGCGGCGGTGATAAATCAGTTGATGGCCGTCGGCGGTGACCCGCTCGAGGCGTTCGACCAGGTAGGCCGGATAGGCGCGGGCGCGCGCCAGCGCGAGCTGTTCGCACGCGCGCCGGTAGAGTGACGCGAGCCGCGCGCCGGACACCGGCGATTCCGCGGAGTCCGCGTGGCCATTGCGGCGCAGCACGCGATCGAGCAGCGTTTCGAGCTCGGCCCACTCGTCCTGATACGTCTCCTCGAAACGCAGCGGCGTCATCATCGCCTTCCCATCAGCCACTGCGCGACGCCGAGCACGCGGTAGGTGACCGCCGGTCCGCTGCGGCCGGCATCGCCCGAGACGACCGCCGCCAGCGACGCAAGCTCGTCGAGCCGATCGCGCGTGAGCCTCGGTGCGCGCGCGGCGAGCGCAATCACCGCGGCCTGATCCTCGAGAGCGAGCGGTCTCGCGGGGACAACCGGCGCGACGTCATCGAGCGGCGGCTGCGACACCGAACGCTGCTCGTAGACGACGACGGTCGCCCCCGCGATGTCGCCCAGGCGTTTACAGTCGCGGCGCAGGAGGATGCTCACGATCGCAAACCCGTAGGCGAGCGGGAGAAAATCTGCCGCGCGCAGGACGTTTCGGGTCACCGATGCCGCGGCCGTGACCGGCAGCCCGTTGTCCATCAGCACCCGGAGACCGAAGACGCGCTTGCCAGGCGTCGCGCCCGACGCCGTCAACTCGAACGCGACCGGATAGAGCCACTCCAGCGCGAAGATGAGAATGATCCAGAACGCGACGCCAATCCCGCCGGTGATGTTCGCGATGATGCCGGCGCCGTAGATGATCGCGATCCGGATCGTCCAGTCGAGGACGAATGCGTAGAAGCGTGCGGTCAGGCCCGCCGGACGCAGCTCGAGCAGGATGCCTTCCGGCGTCTCGGCAGCCACGACCGTATCGAGCACGTTCCGGCCACGCCGGATGTCCTCAGGCGACGATGACAATGGTGTCCGCGAGCCTGTCGTGCAGACACTGCCGCGATTCCGAGAAGATGAACAGCGCGTCGACGAACGTGAACAGGGGGACGAGGCTGACGAGTCGGATCACGAGATTCCGCAGCAATATGATGCGCCCGACCGACGCGCGCGTGCCGTCCTTGCGGACGATCTTGACGCCGACGATCTTCTTCCCAATCGATTGCCCGTTGCGCCGAAGATAGTTCAGCGTCATTCCGAACCAGACCACGAATCCGACGAGCGACAGTGTCAGTCCGAGGGCCATCATGCCGCCGCCAGTGTTGCCCTCCGTCGATGATGCCGCTGCGGCGCCGGCGACGCCGAGCACCAGGAACGGCAGATAGACCATGCTGCCGAAGATGATGATGTCGAGGATCTCCGCTCCCAGCCGGCTGCCGCGTTCCGCGAGGACCAGCTGTGCGTTCGGATCGACGACGTCGCGGACGGTGGCGCGAGGCGGCGCGTACAGATTCGTCATGATGGTGAAGAACTCCTGGCTTGGTGTGGGGCGCGCGTTATACGTATCGGCAGACGCGGAGAGTTGTTTATCGCCTGCTTGCGCGCCGCAGCGGTCTTCTCACATCAACGCCCAGAAATGCACGCCGGTGCATCCGCGTTGAGAGCGCGCCGATGCGGACACAACTCTCCACCACTGAGGAGGTGGAGAGCGGCGCGCCAGCGGATTGCCATGGCTCGGCCTCTCCTATAGTCTCCCGTCATGTGCATCGGCCAGTCGGTGGGCAACAACGGCCACAACAGCATCGACGACGTCAAGACGGTGCAGATCCTCCTCAATTTCCATCTCGAGAAGCAGCCTGGACGCAGCCTGCTGAAGGAGGACGGCATCGCGGGCACGTCGACGCTGGCCGCGATTGAAGAATTTCAGCACCGCGTGGTCGGCATGAAGAAGCCCGATGGACGCGTGGATCCAGGCGGGACGACGCTGCGCACGCTCCACCACGAGATCCCGAACGCGTTCACGAAGCGCCGTCTTCACGGCATCATGATCCACGCGACGGACGCGAACATCTCGAAGTACTTTCCGGGCCTCGAGAAGATGTCGGCCAAGGGCATCGACAAGCCGCTGCGGCAGGCGCATTTCCTCGCGCAGCTCGCGCACGAGAGCGGCGAGCTCCGCTACGCGGAGGAGATTGCCGACGGATCCGCCTACGAGGGCCGGGCCGATCTCGGCAACACGCAACCGGGCGACGGCAAGCGTTTCAAGGGGCGCGGGCTGATTCAGTTGACGGGCCGGGCGAATTACACCAAGTACGGCGCGGCACGTCAAAGGGACTTCACGACCGGCGACAACCCGAAGCTGATTGCCGGCGACGCGGACCTCGCCGTCGACGTCGCGTTCTGGTTCTGGATGGGACACGGCCTCAACGCGCTCGCCGACAAAGACGACGTCGTCGGAGTGACGCGGGTGATCAACGGCGGAACGAACGGGCTGCCGGACCGCAAGGCGAAGCTCGCTCGCGCCAAATGCTTCCTGGTGCCCTGACGTGCTGCGCGAGCCTGGGCGACATCGGCGCGGTGTGGTGACCCGCTGGCGTGCGATCCTCGTCACGACGCTTTCGCTGGCCGCGTGCGGCGGCGCAGGCGTCTCCAACGGGTCTCGCGATGCGAATCAAGCCGGGCGCGGCAGCTCGCCGGCCGCGGTGTCCACACAGGCCGCGGCACCGGCAATCATGACGCAGCCGGCGCTCGTCGAGAACTGCGCCCCCTGCACGTTCAGGATCGGGACAAACCTGCCGGACTTCGCCGTCACGTTCAAAGTTCGTGAGCTGCCAGACGCTGGCCGCCTGGTGGAGTCGCTGCAGGTGTCGCGAGCGGACCGACCGGGCGCGCCCCAGACGCTCGACGTTCACAAGATGACGCCGGTCCCGAAGGGCGACGACTTCTTCATCGGCGCCGACGACATCAACTTCGACGGCTACCGCGATCTGTTCTTCGCGACGAGTCGAGGCGTGGCCAACACGTATGCCGACTACTGGCTCTTCGATCCTGCGAAGGGCGAATTCACGTACCTGGGGAACACTCCCGTCTTCAAGGTGGACGCCGAGAAGCACGAGCTGTCGACCTACGAGCGCGGCGGCGACGGCGGAATGATCTACACGGCCAGGCGGTACGCCTTCGAAAACGGCACGCTCGTCGTAACCGCGTCCGAAGAGCAGGAGAAAGCGGCGGACGGCGCCTATCAGAAGCGCGTGTTCGAACGGCGCGGCGGCAAGCTCGAACTGGTGAAACGCGAGATGGTCCGGCCGCCGAAGTAAGCGCGACTCGGACGGCTTCTCCTGCTAGACTGATTCCGCCCCCCGCAGTCCGGCCTCTATTACCATGAGGATGACGCGATGAAGTCGATGGACGTGACCCCCCGTCGTGGTTTTCTGCGGATGTTCGGCGCCATTGCCGCTGTCGCGCTCCCCGCGGCGGCGCGTGGATCCACCGTACAGGAATCCGGCCCCGATGACTGGATCAACGAAGTCAAGGGCGCGCACCGCTGCCTCTTCGACTTTCCGCAGCACAAGAGCCTGTTGCCGCAGCTGCACATCCTGAATTACTTGAACACCTATGCGACCGCCTACAAGACCGCGGCGGGTCAGGCGGGCGCCGTCGGCACCTTCTACGGCATCGGTCAGCAGTCGAGCATCCCGCTGGCATTCAACGATGCGATGTGGGCGAAGTACGGCCTCGGCGAGTATCTGTCGCTCAAGGACGCCGGCGGAAAGCCGTACACGCGCAACGTCTTCAATCGCCCGACGAAGGAGGACGCGCATCTGTTGATGCAGGCGCTTCAGACGCCGGCGATTCCGGCGCTTGCCGAAGCGGTGCCGGCAATCGGCATCGAGAGCCTGCAGAAGATGGGCACGAAGTTTCTGCTCTGCGCGAACGCGTTCGGGGCGTGGTGCCTGGAACTCGAGGCGCGCGGCAAGGGCAAGGCGCAGGACATCGAAAAGGAGTTGCGCGCGAACCTGCTGCCGGGCGTCACCGTCATCCCGGCGATGGTGATTGCGATCGAGAAGGCGCAGGCGGCAGGCATCCGATACAACCGGCAATAATCACGCAGAGTCGAACGACCAAGGAGATCAGATCATGAGGAACTTCGTCTTGGCGGTGACAGCGCTTGCGCTCGCGGGCGCGATCGGCCTCGCCGCTCAGCAGCCCGCGCCGGTCGAGAAGCAGATCGCCGACGCGACGCGCATCCTGCCGCCGGATCTGCGCGCGGGTGCGACCGTCGTGACCTACGATGCCGCCACCGGCGCCCGCAAGGTGCTGCGGCAGGGCACGAACTTCGTCGAGTGCCAGCCGAGAATGGCCGACGGGTTCGAGCGCTGCTACCACAAGTCGTTCGCGCCGCGCCGCGACTTCGAAGCGAAGCTGCGCGCGCAGAAGAAGAGCGACGAGGACATTCAGAAAGCGGTCGCCGCCGCGGTCAAGGACGGCACGCTTCCGCAGCCACCCAAGGCGATGATGTCGTATCGCGGCTTCGACAAGACCGATCGGATACAGAACCTGTGGGTGATGTCGATGCCGAACGCCACGCCGGAATCGGTCGGCGTGTCGACCGTGAGCCAGCGCGACGCTGCGCTCGCCGGACACGGCCTGCCGTGGATGATGCTGCCGGGCACGCCGGGCGCGCACATCATGATCCCGATCAACCCACCCGTGAAGTCGTCGACGGTCACCGACGCCGCGGCCGACGAGATCGCGCAGGCCACACTGCCGCTGCCGGACGATCTGCGCGCCGAGGCGAGCGTCTACAAGTACGACCCGAAGAGTGGCGAGCGCGTCTGGCTGCGCAAGGGCACGAACTTCGCCGAGTGCATGCCGCGCGGCGACGACGGCTTCACGTGGTGCTACAACCGCGCGACGGCGGCGCGCCGCGACTTCTCCGCCAAGCTTCGCGCGCAGGGCAAGTCCGACAAGGAGATTCAGGACGCGGTGGCCGCCGCCACCAAGGACGGCACGCTCAAGCCGGCGCCGTTCGGCACGATGTCGTATCGGTTGTATGGAAAGAAGGATCGGATCCAGCTGCTCTGGGTGCTCTCGGTCCCTGGCGCGACGCCGGAGACGATCGGCGTTTCGGAAGGCAGCCAGCGCGACGAGGCGATTGGCGGCGACGGCCGGCCGTGGCTGATGCTCTCGGGCACGCCGGGCGCGCACGTGATGATTCCGATCAACAAGTGACCTCATCGAACGCGCGGCGAATCGATCGCCGCGCGTTCGCTCGAGCGCCCGGCACAGGGGACCGATCGTGAAGGCCTATCTCATCACCACCGGAACGATTTTCGCGCTCGTGACGCTGGCGCACCTGGCCAGGACGCCGGAGATCTGGGATCGCCGCGGCAGCGATCCGATGTTCTTCTGGAGCTTCACGCTGCTCACACTCCTGTCGGCCGCGATGTCGGTGTGGGCGTGGATGCTGTGGCCGCGACGGA
>Ga0075435_100002026_pt1 | contig 13256 bp, 14 predicted proteins | sample RhiMethybrSRZTD4_FD_75302 | JGI IMG/M metagenome (GOLD analysis project Ga0075435, IMG submission 75302) | Populus rhizosphere microbial communities from Tennessee, USA - Rhizosphere MetaG P. TD hybrid SRZTD4 | ecosystem: Host-associated > Plants > Roots > Rhizosphere > Soil | place: USA...
TCGATGTACTGCAGGCTCTTCGGGTCCACCAGCACCTTGACGCCGTGGCTCTCGAACTCGAGGTCCTCCGGCTGCGGCTGGTCGACGAATTCCAGCTTGTAGGCGAGCCCGGAGCAGCCGGTGGTCCTGACGCCCACGCGCAGGCCGATGCCTTTCCCCCGTTTCTGGAGAAAGGTCTGGACGTGATCCGCGGCCTTGGGCGTCAGCGAGATCGCCATCGCTTTACGAATGCTTCTTCTTGTAGTCGTCCACCGCGGCCTTGATCGCATCCTCGGCCAGGATCGAGCAGTGGATCTTGACCGGCGGCAGCGACAGCTCCTGCGCGATCTGGGTGTTCTTGATGCTGGCCGCCTCGTCGAGCGTCTTGCCCTTGACCCACTCGGTCACCAGGGACGAGGAGGCGATGGCCGAGCCGCAGCCGTAGGTCTTGAAGCGCGCGTCCTCGATGCGCCCGTCGGCGCCCACGCGGATCTGCAGCTTCATCACGTCGCCGCAGGCCGGCGCGCCGACCATGCCGGTGCCGACCGCCTCGTCGCCCTTGTCGAACGAGCCGACGTTGCGCGGATTTTCGTAGTGATCCAGTACCTTGTCGCTGTATGCCATGGCGCTACCTCAGTGTGCCGCCCATTGGACGGAGTTCAAGTCGATCCCCTCTTGGTGCATTTCCCAGAGCGGTGAAAGTTCCCGCAGCTTGGCCACCTTGCGCTTGATCAGGTCGGCGGCGAAGCGCACGTCTTCCTCGGTGGTGAAGCGGCCGAGCGTGATGCGGATCGAGCTGTGCGCCAGCTCGTCGGAGCGGCCAAGCGCGCGCAGCACGTACGACGGCTCGAGCGAGGCCGAAGTGCAGGCCGAACCGGAGGACACGGCGATGTCCTTCACCGCCATGATCAGCGACTCGCCCTCGACGAAATTGAACGAGACGTTGAGGTTGTGCGGGATGCGCTTGTCCAGGCTGCCGTTGACGTAGACCTCCTCGATGCCCTTGAGGTCGTTCAGCAGCGCGTCGCGCAGCACGCGCACGCGCTCGTTGTCCTTGGCCATCTCCAGCTTGGCCAGCCGCGCCGCCTCGCCGAAGCCGACGATCTGGTGCGTCGCCAGCGTGCCGGAGCGGAAGCCGCGCTCGTGGCCGCCGCCGTGGATCTGCGCCTCGATGCGCACGCGCGGCTTGCGGCGCACGTACAGCGCGCCGATGCCCTTCGGGCCGTAGATCTTGTGCGCGGTGATGGTCAGCAGGTCGCACTTGAATTTCTGCAGGTCGATCTCGACGCGGCCCGCGCCCTGCACCGCGTCGCAATGGAACACGATGCCCTTCGAGCGGCACAGCTCGCCGATCTCCCACACCGGGTGGATCACGCCGATCTCGTTGTTCACCATCATGATCGAGACCAGGATGGTGTCGGGCCGGATGGCCTTCTTCAGCTCTTCGAGATCGATGAGGCCGTCTTCCTTCACCTCCAGGTAGGTGGCCTCGAATCCCTGGCGCTCGAGCTCGCGGAAGGTGTCGAGCACCGCCTTGTGCTCGGTCTTCTGCGTGATCAGGTGCTTGCCCTTGGTCTTGTAGAACTGCGCCGCGCCCTTGATGGCGAGGTTGTTGCCTTCGGTCGCGCCCGAGGTCCAGACGATCTCCTTCGGGTCGGCGCCGATCAGCGCGGCGACGTGGCCGCGCGCCTCTTCCACCGCCTCCTCGGCTTCCCAGCCGAAGGCGTGCGAGCGGCTCGCCGGGTTGCCGAAGTGCTCGGTGAGGAACGGAATCATCTTCGCCGCCACCCGCGGATCCACCGGCGTGGTCGCCGAGTAGTCGAGGTAGATCGGCCGCTTCATGCCGCGACCTTCTCCGCGGTCTTCTCCACGCCGCGGAAATCCTTGATCACCGCCACCGGCTTGCCGCTCTGGTGGGCGACCAGGTCCGCCAGCGTCACCGAGGAGAGATAGTCCTGCATCTTCTCGTTGAGCGTGGCCCACAGGTCGTGCGTCATGCAGCGCTTTTCGTCGTGGCAGTTCTCCTTGCCGCCGCATTGCGTCGCGTCGAGCGGCTCGTCCACCGCGGTGACGATGCTCGCCACCGTGATGCCCGGCGCCGACTGCGCCAGGTTGTAGCCGCCGCCCGGCCCGCGCACGCTCGACACCAGCTTGGCGCGGCGCAGCTTGCCGAACAGCTGCTCGAGGTAGGAGAGCGAGATGTGCTGCCGTTCGCTGATCGCGGCGAGCGTCACGGGACCGCGGTTCTGCCGCAGCGCCAGATCGACCATCGCGGTGACCGCGAACCTTCCCTTGGTCGTGAGTCTCATGATGGGTTTCCAATACCTGATTGAACTGGTCAAGTATACCTAATTCCGACAGAACTGATCAAGTATTACTTGACCGCTCTAAGGTGTTCTTTTTGCTTGTCTTTCTCGATGCCCTCGAGCTTTTCCTGGAGGGCCTTCAGGGCTCGTTCGAGCTCCTGGGAATGCGATACCAGCGACTGGATCGCCTTGGCGTAGGGGTCATCCTGGTCCTGCACCACGGCATAGGCCGCGAAACGCGCGGCCTGCGCCGCATCTGCAGCCTCGACGATGCGGCCCGGGATGCCGACCACCGTCACGCCGGGAGGGACTTCCTTCACGACCACGGCGTTAGAGCCGATGCGGGCGCCCGCGCCCACCGTGAAGCCGCCGAGCACCTTGGCGCCGGCGGCAACCATCACGCCTTCGCCCAGCGTCGGGTGGCGCTTCTCGCCGCGATAGAGGGACGTGCCGCCGAGGGTCACGCCCTGGTAGATGGTGCAGCCGTCGCCGACTTCGGCCGTCTCGCCGATCACCACGCCCATGCCGTGGTCGATGAACACGCAGCTGCCGATCTTCGCGCCCGGATGGATCTCGATGCCGGTGAGCCAGCGCCCGAGGTGCGAGGTGAAACGGCCGAGCCAGCGCAGGCCGTTCAGCCAGAACCAGTGAGCGAGCTTGTGGATGTAAATCGCGTGCAGGCCCGGATAGCAGGTCAGAACTTCCCAGGCGGATCGTGCCGCCGGGTCGCGCTCCTGGATGCAAGCGATGTCACCGCGGAGTTTCCTGAACATCAAGGGATTCTAAAGTTCCCGACAAAAACGATCAACTATTTGCCCAGCAGGGCCTTGAGCAGCCCGCGCAGGATATTGACCTCCTCCCGCTCCAGCGCCGGAACCCGGGAAAACAGCCGCCGCAGCCTTTCCGGCAACCGCGAGCCGTGGTCCGGCACGTGGAACCCGCTCTTGATGGCCGCGTTCTCGAGGTGCGCGTACAACCCCTCGATGTCCTTCACCGTCGCCAGCTTTTCCTTTTTTTCCTTCACGACCGGATTGCCGGTCATGAACAGCTCGTAAGCCACCACCTGCACGGCCTGCGCGAGATTCAGGGAGCTGAAGTCCGGGTTCGCCGGAATGTGCACGAGGAACTGGCAGGCAAACATCTCGTCGTTGGTGAGCCCGGCCTCCTCGCTGCCGAAAACGAACGCCACGTCGCCGTCGAACTGCGCTGCGCGCGCCGCCGCCGCGCGCGCATCGAGCACCTGCGGCGACCATTCGCGCGGCCTTGCCGATAGTGCGAAAGCAGCAGTGCAGTCTTGAATTGCAGCAAAAAGATCTTTTTCAATCACGGCGCTTTGAAGAATGTCCTGCGCATGAGTCGCCATCCACTGGTCTTCCTTCGCCGGCCAGCGCTCGGGCGCGACCAGGCGCAGGTCAGCGATGCCCATGGTCTTCATCGCGCGCGCGGCGGCGCCGATGTTCCCGGGATGGCTCGGGCGGCAGAGGACGATGCGAAAGCGCGCCATTCCCACAGTCTAGAATAGCGCGGCCCATGCATCCGATGCTGAACATCGCGGTCCGCGCCGCCCGCCGCGCCGGGTCGATCATGAACCGCGCGGCGCTCGGCGGCGGCCTGGAAGTGCGCTCCAAGCGCCAGAACGATTTCGTCACCCAGGTGGACCGCGCCGCCGAGGAAGCGATCATCGACATCGTGCGCAAGGCCTATCCCGAGCACGCCTTCCTCGCCGAGGAGTCGGGAGAAACGAAGGGCTCGGGCGCCGCCGGCGCCGAGTATGTCTGGGTGATCGATCCGCTGGACGGCACCACCAATTTCATCCACGGCTTCCCGCAGTACTGCGTTTCGATCGGCGTGCAGCACCGCGGCGCGCTCGCCCACGCGGTGGTCTACGACCCGCTGAAGAACGAGCTGTTCACCGCCTCCAAGGGCCGTGGCGCCTTCCTCAACGACCGGCGCATCCGCGTGTCGAAGTGCATCCGCCTTGCGGACGCGCTGGTCGGCACCGGGTTTCCATTCAAGGAACTGGGGAGAATGGATCTGTACATGAAGCACCTCCGGACGGTCATGTCGTCTTCGTCCGGAGTGCGCCGGGCCGGTGCCGCAGCCCTCGACCTGGCCTACGTGGCGTGCGGGCGCCTGGATGCCTTCTGGGAAATGGGGCTATCGCCCTGGGACATGGCGGCCGGCGCGCTGCTGATCCAGGAAGCCGGTGGCCTGGTCGGCGATCTGCAGGGCGAGCAGACGTACCTGGAGTCGGGCGACATCGCCGCCGGCACGCCCAAGGTCTTTCCCGCCCTGCTGGAGACGCTCGGCCGGTGATGGAGCTCGTCGCCGATCCGCAGGCCTGGATCGCGTTCGCCACCCTGACCGCGCTCGAGCTGGTGCTCGGCATCGACAACATCATCTTCATCTCGATCCTGGTGGACCGGCTGCCGCCCGCGCAGCGCGACGCCGCGCGGCGCATCGGCCTCGCCGGCGCCATGCTCACGCGCATCGGCCTGTTGCTGGTGCTCGCCTGGGTGATCGGCCTGACTGCGCCGCTCTTCACCGCGTTCGGCGAGGAGATCTCGGGGCGCGACCTGGTCCTGATCGGCGGCGGCCTGTTCCTGTTGTGGAAGAGCGTGGCCGAGATCCACCAGCTTCTCGAGGGCGCGCAGGAGGAGCGCGCAGCCGGCGCCGGCGCGCCTTTCGGCGCCATCATCGCGCAGATCATGGTGATCGACATCGTCTTCTCGCTCGACTCGATCATCACCGCCGTCGGCATGGTGAGCCGGATCGAGGTCATGGTCGCGGCAGTGGTCGCCTCGGTGGCGCTGATGATGTGCTTCGCCGGCGCCATCGGCCGCTTCGTCTCCGCGCACCCGACGATCAAGATGCTGGCTCTCGCCTTCCTGGTGGTGGTCGGCGTGGTGCTGATCGCCGCGGGCTTCGACCACGAGATCCCGAAGGGCTATGTCTACTTCGCCATGGCGTTCGCGGTGGCGGTGGAGCTGCTCAACATCCGCATGCGCAAGCGCGCCGCGCGCCCAGTGGAGTTGCACTCGCACTTCAGGGGCTGAATGTCCGACTCCAGCCCGCATACTCCCGTGATGCAGCAGTACCTGCGCATCAAGGGCGAGCACCCGGACATCCTGGTGTTCTACCGGATGGGCGATTTCTACGAGCTGTTTTACGACGACGCGGAGAAGGCGTCGCGCCTGCTCGACCTCACGCTGACCTCGCGCGGCGCCTCGGCCGGCGAGCCGGTGAAGATGGCCGGCGTGCCGGTGCACGCGGTGGAGAGCTACCTCGCCAAGCTGGTGAAGCTCGGCGAGTCGGTGGCGATCGCCGAGCAGATCGGCGACCCGGCGACCGCCAAGGGCCCGGTGGACCGCCAGGTGACGCGCATCGTCACGCCGGGAACGCTGACGGATGCGGAACTCCTCGATGAAAAATCCGAAAATGTCCTATTGGCCATTCATCAAGACAAGGCCACCGTGGGTCTCGCCTGGCTCTCCCTCGCCTCAGGCGACCTGCGCGTCGCGGAGATCGCGCCGCAGGCGCTCGAGAATGAGCTGCGGCGCATCGGACCGGCGGAAATTCTGGCGTCGGGGGATTTTTATTTTGAAAATCTTTTCGTCACCCGCGTCGCGGCCTGGCATTTCGACGTCGAAGCGGGGACGAAACGCCTGCTGAAGCAGCTGGGCGCGGCTTCGCTCGCCGGCTACGGCTGCGAGGACATGACCCTCGCCATCGGCGCCTGCGGCGCCCTGCTCGACTACGCGGCGAAGACCCAGGGCCAGGCGCTGGCGCACGTCAGCGCGGTGCGCGCGGAGCGCGCTGGCGAGTACCTGCGCCTCGACGCCGCGACGCGCCGCAACCTCGAGCTCACCGAGACGCTGCGCGGCGAGACCTCGCCGACGCTGTTCTCGCTGCTCGACGAGTGCGCGAGCGGCATGGGCAGCCGGCTGCTGCGCCACTGGCTGCACCATCCGCTGCGCGAGAGGAAGGAATTGGAGAAACGGCAGGATGCGGTGCAATCGTTCCTGAATAACGATTCTGAATCCCGAAAATCGCTGAGAAAATTTTCCGATGTCGAGCGCATCACCTCCCGCATCGCCCTGAAGAACGTCCGCCCGCGCGAGCTGGCGGGGCTGCGCGATAGCCTGAAGCTGCTGCACGGCCTGCGGAGCGCGCTGCCGGCCTGCGCGTTGCTCGACGAATTGAAGAAGGATCTCGCCACGCCGGCGCCCTGCCTCGGGCTCCTCGAGCGGGCCGTCCAGCCCGAACCCGCCGCGCGGGTGATCGACGGCGGGGTGATCGCCGATGGCTACAGCGCAGAGCTCGACGAGCTGCGCGGTCTTCAGGCCAACGCCGGCGCCTTCCTGATCGAACTGGAGAAAAGGGAAAAGGAGCGGACCGGGATCCCGAACCTGCGCGTTGCCTACAACAGCGTGCACGGCTACTACATCGAGGTCACAAACTCGCACGCCGGAAAGGTGCCGGACGACTACCGCCGGCGCCAGACGCTGAAAAACGCCGAGCGCTACATCACACCGGAGCTCAAGGTCTTCGAGGACAAGGCGCTTTCGGCGCGCGACCGCGCATTGGCGCTCGAGAAGAGCCTGTGGGACGAGGTCCTCGTCAGTCTGCAGGACCATCTCAACGTTCTGCAGAAGATTGCCAGGGCGCTGGCGCAGACGGACGTCCTGTCGTGCTTTGCCGCAATCGCCGCGCGCCGGGCCTATGCGCGGCCGCAATTCGTGGACGACATCCGCATCGAGATCGACGGCGGGCGCCACCCGGTGGTCGAAGCGCAGATCGACAATTTCATCGCCAACGACTGCCGCCTGTCGCCGGCGCGGCGGCTGCTGCTGATCACCGGCCCGAACATGGGCGGCAAGTCCACCTACATGCGGCAGGTGGCGCTGATCGCGTTGCTGGCGCATGTCGGCAGTTTCGTGCCGGCGCGTGCCGCGCGGCTCGGCCCGCTCGACCAGATCTTCACGCGCATCGGCGCGGCCGACGACCTGGCCGGGGGCCGCTCGACCTTCATGGTCGAGATGACCGAGAGCGCCGCAATCCTGCACAATGCAACGGCGAAGAGCCTGGTGCTGATGGACGAGGTCGGGCGCGGCACCTCGACCTTCGACGGCCTGGCGCTCGCCTGGGCCATTGCCGACTTCCTCATCAGGAAAAATGCGTCGCTGACGCTGTTCGCCACGCATTATTTCGAGTTGACGCGCCTGGCGCTGGACTTCAAGGACGTCGCCAACGTCCACCTCGACGCGGTCGAGCACAAGGACAGCGTGGTGTTCCTGCACGCGGTGGAGGAAGGCCCGGCGAGCCGCAGCTACGGCCTGCAGGTGGCGGGACTCGCCGGCGTGCCGAAGGCAGTGGTGCAGAAGGCAAAGAAATACCTGCAGCTCCTGGAGGAATCGAGCCTTGCACGGGGCGGCCAGCATGATCTTTTTGCAAGGACTGTTCTGGAAGAAGCCGAACCAGCGACGGACGAATTGCGCGAGGCATTGCAAAAAATCAACCCGGACGAGCTCACGCCGCGCGAGGCGCTGGAGCTGCTCTACCGCCTGAAGAAATTGCCGTGATCGACATCGGCGCCAACCTCACGCACCCCGCTTTCGACAGCGACCGAGCGGAGGTGCTGGCGCGCGCGCACGCCGCGGGGGTCACCAGCATCGTCGTCACCGGCACCTCGGTCGAGGAAAGCCGCAAGGCGCTCGCCCTCGGCCTGCCCTGTACCGCCGGCGTCCACCCGCACCATGCGCGGGAGTGCGATGACCGCACCATTCCCGCCATTCGGGAGATCGCCAGGGACCCACTAGTGGTCGCCATCGGCGAATGCGGCCTCGACTTCAACCGCAATTACTCGCCGCACCCGGACCAGGAGAAGTGGTTCGTGAAGCAGATCGAATTGTCTTTTGAAGCGGGCAAGCCGCTCTTTATTCATTCAAGAGACGCTTTTCCCCGGATCATTGAAATCCTCAAAAACCATAAGGTCAGCAAAGCCGTAGCCCATTGCTTCACCGGCCAGAAGGACGAGCTTCGCGCCTACCTCGACCTCGGCCTCTACGTCGGCATCACCGGCTGGATCTGCGACGAGCGCCGCGGCAAGCACCTGCTCGAGCTGGTGCGCGACATCCCGCGCGACCGGCTGCTGGTGGAGACCGACGCGCCCTACCTCACGCCGCGTGACCTGCGGCCCCAACCCAAGGCACGGCGCAACGAGCCGGCGTTCCTGCCGCACATCGTCGCCACGGTGGCCCGCGCGCTGGGGCGCCCGGCGCAGGAGGTCGCCGCCGAGACCACCCGCAACGCGATCACGCTCTTCGGCATCGATGAATCTCGTTCAGCTACTGCTGCGCAACGCCCGCTCGCTGCCTGACCGGCCCGCGCTCGCCGTTGGAAGTCAGGTTGTCCTGACTTACAAGGATCTTGCATTGCGCGTTTCACGGCTGAGTGCCGGAATGAAGAAGAAATTCAGGCTTCAGGCCGGCGACCGGGTCGCTCTGGCGATGAAGAATTGCCCGGAGTACTACGAGGTCCTGTTCGCCTGCTGGCACGCCGGGCTCACCGCGGTGCCGATCAACGCCAAGCTGCACGCCAAGGAATTCGCCTACATCATCGACAACGCCGGGGCCAGGCTCTGCTTCGTCACGCCGGACCTGGAATCGAGCGTGGACGGTTTTTCGATTCGCAAGCTGAAGGACCTATATGCGGAACCGGAAAGCCCCGCCGAGGTCAGCCCGGACGACGTCGCCTGGCTGTTCTACACCAGCGGCACCACCGGCGTGCCCAAGGGCGCGATGCTCACCCATCGCAACATCCTGTTCCAGACGCAGGCCTATTTCACCGACATCGACAAGCTCGGGCCGACCGATGCGATCCTGCATGCCGCGCCGCTGTCGCACGGCTCCGGCGCCTACGGCGTGCCCCACTTCGCCGCCGGCGCGGTGAACGTGATCCCGGAGAGCGGGCATTTCGAGCCCGAGGAAATATTCGAGCTGCTCGGGCGCTGGCCGGGGACCTCGTTCTTCGCCGCACCGACCATGGTGGTGCGCCTGCTGGCCAGCCCGGCGGCGCGCGCGCCGGGTGGGCTGAAAACGCTGATCTACGGCGGCGCGCCGATGTACGTCGCCGATGCGCTGCGCGCCATCGAGCTGTTCGGGCCGAGGTTGTACCAGCTCTACGGCCAGGGCGAGGCGCCGATGACGATCACTGGCTTGTCACAGATTTTTCATCAAAAAGAATTTGTTGAAAAACTATCCACGTGCGGCAACGCCCGGACCGGGGTCGAAGTAAGGATTTTTGATGACAACGATGCAGAGCTGCCCTGCGGCGAGGTCGGCGAGATCGTCACCCGCTCCGACTGCGTGATGGCCGGCTACTGGGAAAACCCGGCAGCCACCGCGAAGACGCTGCGCGGCGGCTGGCTGCACACGGGCGACGTCGGCAGCATGGACGCCGCCGGCTACCTCACCATCAAGGACCGCTCCAAGGACATGATCATCTCGGGCGGCAGCAACATCTACCCGCGCGAGATCGAGGAAGTCCTGCTGCGCCACCCGGCGGTGGCCGAGTGCTCGGTGGTCGGCCGTCCCCATCCGGAATGGGGCGAGGCCGTCGTTGCCTTTATCGTAAAAAAATCGGAAGTGAAGGAAGAAGAACTGGATTCCCTGTGCCTCGAAAACATCGCGCGATTCAAGCGGCCGAAGGAATACCGCTTCGTCGATTCGCTGCCGAAGAACAACTACGGCAAGGTGCTGAAGACCGAACTGCGACGCCTGCTCTAGCGGCGGCGGAAGCCCCAGGGCTGGTCGAACTGCGGGTCATTCATCAGCTTGGTGTCGCGCACCACGCCGTCGGGCGTCATCTGCACCACGAACCACTTGGGGTTGGGGTCGCCCGCGATCTTCATCGGGTAGGTCCACATCGTGATCTTCGACAGCGGGTAGGTCTCCGGCTGCCACGGCGGGCCGAGCAGGTCGCGGACCTCGCTCTTCTTCGTCTTGTCCTTCACCACCTTGGCGATGTTCTTCTCGGTGAGGATCTGCTCGTAGGAAATCAGCTTGCCGCTCGAGTTGTAGCGCGCGGCGTAGGAGCGATGGCCCCAGGGCAGCTGCGGGAAGTAGTGCACGGTCTCGCCGTTCGCGGCCTTGCGGATTTCCGCCGGCTTGCCGAGGGAGGCGAGCGTCGGCATGCGCGCCTCTTGCGCGATGACGCCGGCGAATGCGAACGCGAGCGCGAGGGCTAAGATGAGCCTCATGGCCGACCTGCGTCGCTGCTGGAATTGCAGCGCCCCGATCGGGGCGCGGGACCGGTTCTGCGCACGCTGCGGCGCGCGCCAGCGGGATCCAGGCCGGATCGGCCGCGGCTACTCGCCCTTACCGGGCTCCGGCGTGAAAAACTTCGCATACTTGCCCTCCACGCCCTTCCAGGCATCCGCGTCCGGCGGCGGCGTGCCCTTGCGGGTGATATTGGGCCATTTGACCGCGTACTCGGCATTGAGTTTCAGCCACTTTTCGGCCTTGGCGTCCGAGTCGGGCAGGATGGCGTTGGGCGGGCATTCCGGCTCGCACACGCCGCAGTCGATGCATTCGTCGGGGTGGATGACCACCATGTTCTCGCCCTCGTAGAAGCAATCCACGGGGCAGACCTCGATGCAGTCCATGTGCTTGCACTTGATGCAGTCTTCGGTGACGACGTAGGTCATTCGGCTGGCGCTAGAATTCGTTAAGGGGACATTATAAGTCGTATGGGACTGCGACTCAGGGGATGGGTTTTGCTTGCGGCGCTTGCCGTTCTGCTTCCCCATGCCGCGCGCGCCCAGGACCGCATTGCGCTGGTCATCGGCAATTCCGCCTACAAGAATTCCCCTCTTGCCAATCCGGTCAACGACGCCAGCGACATCGCGGCGGCGCTGCGCGGCCTGGGGTTCCAGGTCATTTTGCGCAGCAATGCCACGCAGGCCGATATGCGCGCCGCGGTGCGCGATTTCGGCAACCAGCTGCGCCGCGCGCAGGTCGGGCTGTTCTACTACGCCGGCCACGGGCTGCAGATCGCCGGCAACAACTACATCGTCCCGGTGGGCGCCGACATCCGCAACGAAGCCGACGCCGAGGACCTGTCGATCAACATGACCTACGTGCTGCGCACGATGGAGGAGTCGCAGGTCCGGGTCAGCATGGTGATCCTCGATGCCTGCCGCAACAATCCCTACGCGCGCGGCTTCCGCTCCGCCTCGCGCGGCCTGGCGCAGATGAACGCCGCCACCGGCAGCCTGATCGCCTTCGCCACCGCGCCCGGATCGGTGGCCGCGGACGGCGCCGGGCGCAACGGCATCTACACCAAGCATCTGCTGCAGAGCCTGCGCCAGAGCGACAGCGACGTGCTCAAGGTGTTCCAGCGCACGCGTGCCGGCGTGGTGAAGGAGACCGGCGGCGCGCAGACGCCGTGGGAGTCCACCTCGCTGGTGGGTGATTTCTACTTCAAGGGCGGCGCGCCGGCGGTGGCGAAATCTGCAGCCCCGGCGCCGGTGGTCGCCTCGGATTCGCGTGCCGAGGATCGCGTGTTCTGGGAATCGGTCAAGGATTCGCGCAACCCGGTCGAGCTGCAGGCCTATCTCGACCAGTTTCCCAACGGCCTTTATGCGCCGCTCGCGCGCAACCGGCTGGCCTCCATGCCCAGGCTCGCCGCGGCGCGGCCGTCGGAGGGCCCGCAGCGCAGTATCCAGGAGGTCGTCACGCGGCTGAACGCCATCCTCACCGGAATGGCGAACCGCCCGAGCAACCAGAAGCAGTCCGCTGCCGGCCTGGTCTATGGCGAAACCTACGCGGCGGATGCCGAGGGCCTGCGCTACCGCACCTGGCGCTGCACGGCAAGCCTGATCAAGGGCTGCGAGCCGCAGTACCTGGAAGGCGGCCTGATCCGCTTTCGCGACATGAAAGTCGAGCTGCGCACCGAGGAGCGCTGCAACACCGGCCCTGGCACGCTGCTGTTCGGCAAGCGCTGCAGCAACGAGCAGGTGCTGGTGGTGGGCGGCGAAGGCGCGTTCAACGACGGCGGCTGGGACGTGGTGGCGCGCGGCTTCGATAGCAGCAGCACGGCGGTAACGCAAGAGCTGCATGACCTGCTGAAGAGAGGCGCGCACTGATGCGGCTCGCCGCGGAAATCCTGGTCGGGCTCGTCGCGCTGCTGCACCTGTACTTCCTGGTGCTCGAGATGTTTCTCTGGGACAAGCCGCGCGGACTGCGCACCTTCCGCATGACGCCCGAGCACGCCGCCGCGACGAAGACGCTCGCCGCGAACCAGGGGCTCTACAACGGCTTCCTCGCCGCCGGGCTCACCTGGGGCCTGTGGCTCGGCGCGCCAGGAGACGCCGTGAAGTTCTTCTTCCTTGCCTGCGTGATCGTCGCCGGCGCCTATGGCGCCGCTACGGTAAGTCGCAGGATCCTTTGGATACAGGCGCTGCCGGCCGCCATCGCGGCGGCGCTGCTCTTCTGGGCGCGCGGCTAGCTCAGGCTTCGACGACGAAGTCGAACAGTCCTTCGCCGGGCTTCGGCATGCGCATCACCAGTCCGGGCTCGAACAGCCCGTCTCGCGCATTGCCCGCCTCGCCGGCGAAATAGAGCTGCGTGGTGAGCACCCGCCGGCCGGGCACCTGCACCTTGACGTGGATGTGGCGCGTGCGGCCCGGGTAGAGCGCCGGAATGATGGTCTCCAGTCGATAGCGCCCCTGCGCATCCGCGAACTGGTGGCCGCGATAGCGGAAGCCGCGGTTGTCGTAGGCGCCCTCCTCGTCCGAGTGCCAGAAGTCGAGCAGCGCGCCGGCGACCGGCTTGCACTGCGCCGAAAGCACGGTGCCGGTAACGATGAAGGTGCTTTTCGCTCCCTTTTCAAGCAGGGAAATTCTTTGCGGGGACCTGGTCTTGAAAAACGGGCCCTCCGTCTGCGGATCGGTCAGCCTTCCACACGTCT
>Ga0075435_100002028_pt1 | contig 13251 bp, 10 predicted proteins | sample RhiMethybrSRZTD4_FD_75302 | JGI IMG/M metagenome (GOLD analysis project Ga0075435, IMG submission 75302) | Populus rhizosphere microbial communities from Tennessee, USA - Rhizosphere MetaG P. TD hybrid SRZTD4 | ecosystem: Host-associated > Plants > Roots > Rhizosphere > Soil | place: USA...
TGGTTCGGACCTCCCACTCTGCCATAGCTCGCAGGAGCGTCCAAGCGAATGGGTCATTCACGTGAGCGACACCGGGCCTGGCATTTCGGAGGAGGAGCTCGAGGTGATCTTCGAGCCATTTCGTCGCGGCTCTCGACATGGTGAGATACCGGGCGCGGGACTCGGTCTCGCGATCACCAAACAGGCGGTGGAGGCACAGGGAGGCTCGATCGGTGGTGCGTCAAACCCCGACGAAGGAGCTCATTTTTGGTTCACCTTTCCTAAACGAAAACATTAGCCCGAGAGTTCGGACGGATGCGCCTACGCCGAGGGGGCGGGCGGTTCGGCGGGGCCGGGCTTAGGGCGGTCGAGGTTTTTGGCCCACTCGTCAAGCGACCCTGCTGTTTGCGACAGCACCTTCGCACTCGTCTCCAGCACTCGCTTGCCCATCGACAGACTTTGGCGCGCCCATGTGAGGCCCGTGGACGCTAGGCGATCGGCCAAGGTGTCGATCCACGGAAATGGACTCTTCGCGGGCCTTGCCTCGCCGTTTTGAGGATCGTGCGATTGTTCTGAGCTCATCGGTCTTCTCCAGAATCGTGAGTTGAATGCGCCGAACCGGGGCGCGGGGAGGGTCGACGCGCGGATCGTGAACGAAGGAGAGCACATCAGCCCAACCCCGCAGACAATCGCGCGCCACGCGCAGCGATCGCGGCAATAGGGCCCGCGCGCGTTTGCGAATGGATGCTCGTTTCACCCCCCCAATCTTAGTGGGTGCGAAGTTTCCCAGAGATGTCCATATCGAGATCGCGGCTTTTCGAAGACCGTGTTTCCGACCAAAGGCCCGAAGCCTTTCGAGCAGGGGTAGAAGAACGAACAAAATCTGCCCGAATCATCTGCGATACCTGGATGAAAAGCGACCTACCCTACGTTCAGCCTTGGAGGACCTCGTCCATGAAAGACCTGAGCCGTGACTTCGACGTTCTCGCCGAGCGGGCGGACGACTGCGGTGCGCTGTGGGCCATGCGAATGCTGTACCGGCTCCTATCGAGTGGGAGCACGTTGCCTCCCAGCTGGCCCGGTACCAAGACCGAAGCCAGACGTCTCGTCTACACGTTTGCCGACCGGGTGGGCTTCACGGACCGAGAGGACCTGACCACGATCTTGCAATGCGCGGCCGAGCTGACGTGGGCCGAAGCACTGGAGAGAATTCGATCTACGCCCCTGTCCTCCACCGCCGTCGAACATCGACGGTTGTTGTCCATCTCCCGGCACATCGAAAAGTTTTCGGTCTCCTGATAAAGTCAAACGGTTGATGGGCTACGCCGCCGGAAGGCGCTTCTCGATCCAGCCGAGGATGTCCCCCATCACGCGCTCCTTGCCCACGTCGTTGAGCAGGTCGTGATAGTAGCCCTCGTAGAGCTTTAGCGTCTTGTCGCTGGAGCCCGCCTTGTCGAAGAAAAACTGGCTTCCGCTCGCCTTCGTGGCCTTGTCGGCCGTACCGTGAAGGATGAGCAGCGGCAACTTGATCTGGGGAATCTCCTTCTTGAGGCGCTCGTCGGAGCGCACCAGCTCGGCGACCAGCTTGGTGGGCTGCACTTCGTGGGCGGTGAGCGGATCGGCGTTCATTGCCTTCACGACTTGCGGGTCGCGCGAGAAGTCCTCGTTGTTCAACTTGAGCACATGGGCGTGCGGCGCCGAGATGGCTCAAACCTTTCAAGACCGCGAGCGCGAAGTCCGGCGCCGGCACTTGGAACGCGAAGCTCTCGCAGATGAGCCCAGCAAGCTCGGTCGGATGATCGAGTGTGTAGAGGCACGACATCACGCCTCCAGCGCTGTGCCCTAGCAAGTAAACCGGAAGCCCGGGCTCACGACCCTTTGCCAGCTTCACGAACGTCGTGATGTCGGTGGTGAAGTCGACGAACTTGTCGACGTAGTAACGCTCGCCGTCCGACTTTCCGCGACCGCGAAGGTCGAGCGCGTAGACGGCCAAGCCCTTGGACAGGAGCTGCTCGGCCGTCCAAACATACCGACCACTGTGGGCATTTAGGCCGTGCACGATGACGACGACGCCTCGCGCCTTTGCGCTCGGCCGCCAGGAGCGAAAGAAGATTTTCAAGCCGCCTACGCCCTCGAACGTTTCTTCGCTCATGTTGGCTCCGTTGTGAAGGACCCTAGGGGCGACCAAACTCGGCGCGACCTTACTCGCCTCCTGCCCGATCAACAAGGAACGTCTGGCGAAGCTTGCATGAACTTGGATTCATGCCTCGCGGCGCGTCGGCCATGACTCACAAGTTGTCCTGAATCACTTTCCACAACGAGTGAGCGTCGGACGGGTGACGAAGATTTGTGAAGATCAATCCGGCGTTGCTTCGCCAGAACCTGCGGGCTAGAGTTTTCCGAGCGAGCTGACCTTGTCGAAAATGGCGCGCGGGAGAGTGCGTGTGTCGTGCAAGCGCGGTTGGCGCGCGATGTGGCTCTCTGTGGTGCTCTTCGGGGCGAGCATCGGTTTGTGCAGCCTAGCTTGCGTGAGCAAGCTCAGTCTCGAAGACCGACCTTGCCCTTGCGCGCTTGGCTACCAGTGCTGTCATGGCATCTGCATCGCGGAGACCGCATTGTGTCCAGAGGCTGCGGATGCGGCGAGGAGCATGCCCGATGCCGGCGCGAGCGGTGATGACGCTGCACCGCCCCAGCCGCCCCTAGCGTGTTGCGTTCCCGAAGCCCCAGCGGACTGGAGTGGCCCCGTTCGGGTGGGCCGCGGTGCGGAAATCGGAGAGTGTCCCTCTGCATTGCCCGAAGTCGCACTCAAGGGCGGGGTGGGGGTCGTGGCGGACGCCGGTAGCTGTGATTGCAGCTGCGTGCCAGAAACGCCGCAGGTAACCTGTCCAAACCCGGAGGTCCGGTGGTACGAGTCCAGTGGGTGCGTCGGTGCGGTTCTGTCCAGAGATCCGATCGTTCCGCCCATAGCTTGCGACCTCATATATCCGAATGGCAGCATCGCGTGGGACGCGCTGCCGGTGGGGACTTGCTCGGCCGTTGCCGAAGCAAAATTGCCTCCGCCTCGGTACAGTGAGGTGACGCTAGGTTGCGCCGCGATGAATGCGGAGAGTTGCCCGACGGGCCAAACGTGTTTACCCGACGCCAACGAGCCGGGCTTCGACGCAGTCTGTCTGTTTCGTGACGGCAATCACGACTGTCCGTCGGGGCCCTACTCGGAACGCAGCGTCATCAACACAGGCTTCGACGACGAACGTCACTGCGAAGGTTGCAGTTGCGAAGCCGCCGGCTTCGAGTGCTCCATCAAATTTACGGTTTTTATCTCCACCGGCGGCTGCGCCGTAAGTGGCAATGTCGGTTTGCGGGAGTTTGTAACCGGCACGGAAACCTGCTCTTTCGACGGCAACGTGCGTTCCTTCTTGGTCACCGAGAACGACCGAGTAGAAGTCAGCAAGCCGGGCACATGCGCGCCGTCCAATGCCACGCTCGAAGGCACGGTCAGCCCCGGCGCCCCGGTGACCGTCTGCTGTCTGCCCTGACTCGCCGCGTATTCGGAGTGTCTTGCGGCCGCGGAGCGAGCGGCATCCGCACGAGGTCAATCGTTGACTGCCGGGTGCCGCTTGAACTCCCGCGGGACGGCGAACCCGATCTCCTTCGCGATCCAGCTTGGATCGGCGCTCCCTTGGCAGCTACCCCAAATCGCGAGCGGCTCGTTGCCGTAGCGGAGCATGCCGCTATGGCGGGCTTTGTCGCGATCGACGTCGGGGTTCGGATCGGCGAAGCCGGTCGCGTGTCGAAGCGTGTCGAGTTCGTCGGGTTTGCCGGTCAAAAATAGCCACTTCGGGTCGTCGACCTCGTGCATCTTCGCATAGTCGGCGAGATCGGCCGGGGAGTCCTGTTCGGGCTTCACGGTAATCGAGTAGACGTAAATGTCGTGGTTGATTTCGTCGCGCAGGATCGCGCGCACCTTTTTGAGGTTCGCTATGGTGGTCGGGCAGATGCCCTCGCAATGCGCGTACATCATGTTGAGGATGACGATCTTGTCCTTGAGAAGGTCATCGTAGAACAACACTCGCTCGCCCTTGCTCGTGACAAGCTCGATGTTCGGGAAAAACCGGCTGCGCATCATCTCGCGGCCGGACAGCATGGGCGCGAAGCGACCTCGAGCCGTAGGCGGCGCGGCGCCGGGCGGCGGCAGAACCGGCGCAGCGGGGATGACCACCTTCTTCTGATTTGTCATACACGATAGCGCCCCGGCGACCGGGACGAGCGCCAGCCCTTCGAACAGCTTTCTTCTTCCAAACATGGCGTTCTCCTTTCGTCGCGGCTCAGGGGTTGCTCTTGGTGTCACCGGTGGGCGCCACGTCAAAACGCACCATCATGGCATGATCCTCGTGAATGAGGTTGTGGCAGTGCATGGGGTAGCGACCAACCCAATCGCGGAATCGCATCTTGATGACCGCCGTACTCTTGGGCGTGAGGCGCACCGTGTCTTTGCGAGTCAGGTTCACGCCGCTTTGGGTATTACTGCTGCAGTTCGACCAGCAGTATTCGCTGCTCCAGCGATTGTAGTTGTTGGAGTCGTCACTACTGCTTCCATAAAGGCCCGGCGCGCCCTTCGTGATCTGGTGCTCTTCCATGTGCACGTGAATGGGGTGCGACCAGTTCCAGCCGTTCGAGAGGTTCCACTGCTCGAGGCTGTTCTGCTGGACCGTGAACCTCGGGGTCGCGCCGGAAAAGAGCTGACCGTTGATGTACCACTCGCCGTTTCGCCCTTGATCGAAGTTGAAATTGCGCGTCACCCGCGGCGAAGCGCTCACGCTCGGTAGGGCGTAATACGTCGTCGCCGCCGATGGCGCCGCGCTGTTGTCGGTGACGCTCGGAAGATCGACGACGATCTTGAGCATCAAAAACCCCTGTCCGGCGGCCACGATGCTGCCCGTCGGACCGCCTTTGCCGTTGGGCTGGTCGAGCCGATTCTCGAGGTAGATCGTCTTGCCGGCGTATTGCGCGAAGTCGATGATGACGTCCGCGCGTTCGGCGACGCCGAGCGCAACGGCCGGGACCTGCACGGGGTTCGGCAAAAGGTTGCCGTCGTTCGAGATCTGCCAGAACGGTTGCGTGGCCGACGGGCTCGCCAGATCGGTGATGTAGATCTGCAAAAAGCGGGAGGGCCCCGAGTTCGTCCAGCGGAAGCGGTAACGCCGCGGGTGGACGTGGAGCACCGGCTGGATCACGCCGTTGACCATGAATTTGTCCCCGAGGATCCCGTCGATGTTGAACGTATCGAACACCATCGCGCCGGTCGAGGCGTCGAAGCAGCGATCGGCGAAGATCATCGGGATGTCGTAGTCGGGAAACGAAGGAAGGCGGAACCCGGTGGTCTCGTCGCCGGTGTCGAACTGGTTGAAGAGGAGGTAATTCCCGAGCAAGCCTTTGTAGACGTTCTGCGCCGTGAACCCGTCGCGGTGGTCGTGGTACCAGAGCGTGCTGAGCGCCTCGTTGATGTCGCCGTTGGTCGATTGATGGGTCGAGAGAAAGCCGGCGAGCTGATTCGGATAATATTGGTCGTAATACTGCCCAATCGAAAAGTAGTCGGCAGGAAACCCGTCGCTCTCCGAGGGCGTGTGCCCGTTGTGCAAGTGCGTGGTCACCGAGTTCATGCCGAAGCCGCCATTGTCGGTGGGCAAGAGGTTGTAGTTGCGGACGAGGATCGGCGTGCCGTACTGCGCGACGATCGTCGGCCCTGGTGAGTACCCATCGAAGGTCCAGAGGCGTTGGAGCGGCAGATCCGGCGACACCATGATGTCGGCCGCTTGCTGATGAACCTGGTAGATTTTTGTCGCTGGGAAGGGCAGCCGGCTGTCGGTGCCGATCGGCGATTGATGCGCGCGCGTGCGTCCTTCGTACGGTTTTCCGGTACTGGGGTTGGTCGCGTTGTTCGGCGCGATCGTCGGCGCCGGCCCGGTGAGGGACGAAAGAGCAATCGGCTGCCGTACCGGCAGGATCGGCATGTTCATCGTCCACGGCGTCGTGGGCGGGCTGGCGCAGTTGCCGCAACCATTGCTGTCGTGGTTGCAGCTTCCGCTGCCCCATCCTCCGCTGCCCCCGCTCCCGCCACTTCCTCCACTCCCGCCACTCCCTCCGGTGCCGCTATAGCCATATGCGGAGCGCGAGCTCAACCCCGCCAGCGGAACCAACATCCCACCGCCGGTGAGGAGCCCCATACGCACGAGGTCGCGGCGCGTGAGCTTTGCCTTGATCAGCTCCTGCCGATTTTTGAACGCCTGGTACATCTCCTTCCAGCGCGCTCGCGAAACTCTCTGTCCTCGGGCGTTGAAGTACATTGAGGATGTCGTCCTTTCAGTTTTGCAGCGGGTCTTCGACCAAAGAGACCGTACGCCCGCGAGTATCGATCGCAGTCTGCAATCGGCGATCGATTCTTGTCAACGCCAAATCGAAACGCGCTCGAGAAACCGTGATGCTCCCTCATGGCGCGCCCGAAACGAAAACGATCGTCGCGCGAAAAATTCAGCATCGACGCTCGTCGATCGAAATCGATGCCGACGGCGACGAGAAAATCATAACGTCGAAAAGGCTCTAACACGAGAGAGTGCGCAGTCGAACAAGAGCAATGCCGCCGCCGTGAGCTCTTTGACCGCGGGCATCGAGAGAAGCGGGCACGCTTCGCTGGGCGGGCTATGCCGAGAGTTGGCAGGCTTCGGTGGACTATGAACGCGTCATCCGTGCGGCCCAGAATCTGCGTTGACCGATGGAGCGGGGTTCGCTGTCATTCCGATCAAGGGCTGTCGGCTCAGCCGTCGTTGCAGCATTACGAGCCGCCCGACACGCTCGAGCCGCCCGACACGCTCTGAGCACGTCGACGCCACCCTCGACACAGAAGTTGCCTTTCAACCGGGCCTCAGCGATCGGGCCTACCGATGCTTTGTCGTCGACCCTCGGCTTACGTCCAATCGATTGCTGACAGCCATCCGCGTTGTTTCCTCAGACCCGAGGATGGTCGCGCAGTTGACGCTTTTCTCGCTCGAATCCCATGCGACCGAAGAAGCCGCCATGCAGCTCGAGCGAGCCGCGGGCAGCGCCGGCTATCCCTGCTACGGATCGCTTCTCGTCTCGCCATCGCGGCTGGTCGCCAGTTGGACTTGGGACTCACCGCTGATGCGCTATCCGCGGGGGACCAGTATTCGCTTGGACCGCGGTCGAAAGCTGGTGATGCAGATCCATTACAACGTGGTGACCTCCGGTCTTTCAGCTTCGACCCGAACGCGGGTCGAGCTCGAGTTCGACGACGGTCCGTGCGACTCGTCCGCGCTCGCCGGATGGGTCGCGAGCGTACAAGCTGCCACCAAGACACAGAGCCCCTTAGACTTAAAGTACATCTCACGCGAAACATGAGCTTCGCCGGCGACGAGATGCAACTAACTCCGAGGAGCTTTGCGCCCATCTTTCACGAAAGAACGGATCGCCGCGATCGGCATCTGGCTTGCGGTGTCGCTCGCCTGTTGTGCGCATGGCATCGACAGCGGCGATCCATTGTCCGGCGGGCGAGGCGGCGCGGCGGGTGCCGCGGGCTCACCCACTGTGGGCGTCGGTAGCACGTCGGCTACGACGGGAACGTCGGTTGCGACGGGAACATCGGCCGGAGGCATGGGCGGCGTTGCAAGTGGGGTGGGAGGCTCCGGAGGTTTTTCGAGCACCGCCACGGGCGGCGCCGCGGGTAGCGGTGGCGCGGGCGGTAGCGGCGGTTCTTCGAGCGGAGGAGGCGCGGGTGCGGGCGGCGCGACGGGTCCAGTCGGAGGCAATGGCGGAGTCGGTGGAGCGGGCGGCCGTGGCGGAATGGCGGGAACCGGCGGAGTCGGAGGAGCAGCCGGAAACGGAGGGCGCGGCGGTGGTGGATCGGGCGGCATCGGCGGCTCCGGTGGTGGCGGTCCGTGCGGGGTCAACGCGATCCAGTTCGATGGCAGCGCCACCTTCGCCACGACGCCACGCCGCGTGCAGGACGACTTCACCCTCGAGGCGTGGATCCGCACGAGCGTCGCGTCACCGACCGGAACGAACTTTTTCCAGGGCGTCGGTCTCATCTACGCCGACGTGGCTTTCAACGCCAATGACTTTGGAATGAGTATCCTCAACAACCACATCGCGCTCGGTATCGGCAATCCGGACACCACCGTGGAAGGAACCACCAGCGTGATCACCGGTCAATGGGTTCACATCGCGACGACGCGTACCAGGAGCACGGGACTCATTTCGGTCATCGTCAACGGCGTGCTCGACAGAAGCGCCACCGCCCCCAACACCGGCACCCTCACTTCGCCGACGAGCATTACATTGGGCGCCAATGCCGGCGACAGCATTTACTACACGGGTCTCATCGACGAAATTCGAATCTGGAACGTGGCGCGCAGCGCCGCGACCATCGCCGCGAACATGAACAGGCGCCTGATCGGCACCGAGGCCGGTCTCGTCGGCTACTGGCGCCTCGACGAGACGACCGGAAATACCGCGCTCGATGCTTCGCCATCCAACAGCAGCGCCGCTTTCGTCGGAAACCCGCAGCACGTGCCGTCGACCGCTCCCATCACGATTTGTCCGTGATCGACGTCGCGGCACGACCGCAGGTGGCGCGATGAGCGCGCCAGGTGCGATCACGGGGTGATGCCTTCGCACGTGCGCTCACCTGCGAGGCGGCAATTCGCGTGACCATCAGGCGTATCTTGACTGGACTGCTCGAATTCGGCCGGGCTCGCTTGTCGCTTCTTATTCTTCGCGACGAGCGACGCGATTGGGCACGGCCAAGGTCGGCCAGAGGCGAACGGCAGCGCGAACGCTCGCAGGCGAGAGGGCCGAGCGTTGGTCACGGGTGAGCGCGCGAACGGTAGCGAGAGCTCACCGAGCGGCGGTCGGTTGACGGCAACTGGAGGGTCGCGGCCGAGCCCGTCTCGTGGGCCAATGCCCGTACTGACGCTCTCGAAGCGGTGTTAAGTCTGCCTCGGCCCAATAGCAGCTCGATCGGGATCCGTCCGTCGTAGACGACTACGTTTGCAGTCGAACTCCAGGCTCGGATGCAAAAAGATTTCGCGAGAAAGATTCGCGAGGGGGAGGACAACGTCACACTACTGTAGATCATGGGAACAGTCGGCAAGTTGCAGCGCTGTACGGTGTTCATCAGCGTCGTGGCCCTTGCCGTCATTGCGATCGGGTGTTCGGAAGAAATCAGCGGGGCTGTCCCGGTCTGGTTTGGCACGGGCCAAGGCGGGGGCAATGGCGGTTCGGACGAGGGAACCACCGCGGGTTCGGGCAGCGGGGGGGCGCCCGGCGGGAGCGTTTCGACAGGCGAAGGTTCCACCGCGTACTGCGCGCTGCAGCAAACGCTCCGCGCACGCTGCCTTGGTTGCCACTCGAATCCTCCGGTCGGGGGCGCGCCGATGCCTCTCGTCACGTACAGCGATCTGCTGGCGCCAGCGCGGAGCAACCCGTCGAGGACGGTGGTGGAGATCGCTCTCGAGCGTATGCAAGATCCCGTCAGGCCGATGCCTCCTCCTCCCGCCCCTCGCGCCACGGCCGCTGAAGTGGGCACGCTGACCAATTGGATTGCGGCCGGATCCCCCGTCGTGTGCGTGCCGCCTCCGCCGGGGAGCACCACCAGCACCACCGGAGCGGGCGGCGCCGGACCGATCGACGCCGGTTCGATACCTCCGTCCGGAACGGGCGGAGCGGACGGCGGAGGCAACTTGGTCGACGGCGGAGCATCGACCGCCCTTTGCGATTTGCAGCAGACGCTCCGCGCGCGCTGCCTCGGTTGCCATTCGAATCCACCCGTTGGGGGGGCACCGATGCCCCTCGTCACGTACGCGGATCTCGTGGCGCCGGCGCGAAGCAACCCGTCGACAACCGTCGCCGCCCTTGCCCTCGTGCGAATGCAGGACCCGGTGAGCCCGATGCCTCCCGCTCCCGCGCCGCGCGCCACCCCTGCGGAGGTGAGCACGCTGTCGAAATGGCTGGCAGCCGGATCACCTTCGACATGCGTTTCATCACCGCCGACAGGTGGAGACGGCGGGCCAACGGGCAACCCGCCGCCCCCACCTCCTCCCCCCGTCGTCTGCACGAGCGGTCAGCATTGGACGAGTGGAGACACTGGCTCTGCCTTGATGCACCCGGGAGGCACCTGCATCACGTGTCACGCGAGTCAAGACGACGCTCCCCGTTTCACGATTGCAGGAACCGTCTATCCAACGATTCGTGAACCGACCGATTGCAATGGATCGAATGGAACGTCAGCCGGCATCCAAGTAGTCGTCACCGACGCAGCGGGGCGTGTCTTGACGTTGCCTGTCAACACCGTCGGCAACTTTTTCACGACCGCAGCCGTGACCTTCCCATTTCATGCGAAGGTCGTTCGGGGCACTGTGGAGCGCGTGATGACAGCCGCGCAGTCGACCGGCAATTGCAATGGCTGTCACACCGAGGCGGGCGCGAACGGTGCACCTGGCCGAATCGTGGCGCCTTAGGGGCTCCGCTCGGCTGGACACACTGTGGCGCTCCTTGGAACCGTGCTCACGACCGGTTCGAGACAAAAAAACGGGGAGCGCCGCCTCCGTGTTGAAAGCAGCGCCCCCGGGGTACCTACCTACCTCGAGGCACCGCCGGGGGCGTGAGCATTCGAAGCCAGGTTTTGCGCATGCATAGTGAACGGCATCAATGCGCGCGCGGGCATGCGTAAAGAAGGCTTACGCACCGCTGTCGTTTGACGACGGGTAGTCCGTCGAAGTCATGGTACGTCGAGCCGGGTGTCGAAATCAGAACCGCCGTTGAAGACCATCGTCGGTGCCGTAGTTCCTGAACCGGACTGTAGAAACACCTTTGCGACGAACCGCTGGCTACTCAGCGTGACGGGGGCGAGCACGTGAATGCTGAGGGGCGTGACGTGATTGCCCGTGCCCGTGGCGTTCACGTCGAGGGTCGACGAGACGGCGATTGGAGAAAAAGCGCTTCCATCGGCATTGCTGACGCCGACCTGCGCGAATACCGGCGAAAACCCGCCCGGGTGATTTGTCCACAGATTCAGCGTGTAAAATCCATTGTGGAGCGAACCGTTAATTGGCTCCGTGTACCAGATGAATCCATTGGGAGTGAGCACGCGCGTCGGGAAGAACCCCGTGGCGGCGGTATTGGTCCGGCGCATGTGGTCACCCGCAGGCGTGACGCCCGGTTCCGCGGTACCCACCAAATGAAACGAGACCGGACTCGTCACGGTGGGTGTCGCGCAACCGCCGGTCGTCTGCAAATTCGTGTCGAAATCGACGCCGCCGTTGTACGCCATCGTTGGAGCGGTGGTCCCGGAGCCGGACTGTAGGAACACCTTGGCAATGAGCCGCTGGTTGGACAGCGAGATCGGTGCCAGCACGTGAATGCTGAGGGTGCTCCTGTGGTTGCCGGTGCCCGTCGCGTTCACGTCGATCGTGGAGGAGACGGCGATTGGCGAAAAGCCGCTGCCGTCGGGCTGGCTGACTCCGAGTTGCGCGAACACGGGAGAAAATCCCCCGGGGTGGTTGGTCCACAAATTCAAGGACCAAAAGCCGTTGCTGAAAGAGCCGCTGAGCGAATCGGTGTACCAGATGAACCCGTTCGGGGTGATGACGTGCGTGGGCGAAAACCCGCTTGCTTGCGTCGGATCCGGCCCGAGGAGCTCTCCCGCTGGGGTCGCAGGAACAGCTTGATTGAGGAGATGAAACGTTCCGAACGATGTGCACGTGACGAGCGCTTGCTGTTGCTCTTGGGTCTCTTCACCCGCCGACAGGCCGTTCGATCCGCACGCCGTCAGGCTCACGACTGCGGTCGACAAAAGCAGCTTTCCATAGCGAAAAAGCGAACGATATCCCGATGTCATTTTTTCCTCCGTTCTAACGTATGTCCTTGGCGAACTTTGGGGATCTACGAGCGACGATGGGACTCTAGGCGCGTTGCGAGCCCTGGGACGGCTGTGCTTCTTTACCCTTTAGGGTGTCTTCCAAGGGAGGAACGAACGGCGGCGGGGCGCTGACGAAGCTGTTTTTCTAGCGCCCCTTCGGACTCGCCTGCATGCCGCGCACGTCCTCCGCAGGCAAGAGACGGTATCGAGGCGCCCTGCGGCGCATCGCGGACCGACATCAACCTTTGTACCCATCTCTACGGATGCTTTCTCGCTGGACAGCGACGTTTCGGGGTTCGAACCTTGTCTGGGACCCCCTAGGGATCGGGGTCGAGAACAGGACGCGACCTCATGAACCAAACACCGCCAGCGCGGAAAATCGTCTCGAGCGCCATCGTCGGGCTGGACCACATTCTCATGGGCGGCTTCGTGGCCGGTGGATTTTATCTGTTCCAGGGCGATCCCGGCTCGGGAAAGACGACACTGGCGCTCCAATACGTGCAGGAGCGGATCCGAAAAGGCGAGCGCTGTCTCTACGTGACCCTGACCGAGTCACGGGCGGATCTGCAGCGCACGTGCGACTCACACGGCTGGTCCCTCGAGGGCACGAACCTGTGCGATCTGACCCGTTCGGCGGCCAATCTCGTTTCGGAGTCCGACGTTTCGGTTTTTCATCCCGCCGACACCGAGCTCGGGGACATCACGAAGGCCGTGCTGCGCGAAGTGGAGCGGGTCGCGCCCACGCACGTCGTGTTCGACGGGCTGTCGGAGCTACGCCTCCTCTCGGGTGACGCGCTACGCTATCGTCGGCAGCTGCTCGCGCTGAAAGAATTCTTCGAGTCGCGCGGGGCGACCGTTCTTTTGCTCGATGATCGCGCGGCTCAATTCGGAGATGTCCAGCCGGAAAGCCTGGTCGGCGGCAACATCGTGCTCGAGCGGTTTTTGCCGGCGTACGGGCGAGCCCGGCGGCGGCTCAACGTGACGAAGATGCGTGGAGCTGATTTTCGCGAGGGGTACCACGACTACGAGATCGTGCGCGGAGGCGTGGTCGTGCATCCGCGGCTCGTGGCCGCCGAGCACCACGAGGCATTCACCCCGAGAGACCGTCCGAGCGGCATCGCCAATCTGGATCGCATGCTGAACGGAGGCCTTTCCGACGGCACGACCACGTTACTCCTCGGTCCCGCCGGAGCGGGCAAGTCGACGATCAGCATGCTGTTCGTGACCCAGGCACTGCGCGAGAATCGCAAGGCGGCCGTCTACATCTTCGACGAGGTCCTCCACACCTTGATCGATCGCTCCGAAAAACTCTGCTTCGGCAAGAAGGGAGGGCTCAAGTCCTA
>Ga0075435_100002031_pt1 | contig 13243 bp, 7 predicted proteins | sample RhiMethybrSRZTD4_FD_75302 | JGI IMG/M metagenome (GOLD analysis project Ga0075435, IMG submission 75302) | Populus rhizosphere microbial communities from Tennessee, USA - Rhizosphere MetaG P. TD hybrid SRZTD4 | ecosystem: Host-associated > Plants > Roots > Rhizosphere > Soil | place: USA...
ACCACGTGCACGATGGCCTCGGACTCGCGGGCCACCTTCAGGACCTGCTCTTGCGAGAGCCAGCTCAGGTCGTCGCGTCCATCCGTGAAGACGATCACCATCGGACGCCCGCCCGCGACCGGCAGCTTCAGGCCGGCATAGAGGCCGTCCCAGAGGGCGGTGTGACCGCCGGCCTCGAGCTTGTCCACCGCGCGTCGCACCGTCGAGGGATCCCCGCCCAGGGGGACGGCGATCTGCAGCTCGTGCGAGAAGGTCACCAGCGCCGGCTGATCCTGCGGGCGCAGTCCGGCGATCAGGGCGCGTCCCGCCGCCCGCAGGTCGTCGAGGCGCGCGCCGGCGACGCTGGTGCTCACGTCGAACACCATCACCGCGACGATCGGCACCGCTTCGACGCTGACGAGGCTCACGTCCTGGCGCACGCCGTTGTCGCTGAGCTCGAAGTCCCGCGCCGTGAGCCCCCCGACCGGCTGGCCGTCGCGCGTCACGAATACGTCCACGTACACCGCCTCCACCGAAGTGGTGAAGGTGGGCACGCGCGGTGGGGCCACGGCCGCCGCGAGCAGCACCGACAGCGCGGGCCCGGCGCCGAACGTCACCGCATCGCCTGCTCGCGCAGCGCCTCGAGGCGCGCTTCGGCCTCGTGCGAGCGACCCCATCGGTACTTCCACCAGGCGTCCCAATCCCTCCGGCGCCGCGCGCCGGAGAGGGCCGCGCGCAGGACGTCCTGGGAGGCGCCGCGGTCTCCGGCGTCGTGGAGCGCGTGGCTGAGCGCGACCGCCGCCACCGTGCTCTCCGTGTCGAGGGCCATCGCCGCCCGGTAGGCTTCCACCGCCTCCCGCGGGCGCTTCTCGGCTTCGCGCGCGGCCCCCAGGAAGAGCCAGGCGAGGTAGCGCGTCGGTTGATCCGCCTGCGGATGCGCGGCGGCCGCGGCCAGCTCCTCCGCGGCCTGGACCGGCTCTCCGCGCTGGCACAACACGCGGCCCAGGCGCACGCGGGCCTCCACCAGGTCCGGCATGCCGCGCAGGGCGCGTCGATAGGTGGCCTCCGCGTCGCGCAGACGGGCCTGGTGCTCGGCCCGGCGACTGAGGGCACCGGACTCGCGGCTCGGCGTCATCACGAGCACGTCGCCGAGTGCCGGCGGCAGATCGAGCGCGGTCTGGCTCTCGAGCAGGGAGCCGCGCGCGAGCAGGAGCAGCGGGTCGTCTTCGTAGCGCCGCAACGCCTCATCGACGTAGTGCAGCGCCAGCGCCCATTGCCCCCGGCGGTAGAGGTGCAGCGTGACGGCGAGGAACCACGGACGCTCGAACGCGCGTCGCCGCTCGTCATCGCGGATGAGGGCGAGGATCTGGCGCGCCGCGTCCAGGTGTGGGGCGGTGTCGGGGGCCACTTCCTCCGCTTGCTCGGCCGCCTCCCGTTCGTGGATGTCGCGGTCGGTGTGGAGCATGGCCGCGGCTTCGTAAGGAACGCTCTCCGCGGGAAGACGCTTCAGCTGGCCGATCTCGTCCGAGACGTGCGCCGTCCACGCGGTCTCGCCCGCGACGTACCGGTCGCCTCGACGGTAGCGCTCGATCGCATCCCGGTAGGCCGACGAGTCCGCCGCCTCGGCGACGGTCGCCACCAGCACCAGGGGGACCACGCGCCAAATGGCGGATCGCTCGCTCATCTCACGCGTCCGCGATCCTCCAATAGAGGTTGTAGTGCTCGTGGGCGACGCGGTAGTAGGGGACGAGCGTGACCTCCGCCGGGCGGCCCAGCCCATCGGTCCGGAACGTGAGCGGAGAAGCCGTCGCCTTGATCCGGGCGGCCATCTTCGCCACGTCTCCCACGAGCACGGGAACCTCGATCGGATCGTTGAATGGTTCACCGATCGTTCGCTCGTTGACGTGCAAGTCCGCGCCCGCGGACACGTCGTGGCCCAGAGCACCAGCCAGGACGATCGGCCCGTAGACCACGGCGGCATACGTCGTACTGGCGGGCAGTGGTTCCATCCGCAACGCCATCGGCAGATCGATCTCGACGACGTCGCCCGCCTTCCACGTCCGCTTCAAGGCAATGTACCTGCCGGGATCTCGCGACGTTGCTGCCGTCGTGCCGTTGATCTTGACCGTGGCCAGGGCACACCAGCCGGGGTGGCGGATCTTCAAGATGACGTCCCCCGGTCGGGCGGCCGTCACCTCCAGGCGACTCGCGGCGACCTCGGGGAACTTCGTGGTCTGGGTCAGCGCCAGCCCCTTTTCCTTCCAGCTCAGGGTGGAGGCGATGAACAGGTTGACGTACAGGCAATCCGCACCGTCCTCCGTGCCGTGGAAATAGATCGAGTCGCCGTACTTGGCGTGGTTCTCCATCCCCGTCCCCGTGCAGCACCAGAAGGAATCGACGGGCGTGCAATAGAGCTTCAAGTACCCGGGGCGCGTCGATTGGAAGTAGGTCACCATGCCGGTGTCCGGGTCCTGGGAAGCGAGGATGGTGTTGAAGAGCGTCCGTTCGTAGTAGTCGGCGTAGCCCGCCATCGGCTCGGTCAGGAAGAGCATCCGCGTGAGCCGGAGCATGTTGTGGCTGCAGCAGGTCTCCATGGTCTTGGCGGAGGGGATGTGCTTGTCGAATTCAGCGACGGGAAAGAAGTGCTCGTTGTCCGCATTTCCTCCCGTCGCAAACGACCGGGTGGCCACCACGGTCTTCCAGAAGAACCGTGCCGCCGCCGAATAGCCCGGCTGTCCAGTCAGGATGTGGAGGCGCTGGAAGCCCACGACCTTGGGGATCTGCGTATTGGAGTGGAGTCCATCGAGCGTATCGCGCGACTCGGACAGCGGCTCGAGCAGCCGCTTGTGCGAGAAGCGCTCCGCCAGCGTCAGGTACTTTGCCTCGCCGGTGATCTCGTACACGTCGGCCAGCACTTCATTCATGCCGCCATGTTCGGTGTTCAGCATTCCCTCGAACTGGGCATCGGTCATGTTTGCAGTCGTGGCGATCGCCCAATCGGACAGCTTCACGAGAACGGTTCGCGCCGCCGGGTTGTCGCCGTAGAGATACGCATCCCGCAGGCCGGCGAAGATCTTGTGAAGGGTGTACCAGGGCACACCCGTGGCGTGTTGCGTCTTCACGAGATTGTCGATCTGGGTGGTGTTGTCGGGGAAGGCGTTGATCAGTCCCGTCCGGGCGGCGGCCTGGCACTCCGCCAGCTCCTTCACGATGTAGTCGCAGCGCTTCTTGAACTCCTCGTTGCCGGTCGAGGCGTACATCAGCGCGCACGCGGTCAAATAGTGCCCCGCCGTGTGGCCGTGGGCCCGGATGTCCGCCCAGGTCGCCACCGATTCCCATCCGCCATAGACGGGGGCCCTGGGCGGAAGCCCGGCGTTGACACGAAAGTTGTGCAGCATCCGGTCGGGGTCCAATGACAGCAGATACTTCCCGTCCCGGTCCTGCGCGTCCTTGAACGGCCCGTCGAGCAGCCGCACCGACGTCAGACGGAACGGCTGCGCGCCCAACGCCACCGGGTGGAGACCGACCGGCGGCGGCGCCGCCGGCGCCGTCGCGCCCGGTGTCACGAAGGGGGCGGCCGCGGCGCGGCGATCGCGCAGCACGTCGAGGGTCGCCGCCGCCGCCGCGGTTCCCAGGACCTGCAAGATGCGCCGCCGTGTGAGACCCGGCTCAGCCATGTCACCTCCCCTGCGCCAAGTCGAACGATCGATCCGGTCGTGCCGGCCTGTCAACCCGGCCAGCGGAGGGTTTGCTGCCATCGTCTCCGCGGAAGTATCGTGGTCCCGCTCCGTTTCGACGTCCGCCCGGAATGCCGATGGCTCTATACAAGAAGATGGGTCTCCTGGCCGTCGTGTTGGCTTGCCACTCCGTGGCCTTCTCCCAATCCCACCAGGACCCGACTGCGGCCATAAGCTCGGCGCTGAGGGCCGGGGAATTCGACAAGGCGGTGGAGTTGACCCGCTCCGCCTTGCAAGCCTCGCCCGGCAGCGCCCAGCTGTGGACCTTGCAGGGCCTTGCCTTCGCGGGCAAGGGCGACCGCAAACAGGCCCTGGCCGCCTTCCAGCACGCACTGAAGATCGCACCGAACACCGTGGCCGCGCTGGCGGGGGCCGCTCAGATCGGGTACGAAGCGGACAGCCCGGAGGCCGTACCGCTGCTCAACCGTCTACTGGATCTGCGTCCGGGCGATCCCACCGCGCACGCCATGCTGGCGGTGCTGGAATACCGGAAGGGGAACTGCCCGGCGGCCGTCCCGCATTTCGACAAGGCGGGCCCGTTGCTCGATTCCCAGCTCGATGCCCTCCATGCCTACGCCACCTGCCTCGCCAAGCTCAAGAGGCTCGACGAAGCCGCTGCCGTTCTCCAGAGGGCCGTAGCTCTCCGCCCGGATGATCCACGGGAGCGTCACCTCCTGGCCTCCATGCAGATCATGGGGCAGAAGCCCAGGGATGCCCTCGCGACGCTGCGGCCCCTGCTCGACGCCGGCCGTCCGACCGCCGATACCTTGCAGCTCGTTTCCAACGCCGCGGAGGACGCCGGCGACACGCCCCAGGCGGTGAGCACGCTGCGGCAGGCCATCCTGCTCGAGCCACGGAACGTCAGTCTCTATCTGGATTTTGCCAACATTGCCTTTGCGCACGAATCGTTCCAGGTCGGCATCGACGTGATCAACGAAGGAATGTCGCTGCAGCCCAGGGCGGCGCCGCTCTACGTGGCACGCGGCGTCTTGTACGTGCAGCTCGCCCAATACGACAAGGCGGAGGCCGACTTCGAGAAGGCCTACGAGCTGGATCCGCACCAGTCACTGAGCACGGCCGCGCAAGGACTGGCCGCGGTGCAGGCCAACGATCTCGATCACGCCCTGGCCTCGATCCAGTCGAAGCTCGAACGGAAACCCGACGACGCCGTTCTCCTGTACCTGCAAGCGGACGTGCTCTCGCAGAAGAGCGCGGACGTGGGCACTCCCGAGTTCGAGCTCGCGATGCGCTCGGCGAAGCAGGCGGTCCGTCTACAGCCGGCGCTCGGCGCCGCCCGCGGCGTGCTGGCCAAGCTCTACATGCAGGCGGGGCAATACCCGGAAGCGGTGGAGCAGTGCCAGGCCGCCTTGAAGAGCGATCCCAAGGACCAGACGGCGCTCTATCGCTTGATCCAGGCGCTGCGCAAGACGGGACAGCAAGCCGAGATCCCCGATCTGCTGAAGAGGCTCGCGCAACTTCGCGAAGAGGCCACCCGCGAGGAAAGGGAACGCTATCGTTACAAGCTCATCGAAGAGGAGCCGCCCGGGCGCGCGCACTGACCCGCGGGCTCGCTCAGGCGGAGGCGAGCTCGTGGAACTCCGCGATGGCGCTCCACGCGCCCAGACCGATGCCGTTCGCCATCTGCGGCAGCTCCGCCATGCTGTGCGCCAGGAAGATCAGGACGGAGTCGTCGCTCGGGTCCGCTTGCCACCAGCCGCCATACGCGCCGGGCCATGAAACCGTCCCAACTCCGCCGCGACCTCTCAACGGATCCGCCTGGTCGGGCTCCATCACTACCGCGACGCCCATGCCGTAACCGTGGCCGGCGGCGAACACCGACATGCCCATCATTCGAGCCGTCCGGCGCTGGTCGGGTGTGAGCTGGTTCGAGGCCATCATGGCGCACGTCTCCGGGCGCAGCAGCCGCACGCCGTCCACCTCTCCACCACCGAGGAAGAGACGAGCGAAGGCCAGATAGTCGTCGACCGTCGACCAGAGCCCTTGTCCTCCGGACTCGAACGTCATGTCGTCCGCCCGTTCTCCCAGCGCATGCCCGCCCGGCGTGGTCGTCAACGCGGTCAAATGCCCTGCGGCGTCGAACCCGCAAAGGCCCGCGCGGCGCGTGCGCTTCTCTCGAGGAACGATGAAACCCGTGTCGCGCATGCCGAGGGGCGTGAAGAGGCGCCGCTCGAGGACCTTGCCGAGAGAGATACCTTCGAGACGCGCGATGAGGAAGCCGAGCAGGTCGGTCGACAGTCCGTAATGAAAGCCGGCTCCCGGCTGATCGATCAAGGGCAGGCGGCCGAGTCGTGCGATCCACTCCTCCGGGCCGAGGGCGTTGTCCATCAACCCTCCGAGGGTTTCGGCGAAGGCGCGAGAGATCGGGCCACGATGAAACTCGCCGTAGGTGAGACCGGAGCGGTGCGTCAGGAGATCGCCGAACGTGATCGGCCGCTCCGCCGCATCGGTCTGATCCAGAGGACCATTCGGATCGCGCAGGACGCGAAGGCGCGCGAGCTCCGGAGCATGGCGCGTGATGGGCTCGTCCAGCGTGAATCGGCCTTCGTCGTACAGCGTCAAGGCGGCCACGGTCGTCACCGGCTTCGTCATGGACGCGAGTCGAAAGATCGTGCCCCGCTCGACGGGCAGATTCGTCACCAGATCCCGACAGCCCACGGCCGCCGTGTGCACGACGCGTCCGCTGCGCCACACCAGGGTCGCGGCGCCCGCGAGGGCTCCCGCGTCGACATGGGCGCGAATCGCAACGTCGATCGGATCCCCTCGAGACATGACAAATGGCCTGGCGTTAACGTACACGGTTTCGGCTATACTGGCCAGCGCACTCCCGGGCAGCACCACTCCACATGCGCCTCATCCATCCGGTCCTCGTTCTCTGGTTGCCTCTCGCCACCGTCGTCTCCGCACCCGCGGAGCCGATCACGGCCGCCGGCCGGCCCGCGCAGCTGGACATTCGCGCCGCCGGCGAGCACAGCCTCCGCGTCACGCTCAAGCCCATCGGGTATTCCGGCGACTTCCCCTTCACGCCCGCGCTGGCCGAACGGTCGTACGCCCTCCCCGCGCTGAGTCTTCGGGAGATCGCCGCTCCCGCCACGGCCAAGGTCGGTACCCTGCGGGTGGTCGTGCACCCGAATCCGCTCACGGTGGCCGTGACGAACGCCGCCGGCCAGCCCGTGCAGACCCTCGTGTTCGAGCCGGACGGCACCCTGTCGTTCGGCCTCGACGGGCAGCCCGTCCTCGGAATGGGTGAGGGCGGTCCTCTGCCGGAACCCGGAAGCCCCTGGCGGAGCCACGCCGTCCAGTTCGACCGGCGCGGCCAGCTCGACTCGATGGAGCCGCGGTGGCAGTCCGACATGTACGGATCGCGCAATCCTGCGGCCATGCTGCTCGGCACCGGAGGATGGGGCCTCTTCGTCGCCACGCCCTGGGTGCAGGTCGACCTGCGGCGCGACAAGGGCGGCCTGTTCATTCCCTACAAGCCGCCGAGCGGCGGTGACGCCCCGCAGACCCGGAGCAACCAGCGCCTCAACGGCGTCAAGGGCGTCCATCCCGTCGGCGCCATCGTTCCCGGCCTGTACGACCTGTTCGTGTTCGACGCGCACGAGCCGGCGGAGGCCCTGCGGGACTTCGCCGTCATCACCGGCCCCGCGGCCCTGCCCCCGCGCTGGGCGCTCGGCTACATGCAGTCGCATCGGACCCTCGAGGACGACGCGCAGATGCTCGGCATCATCGACACCTTCCGCGCCAAGAAGATCCCGCTCGATGCGGTGATCTACCTCGGCACCGGCTTCTGTCCCCGGGGCTGGAACACCACCCAGCCCTCGTTCGACTTCAATCCCGAGGTCTTCAAGCGGGACCCCAGACAGGTGCTGGCCGACCTGCACGCCCGCCACGTGAAGGTCGCCGTGCACATCGTCCCGTGGGACCGGGACCAGCTGCCCACGCTCCACGGCTCGATCCCGGCCCGAGCCGGCGAGATGCTGGACGCGTCCCACGTGCAGAACTACTGGAAGCCGCACGCGGGCCTCGTGGCCGCCGGCGTCGATGCCTTCTGGCCGGACGAGGGGGACTGGTTCGATCTCTTCGAACGCATCAAGCGCCATCAGCTCTACTACGAAGGGGCGCTGTCGACCACGCCGAACGTGCGGCCGTGGAGCCTGCATCGGAACGGCTACCCCGGTATCGCCAGATGGGGCGGGTGGGTCTGGTCGGGCGACACGGAATCATCCTGGAAGACACTCGAAGCCCAGATCGCGGTCGGCCTCAACTACTCGCTGAGCATCGGCCCGTTCTGGGGCTCGGACATCGGCGGCTTCTACGCGAATAACGAGCTGACGGGCGAGTTGTACGCGCGCTGGCACCAGTTCGCGGCGTTCTGCGGATCCTTCCGTTCGCACGGGCGCACGTGGTGGCTCCACCTCCCCTGGGGGTGGGGGTCGAGCGAGATGGGCCCGCGGGAGTACGACAACAAGAACATCCCGATACCCGCGGACGACCCGCGCAACGTCCTGCCGTCGGAGATGAACAACCCGGCCATCGAGCCGGTCGTGAAGCGGTACTCGGAGCTGCGCTACCAGCTGATGCCGTACACCTACACCCTGGCCTGGGAAGCCCGCCACACGGGCCTGCCCCTGATGCGCGCGATGTGGCTGCACTATCCCCAGGACGCCGCCGCGCGGGCGCTCGGCACGCAGTACTTGTGGGGACGGGACATGCTGATCGCGCCCGTGTTCGAGAAGGGCGCCACGTCCCGGTCGGTCTACCTTCCCGCCGGAACGTGGTACGACTGGTGGACCAACGCGACGCACGCGGGCGGGCAGACGGTCACCCGCGCCGTGGACCTCGCCACGATGCCGATCTTCGTCCGGGCCGGAGCGATCCTCCCGTTGGATCCCGTCCGGCAGTACACGAGCCGGGGGGTCGACGAGCCCACGACGCTCCGGGTGTATCGCGGTGCGGACGGCCAGTACACGCTGTACGAGGACGATGGCATCAGCCAGGACTACCTGGCCGGAAGAGGCACCTGGACCCGCATGAGGTGGAACGAGCGGAGCGCGCGGCTGACCCTCGAGCCCGGTCCGCCTCGCGGGGCGACGAACCTCGCGGCTCGGCGCACGTTCACGGTCGAGTTGATCCCCGACGGCACGATCCGGACCGTCCAGTACTCAGGCCAACGCGTCGACGTGAGGTTCCAATGAAGAACTCGCTGACCAGACGTGAACTGCTGAAGGCCGCCGGGAAGGCGACCGCCGTGGTAGCGGCCTCGCCGCTCGTCGAGCTCGCGCTCGGCGGCGACGGAGTGCTGTCGGCGCAGGCACTCCCTCCGGCCGCCTTCAATGCCGACGCCGGACCCGACCGCGTGGTGATGCGCCACGGCAAGACGTACCTGAATGGGTGGACCGGCGCCGGCCCGCGGCCGCGCCGGCAGCGCCTCCGTGACGGTCCGGCCCCGCCGAGCGTCCCCCCGCCGACGCCGCCACCAGGTCCGGCCCCCACCGTGGCCTGGAGCCAGGTGTCCGGTCCGGGCACGGTCACGTTCGCCGACCCGAAGGCGCCCGTGACGACGGCCGAGTTCTCGGCGCCGGGCGAATACGTCGTCCAGATGGCAGCAGACAACGGTACGGCGAAAGCGACTTCGACCCTCATCGTGAAGGTGGAGCCGCCCCCGCCGTCCGCGCAGCTCCGTTTCGTGGTCACGCGGCCCTACGCGGTGACGGGCCCGTTCTGGGCGTCCCGGGTCAAGGCCCTGATCACCTCGTGGATTCCGTACTGCGTCGACCAGTGCAACCGCACCGACATCCCCGCCGGGCGCGGCGACGGCGGCATCGACAACTTCGTCGAGGCCGCGAAGGCCTTGCGCGGCGAGCCGTACGCCGCGCACAAGGGCTACGTCTTCTCGAACGCGTGGGTGCACCAGACGGTCGAGTCCATCTCCCTGGCGCTGATGATCGACCCGCAGGGCGATCCCGAGATCCTCGCCGCGCAGAAGAACCTGCGCGCGTCCCTTGAGGACTGGATCCCGAAGATCCTGGCCGCGCAGCATCCCGACGGCTACCTGCAGACGGCGTTCACGCTGCGCAACGCGCCACGCCCCGACCAGCCGGCCGCCGGCGGGCGAGGACCCTGGCTGGAGCGGTGGTCGGTGTCCCACCGCGCGAATCACGAGGGCTACGTCGCTGGTTACTTCGTGGAGGCGGCGATCAACCACTACGTGATGTCGGAAGGCAAGGATCTCCGTCTGTACCAGGCGGCCAAGAAGCTCTGCGACTGCTGGGCGGATCACATCGGCCCCGCGCCGAAGCAGGCCTGGTACGACGGGCACCAGGAGATGGAGCAGGCGCTCGTCCGCTTCGGCCGCTTCGTGAACGAGATCGAGAGGACACCGGGATCGAACACCGGCCCCGGCGACCGCTACATCGCCCTGGCCAAGTTCCTCCTCGACTGCCGCAAGGACGGCACCGAATACGATCAGAGCCACCTGCCCGTCCAGCAGCAATACGAGGCGGTCGGCCACGCCGTGCGGGCGGTCTACACGTATTCGGGCATGGCGGACGTCGCCGTCGAGACCCACGACGTCGACTACCAGAGCGCGACCCGGTCGATCTGGGACAACCTCGTCAACAAGAAGTACTACCTGACGGGCGGGGTGGGGAGCGGGGAGACGGCGGAAGGATTCGGGCCCGACTACTCGCTGCGCAACGACGGCTACTGCGAGGCCTGCTCCAGCTGCGGCGAGATCTTCTTCCAGTGGAAGCTGCACCTCGCCTATCACGACGCGCGCTACGCCGATCTCTACGAGCAGACCCTGTACAACGCGGTCTATGGGGCGATGGACCAGGGGGGCCGGAACTTCTACTACGACAACCCGCTCGACGAGAACACGGCGCGGTACCCGTGGCACAACTGCCCGTGCTGCGTCGGCAACATGGCGCGCACGATGCTGATGCTGCCGACCTGGGCCTACTCACGGTCCACGGACGCGGTGTACGTGAACCTCTTCGCCGGCATGCGCGTGAATCTCGGCGAGGTGGCCGGCACCGAGGTCGAGATCGTGCAGGAGACGAACTATCCGTGGGAGGGCACGGTGAAGCTCACAGTGAACCCGAAGGCGCCGACGGCCTTCGCCCTGCGGATCCGCGTGCCGAAGCGTGACGTGAGCACGCTGTACCGCGCCGCGCCCAACGGCGACGGGATCACGAAGGTGGCGGTGAACGGCACGGCCTTCAAGGCGCCCGAGGCGCGCGGCTACGCGGAGATCGCGCGGCGGTGGAAGGCCGGGGACACCATCGAGCTCACGCTCCCGATGCCCGTCCAGCGCGTGTACGCGAGCGACAAGATCATCGCGGGCGGCGGCCGGCCCTCGCCGGTCAAGGACAAGGTCGCGCTGCGCATCGGCCCGCTGGTCTACAACATCGAGAAGGAGGACCAGGACATCACCGGCGTGCTCCCGGCGTCCGCGCCTCTCGTCCGCGAGTGGCGCGCCGATCTGCTCGGCGGCGTCAACGTCATCAAGGGCACGTTCGCGAGCGGCGCGCCCATGACCGCGGTTCCGAACCCCATGCGCTACAACCGCCATCCCCCGGCCGCGCAGCCGGCGCCGGGTCCCCCGCCCGCCCCCGGCACGCCGCGGCCGCAGCCACCGCCGCCGGAGTCGATCGTCTGGATCCGGGAGACGTAAGGCCGACCGCTGCCCCATGACTCTCTCGCGCCGTGCCTTCGTGCGACTCTCGCTCGGCTCGGCGATGTCGATGGCGGCCCCGCCGCTTCTCGCCCAGGGTGTCTCGACGCATACCGCCCAGCCCCTGCCCCGGCAGTCCCCTTCCGGGCGCCCCTTCGACGCCCACTTCGTGGACGTCGCTTCCGCGGCCGGGCTGCACGCCCCGACGATCTACGGAGGCGTGGAAAGCAAGAAGTACATCCTGGAGTCCACGGGCTGCGGCTGTGCGTTCATCGACTACGACAACGACGGCTGGATGGATCTGTTCCTGCTCTCGGGCACGCGCCTCGAAGGCGCTCCCGCCGGCGCCACCAGCCGCCTCTACAAGAACAATCGGGACGGGACCTTCACGGACGTGACGGAGAAGGCCGGCCTGGGTGCGGCGGGTTGGGCGTCCGGCGTCTGCGTCGGAGACTACAACAACGACGGCTTCGACGATCTCTTCTGCACCGGCTTCGGCCAGAACATCCTCTATCGGAACAATGGGGACGGCACCTTCACGGACGTGACCCGGGCCGCGGGACTCCTGAGCGCGGAGACGCGATGGGGAGCGGGGTGCAGCTTCCTGGATTACGACCGGGATGGGCATCTGGACCTCTTCGTCTCCAACTACGTGCGCTTCTCGTTCGAGCACGCGCCCGTTCCCGGGGCGAACACCAACTGCCACTGGAAGGGCATTCCCGTCGAATGCGGCCCGCGAGGGCTGCCGGCGGGACGGCATTCCCTCTATCGAAACAACGGGGATGGAACGTTCACCGACGTCAGTGAGCGGGCCGGCATCGCGAAGGCCACCCAAGGCTACGGCATGACCGTGGTGGCCGCGGATCTGGACGAAGACGGGTGGCCAGACATCTACGTGGCTTGCGATTCGACTCCCAGCCTCCTCTTCATGAACAACCGTGACGGAACGTTCCGCGAAGAGGGAGTGCTACGCGGCGTGGCCCTCAGCGAGGACGGCACGGAGCAGGCGGGGATGGGGGTGGGGATCGGCGACTACGACCTCGACGGACACCTCGACCTCTTCAAGACGCATTTCGCCGACGATGCGAACGGCCTGTATCGCAACGACGGGAAGGGGAACTTCGACGACGTGACCCGCACGTCCCGCCTCGGCGTGGAGACGCGCTACGTGTGCTGGGGGGCCGGCATCGTCGATCTGGACAACGACGGCCATCCGGACCTGTTCATGGTGACGGGCAACGTCTACCCGGAAGTGGAGCGCAAGCTCCCGCAATACGCCAACAAGACGCCGCGCGCCGTCTTTCGCAATCTTGGCAACGGGACGTTCGAGGAGCTGATGGAGACGGCGGGGCCCGCGATCGCAGAGGCGCACTGCAGCCGGGGATGCGCCTTCGGTGATTTCGACAACGACGGCGACGTGGACGTGCTCATCGTCAACCTCAACGAGCCTCCGTCGCTCTTGCGCAATGACCTAGGCGGCAAACAGAACTGGATCAAGGTGAAGCTGGAAGGGGTCAAGTCCAATCGCAGCGCCATCGGGGCCCGGGTCCTCGCCCGCTACGGAGGGAAGACCCAGGCCCAGGCCGTCGTGAGCCAGTCCAGCTTCTACTCCTGCAACGATCCCCGGCTGCACTTCGGCCTCGGCGGCGCCACCTCGGTCGATCTGGACGTGTATTGGCCGAGCGGGCTGCATGAAGCCATCAAGCAGGTCCCCGCCAATCAGCTCGTCACCCTGCGAGAGGGTGTGGGAGCCGTGCCCAACCGAGGGTGGTCCAGGACGTAGCCGCGCCCGTCCGTCCTAGAACTCGAGCTTGGCGCCGATCTGCCACCA
>Ga0075435_100002032_pt1 | contig 13243 bp, 12 predicted proteins | sample RhiMethybrSRZTD4_FD_75302 | JGI IMG/M metagenome (GOLD analysis project Ga0075435, IMG submission 75302) | Populus rhizosphere microbial communities from Tennessee, USA - Rhizosphere MetaG P. TD hybrid SRZTD4 | ecosystem: Host-associated > Plants > Roots > Rhizosphere > Soil | place: USA...
CTAATCAAAATGCTCTGATTGCTACCACCTGTTACCACTATAGGAACAAAAGAAGTACGTGTAATAACAAATAGAGTTCATCAACCCTAGTAGTAATAATACTCTCTATGGCCCAAAATTACTAGAAAATAATTGGTTGCAAACAACTATGGCTAGTTTATAAGTTCTATCAGATCCATTGTATTCAAATGGCTTTTTGCATCACACCATTGGCAATAATTGATTTAGACATTAATGATAGAATATTATTATTACTTCTATTACCAAAAATGCTTTGATACTCGTTGTTGCCGCAGCTCCCTGACAGCCCATAAGAGAAGAAAAAGACATTCCACCATAATTACATTAAAGGTCTTGCCACTAATGGTGGATGTAGAATTTCGAGCCAATTGCTTACAATTCTTTGAAATAGAAAGAATTCCCTGAAGCTCGGTGCTCATTGAGTTTATCTTAGCAAGGGCGAATTATTAATGATTTGTAACATTATGACATTATCTGTGGCCGCAATGGCGTTGGCTGTCCTTATCCGAAAGGCTTCCCGGCCAATTTGCTATGATTACTCGCATGCATAGATACAATAAGACCAATTGGACATGGAATATCTGTTCCATGCCACCCCTGTGGAAATACGATATCTGTAATTCCAAATTGGGGATTGCTCTAGCGACCACTAGCATTTTTTTCTGATTGCAAGAACTTCTTAAGGAAAGAAGAAAAATTCTGACTTGCCGTTGTTTGCGAATATGTTGTCTGACTGAAGACTAAAAGAGCACAGTGATTACTGCAACGACTAAGTTTCTTACTGATAATGTTTGAATGAGGACTTGTATCACTCATTATAAGTATCTTCCTTCATGAGCACCCAAGAATCAAGGGAATCAATTGGGGTTTCAGGTTTAGTAATTCGATTCATTACGACTGATTCTGCAGATGTTAAATTCTCCTCCATATAATGAAGGCTTCTCAACGTTATACACTATGCTAAATCGAAAAGCAGGCCATTTACAATCTATTAGAACGAATCAGCCAATAACGTGTGTTACGTGAAAATTTCTTGCATATTCATAAACATCTACCGCTGTATCTCTTTTCTATTCTATAACCTGTAGAGTTTCATCTAATCCTGGATCCGCTTCTAATACTTTTGACGGAGGTACTGCTCTATCGATAACTAACGTTCTCAGATCTATCCTATAATAGTCGAGCTTGTCTGGATCGTATTTCTGCACGATTTCTATATCTTCGCCTTCCTCTATCCTGTGAACTATCACTTGCCGGTGTACATAACTGGTTACAAAGCTGTAACCCCTGTGCCTTGAGTGTTTGAGGAACTCTAGTCTAAGAAGATGACCACCTGTAACACCCCAGTAACCTGGCCTGATACTCATATATTCCATATATGCAGTGTTGTTTTTTCCCAAATTCTCGTCATGTGTTCCACGTCGAAGCTGATAATTCTCCAATGGTCCGCCTTTTACATATCCAACAATATCCCCTGATGTGTCATTGATTCTCAAAGTGATAAGAATCGTATTGCTATCAGATAATGTGCTTACAAATTTTTTTTCATCTACACGTATTGGAGCAGGTAATTGTCTGTGTATATCTACTATAGACTCTACTAGGTATTGGTTATCCTTATTATCATCAACACAGTTTTCTACAATTGGCACGAGAGTGGTCTTACCTGCCCTGATTGAATTTCTTATGTCGATCTCCTGTTGCCACGCCTCCCTGAAGGCTTGTATACTATTAAAGAAATTGTTCTTGTATATCTCCGGTAAACCATCTAACACATATTCAAACACTTCTTTCTCCTCTTTCAATGCACTAAAGTACTTCACAGATTCTTCATTTATGAGTGAGGGGTGCCATCCCAGAGCATGGGCATTGCGACGCGCAAGTTCCCTAGCACGCTCAAAATTTCCCAGCGCATAACCAGCTATGCGTTCCGAAACAGATAGAAGCCATCCAAGTCGCTCATAGTGTTTCCTTTTTAGAGTATCACTTTCAAGGATTCCAGCATCTGTAAATAATTCCTGCATCCTCTTTTTGGCCTGCTCAGCTATCTTTCCTCTGAATGGATATGCAGTTCTATATATCAATGCAATTACGATATCAATATTTATTTCTATATCGTCAATGAATCTTTTAATTCTCTTATCATTTCTCAAGAACCATTCAACCGAATCCTCATGTGGCTTGTCAAATTGTTTCAATGGATCGTAGTCATGAAATAGAGCAGCTACAAAGAGATATTTGATATCGTCTTGAACGAGTTTGGTATAGATCTTGCTGTTATTATTGACCACACTATTCGCTCCGTTATTACTGACGACCAGTAGAGTAAAGTAAGCAGCCTCAAGCTCATGATCTATATTGTGATAGCCATAGTAATCAGAGCCAAGTCCCTTTTTAGAAAACTCTGATACTGCATGCCTTAGAATCCTATTAATCCATTTATCTTGTAATCCAACACTTGTGCCCAAATGGATTATCTTGTCCTTTAAAACAGCCTCCTCAGCAACGCCAATATTGTAGCGCAACCACCAAGGGAACAATTTCAGTCGTTTGTAGAGTCCATTTTGCCATGATAGTGGTTGAGCAAGAGGGTTTGCTACTATCACTGGATGCACATGTTCATTGTCTTGTTCATATTTTTGATCATAGATGGTTGGGTGATCTTCTTCTCTTTGAGGTTTAGACAAATTATTGATGCAGCTTAATACTGTTTTATTCCTATATGAATATTACAATAATTATCACGAAGCTAATGTCAAAACAAGCTTCGGTTTGCTATTTTAACGATATTTATTCCATTATTAATGTACATTCATCAAATATTTGTATATTAATTTACCTAACAATAAGTCACCACGTCATGAGATAGGAGGTTTCCACGAAAGGTCAGAGCAGGAAGTATATCATGCCTCTCAAACACAAATATCTATTTAAAGAGGACTCAATTAATTAGTCTATGGCTCATTATCCATTGTGACTGTATCAGTAGATATATTCCTATCCGCATAAAGTTTGTAGGTTTGACCCGTCTGTCTATTAATGAATTTCCAATCTTCAATTCTTAATTTGACTTCTTTAAACTTCATCCTTATTTGTGGATGCAATACACTGTATACGTTATCCCCTATTGTAATTGTATTTGGAACTGTTAGGGAAGTTATTTTTGCAGATATGCTCATAGAATAGCCAAGAATATCAATTGTGGAGCTTTTATCATGTCCATACGGGACAATTAGACTTTCTCCCTCAGAAATACCAATCTTGACACGGAGTTCTGGATAATCATACTTATTTAATATTGGATTGATTCCATTTTTGATGACAGTTATCATTGATTTTGCACATCGTACTGCCTTGTCGCAAGCAAGCAATTTGTTATATCCAGATGGAAAGAAAGCAATGACTGCATCACCTACATATTTTAATACATAGCCAGCGTAACTTTGAACTATAGAAGACATCTCGTATGAGAATGATCTAATTATGGTCACCGCTTTTTCAATAGGCAAAGTCATACTCATGTTGGTTGAACCAACTAAGTCGGCATACATAATCACAAGTGGGATCTTTGAATTTATGTGATTAAGCAGAAACTCTTGACCAGGTTTTAGATTTGACTCATACTGGTAACGTCTTTTCAATGCTCTCGACAGCCTTTCCTGTGTCTGAGCTACAAGTGTTTCTGCATCAACAGTTACTGAAATTGGATTGTTAGAATCATAAGCGTCTCTTCCATTATCATACTAGCAATTGATTTAGCGCTTCGTTCGTCCGTAATTTTTTTCTGCTTTTCAGAATTTCGTTTCTGGCTTGTGCCAGCATCTTTATCTGACAAATGGATTTTCGATATTAATGGCCTCTGGTAAGATTTAAACATCATTTATAGGAACATAAGCAACCCTGAGCACTGACTAAATACATATTAAACGAATTGTTCATATGACGATTTTCAGATAAGTTAATCACTAATCTTCAGCTCATCATATCTCAAAAACACATTCGCAGACTTCCAATAGTTGAGAACAAAGGACAAATGGTTGGATTCACCGCTGTAGCTAGGTTGCTCTGGATGGCTATTAGATGGAAACAAGGCAAATGATTAGAATTCTCAAGATTTATGTCTGCCTTTGTGTCTTCTTTCGCCAGAAGAGATTTCGACTGACTGCATCAATGGTTGGAAAAAGAATAAAGAATGGACAAGATATGTATCTAAACATACTGCTGTATATGGTTCCATCGTGATGGAGTATACACAGTAAGGTAATCCCACCCATAAGGAAGACATATCTTCAGAAGAAGAATATACATAATGGATTTACTTAGATTATGTTACACGCCATCTTTTTGCAAGCCCCAAAGCCTGGATGCTGAAGCGCCGTGCTGTACTGTACTTCCATGTAGAGATTCTCGCCATGGACTAATCTACGAATAGAGAAATTAATCATAAAAGATAGCTTCTAGAGTAAACCTGACAGTATTATCTAATAAGTTGTAAATACCTTGCCTTATTTTCTTCTATAAGGCAAGAATAGTGTTATTGTTGAAAATAGTCTACATTAGAACATGTCTATATACCTAGTTTTTTGAATAATAGCAATGCCAAATTATGTTATACTAGCGAATTGGACAGATCAAGGGATAAAGAATGTAAAAGATAGTGCAAGACGATCTGAGGCTTTTGAAACCGCAATTGAAAAGGCAGGTGGTAAATCCATTGGCCTGTATTACACACTTGGAAAGCATGACATGGTAGCGGTAGTTGAAGCTCCAAATGACGAGGTGATAGCATCAGTCTTGTATTCTGCTGGAAGCCTAGGCAATGTACGTACTGAAACGCTCAAAGCATTTTCAACATCTGAAGCATCTGATATAATTGAAAAGATATCTTAACAAGTGGAATAAATTCGACGAATGAGTATTTTCTAAAAATTTTTCTGTATAATAATGAGTATAGAGCCGCTAGCTTTAGCGGCTGAAGTGCATACATATGCAGGAATTCTTAGCATATCTTTTTTCTGGCAATTAAGGAAATTAGTAAAATAGCGTTGTAGATACATTATTCACAAGAAGTAGAACTAAACAATTCCAGTCAAACTTTCAACCACCATCGGTAGTATTTCTTCAATACCGATTTCGCTGATTCCGATGCCCAAATTTAGGGTATATTATATCCAAAGTAAAAAAGGATGAGTTGTCCTATATTCTATTACTGCAGATCAAATATATTTGATATAATAATAGTTTTTAATACAGGAGTATATGCAAATGCAAAAGTGCTCATGCGGTAAGGATACGAGGAGATTTGAGGCATGTACTCCTCTGGGCTGTAATGCAGTTCTTCTTTGTATAGGATGCTATAAGCAAGTTGAAAAATGTGTATGTCAAAAAAGCAACTGACTATCAATCAACCTATGCAAAATCTACCGTCACAAACGGTTTCCTATGAATACTCTGTGTTTCTTCTGCTGGATACCAGATAAAGTGTACTGGCTAGTTATTCAATACCATGCTGCTATGTGCTCTCCATCCCTACTGGCCAGATGGATTCCCTTTAGTCTAGTGAAAACTACTGAAGAATAATACATCAAACTTTGAGTTTAACCAATTATTTCCCATTCAAGATAGACCTATGGGCCTAAGTAGTAATCATTAGGACTATGAAAGTAAGTCAATTTTCTAATGCAATGGCAAATATATAACTCATTATCAAAACCCATACATAGAAAGACTTGTCAATGAGATATTGGAAATACCACAACATTCATGAAAACATTTGAATAACATATAATAATAAGTTGTCCCGAATTGTTATACTGCAATACGGTTGCTGATAATCTTTAGCATGCTATCAATTATTTCATTATGATCAACTTCTTTCTCCATGGAAACTCGTAATATATGATGATGATCATCTAACGGAAATGATGCAAGCTTTATCTTCTCTCTCACTGAAAAACTATAAATGGTTTTGCCAAACTCGTTATTAAACTCTTCACGCATTGCGCTTCTGAGGGCAAATTCCACGTATAATTTTTGAGAATCTTCTTTCAGTTCCATTGATTTTATACCCTGCCTCATCCCTCCTGCTACAAGTTTTCCCATTTTATCAATAACTATAGCAGAGCGTATCGCGGAGCTGAGTGCAAATACATCATCACAAAGTCTTTCAAATTTATGGTAGTGGTCAGACATAATATAGTATTATCCTTCCTCTCATTATTCAACTTACTCTAATACCAAAGCTGGTGTTTATCCTATGGATTTGTAATGTCTTCAAATTACGAATAAGAATTTCTACGAGATTTGAATATGAGTAGAACTTCTGAAGATCCAAGTTGATGACAATGGCCTGATATGAGGTACTTCACATGTTTCATGCCCCAGAATGCAAGTTAAATTTCAAGGAAGGAGAGGCAGGAGCAAATGAAGGTTTTTAAAACTATTATATTAAATCCAATCCCATGATGACATTCCACGCATACTACACTGCTTTCTAATGATCTTTTTAGATCTTTCTGAAGCTTCAATTTCATTACAGTTTTTCTTTAGGTATTGAACCAGCAATTCCTCATACAATTTCTTTGCACGTTCTTCAGTAAATTCTTTATATTTGTCTATGTTTGAGTATACTGTTCTTTTGTTATCTTGGTCATTTTCATTATCTGAATTTGATTCTTCTATAATGCCCTTCATTTCTCTATATTCGCTCTTACATTCAATGCAATGTTCGTCAAAGAAACGTGTGTGAACCGAACAACTTTTCATACTTTTGCTCTAGGACCTAAGTTTTATCCTATAAAGTAGATTGAAAAATCATATTGATTTTGGCACTTCAAGAATGTTAGGCTTTATGAAACAAGTCCCGATGATGTTGTTTGTTGCCAAGGGTGATAAACTTTATCTTTGCGGAAATACTCATGGTAGGATGCAATCACGCTCAGGATTTTTCTATTTAACAATATTATGTTAAATGCTCATTCATTTTACCGGGTGAGTAGTTAGTAATACCCTTATTCTTCTTATAGAAGAATGGTCTACAATACTAATAGTTCGTTTCATCCATTTCATATGAGCTTCATAAATCTGCTTGTTTTTGAGTGAAGGAACGTAATTTCCTAAGGGAAATTTGTATGGCTGCTTTCTATGCAGATAAACAGAATATAAGGGTTGTAACGGCAGTAGATGAAAATGGAAAATTGCTTGCTGGTGAATATAAGACGGGAAGTTTTTCAAAAATATCAATAATACTGTGATGATTAAATCAAGCATTTTTCATCTATTATTTGATTCCGGCATTAAGACAGCAGGAGGCTAGGACAGATTGCTCTTCTGTAGATATTAGCAATAATAAAAACATGTTTCATTTGAAGCTTGAAGAACTCGAAAACAATGTATATCTGGTAGTTACTGCGCTAGCAGATAAAAAAGATACATACTTGTGTGTGTATTTATGTTGACAGCTATCCATCATCAAAAATATTGTCTTACAGACAAATAATTTCAAAGACAAGCAATATCTCTTAGAAACTACTGTAGTCATTTTCTTTGCATCGATGTGAGTAGCATGTCTGTAGATGCCAGTTCTACAGGGATATCGATAATAACACCATCCAAATACTAAAAAACAAAGATAGATCTGGACAAGATAAAATGAGAAAAAGTCCAGTGTTCGGGATGACTATCCTAAGCAGAGTCAATGTCAAATAGTAAATTTAGAAAGAAAACGAACAATTGGCTCTCCAAGATTATATCTAAGCAAGCGATCTGTATGTCTGGAGATTGGACATAAAATAGAAGTTGGTTGTTTTTATTCTAGTCTCCACTAAAAATACATACTTTATCTTAAAACTTTCTCACGTGTATTCTAAATATCGTTTTAATGGTAAAGTAACAGACTATCATATCAATCCTCCTCAATATGTTCACAATAGACATATTATTGCCTTATTTTTTAAGTGGAATAACAAACGGGCCACGGGCCAACCATCTACTAATTAATTCAAATGGAACCAATCAGACTAACAAGTCAAATGACGTCAGCGTTAATTCAAAATGCAATAATCCTTCCATAACCACTACTACCAGCAGTGAGCTAAAAGTACGTGTACTACCGCCGAAAATTAATGAGCTATGCTGGAAAAGAGTATCAAGGGGAATTATAAGTTTCCAAATTCAGAGGGGGAGAAACAATTAGTGAGCTTCATGTCGCCCCACAGAAGGTAACTGCAATCTTCCTTCCAAGATGGTACAGATAGAAAGAATTTCTTGTTTTCAATTCGTAATTGAAGGAACTCGGAGAAATTCCACCGAGCAGTTAGCTGTTACTGCATATACTAATAACAATGGAACTGCGGTAAAAGTACTAAGTGCCGTAAATTCCCAGAGTACAGTATCAGAGTCACCTTAGAAAAAGACGCGTAAATACGTTTGGCCGCAGCAACATGACTGCCTGGACGTGAGCATGTAAGTGGATATGTAATTTACAAATTTATGGTAAAAGTCCGTTTAATAAAGTAATAGAGCCACCCTACGATCGTACTACACTCTTGGCAGAGATATACGATATGACACTCATTGAACAGGCTACGAGGGATTCTAAAAATTGCTCCAGGTCCAACCAGGCATCCCCCCATTATCTTCTGGCTTGAGTCTCTTTTTTTCTTTTGCATTCGTTACAATGCCCATACAACTCAAATCTCCTACTAAAAATCTCATATTTTGACTTTTCAGCAACTTTCGATTCTAGAGCTGACAAAGAGTGCTCATCAACATCTTCTATCCTTCCACAACGCACACATACAATGTTAATGTGTTTTCCGACATTTGCTTCATACCTAGCACTGCCATCGGCAAATCCAAGTTCTTGTATCATACTCATCTTTCTTAACAGATCCAGTGTCTTGTATACCGTTGCCAGGCTTACCATGGGATATTTTTTTTGAATTATTTTATGGATTCCTTCAGCAGAAGGATGTGATTGCGTATCTATTACATACTTTATTATAGCTATTCTCTGGGGAGTAATTCTAAAACCCTCATTGCGTAATGTATCGACAATATCTTTTATTTGCTGCATTGTTCTGTGTACACGTATGAACTACCAACACCTATTATTAAATGCAATCTATGAGTATAAATATTTGATATTACATGATACTTGGAACTAACTGATTATAAACCTTTAATAATAATGAATGTGATTAACGTGTACATATGTCAGAGAGTAAACCAAAAGGAGCTGTACCGAAAATTGTATCCTTGGAGGTTCTAGAAAAGAATGGAGTTAATATAGAACGCCTAAAAGAATTAATCACAAAAGGAGTCGGTGCAGAATTCACGACGTACTATTACTACACAATTCTTCGAATGCATTGTACTGGACTTGAAGGTGAGGGAATCAAGGAGATAGCAGAGGACGCACGCATCGAAGATAGAAATCATTTTGAAGCAATGGTTCCCAGACTGTATGAACTAGGGGGCGGCTTACCGCGGGATATAAGAAAGTTTGCAGACCAAGCGGGCTGTCCTGACGCTTACCTTCCAGACAATTGGGAAGATATCAATTCAATATTGAAGGTACTATTAGAAGCAGAACAATGTGCAATTAGATCATGGGGAGAGGTTTGTGATATGACAGCTGGTAAGGATCCGAGGACATACGATATTGCACAGGCAATCATGCAAGAAGAAGTCGAGCATGAAGCATGGTTTATAGAGCTGCTTTCGAAGAGACCTTCCGGTCATTTTAGGAGAAGGTTTGTTGGTCAGTCCCCACACGTACTGGGGAACAAGGGAGTATAAAACATCTTTAAGGAAATTGTCCTTGTGGCAATAAAAGATTGTGAAAGCAGGGTTGGCTTCAACCCATGGATTACTTTTTGGTTAACCCTAACCCTGCCAATGAACTTATTGTTATCGTGGTCACTTGTAATCTAAAATGTAGAACATATAGTCCTTGGATTGCTTGTTGTAAAGAATTCCTAAAAGCGTTAAAATCGATATGCCCTCACTTACCAAAGCGCTAGGTCTTTTTACCTGTCAGTCATTTACCGTCTTTGAAAGGCGGACTATGTTATCTGTGTATGTCATATCAGCCACTTGCTGAGTAATCATGAACGTAGCCTCGTCAGCAGTTAAAGCATACAGATATTTCATACTCCCTCTTACTGTCAAAATAATTCGTCAGTTCTCCGTGCGTCGCCAATATTCGGCTTTATTTTCTATTATGATTAGTGCGTACACCTCTAACTTTAGGCAAGTAAATTCGTGATTGCCTTACTTGTGTTTGTATATATGGTAACTATTATTCCAGCTATTCCCCGAATAGATGAGAATAGATGAGATACCACGAGATTTAACTTACACTCTCTCATGAGATTAGCAAGCTCCATTCCTCATCCATCCATAATCTTTGCAATAGTATGAATTTTTTGCTTGGTAAGTATTATCATGAAGCCTCGAGGGAAAATTGATAAATCAGTGACCGAATGAATTCGAGAGAATTGATTAACTATGCGCCAATGCGATTCGCCTAAAGAGAAGTCGGGATAGTACTATCAATTTATGAGTTAATCTGCAGATTCGTCTGAAAGTTCAGCCGTGTCCTACAAGCCCGACAATTACAAGAGTAAAATCTTTAGGGTTGAATTAAGGAGCGGGCCATCAAGAATATGTTTCTCTTTCTTTCCATCAGTCTTCTGATTGAATAATGCAGCCACTCTTTACCATATGGTATGTATTCTGCAACCCTAAACCCCTTCTCAACTAGATCCTTTTTCAGTCCATCGCGAATTCCCTTTAGGAACTCAAATTCAAAATTTTTTATATTAGCTTTGGATTTCTTCCATAATTCGATTGTATATTCAATTAGTTTAGTATCGTGAGTTGCGATGGCGAATCTAAGAATGCCATTGTCTACATCTTCACTCCTCAAATTATGATTGTCAAATAGAGTTTCTAATAACTTAAAGTAATTTGAATTAATGTCGTCATTAGACTGAAATGCATATTGTTGCTTTTCCTTATATGCCCCCTTGACTAGCCTAACTTTACCGCCTGCTTCGATCAAATGTAAAAGATCACTTGCACTGCGCTTAAGTGTAGATTGGAGGACCACTCCTATATGGTCGTAATAATTAATCAGTGTGAGATAGATTTCTAATGTATTGTCGGTATATTTTGTAGATTCCATGTCAATCCAAACAAATTCTTCAAACGACTTTGCTACGGTAACAAGAGCTTTGAAGTTCTTTAAGCACAAATCATAACTGATTGATAATCCAAGTTGTGAGGGTTTAACAGATATACACCCTTCAATTTTATCTTCATACAATCTTTCTAAAAGTGTGGAATATTCTTTAATAGTTTGGCTTATCTTTTCCTCGTCAGTATAGTCTTCACCAAGATAATTCAAGATTGCCTTTTGTCCCTTGATATTGCAGGCTTTGGCTTCTGTAAGAGCAGCTTCTATGTCATGACCAGCAGTCCATTTTTTAGCTAGCCTGAGTAGCAGACGTTCCATTAGTAGATGATCATGACTTTGTGAGTGACTATGGTTGCTCTCCATGGACACATATAATACAGCATAGAGAAAATAGTTTGCGTCTAGACAATTCTAACTGTCTATTGCAATTATTTACAGACTTTATTTTTCAACGTCCAATTAAACTGATCCAAGGACTCGTAATTCCGCCTGGAAAGAATAATCGGATGGTTACGTATGAAGCCATCGACCACTCAAGATCTCAGCACCCTTAGCGCCAGCAATAAGCATCGGTATTTATCTTTCGACATGATGTGATGCCCTAACCGGATATTGATAGATCGGTTCGCTCGGAGTGTTGTCCAGAGGTTCCGTCCAAAGTCAAGTCCGCTAACTACCACCACGGTTCTAATTTATTAATTAATTTATTAATTTATCTAGTTAGTCCTATAATGACATATTTCAAAATACTCATCTCTCACGCCATATGGCCTTTGTTTTGGCTAGCAATACTAATCCAACTAGATATGCAAGCTGTACGGTGATTCCTAGACCAACAGACCATTCTTTTGGTGTTGGAAGGCCCATAGTATATTGCAATATAATTGAGGCGTGCGTTGTGGGTAACAGGTAAGCAAGATAATGTAACGCCAAAGGTAGACGTTCTATTGAATAATAAACTGGCGGTATTACTGCCAAGATTACATTTACAAAAGAAATTACCTGTGTCGCGTTTCTCATATGTAGCATATGGGATGACAAAAAAAAGCCCATAGCTGACATGGCTCCCCATATTAATAAAATATTTGATAAGAGCAGGGGTAGGTTGATAAGGGAAGTCCCAAAGGATGTAGCAAGCGTGGTAAGCACAATTAGAGCCGGCAAACCGAACAAAAGTTCGGAGAGAGCTAGTCCAGTCATGTAAGTTAATGGAGAAACTGGTGATGCAACAAAAACATCTTGAATCTTGTATTCTGTCTTGTAAAATGAGATATCCTGTCCAAGAGCAAGCCCATAACCTACCAGTGCCATGACTAGGCTTCCTGCAATAGCAAATTGGATATAATGGCCGTTACTAATCACAAATAAAACAAACAACAAAGAGAACGGGCTAATAGCAGTAAAAACCATCGACATTGGATTTCTACGAAGCCATAGAAAGCCTGTTAAGTAGGCTATCAAAAAGACTTGTTTGAATGCCAATAGTATTGTTTTCTGCACGTCCAATGTGTTATGATGAGATCATATATATTGATATAAATCTCAAAAGCACAATCATCATAGCTCCAACTGTTATTATAACATCCTCATAGCACGTTTCTTTGCGTTTTCCGTAAGGCAATGTTATCATCCTTTTTGGTTTATCTAATAATAATATTCATTGTTCTGACACTGGATCTCGTAATTCAGCTATCTTCTTTTCATTCCTTGAAAAGCCCATCAGATGACCTCTTAATAACTGAATACCTAGTGCTGGATCGACTCCTTTTGGGCACACTGCACTGCAAGAGCCGGCGAAGTGACACCTCCAAATTCCATGCCTGTCATCTGCTATATTCAGCCGCTGAATGGATGAGTTATCTCTTGTATCCGCATAATACCTATATGCTTGTGAGAGAGCCTGAGGGCCAGGAAATCTAGTATCTGTGGCTACTGTAGGACACGCCGAGTAACATAAACCGCACTTTATACAATAAGAGAACTGTAAATATTGATCAACGTCTTTTGGACTTTGTTTAA
>Ga0075435_100002038_pt1 | contig 13230 bp, 13 predicted proteins | sample RhiMethybrSRZTD4_FD_75302 | JGI IMG/M metagenome (GOLD analysis project Ga0075435, IMG submission 75302) | Populus rhizosphere microbial communities from Tennessee, USA - Rhizosphere MetaG P. TD hybrid SRZTD4 | ecosystem: Host-associated > Plants > Roots > Rhizosphere > Soil | place: USA...
GAGAATTCCGCACCGTGAAGCGAAGAAGGCCCCTGGCGATTTTGCGCGGAACCACTCTAAACGGACGGACCCGATAGGCCAAAGGTCCCATTGCTCAAGAGCGAGCCTGGGCGGAAACCGAGATCAGAGGGCGTCTTGTTGACAGTGGGCTGGGTTACATGGAGGGATAAACGATGAAAGCAACCACGGTTGCGCTTCTCGCACTGTTCTGCGTCGCTACCCTCGGGTGCGCGGCCACCAGGGAAGAGCAGAGGGTCGCGGCGAGCGCCCCAACCGCCAACGTTACCGGCCAGTGGTCGGGAACTCTCGGAAGTGGCGGTACCGAGCTGCCCGTCTCTCTGTCGCTGGACCAGAGCGGGACCGACGTGACGGGCAACGTGACCGTCGCCGCGCATCCGGAACTCTCGGGCCCGGTCAAGGGCACTATGCAGGGTGGGCTACTGAAATTGTCGCTCGCGACCGAGACGTTCTCCGATCTCCGAGTCGGCCAGGACAGGCTGACCGGCGTGACCTCGGCCGGGCCCGTCAACCTTTGGCGTTCGAAGTAGCGGTCAGGTCGTTCGCGTAGAGGCTACGGGCCGTCGGCCACCGCCGGAAGCGGGAGCGCGCGAGCTAATCTTCACTCGCCGCCTTCGGGGACCTGCGCGCGGCGGTCGCGGCTCTGCTGACTAGGCCGCGGTTCCAGCTGGAGCTGCGTTCGATGCCGTCCGTCACGAGATAATAGAGCTGCCGACGTCATTCAGCGGCGTGCCTATAGCTTGCTGGCTGACTGCGGGATTCTACCGGGAGCAGCCCTCTACTTGTGTCCGAGTGCGAGTGTGGCGAGAAGCGGCATGACGGAGTGCTCGCCGAGATGATACTTGCGGTGATAACGGTGGAATTCCATGGAAGAGACCGGAAGCACAAAGCGTGATCCATCCGGCAAGTTCCTCAGTCGGCAGCCCGTTCGCGCGGGCTATTGTGTCGACTGTCTCAGCCAACTATATGGCGAGCCGGTCGAGGCTATTGATGCATACCTCGCCAAGTTTGGAATCACCAGCCACCAAGCGCATTGTGGCAACTGCGGCGAGCACAAGGATGCCTTCCTGGTGCTTCTTCCTCGTCGCTTGATGCGGTAGCGGGCTTCGTCGGCGGTTCCCGGCGATTACGCCTACGGAGTCGTCGTCTCGAGATCCAGCGGCCGCATGACGTCCGCGGCGGCCCGCGCGTCGTGTAGGTACTGTTTAGCCCTGGCGCTGGGCAGTTCCTGGGAGAAGATCTCCAGGCGGTTGCCGTCCGGGTCGAAGAAATAGACGCTCTTGGTGAGGACGTGGTCGGTGGTGAACTCCACGCGGGCGCCACAGCGCTTGAGCCGGTCGTACAGCTCGCGAAGCTGCTCCTCACCTCCTTCGATCTCTAGGGCCGTATGGGCCAGGCCGCTGCTGCCGACCGGCTGCTCGTCGGGCACCTTGATCACCGCGATGTCATGGTCGCGCTCGCCGAACGAAAAAAAGGCCATCTGAATCTCGTCGAGGACGTTGACCAGCTCCATGCCGAGGGCTTCGGTGTAGAACTTGATCGACCGCGCGGGATCTCGCACCCCCAGCACAACATGCCCGACCTTCTTGATCCTTGCCATGTCTATTCCTCCTTCTGATGACAGAGCACCCGCGAGTCACGCGCTCCCGAGATCAAAGCTTCGCCCCTCGGCCGCCGGCGTCACCGGAAAGTCGGGCTTGACCTCGGCGACAGCGGCATCGAGGGCCTTGTCGAGCGCCGCGTCGTCGCGTCCGGGGTCGTGATGGAACGGCGCCAGATGCTTGACGCCGGCCAGCTGGCCGAAGGCGAGGGCGTCGTGCATCGTGCTGTGTCCCCAACCGGCGTGCCCGGGATATTCCTCTCGGGTGTATTGCGCGTCGTGCAGGAGCAGATCGACGTCGTGCGCGAGCTCGAAGCCTGAAGTCCATTCCGGGTCGACGGGAAAGCGACGCGTCCCGAGTGCGGGCTCGTGATCGGGAAGATAGGCGAGCGAGCTTGTTTCCGTCTCGATCCGGTAGCCTACCGTGGGCCCCGGGTGGCAGATGCGCGCGGCCCGGATCTGAAATGGCCCGATCGAGAAGCGACTACGGCCCGTGTGGTGCAGCTCGAGTCGGCACGGAAGATCCCGCAGCAGCACCGGGAACAGGGGTGGAGCGAGGTATCGACGCAAGCGCGCTTCCAGGCTCAGCGTGGCGCTGGCCGGTCCCCAGATATGGACCTCCATGGCGGAGTTGTAGAGGGGACCGAAGAACCCCAGCCCGATGATGTGGTCCATGTGAAGGTGGGTCAGCAGCACGTCCACGCGGGAAAGCGTCGTGGGCAGCTCGAGCGCGAGCGCTCGAATCCCCGTTCCAGCGTCGAGGACGATCACCGTGCCGTCTGGACCCGTCACACGCACACACGAGGTGTTGCCGCCATAGCGCGCGGTGGCCGAGCCCGGCGCCGCCAAGGAGCCGCGGACGCCATAGGGCGTGACCTTCATGGCTCGTGGTGCTCCCAGAACATCGCCATGGCTCCGAGCAGGCGCTCCTCATGGTCGATGATGGGAAATGTCGTCAGCTCGACCTGAAGCCGCACGCGATCAGCCCGGCGCAGCAGCCAGCGGCGGGCGTGCGCGGGACGCCGCTGCCGTAGGGCTGTTTCCAGCGGGCGTTCCAGGTCGTCGGGACCCGCGCTGGGATCGACGCTCAGCTCGGCGAGCCGATCGACCTCCTCGCGGTCGATGCGACCGGTCTCCTCGAAGCGCACCCCGAGAATCCGCTCAGCCGGCTCATTGTAGAAGATGACAGTCTCCGTGGTGTCGAAGACCAGCACCGGCACAAAAAGGTAGCTCGCCAGCTGGCGAACGAGGATCATCTCCACAGACTGCTGCGCGGGTTTCGTCGTCATCACCAGACCCGCCGCTAGGCCGATTTCATCGATTCGTAGACTCCCGCCTCGAGCTGGCCGTAGAGCTTCACGGCTTTCGTATCGGCAAACGGCAGGATCTGAGTCATGATCAGGCCGGCGACCTTCTTCGCTGGATCGAGCCAGTAGTACGTGTTGTAGAGGCCGCCCCAGCTGAACGTGCCGGCGCTGCGGCCGTTGGGCCCGGCCTGCAAATTCATCATGTAGCCGAGGCCCCACCGAATGTCCGCGCCGGGGAAGAAGTTGACGTCGTTCGACAGGGCGGGCATCGCGGTCTTGAGCACGCCGCACGGGATATTGCCGGTGTGGTTCTGGTTCATCAACGCGACGGTCTCCGGCTTCAGTATCCGCGCGCCATTGAGGCTGCCGCCGTTCAGCAGCATTTGCAGGAACACGATGTAGTCGCGCGCCGTCGAGTAGAGCGGGCCGCCCGCCGACCAGAACTCGGCTTTCACCGGCACCGGCTCCAGCGGCTGCACCGCGAGCGAGCCGTCGGGCTGGCGTGTATGGAGCCGCGCCTGGCGTGCGCGCTGTTCCTGGCTCGTGACGTAGCCACTGTCCTTCATGCCAAGCGGACTGAAGATCCGCTCGCGGAAATAGTCCTCGAGAGTCTGCCCGCTCGTCGCCTCGATGAGGCGGCCCGTCCACTCGATGTTGATCCCGTACAGCCAGCGGGAACCCGGATCGAACACCAGCGGCTGACGGAGCGACGCCACCTTGCCGGTGGCCCGGCTCGGCATCCCCGTGGCCTTGATGTAGCGCCCGGTATCCGCGTCCCAGATGTCGTAGCTGAATCCGGCGGTATGGGTCAGCAGCTGGCGCAGTGTGATCGGTCCCTTCGCGGGGCGCACCTTCGGCGCGCCGGCAGCGTCGAAGCCTTCGAGAACCGTGGGCGAGCCGAGCGTAGGGTCGATGTTTGGCACCGGGCCCTCGAGTGAGAGCTTGCCCTGCTCGACGAGCTGCATGGCCGCGACGGTGGAGATGGCCTTTGTCATCGACGCGATGCGGAAGACGGTGTCGGGCGTCATCGCGGCCGTGCCGTCCAGCGCGCGCAGGCCGAACGCGCCCTCGTACAACACGCCCTTGTCGGTCGCCGCCATCGCGACGACGCCGGTTACGTCCTTCGCATCCACCGCCTGCTTCAGCAGACCGTCGATACGGGCGCCACGGCCGGCCTGGGCGTGAGCTCGACGGGGGACTCCGACATGGCCCACGGCGGCAGCGGCGGCGATGGCAACGGTTCCCTTCAATATGTCGCGGCGGCTGTGCATCATGGCGTGTCCTCCCGCGGAGGGTATGCGCCCGCCCCTTATCCAATGTCAAGACGCGGTTCCGCGGCCGCAGAGACGAAATGTGTCATTTCCGGTGGGCAGCGGGTCCCGTCGTGTCCACGCGACTCCGGCGAGCCTCCGGTACCCGTCGGTAACCCTCGACGATGCAACGCTTTCCCCGTGTGAGCAGGTCTGGCCCATCTGTTGCTGGTACCTGGGTGGGGCGGCATGCCTGTGCCAAAGCTGACGCTGGTCGTCGAACGGACTGCGTTGAAGGTGTACGACATCGACCCCGTCGAGCACCCGGTCATCCGGGTGGGTCGCGAGATGGGGCTCGAAGTCGTCATCGACAACCTCGCCGTATCCCGTCATCAGGCCGAGCTGCGTCTCCAGGACGAGCAGTGGTTCGTCCGCGATCTTGGATCGGGGAACGGCACCTTTCTCAACGGGCGGCCACTCTCGGGCATGGCGCCGATCAAGCGTGGCGACGAGATCTCCGTCGGTAAGATTTCGCTCTTCTTCGACCACGTGCCAACCGAGCCGGCGCCGCTGCTCTATGTTCCCCGCACCGGCTACGCCGAGCCCGGCCGCACGCTCGTGATGCGACCGGAGGAGCTCGCTCGGCTCCGCGCGACGATCGTCGAGAAGCGTCGGGCCCATCTGCGCTGGCAGGCCGACGGCAAGGAGGGAACGTTCGGGCTCGCCGACGGTGCGGTCGTCATCGGTCGAGGCGAAGACTGCGATCTGCGTGTCGCCGGCCGCGGTCCACGACATCACCTGCATATCAGCCGCGTCGGCGCGCAGTACGAGGTGCGCAACACGTCCTGGTGGTATCGCATGCGAGTCAACGACGCGCCGACGAGACGTGTCACGCTGCGCGATGGGGACGAGATCACAATCGGCGGACTGCGGCTCACGTTCAAGGACGACGTCCGATGATCGACGACACATCACCCGCCGCGCGAAGATCGGCCGACCGCGCGCCGATTTACTACGGCCGCTACGAACTTGTGTCCGAGCTCGGTCGGGGCACGAGCGGCGTCGTGTACAAGGCCTTCGATCCCAAGCTCGATCGTCTGGTGGCCCTGAAGATCCTCCGCCCGGAGCTGACCTCCCTCGAGGAATCGGGCGTTGGCTTCAAGGAACGCTTTCATCAGGAAGCCGTGGCGGCGGGCCGGCTCACGCATCCCGCGATCGTCGCCGTTCACGACGTCGGAGAGGCCGACGGCCGCCCGTTCATGGTCATGGAGTACATCGAAGGTGGCACGCTCGCCGATCTCCTGCTGGGCGGACAGCCGCTGCCGCTGGCGGAGGCGGTGGAAATCGTCCTTCAAGTATGCGCGGCGCTCGACTATGCCCATCGACACGGAGTGGTCCACCGCGACATCAAGCCGCGAAACATCCTCGTCGGCCCCGGCGTCACGAAGGTCACCGACTTCGGCACGGCCCGCATCCTGGGCGCGAGTCACACGCTGACCGGGACGATGCTGGGGACACCGGCGTACATGTCGCCCGAGATGGTCCGGGGCCAGGCCGCTGATCCGCGGAGCGACCTGTTCTCGCTCGGCGTCGTGCTCTACGAGGCGGTCACCGGCGTCAATCCCTTCAATGCCGCCGATCTCGCCGCCGTGCTCTACCGCATCGTCAACATCGACGCGCCGTCCGTGCGTTATCACCACGCCGAGCTCCCCCCGGCGCTCGACCGAGTCCTGCGACACGCGCTGACCAAGGAGCCGGAGGCGCGATTTGCGTCGGCGACGGACTTTGCCGGTGCGCTGCGCACGGCGGCGACTGGCGAACGGCGCGGATGGAGTGGATGGAGCGTCCGCACCGTTCTCGATGTGGCGCGAGATCTGCGACGGATGCGGGTCCTCGCCCGGCCTCTGCGCTACGCCGCTGGCCTGATGGTTCTGGCGGCGTTCGGGGCGGTAACATGGGCCGCTCTGCGGGGCGCGCCCGATGTCCCCAGAAACACCGCGCCGGCCTCGGCCGTCAAGCGAGAGATGGAGCCGACTACTCGCCCGGCGCCCCGCGCGGCGACCGTGACGCCCCAGGCCGCGCCGAATCACGTCGTCGGCACGCCCCAGGAGCCGCGCGACCCGCCTCGGACCGCGATCCCGGCGCGCGTCGAAAAGCGTGAGCCGAAGCCGGTGGCGCGCCCGGTGACGACGCCCGCGACGCCTACGGCCCGACCGGCAACTCCGCCGCCGGCGGCGGCCATGACACGACCAGCCTCCCCGGTCGTGTCGACCACCCCGACAGCTCAGCCCGTAGCCGCGGTGTCGCAGGAGTCCCGTTGCCTCAGCGTGAATGCGCTTCCGTTCGCCGAGGTCTACGTCGACGACCGGTCCGCGGGCTACACGCCGATGGCATGCCTGCGCGTCCCGATCGGTGACCATCGCGTTCGCTTCGAGATGGACGGACAACGCAGCCCGGACCGAGTGCTGAAGATCAGCACTCGCCACACGCCCGATGCGCCGCTGCGGCTCAGCTACGACTTCAACAATGGAAGGTTCATCGAGCAGTGAACCTCCGCCGCGTTCTCACCCGTGTCGTTCTCATCGGTCTGCTGAGCGGCGGGTGCGCCACGATGCAGGACCTCACACGAGATCTTCCGGGCGTCAAGTTCATCAAGTACAGAATGGCGGGCGCCGATCTCGAACGGCGCGCCAATCTGGGTCGTGGGCGTACCCAGATTCGCGCTGGCGACTATGAGAGTGCGGTGCGTTCGCTTCACCAGGCCATCTGGGACGTCGAGCAGATCGAGGACGATCGGCTCCGCGTGGAGGAGCTGGTCGAGGTGCATCAGACGCTCGCCGAGGCCTACAACAGTCTCAAGAAAAATCAGTGGGGCGGAGAGCAGCGCGCGCTGGCGCAGGCCCTGGTCGAGTACGGCCGGCGCGAGAACGACTCCGGATCGCCGGAGGCGGCGATGGCCAAGGCCAAGACCGCCTACCAGGCCGCGCAGTTCCGCGAAGCGGTGACCGGGTTCGGTCAGGCGCTGGTCGAGCTCGAAGGAGTGTCCCCGACGCCGGTGCGGCTGCGGTCGCTGGTGGACGCCCGGTGTCATCTGATGCTCGCTTACTTCGCGCTGGGTCGGTCGGAGCGAGCCGGCGAGGAAGTGCGTCGACTGGCTGCGCTGGACGGCGCGACGGTCTTGTGCGCCCGTCAGGCGCCGCCACCAGTCCGCACGCTCATCCGCTCCGTCGAGACGAGCGAGGCGCGGTCCCGGCGGGACTGATGCGCAGGGCCGGTCGGGCAGCGACCGTCACGTTTGCCAGCCTCACGGACATCGGCCGGGTCCGCGCGCGAAACGAGGATTCCCTCGGCGCCTTCGAGCCGGACGACCCGGCGCTTCTCCCCTTGCGCGGGCGTCTCTTCGTCGTGGCCGACGGCATGGGCGGGCTGGCGCGCGGCGACGTGGCGAGCCGCGTCGCGGTCGAGGCGCTGCGCGCGGCCTACTACGCGCCCGGGCGATCAGAATCGCTGCCGGATTCGCTGCGCGTGTCGGTCCAGATCGCGAACGAGGCCGTTTACCGCGAGAGCCGTCTCGCCGGGGGCGATGAGCCGATGGGGACGACGCTCACCGCGCTGGTCGTCCGCGACCACGACGCGTTCCTGGCGCACGCGGGCGATAGTCGGGCCTTCCTCGTCCGCGGCCGACGGATCCGCCAGCTGACCGAGGATCACTCGCTGGTCGCCGAGCTCGTCCGGGACGGCGTGCTCCGCGCGTCGGAGGCCGAGCACCACCCGAGCGCCCATGTTGTGCTGCGGGCCCTCGGGCTCGGCCCGGCCCTCACCGTCGAAGTGCAAGGACCGCTGGCGCTCTGTCGTGGGGACACGCTGGTGCTCAGCACCGACGGTCTCACACGCCAGGTGAAGCCGCAGGAGATCCGCAAGCTGGCTGTGAGCCGGCCACCGCGCCTGGCCTGCGAGGAGCTGATATCGCTGGCGAACGAGCGTGGAGGTCCGGACAACATCACGCTGCAGCTGATCCGATTCGGGAAGCCGACGTTCTTGCCGTCCGCGCTGAAGTCGTTTCGCGTCTGGTAGCAGGAAGACCGCCGTTCGATTAGCGCCGCCGGGCACCGTCGAATTACACGGAGACAGGCTTTGGAGCGGTCTCCTGGGCACGGTGCAGCGCGAGTTCGGCGGCGCGCAGAACCGTGTGGGGATCGGCGCCGTCCCCGTCGGACTCGGCGACACCGACGCTGATTGTCACGGATACCGTCTGCTTGGCCGTGGCGGGGCGCGTCGGCTTCCCGGGGCGCTTGGGCTCGGGTACCGCGACTTCCAGGGTCGACGTTTCGATCACGCGCCGGACGGCGTCGAGATGACCGGTAGCCGTCTGCTGCGGCAGGCGCTGGAAGACAACCGCGAACGTCTGGTCACCAAGGTAAAACGCGCGGCCTCGTCCTCCCACCTTCGTGAGTGCCGTGGCGACGAGCCGGAGCATGCGACGGGCCGCCTCGGCCCCGTGGGTTTCGCGGAAGCCCGAGAGGTCGTCGATTTCTATCCGCGCTAGGGTGTAGCGTCCACTCAACAGGCGGAGCGCCTTGTTGAGCTCGAGGCGAGCCGGCAGGCCGGTCACCTCGTCGACGTGGTACCCGCGTCGGCGCTCCCGCGATGCGCCGACGATGAGGAGCAGCGCGGCGGCGGCGAAGTGGATTCGCGTCGGGCCGCCGGAGCCAAGCTCGTCGAGGGCGAGAAACGACGCGACGAGTGCCCAGACCGCCCCGACCGCCATTGGGTGGCGGCCCACCGCGAGGAACCGCACCAGTGCCAGACCCAGCGCCATGACGAATGCGAGGACGGCGATCTGTGAGAGTGCGGTCCAGATCTTCAGATCCGCCTCGACCAGCGGCTGCTCGAGCGACGCGGTGAGCGACGCGAGCGCGGGCTGATGGAGCAGCGTCACGACCCCCGCCTGCAGAAACGCCATGCCGAAGAGCGCGGCGCCGCGTCCGGCGAGCGGAATTTCCTGACCGAGCCACGCGATGACGGCGAGGTTGAGCGGCAGCAGAACGGCCACCGCGACGGCCGTCTCTCGGCCGCCGAAGTTGACGAGCGCGCCGTCGGCCAGCGCCAGGACGACAACTCCGAGCACTATCCGATAGCGCCGCGTAAGGAGACCGAACAGGACGCCCCCGCCGAAGACCATCAGCGGTACCGCTTCCGTCGCAATGGCGAACGAGTCTGGAAGTCTTCCCGCCACTACCATCGCGGCGGCGAGCGTAAGAATCAGCGCAGGAGCGATCAGCGAGCAGCTCACTTTTCCGGATAGCTCTTTTCCGGAGGCAAGTTACGCGCGCCTCTGCATCGAAGAATTAGCAACGGGAGTACCAAACGCACTGCGTCCGATCTGTCGATCTGGCGCGCTCACTCATCCGGTAAACGAAGGATCACCGCCACGATGGCATCGTCAGATGGGGCGAGCGCGTCAACCTGACGCGCCGCCGCTCATCGCAGAAACGGGAACGGCTCCTCCCGAAAATCGGGCTCGGACTGCGTCGGGTTCTGCGAACGTATCTTCCGCGCCCGGCGCTTGACTTCGGCCGCCGGAGGCGTGATCGTGGCCACCGCCCGACCATTTGGCCAGAGCCATAAGCGTTGGGACTCTGGCTCAGCGAGGATTGAGAGGATGACGAGTCATCGCGCTCTCGTTGGCTTCGTAGCCGCAGTCTCGATTGCCGCCGTCATCGCGTCGGCTCTTCTGGCGCGCGCGGCGGACACGCCGCGGCGCGGCGGCATACTGCTCGCCGCGATCGCCGCCGACGCGCCGAGCCTCGACCCGCACCAGGAGGAGACGTTCGCCACGCTCCACCTGGTCGCGCCGTGCTACAGCACCTTGCTCCAGATCGATCCCTACCACTACCCCAAGATCATCGGCGACGTCGCGACCGAGTGGAAAATCGCACCCGACGGACTCACGTACACGTTCAAGCTCCGGCAGGGGATCCGGTTTCACGACGGCTCGCCGCTGACGTCGGCGGACGTCAAGGCGACCTACGAGAAGATCGTGTTTCCGCCGGCGGGCGTGCGCAGTATCCGTCGGAACACCTACGCGGCGGTTGCCAGCATCGAGGCGCCCGACGCGACCACAATCGTGTTCAAGCTCAAGCACCCGTCGGCGTCGCTCCTGGACAACCTGGCCTCGCCCTGGAACGTCATTTACCCGAAGAAGTACCTCGACAACGATCCGAACTACTTCAAGACGAACATCGTCGGATCGGGGCCGTTCAAGTTCAAGACCCGCACGCCCGGCGCGACGTTCGAGGGCGAGCGGAATCCCGACTACTTCATCAAGGACCGGCCGTACCTCGACGGCTACAAGTTCTTCGTCAGCACGGAAACGTCGGCCCGGGCGGCGGCCATTCGCTCAGGGCGCGCGTACATCGAGTTCCGCACCCTGCCGCTGTCCGAGGTCGAGGCGATCCGGAAGCAGCTGGGCGACAAGGTCGTCGTGCAGGACACCCCGGCCACCGGCATCTTCGGCATCTCGGTGAACCAGACGATCAAGCCCTACAACGATGAGCGAGTGCGCAGAGCGCTGACGCTCGGGATCGATCGCTACACCGCGAGTCGCGTACTGTACCCGATCGCGAGCCTCAAGGACGTCGGCGGACTGATGCGTCCCGGGACACAGTGGTCGATGTCGGAGGCCGAGCTGCAGAAGTTCCCGGGCTTCGGGAAGGACATGGAGAAGAATCGCGCCGAGGCCAAGCGGCTGCTGGCCGAGGCCGGGTACCCCAACGGACTCAAGGTGGTGTTGAAGAACCGCAACGTGCGGGTTCCGTACATCGACTTCGGCACGTTCGTGGTCCAGGAGTGGCGCAAGATCGGCGTCGAGGCCGAGCACCGCCCGCTGGAGTCGGCGGCGTGGTTCGCCGATGGCCGCGACACGGGCAACTTCGAGATGATCGTCAACCCCTCGTTCAACTTCATGGATGACCCCGACCAGTTCCTCGAGCGGTACACCACGCGCGACGCCAACAATTGGGGTCGATTCTCCGATCCGAGGCTCGACGACTTGTTCACGCGCCAGTCGAGGGCGCTGGACACCGCGGAGCGGAAGAAGCTCATCGGCGAGATCGAGAAGATCGTGCTCGGGCACGTGTACTACATCCCGGGTATCTGGTGGGCGCGAAGCGTGGTGCACTGGGCGAAGGTGAAGAATTACGTGGCGCCGCCGAATCATTACTCGAACCAGAAGCTCCAGGACGTGTGGCTCAGCGAAGACTGAGCCGGCGCCTCGTTCTTCTCGAATCGAGCGCGCTAGCCGGGGCCCTCGCCGGGATACTGCTCGCGGGCTGCGGGATTCTGCAGCCGGCGCCACCAGGTGTTCCGCCTGCGACCCCGGCACCGGTGCCCGGACCACCGCCGCAACCGCCGGCCCCCGTGATACGGCTCGACACCGTGCCCTTCGCCGAGCTCGACGGCTGGGCGCAAAGCGATCACCGAGGCGCATTACAGGCGTTCTTGCGCTCATGCGCGGTGCTCGCGGCCAAATCCGACGATGCTCCACTCGGAGGCCTCAATTATGCGGGCCTCGCGGTGGAGTGGCGCCAGGTCTGCGGCGCCGCCTCGCTCGTGGCGAGCGACAGCCCTGAGCCGGCGCGCCGGTTTTTCGAGGTGGAGTTCGTGCCGTACCGCCTCGGGCAAGACGGGGGCGCAGGCCTCTTCACGGGTTACTACGAGCCGCAGCTCAGGGGCAGCCGCACCCGCCAGGGCGCCTATCAAACACCGCTCTACGGTGTGCCCGGCGATCTCGTGAACGTCGACCTGGGGCTCTTCCGTGAAAATCTCAAGGGACAGCGGATCGTTGGGAAGGTGACGGACGGCCGGTTGGTTCCGTACCCGCCCCGAGCCGAAATCGAGAGCGGGCCGGGCGTGGCCATGCCGATCCTCTTCGTCGACGATGCGATCGACGCGTTCTTCCTGCAGATCCAGGGGTCGGGCCGGGTCGTTCTGGACGACGGAACCGTCATCCGTGCCGCGTATGCGGCGCAGAACGGCCAGCCCTACACCGCCATCGGGGCCGTCCTGATCCAGCGTGGCGAGCTGAAGCGTGAGACGGTCTCGATGCAGTCGATCCGCGCATGGCTTCGCGAGCACCCGGGCGAAGCCCGGGAGCTGATGAATTCCAACGCGTCCTATGTGTTCTTCGAAGAGCGGCCGATCGGCGACCCTTCGCTGGGGGCGGCCGGAGCCCAGGGTGTGCCACTGACTCCCGAAGCGAGCCTTGCCGTCGATCTCACGGTGCACGCGCTCGGCGTCCCGGTGTGGCTCGACACGGTGGCTCCCGATCCGGACTCGACGAAGCCGGACCGGTCCTTCCAGCGACTTCTCGTGATGCAGGACACCGGCGGAGCTATTCGCGGCCCCGTGCGCGGCGATGTCTACTGGGGCTACAGCCCGGACGCGGGCTCGATCGCCGGTCGGATGCGAAGCGAGGGCCGGATGACGCTACTGTTGCCGAGAAGCGTCGCGTTGCGGCTCGGGCCGACTGCGGAGTTCGCCGGCCGCTGACGCGCTCGCGAGGGGCGCGCTAAACGACCTCACGTAACCGGCGGATTCCCGCGCGAATCTCGGTCTCCGTCAGAGAGGCGTACCCGAAGAGCAGGCCGGCGCGCGGTGGCGGACTCGCATAGAAGGGCGCCACCGAATAGAGGCCGACGCCGGCCGCCCGGGCCCGCCCGATCACGGCGGCGAGGTCGCGCGGCCGTACGTCGTTCAGCCAGACCACCAGATGCACCCCGGTGTTCTCACCGGCAATCTCCACGCGATCACCGAAATGCTGTCGAAGCGCGCCGATCAGCACGCGGCGCTTCGTGGCGTTGCGGTTACCGGCGCGTCGCAGATAGCGCTCGAACTGGCCGGTGGTGATGAAGTCCGTGAGCGCTTCCTGGGCGAGCGTGGCCGAGAAGCGGTCGGTTGCCCACTTTGCGGCCACGAACGAAGGCACGAGCGGCCTGGGCAGCACGACGTAACCGACTCGCAACGCGGGGAAGAGAGTCTTCGAGAACGTGCCGAC
>Ga0075435_100002040_pt1 | contig 13228 bp, 11 predicted proteins | sample RhiMethybrSRZTD4_FD_75302 | JGI IMG/M metagenome (GOLD analysis project Ga0075435, IMG submission 75302) | Populus rhizosphere microbial communities from Tennessee, USA - Rhizosphere MetaG P. TD hybrid SRZTD4 | ecosystem: Host-associated > Plants > Roots > Rhizosphere > Soil | place: USA...
TCGCCATTCAGATCCATGGGCTGTCTGCTCCACGATGGCGATGACGGTGGTCGGCCACGGACCACCACCACCACCAACGCCCGCCGGGCGCTAACTGCTTGACTCGCCGGTTTTTGTCCCGTGGCATTCTAGTTGCCTCCTCGAGCCTCGGCAATGGTGCAAGGAAGCGACCAACGCGAACCAACACAGGGGAGGAACGCTATGAGGCTCATCACCGGGTGGATGCTCAGGACGGTCACCGTCTGCACGCTGGCTCTCGGATGGCTCACATCCGCGCCGTGCCAGGCCCTTGCCTACTCGAACCTCTACGTCTTCGGCGATAGCCTGTCGGACTCTGGGAACAATGCGCTCGTGCTGGCGCCGAACGTGACGCCCACGCCCATCTCGGGGAACAGCTTCATTCCCACCTTTCCGTATGCCTCCGGGCACTACACCAATGGCCCGGTGTGGGCTCAGGATTTCGCCTCCACGCTGGGCCTGAGCGCGACCCCGTCACTCGCCGGAGGGACGGACTATGCCTTCGGTGGCGCCACGACAGGTCCCCTCACGCCGAACCCCTTCCCCGGCGGTCTCTTCAGTCCCTTCCCTCCGAGCCTCGAGACCCAGGTGGCATTCTTCCTGGCCCAGAGTGGCAACGTGGCGCCGGCCGGGGCCCTCTATGTGGTGGCGGGCGGCGGCAACGATGCGCTCAATGCGCTCGTGGCGGCGGCGGCGTGCGGCAACAACGTGGGATGCATCAACAGTGTCATCCAGGCCGCGGCCCTGAGCTTCGGCGGCAACGTCGCGACCATCGTGGCGGAGCTGGAGCAGGCAGGGGCGACTCACTTCGTGGTGTGGAACACTCCCAACATCGGCGTGACTCCGTTCGTTGAGACGCTCGGCCCGCAGGTGTCCGCGCTCGCCACGCTGATCGCCGCCTCGATGAATGCCGCGCAGCTCACCGCCCTCGGCGGCGATACGGACGTGAGGCTCTTCGATCTCTTCGGTCTCGTCGACGGCATCCTCGCCAATCCCCCCGCGTTCGGCCTGACGAACGTGACGGACGCCTGCGCACAGTTCACCACATGCGATCCGTCGCAGTTCCTCTTCTGGGACGGCATCCACCCTACCTCGGCCGGTGTTCGGGTCATCAGCGATGCCATGCTCGCCACCGCCCCCGAGCCAGCCACGCTCCTGCTCCTCGGCTCCGGCCTCTGCGGCGTGGCGCTCCTCGCGCGGAGACGACGCGCGCAGAGCTGAGCGCGAGCGTTTCGACCCTCTCGGCATGGAGCAGTGGTCTGCCTCGCCGTGGCTCCGCTCCCGCCCGCGAAACCAGGTGGCTCACCACAACCACCACCATCGCGCTCGGCGAGTCCGTCCAAGCGCCAACCTCCTGATTCTTCGTGTGCTCGTTCGTGGCATCGCGCTTGCCCAGCCATCCTTCGCCGCCAGCGGGCGGCCAAGGAGGCGAACATGCAATCGCGTCGCGTACTCGTCCTCGTCGTCTCGACCATCGTATTGTCGATGCAGACCGGCTGCGCGTCCAAGGTCGGAGTTCCCCATCCCTCGGAGCAGCTGAGGACGGGGATGGGCAAGGTCGGAGTTGTCGCGGTGTCCTCTGCGCCGGAGACGGACTTCACGCGGCCGCTGCAGAGCAAGGCCCTCGCCGCGCTCGCCGGCATGGGCGGCGGGCTCGCGGTGGGCCTGGGCAGCGGCGCCGCGTGCTTTCTGTCAGCGGGATACCTGTGGCCCTTCTGTGGAGTCGCCCTCTGGACCCCGGGCATGATGGTCACCGGAGTGGTCGAGGGCGCCCACGAAGGCGTGACCATCGCCGAGGTCCAAGCGGGAACGGAAGCGCTCCGCGCGGCCAGCGCTGATCAAAACGTGCAGGACGCGCTGCGGGACACCGTCTTCGACGCCGCGGCCGAGCGGGAGCACCACCGCTCCGTGGTCGCCATACGAGAGATCCCGCCGAGCGGCAGCGCGGCGCCGCCTGTCTACACGCACCTCGCCGCCCAGGGTCTGGACACCGTCCTCGAGGTCGCCGTGGCGAATGTCAACCTCCGCCGGGAGAGCCGACCTCGGCCGATGGGGACGTACGGGCCCAGCGTCTCCTTCAAGAGCTGGATGAATCCATTCCTGGAGCTCGTGGTCCAGGCCCACGTTCGGGTCATCCGTGTGTCCGATGGCGCGGTGCTCTTCGAACGCTCCTACGGCACCGTGAGCCTTCCCAGCACTTTCACGGAGTGGGCACGCGACGGCGCCCAGGCCTTCCGCGAGGCCAGGTCCAGGGCCCTGGAGATGCTCGGTAAGGAGATCGCCGGGGACTTCTTCGACCTCGCCCCGTCACCGGAGCCGACATCGCCGGCGCCCGAACCCGAGGGCCCCGAGCCACCGGAAAAAGCGCCGAGCCTAGACGGCGGGCCCACCCCCGCCGAGCAGCCAGGCGTAGTCGAGGGCGATCTCGCGCAGGTAGTCGTAGCGGCCGGAGGCGCCGCCGTGCCCCGCGTCCATGTTGACCTTGAAGAGCGCGGACTCCGCGCCCCCATTGAGGGCGCGCAGCTTGGCGATCCACTTGGCGGGCTCCCAGTACATCACCTGGCTGTCGTTCAATGAGGTCTTGCAGAGGATGGCGGGGTAGGCGCGGGTGGTCAGGTTGGTGTACGGGCAGTAGCTGTTCATGTACACGTACTGCTCGCGGATCTTGGGATTGCCCCACTCCTCGAACTCGCCCACCGTGAGGGGCAGTGTCTCGTCGAGCATGGTGTTGATCACGTCCACGAAGGGCACGCGGAGGATGGCGGCGCGGCAGAGGTCGGGGCGCAGGTTGAGGACGGCTCCCGTGAGGAGGCCGCCCGCGCTCCCGCCCTCGACCACCAGGCGCTCGCTCGACGTGTAGCCTTCCTTGGCCAGATGATCGGCGCAGACGATGAAGTCGGTGAAGGTGTTGCGCTTCTGCATCATGCGGCCCGCGTCGTGCCAGCGCTTGCCCAGCTCGCCTCCGCCCCGGATGTGGGCGATGGCGATGGTGTAGCCGCGGTCGAGGAGGCTCAGCCGATTGGAGGAGAAGGTCACGGGATAGGGCATGCCGTACGCGCCGTAGCCCGTGAGGTAGAGGGGCGTGGTGCCGTCGCGCGGGCTCTCCACCCCGCAGACGAGGGAGATGGGCACCGCCACGCCGTCGGGGGCGGTGGCCCAGATGCGCTCGGAGCGATAGCGCGTGGGATCGTAGCCGCCCAGCACCTCCGTCTGCTTGAGGAGTACGCGCTCGCGGGTGAGCACGTCGTAGTCGAACACGGAGGCGGGCGTGATGAGCGACTGGTAGCGGAACCGGTACAGCCGTGTGTCGAACTCCGCGTTGGCGTCCGCGCTTGCCTCGTAGGTCGGCTCGGGGAACTCGATGTGGTGGGTCGCCCCGGTGGCCAGCCACGTGATGTGCAGGCGGATGAGACCGCTCTCGCGCTCGTGCACGATGAAGTAGCTGGAGAAGGCCTCCACGTCTTCCAGCATCACGCTCTCGCGGTGGGCGACCAGCTCGGTGAAGCGCTCCGGACGCGGGTCGCTCACGGGGGCAGCCACCAAGCGGAAGTTGCGCCGGCCCCCGCCGTTGGTGCGGATGTAGAAGCGATCGCCGCCGTGGTCCACCGCGTACTCATGATCCTTCTCGCGCGGCATGAGCATCCGCCAGTCGGCCGCCGGCTCGTGGGCGGGGAGATAGCGCCACTCGCTGCTCGTGAAGGAGCCCGCGGCGAGGAAGACGAAGGCGCGGCTCCGTGAGCGCTCCACGCCGATGCGGAAGAGCTGATCCGTCTCCTCGTAGACCAGCTCGTGGCCGGGATGCCCCGGGCGATGGCGCCAGCAGCGATACGGCCGCTTCGCCTCGTCCTCCGTCACGTAGAAGATGGTCGCGTTGTCGGCCGTCCACGCCACCGACGACACCTTCTCGATGGTGCCGGGCCGCAGCGCGCCGGTGCGGAGATCCTTCACGTACAGGGTGTACTCGCGGAAGCCCGTGACGTCGCTGGAGTAGGCGAGGAGATGGCCATCGTCGCTGACGGTGTAGGCGCCCAGGGAGAAGAAAGGATGGCCGGCGGCGAGCGCGTTCAGGTCGAGGGTGATCTCCTCCGGTGCCTCCAGGTTTCCCGCCTTGCGGCAGTAGATCGGGTACTGCTTGCCCTTCTCCGTGCGCGAGTAGTAGAAGTGGCCGCCCCGGCGGTAGGGCACGGAGGAGTCGTCCTCCTTGATGCGACCCAGCATCTCCTGGTAGAGCGCCTCCTGGAAGGCCTCGGTGGGCTGCAGCACCTCCGCCGTATAGGCATTCTCCTCGCGGAGATACGCGGTGACCTCGGGGTTGTCCTTCTCGCGCAGCCAGAAGTACTCGTCCTGCCGGATGTCCCCGTGGAGCACGTCGGTCTTGGGAATTTTCTTCGCGATGGGCGGTGTCGACATGGGCTCGAATGTACGGGCTGGCGGCAGGTTGTCAAGGCGGCCGGATGTGGTATATCCGCAGCATGGCGCCACCCAATCCCTTCCTCAACGCGCCGTACGGCGCGTATCTCGCACGCGAGGTGCCGCCGCCCGACGACGAGCTGACGCGCGTGGGGCCCGGCACGCCGTGTGGCGAGTACCTGCGGCGCTTCTGGCAGCCCGTGGCCTTCGCGCGCGACCTGCGCGAGGTGCCGCTGCGGACCCGGATCATGAGCGAGGACCTCGTGGTGTTCCGGGACAAGAGCGGGCGCGTGGGGCTGCTCCAGCTCCACTGCGCGCACCGGGGTACCTCGCTTGAGTACGGCCTCATCAGCGAGCGCGGCATCCGGTGCTGCTATCACGGCTGGCTCTACGACGTGGACGGCCGCATCCTCGAGACGCCGGGGGAGCCTGCCTCCAGCACCTTGAAGGATCGCCTCTGCCAGGGCGCCTATCCCGTCCACGAGTTCGGCGGGCTCGTCTTCGCCTACATGGGCCCGCCCCTCAAGAAGCCCGCCTTCCCGCGCTACGACACCTTCGATCTGCCCGGCTACACGCTGCGGCCCGCGGGCAAGTTCGCCCTGCCGTGCAACTGGCTCCAGATCAAGGACAACAGCATGGATCCGGTGCACACCTCGTTCCTCCACGCCATCTCGAGCGGCTACCAGTTCACGGAAGCCTTCGGCGCGCTCGCCGAGCTCGACTGGGAGGAGACGTCGTACGGGATGATGTACATCGCCACCCGGCGCATCGGCGAGCTGGTGTGGGTGCGCGTGGCCGACTTCATGGCGCCCAACATCCACCAGTTCACCCGCGAGATCGAGGACGCCACCCGGGAGAAGGCGGCGAGCCGTCCCGTCGTGATCCGCTGGGCCGTGCCCATCGACGACACGCACACGTGGAACATGGAGCTGGCCCAAGTGGATCCGGCCTGGGGACTCACCCCTGAGCAGGTCGCCCAGCCCGGTTTCGGCCAGTCCGACGACCGACCCTACGAGAAGCGCCAGCGGCATCCCGCCGACTACGATGCGCAGGCGAGCCAGCGGGACATCGCTGTGCACGCCCTCGAGCATCTCGCGTCCACGGACCGCGGCGTGATCATGTTCCGTAAGATCGTGCGCGACGGCATCCGGGCGGTGGCCACCGGCAGGGACCCGCGCTTCCTGCTGTGCGCTCCCGCCCCGCCGATGGCCACCGCCTGTCAGGACAGAGTGCTGCGCATCCCGCAGGAAGCCGATCCCGCCGCCGACCGGCGCCTCCTCCACGAGACGGGACGCAAGGTCGCCCTCGGCCGCTGATCGCGGCCGGGCCGCCCCCATCCCTCGCCGCCGCCACGCGCGACCTTGTCAAGAATGGCAGCCGGGCATAGGCTGGGCCTTCCCATGCGCACGTCGATCGAGATCACGCTCCGAAGCGGCCCCTGTGCCTGAGCTGCCCGACGTCACGGTCTACATCGAGGCGCTCGACGCGCGCATCCGCGGCGCCGTCCTCGAGCGCGTGCGGCTAGCCAGCCCGTTCGTGGTCCGCTCGTTCGATCCGCCCATCACTGCCGCGCACGGACACACCGTCGTAGGGCTGCGCCGGCTCGGCAAGCGCATCGTGATCGAGCTCGACGGCGATCTGTTCCTGGTCATCCACCTCATGATCGCGGGACGGCTGCACTGGAAGCCGGTGGGAGCCAAGGTGCCGGGCAAGGTGGGCCTGGCCGCCTTCGACTTCTCTACGGGCACGCTGACCCTGACCGAGGCGGGGACGAAGAAGCGTGCCGCCATTCATCTCGTCAAGGGCGAGGCTGCGCTGGCCGAGCTGGACGCGGGTGGGATCGAGCCCCTCGCCTGCACGGCGGAGGAGCTCAGCGCCGCCATCACACGCGAGAACCACACGCTCAAGCGCGCGCTCACCGATCCGCACATCCTCTCCGGCATCGGCAACGCGTATTCCGACGAGATCCTCCATCGTGCGAAGCTGTCCCCGGTGCGGCAGACGCGCGCCTTGAGCGACGGCGAGCACGCGCGGCTCTTCGAGGCCATCCGCGCCACCCTCTACGATTGGATCGTGCGGCTCCGGGAAGATGCCCGCGGGGAGTTTCCCGAAGGTGTCACCGCTTTCCGTCCCGACATGGCCGTGCATGGGCGCTACGGTCGCCCCTGCCCCGAGTGCGGCGCGCCCGTGCAGCGCATCCGTCACGCGGACAACGAAACCAACTACTGCGCGAAGTGCCAGACGGGCGGCAAGCTGCTCGCCGACCGCGCGCTGTCGCGCCTGCTCCGAGCCGACTGGCCGCGCACCCTCGAGGAGATGGAGGAGCGCCAGGGGCGGGCCGCCCGGAGTAATATGGGCGGGCCCACGGGGAGGGGGCGTTCATGATGACGGCACTCGAGTTCATCCAGGGCGGGCTCAAGCAGCTCCACGGCAACCTCGACAAGCAGCTCGAGAACATCACGCCCGATCAGCTCCACGCCGTCCCTGCGGGCAACCCCAAGGCCAACACCATCGCCTGGGGACTCTGGCACTACGCGCGCACCGAGGACAACGTCGTCCAGTACATCCTGCAGAACAAGAAGCCGCCTATCTGGGTCGAGGGCGGCTACGCCGCGAAGACGGGCCTACCCGAGATGGCGCAGGGCACCGGCATGTCGACGGCGGAGGCGCAGGCCCTCCGCATCAAGGACCTCGCGGCCTTCAAGGAGTACATGGGCAAGGTGTGGGCCTCCACCGAGGCCCTCATCGCCACAAACGACCCCGCCCTCCTGGATCGGAATGTGACGGTGCGGCCGCTCGGCGAGATGCACGCCATGCGCGCTCTCGGCATGGTCTGTCTCACCCACGGCATGACCCACTTCGGCGAGATCGAGCTGGCGCGCACCATCGTGGGCGCGGGGCCGGTCTCCAGCGTCTAGCCTTCGAGCCCGCCGCTCGTCATGACCGCGCCGGCGACGCCGATGAGCCGCCGCGCGGCCCTGGCCGTCTTCCTCGCCCTCGGGACGCTCGCGCCCGCGGCCGCCCTGGCCCAGCAGCCGCCGCGGGCTCCCCGCGTCGGCGTGATCGGCGAGCGGTCCGCGAGCGATCCCTTTCTCGTCGCCTTCCGGCGCGGCATGAGCAGGCTTGGCTACGTCGACGGCCGCAACATCACCATCGAGTATCGCTACGCGCAGGGGGCGCTCGACCAGGTCCCGCGGCTCGCCGCGGAGCTGATCGATCTCAAGGTGGACGTGCTGGTGGTGGGCGGCACGGTGTCCACGCAATCGGCCATGAAGGTCAGCCGCTCCGTCCCCATCGTCTTCGCCACGGTGGGCGATCCCGTGGGCAGCGGCATCGTGGCCAGCCTTGCCCGCCCGGGCGGAAACGTGACGGGGCTGGCGAGCTTCACTTTCGAGCTGAGCAGAAAGCAGCTCGAGCTGCTCCACGCGGCGGTTCCGAAGCTGACCCGCGTCACCGTCTTCTACAATCCGCTCAACTCCGCCGCCAAGGCGGGCATCGACACGACCAAGAACGCCGCAGGCGCCCTCGGCGTCGAGCTTCAGCTCCTGGAGGTGCGCCAGCCGGAACATCTCTCCGGCGTTTTCTCGGCGCTGACCTCGTGGCGTCCCGGCGGCCTGCTCGTGCTCTCGGACCCTGTATTCGGTAATCAGCTCCCGCGGCTGGCCAAGCTCGCGGCTGCCCAGCGCCTGCCCGCGATCTACCTGCGGAGCGAGTTCGCAGAAGCGGGCGGGCTGCTCGCCTACGGCCCGAGCTTCGCCGACAACTATCGCCGGGCTGCCGCCTATGTGGACAAGATCCTCAAGGGCGCCAAGCCCGCCGAACTTCCCGTGGAGCAGCCGACCAGGTTCGAGCTTGCCGTCAACCTGAAGACAGCCAAGGCCTTCGGCCTCACCCTACCTCAGGAGTTGGTGGGCCGGGCGGACCAGGTCATCCAGTAGCCGCGAGCCGCGTGGGGCCGCTCCGTCAGCAGCCAAGCTCGTCGGCGAGATGGACGAAGTCACGCGCGATGAAGTCCCAGTCCTGCTCGGCCTTGAGGTCCTTGCTCTGCCCCGGGCCGTACTCGTGAGGACGCGTGACGAAGCAGGTGCGGAGGCCGACCCGGCGCGCGGCGGCGAGATCGCCGTTGTGGGCGGCGACCAGGGCGACCTCGGAGGGCTCGAGGCCGAGGAAGTCCACGGTGCCCAGATAGCACTCGGGCTGCGGCTTGTAGTGGCGCGTCACCTCGGCGCCGAGAATGGTGTCCCACGGCAGCCCCGCGCGCTTGGCCATGTTGACCATGAGGGCGACGTTGCCGTTCGAGAGCGTGGCCAGGATGTACTTCTTCTTCATGCGCTGGAGTCCGGGCACGGAGTCGGGCCAGGGGTCGAGGCGATGCCAGGCCCGGTTGAGATGATCGAGGTCCGCCTCGGTCAGCCCCTTGATGCCGAACTCGGCCACGAGCTTGTCCAGGCTTTCGCGATGGAGCACGTCGAGCTTCACGAACGGCCGCCGGCCGCTCCGCACCTCGTCCATGGCCGGCTGGTAGAGCCCGCGCCACTTGTCGGCGAAGAGCTGCCAGTCCACGCCCGTGATCCCCTTGGCGCCCCCGAAGGCCTCGCCCTCGCGGAAGATGCTGGAGCGCCAGTCCACCACGGTGCCGAACACGTCGAAGGTCAGCGCCTTGATCGCCATGGTTAGTCCACCTCGGGGCGTTTGTGCTGCCACGGCCGCGCCTTCTCGAAGGCCGCCGCGGCCTGGAGCACGGTGAGATCGGCGAAGCGGCGGCCCACCACCTGCAGTCCCACAGGGAGACCCGCCTTGGTGAAGCCCGCGGGGAGGGAGCACGCCGGCTGGCCGGTGAAGTTGAATGGATAGGAGAAGGAGGCCCAGGGCAGCCAATCCCACGCGTGCTGCGGCCAGTGCTCGGGGTTGAGGCGGCCGAGGGGGAAGGCGGCCACCGACACGCTGGGGGTCAGCAGCAGATCGTACTTCTCGAAGAGCGGCCGCACGGAATCCCAGTGGGTCATCTTCTTGCCGCGCATGTCGATGTACTCCGCCACGCTCACCTTCAACCCGTCCTCGATGCATGCCACGAAGCCGGGATCCATCTTGTCCCGCCACTTGGGCAGGTAGGAGCCCCACGCGCCCGCGTAGTGCGCGCCCCACATCACGCGGATCATGTCGTGCGTGTCGGCGAACTTGGTCTGCACCTCCTCGACCTTGGCCCCCAGCTCCTTGAACGCCCCCACTGCCTTCTTGACCACCGCGGCGATCTCCGGATCCACGGGGAGGTTGTCGAGATTTGGGCTCCACGCCACCCGCAGGCCCTTGACGCCGCGGTTGAGCTTGCCCAGGTAGTCCTCGGGCGCGGCATCGAGCGAGGTACGGTCCCAGTCGTCGGGGCCCGCCATGATGGTCATCATGAGCGCGGAGTCGGCCACCGTGCGGGTCATGGGGCCATTGTGGGTGGTGTAGTCGTTGTTCGTCACGGGCCACTGCGGCACCCGCCCATAGGAGGGCTTGTGGCCGAACACGCCGCAGAAAGCAGACGGCACGCGAATGGAGCCCGCGCCGTCCGATCCCTGGTGGAGCGGACCGAGACCGGCGGCGGCGGCCGCTCCTGCGCCGGCGCTGGAGCCGCCCGTGTTCATGGCGAGGTTCCAGGGGTTGTGCGTGTCGCCGGTGAGCGGGCAGCCGCTCAGCGCCTTCCAGCCGAACTCGGGCGACGTGGTCTTGCCCGTGAGGATGCCCCCCGCCTCCTTGAGGCGCCGCACGAAAGGCGCATCGTGATCAGGCACGCGGTCCGCGAAGATGTACGAGCCCGACATCGTCCGCACGCCCTTGGTGAAGGCGAGGTCCTTGATGGAGAACGGGATGCCGTGGATCGGCCCCAGCTTCTTCTTCTTCATCACCGCCTGCTCGGCGGCCCGCGCTCCCTTCATGGCGTCGTGGGCGGTGATGGTGCAGAAGGCGTTGAGCTTGGGATTGAGCTTCTCGATGCGCTCGAGTACCGCCTTCATGAGCTCGACCGGGGAGAGCTTCTTCGAGCGGATGAGCGGGATCAGCTTGGTCGCCGGGGTGTAGCAGAGTTCGGTCGAGGTCATACCGTCCTCCGGGCTCGGGGTGATTGCGTGGGCCGCATGGTAGCACGACGCTCCGGGCCGTTCGCGGCCGGGGGCGGAGGCGGTTCTAGCCGGACGGCCTGCTCCGGGCGGAGACGGGCACGACCACGGGCAGCTGGCCTCGGCGCTCGATGCGGTAGCGCACGGTGGTGAGGCGCGACGGGCAACAGAGGGGATCGGCGGCCGTGTAGCGGAGGAAGGTCACCTCGATCAAGGTCGCAGAGGGCAAGCGCACCTCGCTCAGGGCGCCGTCCGTCCGCGAGTCCATGAGCGTGGGCGACAGCGTGCCCGCGAAGTCGTCCTCTACGAAGACGAAGGCCTGGTAGTCCCAGGGTCGGCACATCCCGTCCACCGCGGCATCGGCAAGAAGCACGGTGGTGCGGCCCTTGACCCGCGCGGGGCTGTAGAGAGACCAGCCGGCCGCCACCACGTCACGCTCCGCCGCCGTTTCCGGCTCGCGCACGGAGCTCGCGCAGCGCGGATCGCGGGGTGCGGTGCCCTTGGGCGGAGGCGCCGTCGGCACGGCGGCGCCCGCCTGGTTCCAGGGGGCGAGGGCGGCGTCGAGCCAGGCCCCGGTCTGCGCGGCGGCGGGCGAGATGCCGAGCAGGAACACGGCTACCATCAGGAGAGAGCGCGCGCGCACGTCGACCGCTGAGGGTATGCTCTCCACGGCGGAAAAGTATCCCACAGGGAGGAGAGGCGATGTCGCGGACCGAGCGCCCGCATCCGGGCGCGGACATGGAGCGCTTCGTGCGAGAGCAGATGGCCTTCGTGGGCCTGCACGAGGAGGACGTGCAGCTCATCCGGCGCACGGCGCCCCTCGTCCTCAAGCACGAGGCAACCCTCACCGCCGCCCTCTACGAGCACTTCCTCAAGTTCCCCGACACCGCGCAGTTCTTCCTCGCCGAGGACGGCACGCCCGATCGCACGCGTATCGAGCGGCGCCGGCACAGCCTCGGTCGCTGGCTGCGTGAAACGGCCGAGGTGGCCATCACCCACGGCTTCGTCTACTACAGCCTCGCCGTGGCCCTCTCCCACAGCCACCGCGAGTACGGGCCGGGCGGCAAGATTCCCGCGCAGTTCATGGTGGGCGCCATGAGCCTGACCCAGAGCGCGCTCGCCTCCGTGCTCGGCGACGAGCTCGCCGATCCGCGGGAGGCGCTGGAAGCGGTGACGGCGTGGAACAAGCTCCTCCTCGTCCAGCTCAGCGTGCTCCTCCTCGGCTACCTCTTGCCGCCGCGGGGCGACCGCGATTGACACGTCGCGGACCACACGGCATAGTGTGCGCGTGATCAGACCCAGCACGGTCGGCGAGCTGCGCGCGAGCGGATACACGAGCAAGTCGGTCAAGCAGGAGCTCCGGAACAACCTGGTCACGCGCCTCAAGGCGGGCGCGCCGCTCTTCCCCGGCATCGTCGGCTACGAGGACACCGTCCTTCCCCAGGTGGAGAACGCGCTCCTCTCGGGACAGGACATCGTGTTCCTGGGCGAGCGCGGTCAGGCCAAGACCAAGATCGCCCGCCTCATGGTGAATCTTCTCGACGCCGAGATGCCGGCCCTCGCGGGCTGCGAGACCAACGACGATCCCTTCGCGCCCATCTCGCAGATGGGGCACCAGCTCATCGCCGAGCACGGCGACCGCGCCCCCATCGTGTGGCTGCCGCGCGACCGCCGCTATGGGGAGAAGCTCGCCACCCCCGACATCACCATCGCCGACCTCATCGGCGAGGTGGATCCCATCAAGGTGGCGGAGGGGCGCTATCTCTCCGACGAGCTGACCATCCACTACGGCCTCCTCCCCCGCACCAATCGCGGCATCTTCGCCATCAACGAGCTGCCCGACCTCGCCGAGCGCATCCAGGTGGGCCTGCTCAACATCATGGAAGAGCGCGACGTGCAGATCCGCGGCTACAAGGTGCGCCTCGCCCTCGACGTGTTCGTGGTCGCCTCCGCCAATCCCGAGGACTACACGAACCGCGGCCGCATCATCACGCCGCTCAAGGACCGCTTCGGCTCGCAGATCCGCACGCACTATCCCAGGCGCATCCAACACGAGATCGACATCATGGAAGCGGAGCGCACGAGCTTCGTCGATCCCCTGGAGACGCGCGCGCCGGAATACATGAAGCAGATCGTGGCCGAGCTGACACATCTCGCCCGCCGCTCCTCGGAGATCAGCCAGCGCTCCGGCGTGTCCGTGCGGGTGAGCATCTGCAACTACGAGAACCTCCTCTCCAGCGCGCTCAAGCGGGCCATCCGTCTGGGCGAGCCGGTGGCGTCGCCGCGCGTGAGCGATCTCGACGCCATGGTCGCCTCCACCTCGGGCAAGATCGAGCTCGAGTCGGTGGGCGAGGCGAGTGAGGACAAGATCCTCGGCAAGCTCGCGCAGAAGGCGGTGCTCAACGTCTTCAACCGCGCCTTCACGGGCAGCGAGCTGGACGACGTGATCGGCTCCTTCCAGGGCGGCATGAAGGTGGACGTCTCGGACGTGATGCCCTCCGAAGCCTACGTGCGGCAGATCGGCGAGGCCCGCCCCCTCCATGCCGCGTGCAGGAAGCTCGGCGCCAAGGATCCCGCTTCCGTCGCCTCCGCGGTGGAGTTCGTCCTCGAAGGGCTGCACCTCTCCCGCAAGCTCAACAAAGATGTGAAGTCCGGCCAGACGAGCTATCGCAGCTAGCCCGCTCCCCGCTCCTGCAGAA
>Ga0075435_100002043_pt1 | contig 13218 bp, 8 predicted proteins | sample RhiMethybrSRZTD4_FD_75302 | JGI IMG/M metagenome (GOLD analysis project Ga0075435, IMG submission 75302) | Populus rhizosphere microbial communities from Tennessee, USA - Rhizosphere MetaG P. TD hybrid SRZTD4 | ecosystem: Host-associated > Plants > Roots > Rhizosphere > Soil | place: USA...
GGCTTCGGTCGCGCGACGTCGGCGAAGGAGAGCGCATGATTCGTCTGCGCAGGTACGTCCGCGGCGAAGAACGCCATGAACAGGATCAGTGTCGACGGCCGCATCGCGCCGAAGTTTATACTGTCGGCGCCATGAACGGCTGCCGATTGGCCGCGCCTCTCGTCCTTGTGTGCGGACTCGCGTCCCTGTTCGCACAACAGACGCCGAAACCGCCGTCGTCTGTCGGCTGTCGAGTGGAGAACGCGACGTTCGAAGGGTGGAAATCGGTGCGGCTTGCGAATGGGTGGGTGACGTTGGAGATCGTCCCCCAGCTCGGCGGACGTCTGATGCAGGTGACCTTCGGCCGGCACGCGTATCTCTTCGTCAACCTGCAGCTGAAAGGTCAGTACTTTCCGCCGGAGGTTTCGGCCGCGCAAAAACGGTGGTTCAACTACGGCGGCGACAAAATCTGGCCGATGCCGGAAGGCTCGCCCGACGGCTCGCGCGACGAGCAACACTGGCCCGGTGCGGTCGGCTCGGTGCTCGATGCCGGCGCGTTTTCGTCGGAGCTTCTCTCGCAGGGTACGAGATGCTCGGTGCGTCTCACGGGGCCACCGGACCCGATCATCGGACAGCAATACATCCGCGACATCGGCATCGACGCCGACTCGCCTGCTATCACATTCCACGCGGTGATGAAGAACGTCAGCGGTTATCCGCAGACATGGTCGGAGCAGTCGGTGTCGCAATACACGACCGCCGCCACGAACAACCCAAGCGAGCCGAACGCGGACTTCTGGGCGATGACTCCGGCGAACCCGAAGAGCGTCTTTCAAAACTCCTATCATGTGAGGACCGGCAGCGCTTCGAGCAGTGGTTACACCATCCGCGACGGACTCTTCATGGTTCATACGATCGACGCCCGCGGCGAAGTGTGGGTGGACTCTCCCGGTGAATGGCTCGCGGTAATTGACGGCGCCTCCGAGTACGCGATCGTGGAACGCTTTCGCTACGAGAAGACGGCGGAGTATCCCGGCGAGGCAACGGTCATCTTCTTCACCGCCGGACAGCCGACGCTGTACATGGAAGCGGAGATCAACAGTCCGATGGTGAAGTTGAATCCGGGCGAATCGTATGCGATGGACACCCGGTGGTTTCCGACGCGGACAGGACGCGAGTTGAAAGGGGTGACCTACGCCGGGGTAATGCGCCGCTCCCTAAGTGCCACGAGCACCAGTACTGGCCTGGCGCTCGAGGGACACTTCGGTGTCTTTTTTGCCGGGGAGCTGGAGGTCCGGTTCTACGACGCGCGCGGGTACAGGCTTGGCGCGGCGCCGGTTCAAGCGGTCAGTCCGCTCGATGTCGTGACGGTGAAGCAAGTCGTCCGGGCGCCGGCGGACACCACGCGCGTGTCGCTTCACCTCATTGACCGAGGTGGAACCGATCGAGGCCCGCTGGGCGAAGTCAACGTCACGATGTCGCCTGGCAGTGCACGTCCATGACGCCCACCGCATCGCAGCGATCGGGCGAGACATCGTTGCAGCTACCGCCAAGCTCGCACGCCAAACCTGTCGACTCGTTCGCGCGCGCATCCGAGCTCGAGCGCGAGCTCGCGAGAACGGTCCGAGGCGAGGTCCGCTTCGATCGCGGCAGCCGCGCGCTCTACGCGACCGACGGATCCAATTACCGGCAGATCCCCATCGGGCTCGTCATCCCGCGCAATGCAGACGACGTCATCGCCGCCGTGGCGGCGTGCCGGAAGTTCGACGCGCCGCTGCTGCCTCGAGGAGCGGGAACGAGCCTTGCCGGCCAATGCTGCAATGTCGCCGTCGTGCTGGACTTCACCAAGTACATGAACGCGATCCTGGAGCTGAATGCCGACGGGAGGATCGCGCGGGTTCAGCCAGGCGTGGTGCTCGACACGCTCCGCAGTCGTGCGGAGGCCCACCATCTCACCTTCGGTCCCGATCCGTCGACGCACAGCCGCTGTACGCTCGGCGGCATGATCGGCAACAACTCCTGCGGCACGCACTCGCTGATGGCCGGAAAGACCGTCGACAACATCAACGAGCTGCGGGTCCTCCTGTACGACGGCGCGGAGATGCGCGTTGGCGCCACCACCGACGCGGAGTTCGACGCGATCGTCCGCGAAGGTGGACGCCGCGCACAGATCTACGCGCGCCTGCGCGCGATCCGCAACAAGTACGCCGGTCTGATTCGCAGTCGCTTTCCCGACATCCCACGCCGCGTGTCCGGATACAACCTCGATCAGCTCCTGCCCGAGAACGGCTTCAACGTCGCGCGTGCGCTCGTCGGCACCGAAGGCACGTGCGTCGTCGTGCTCGAGGCGGGGGCGAAATTGATTCCCAGCCCGCAGCATCGATCGCTCGTCGGCCTCGGCTACGCGGACGCGTTCGCGGCAGCCGATCACGTGCCCGACATCCTCGCATTCGATCCGATCGGTCTCGAAGGATTCGAAGGCGCCATCATCGACGGCCTGCGGCGAAAGGGTGCGCCGAATCTGGAGCTGATGCCTGAAGGGCACGGTTTCCTTCTCGTTGAATTCGGCGCCGACGATCCGGCGCAGGTCGACGAGCGCGCGCGCCGGCTGATGGATCGGCTCGCGCGAGCGCCCAATCCTCCCGCGATGCGTCTCTACACCGGGAGCGAAGCGCGCGCCGTGTGGAAGATCCGCGAGGCGGGACCCCGCGCCGCCGGAAGCGGTCCCGGCATGCCGCGTCGGTGGGAAGGATGGGACGATGCCTCGGTCGCTCCCGAGAAGCTCGGACCGTATCTCCGCGATCTCCGGCGACTGCTGGACGAGTACCAATACCAGGCTGCGTACTACGGACACTTCGGGCATGGCTGCGTGCACATGCAGGTCAGTTTCGATCTGGAGTCGGAGGAAGGAATCCGGACGTACGGAGAGTTCGTCGACCGCGCCGCGGATCTGGTGGTGAGTTACGGCGGATCGCTGTCGGGAGAGCACGGCGACGGCCAGTCGCGCGGGGCGCTGCTGCCGAAGATGTTCGGTCCCGAGCTGATGACGGCGTTCCGTGAATTCAAGGCCGTGTGGGATCCGGACAACAGGATGAACCCGCACAAGGTCGTCGATGCGTACCTGCCGACCGAGAATCTGCGCCTGGGCGCGGACTATAGGCCGCTCGAGCCGTCGACGCATTTCACGTTCGTCGACGACGGCGGATCGTTCGCGAGGGCGTCGCTTCGATGCATCGGCGTGGGCGAGTGCCGCAAGCAGGACGCCGGCACGATGTGTCCGAGTTACATGGCCACGCTCGAAGAAGAGCACAGCACGCGCGGCCGCGCGCACCTGCTCTTCGAGATGCTTCAGGGCGAAGTGATTGGAAGCGCGTGGAAGAACGATCACGTGAAACAGGCGCTCGATCTCTGTCTGTCGTGCAAGGCCTGCAAGTCCGAGTGCCCGACGAACGTCGACATCGCAACCTACCGCGCCGAGTTCCTGTCGCACTACTACCAGCATGCGAGACGGCCGCTGCACGCGTACGCGTTCGGCATGATCGATCGGTGGGCGCGGCTCGGTTCAATGGCTCCGCGGATCGCCAACGCGCTGAGCCATGCGCCAGGTCTGAAGGATCTGCTGCGGGGCGTCCTGCATCTCGCGCACGAGCGCGAGATGCCTCGTCTCGCGCCGCTCACCTTCCGTCAGTCGGCACTTCGACGGGGCGCGCCCGCCGTCGGAGACGCGGGTACCGCTTCGAACGACGATTCCCGGATCATCCTGTGGGTGGATACGTTCAACAACTACTTCCACCCGCATGTCAGCCAGGCGGCTCTCGATCTGCTGACGCATGCCGGTTTTCGCGTCGCGATTCCCCGCGATCATCTGTGCTGCGGACGCCCGTTGTACGACTTTGGACTACTCGACGTCGCGAAGGATTACCTGCGGCGCATCCTGCACGCGCTCGGTCCCGAGATCGACGCCGGACGTTCCATCATCGTGCTGGAGCCAAGTTGCGCCTCGGTCTTCCGCGACGAGCTCCGCAATCTGTTTCCCGACGATCCGCGCGCCAATCGATTGCGGCGCCAGACTTTTCTGTTGAGCGAATTCCTCGAGCATCACGCGCCCGGCTACGCGCCGCTGCGGCTCGCCCGGACGGTCCTGCTTCACGGACACTGTCACCACAAAGCGCTCATGAAGATGACCGACGAAGAATCGCTGCTCCGGAAGATGGGAGTGAACGTCGAGTCGATCGACGCGGGCTGCTGTGGCATGGCCGGTCCGTTCGGCTTCGTGGCCGACACCTTCGCGGTCGCGCAGGCGATCGGCGAGCGCGTGCTGCTTCCGGCGGTACGGCGAGCGTCGTCAGAGACGCTGATCGTCTCGGACGGGTTCAGCTGTCGTGAGCAGATCATGCAGTCGACGGGACGGCGAGCGCTTCACCTCGCCGAGGTCATTCAATTGGCATTCAGCGGTGGCGAGAGCCGTTCAGGCTTCTGAATCATCGGTCGCGCGAGCCTTTCGGGCTCCGCAATCGGCCGTCGCGCGAGCTTTCAGGCTCCGCAATCGGTAGCGCACCACGAATGCGCGCTTGCCGCCGTACGAGACGCGAACGCCGAAACCACGCAGGACGTCATCCCAGTAGTCACGTTGACGCTCGCTGTCTGCGGGCGCAGGGGTCGAATCCGGCCGCCCCGACCACACTTCGAGGGTCTATTCCGGTCACATGGGTGACAGTTCATTCCGAGCACATAGGTAACACTTTCGGCGCGAACGGATTGTCGATCGGTTCGAGCCGGCACGTCTCGTCATCGACGTAGCCGAGATCGTAGCGCATGAAGGTGACGAGCCAGACGTGCTCGCCGACCTGCGTCACGCCGACGTTCTGCCCGGCGAAGACGTGGCTCAGATTCACCGCATCTGAGAGACGCGCGCCGCGTTACGCCGCGAAGGTTCGCGCGAGCTCGAGGAACCGTTGAATCTCGGTGCGCGTGTTGAACAGCGCCGGCGAGACCCGGATCTGCGATCCCTTCTCGCGGAAGCTGACCTGCACGCCGTGTCTGTCGAGGATTTCGCGCGCGCGTGGCTGGTCAGCCGCGAGCTGCACGCTGACAATCGACGAACCGTTGTTCGCCGGTGTCAGAACCCGAAAGCCGGCCGACGCAAGCCCGTCGCGCAGTTCGCGGGCGAGCGCGATTGTGTGACGCTCGATCAAATCGATACCGACGCGCTCCAAGTACCCGAGCGCCGCGCCGAGTTGATAGATCTCGGCAAACGGCAGCGTCGCGTACTCGAACTTCTTCGCCGTTCGGAAGATCTCGTAGCGGTGATCGCCGAGCTCGCGCTCGACGTGGAGCGCGCCGAGCCGATCGACGCGAACGCGATCGAGCAGCTCGCGGCGGACGAAGAACGGCGCGACGCCGAATCCGCCGAGGAGCCACTTGTACGTCCCGCTGGTCATGAAGTCGACGCCGGCCTGGCGGACGTCGACGGGAAACATTCCCAGCGCCTGCACGGCGTCGGTGTAGAACAGCGCGCCATGGGCGTGCGCAAGGTCCGCCAGCGGCCGCATGTTGTGCCGGAAGCCATTCTGATGCGATACCCACGCGACCGACACGAGGCGCGTTCGACCGTCGACGGCTCGCGCGAAGTCGTCGCGCGTCACGCGGCCGTCGCGATGGCTGACGATGCGCAGCTCGATGCGTCGTGTTCGCTCGAGATGGCGGTACAGCACGAAACTGGTGTTGTAGTGCAGTTCGTCGACGACGACGTTGTCGCCGGCATTCAGGTCGAGTGCTGACGCGACGATGTTCTCGCCCTCGCTCGTGGCGAAGAGAAAGCCGATTTCCTCGGGGGCCGCGCCGACCAGCCGGGCGAACTGCGCGCGCACCTCGTCGGTCTTCCCCAGCATCTCGTCGAGCGGAATCGGCTTCGAGGCTTTGCGCTCCGCGAAGGATCGCGCGGCGTCGGCGACGGCAACGGGTGTCGGCGTGATGTACGCGCTGTTCAGGTACAGGCCGTCTCGCGCCGCCGGAAAATCGCGCCGGACGCCGAGGACGTCGCCGGGATCGACGCCCTGCCCGCGGAGCGGTATGAGCGCCGCCGCGCCGGCCGCGGTCTCGAGGAAATCTCGTCGATTGAAATCCATGGCTGTGCCTGGCTCCCGCCTACCGCGCGATCTCGCGGCTGACATCGCGCAGGATGGCGCGCACTTTGTTGGCCTCGCGCACCAGGCCGACTTTAGCGAACGGTTTCAGGTCCGTCGGCGTCGACGCCAGCGTCGCCGCCGCCTCGAGCCGCGGCACGGCACCGAATTTCAGCGCCGGATCGTGATCGAAGCGCTCGCCACGCGCGTAGTTGAGCGGCACCAGCAGCCGCGCGATCCGGCGGTGCGTCGCGTTGAGCCGACGGCGCAGCGCCGCGTTGCCGGGCGCCTTTGCGATCTGCGCGTCCGCTTCTGCTTGCCACGCGCGGAGCTCCGGCCCCAACTGCGACAGCGCGTCGAGAATCGATCTGAAATCGACCTCGCCTTTCATTGCCTCCTGATACTGCGCCACCGTCGCCTGGATCTCGTCGATGGCGGCGGCGTAGTCGAACGGATGCAGCGGCGCATTCACGATCCGCACAATCGTCGTCAGATAGACGGCGAGATCGCGCCGCAGGATCTCGAGATCGGCGACCGGCATCAGGTCGTCGGGCGTGTGCCACGCGGTGTTGCCGCCGCAGCCGCCGACGGCGTAGTAACCGCGGCGCTTGCGCTCCTCCATCGGGATGTTCGACAGGAGCATGTAGAGGCCGGTCGGCCCGATCTGGTTGAATGAGTAGTCGCCGGCGCGCAGCGGCCGCACGCGCTGCGAAGGCGCACCGAGCGCGTCTTTGATTGAGCTCTGGCAGAGCGGATCGGCTTCCGCCATCCACATCACTTCTTCGTACGCGGTCGCATCGGCGCAGCCTGGCGAGTCGATGTCGAGTTGCGCAATGCAGCGCTCGTCGAGCTCGTCGGCGAACGTGTCGGCATACCACGTCGATCCAGCATAGCGGCCGGTCGAGTGGCCCGGCCACCATGCAATCCGCACGGAGCGCTTAAGCCGATCGCGGAGCGACCACAGCACTCGCGCCAGCTCCAGGAGCGCGGCGTCGCCGGTGGCGTTGTCGCCGATGCCCTCGTACCACGAGTCGTAGTGGCCGTGAACGAGCAGGAACTCCTCGGGATCCTCGTGGCCGCGAATCTCGGCGACCGGCAGCAGGCAGCGCATCCACCCTTCGCGCAGCCACGCGCGTACCGACGCGCGCACCGGATGATTCTCGATCGCCGCGATCAGCGATTGGCCGTCGGGGTTGTTGATGCAGACGACCGGCGTCGACGGCTTCGACGCGAGCGACTCGAGCGTCGGCGCGCCCCAGATCGGCGTGCAGATCCCTTCGTGGATGCGCTCGCCCGGGTGGATGTAGATTTGCGCGATCGCGCCGCGGCGCTCGAACGCCTGCACGGTGCCGGGCATCGAGAAGCCTTCGGTGAGCACGATCCGTCCGGCCACCGGATCCGCGCCCGACGAGCCTGCCCTGAGCGAAGTCGAGGGGCCGCGGCGCGCCGCGTCCGGCGTGTCGAACAATGCCTGCGTACCGGAGGCGTAGCGCGACGGGACGTAGCAGACTTCGCCCTCGACCGGCGCGGCCGTCGCGCGCGCCATCGCCGGCGGACGCGCGCGCAGCGACCGGGATCCGCTGCGATCGGTGATCGTCAGCTCGGCGCGTTCCGGGATGCTGATGTAGAGCGACGGTTCGTGGAGCGTTACCGGCACGCCTATCGCTCGTAGTCGCTCGACCAGGTAACGCCCGGCGGTCTCTTCCGCCGGCGTGCCCGATTCGCGCACCAGCGTCGCGAAGCGATCGAGCAGCGCGCGCGGTTCGTCGAGGCGGATCGTGTCGCGCGCCGTTTGCTCGAGCATTGCGTCCTTGAACACGTTGAACGTCGTCATCGTTGCCACGGATCCTCCGTTACTCGTCGAAGAATATGCGCACGTTCGCCTCCGGCACCGGCGTCGTCGCTCGGCTCACCAGAACGAACGTCAGCGCGCTGAGCACGACGCCGACTTCCACCGCATCGATGCCGTGCGACGCGAAGTCGCGCTGCAGCGTGAAGCGCCACACCAGGCAGCCGAGGAATCCGGCCACCATGCTGCCGATCGCGCCTTCCTTCGTGCCGCGCCGCCAATTCAAGCCGAGCACGACCGGCACGAAGAAGAAGCTGGCGATGAACTTCGCCTGCTCGACGACGATCGCCTGCACGTCGGCGAGCTTGAGCGAGGCGAACCAGAACGGCACCGCGCCGAGGACGATGATCGCGATCCGGTTGACCCAGATCAGGCGCCGCTCGGAAGCGCCCGGGTTGAGCAGGCGCTTGTAGAGATCGTGGGCGAACGCACCGCCGGTCACCAGCAGGATCGAGTTCACGCTCGACATGATCGCCGACACCATCGCGACGAGGAACAGCGATCCCATCAGCGGCGACATGACCACCGACGCGAGGATGCTCGACGCCTGATCCGGCGACGGCAAGTACGGGAACAGGCCCCGCATGCCGATGCCGAGGATCATCACGCACGATCCGATCAGCGCCTGCGCCACCAGCGCGATGCCGATCGCGTAGCGCACCGTCTCGACGTCGCGCATCGAATAGTAGCGCGTCATCTCGTAAGGGGCGGCGGCAATCGAGAACCCGAACGCGATGCCGAACGCGACCAGCTCGCGCCAGCCGAACCACCACCCGGTCATGCGCGGCTCGATCGAGCCGACGTATTGGCCGAGCGCGGTCAGGCCACCGGCATGCGCGATCACCACCGGCACCGCGAACAGCAGCGCCGTGACCATCATGATCGTCTGCACGAACTCGACGTACGAGCTCGATCGCACGCCACCGACCACGGTGTAGAAGCCGGTCGTCGCGAGCAGCGCGGTCATCGCGACCAGCGGCGCGACGCCGAACACCGCCGACGCGATCTCGCCGATCGCCTGGAACTGCGCGGTGAGATAGATCGTATAGGTGATGACGATCAGCGCCGCCGCCAGCGTGCGCGCGCCCTCGCTGGCGAAGCGCTTGCCGACGTAGTCCGCCACCGTCAGCGCGCCAAACCGCCGCAGCTTCGGCGCGACCAGCACGGCCGACACCAGCCAGCCCGCCCATACGCCGAACCAGATCCAGATCCAGCTCACGCCGGTGAGGTAGTGGCGGCCGAGCGTGCCAACGAACGTGCCGGCGCTGATCTGCGTCGCCGCCAGCACGCCGCCGCCGACCCACGGCCCGATCGATCGCCCGGCAGCGAGAAAATCCTCCTCGGTCCGCGTGCGGAGTGCGCTCCAGATCGAAACGCCGACCACCATCGTGAAATACAGGCCGGCGACGACGATGAACAGGCGGCTGTCGGCGATCATCGTCGTGAACGGCGCCGATCCCGCCGCGCCGCGGCCGCGGCCCACACGAAGTACGACACCAGCCAGAGCGCCGCCGCGACGAAGAAGCCGTAAAAGCTGCTGCCGAATCCGCCGGAACTCATATCTGGCTCGTCAGCGCCTGACGCGCCAGATCCACGCCGCGGTGGCGGCCGCGAACGCGCCGATCGCCAGCGTGTCGATCGCGCCGGGCAGGCTCCAGGGCAGCGCCTCGCCGTTCGCGGCGTACGGCACGCGCACAATCGACGGCAGGTGGCCGAGTATCGCGGTGCCGACCGTGCCGTTCCACGTAAACGCCGGCATAGTGGCGCCGGCGATGCTGCCCGGCGGCAGCTCGATCGTGATGCGCACGGCGCGCGATCGGCCGTCGGTCGGGATCGTCGGCAACCAGATCGGACAGCGATCCCGCACCCGGTCGAGGAGTCCGATCCGAAGCGGCTGCTGGTGTTGGACCGAATAATCGAGAACGTACGACGCGCCGGCGGGCCGCAGCCGCAGCGACAGCGTCGCGCCGACATCGCGAATCGGCTCGACGAGCCTGGCGCCTTCGACGTTGAGGAGCTGCCAGCCGTCGCGGTCCGCAATCGCGAGCCGATGCTCGACCTCGGTCGCGCCAACGATGGTGACGGACAACCGAACGTGGCACGACGTGCGCGATGCGATGACGGCGCGGACGTCCGCGGTGCGCAGCACCGGCGTCGCCGACAGCGCAGAATGTGCGGTCACCATCGAGATCGCGGCGATCGTGACGCTGAGCCGTGTCATCAAAGGCGCCAATCGTGCCACAAATCCACGTCGAGGTGCGGGTGAACGTCGTTGGCTATCGCACGCTGGCGTTTGTCGAGTGATTTGGATGTGGCGGAGAGGGCGGGCCGGCGCCTCGGGGGTCGTGTCGCTTCACTTATGAATGCGACACCGTGATCACGACATTTCCCTTCTTGTGCCCTTGCTCAACGTACTTGAAGGCTTCCGCGGTCTGCTCCAAGGGATAACTTCTGTCGATGACCGGCCTGAGCTTCCCAGCCGTGGCGAGTTCTGCGATGAAACTCATTCTCTTCAGGTTGTTGATGGCCACACCACCCTTGATTTTCTTTCTACTGGCGATGGAGGTCCAAAGAACCCGAACGATGTCGGTCAACTCCATGATGTTTTGAAGAAAGACACCGTGGGGCTGCAGCGAGTTCTGGCAGCGGTCAAACGTCGTCCCGCCGACGACGTCAAATATCAGGTCGTAGGTTTTTCCATTCTTGGTGAAATCGTCCCTGGTGTAGTCGATCACCTTGTCGGCACCCAGCGACTTCACCAACTCCACGTTCGCGCCGCTGCAGACCGCAGTCACCGTCGCGCCAAAGTGTTTGGCCAGCTGCACTCCGGCCGAGCCGATGGCCCCCGAAGCGCCGATGATCAGGAGCTCCTGTCCGGCTCGGATCTTTCCCAGGTCTCGAAGAAAGTACAGCGCGGTGTTGGCTCCGAATGGAATGGCAACGGCTTCTTCCCAACTCAACGAATCCGGCGCCATCGCCACAGCCCCCGTTTCCGGAAGGCATGCGTACTGGGCGTGCCCGCCGCCAGCCATGCCGGTCGAGGCGACGACTCGATCACCCGTCTTGAATCTCGTAACGTCTTGACCCGCTCCCTCGACCTCCCCCGCCAACTCGGTCCCGAGGATGCGTGCTTTCCACGGCTTTCCGATACCAAACATGAGTTTCGCGATCGGCCGCATGGACTTCGTGACGAAAGTGAAATTGCGGACGTTGCAGTCACCAGTCGACACCGTGGTGGTGTGTATCGAGATCAGAACTTCGTTGTTCTTGGGAGCGGGTTTCTCTATTTCTCTGAACTCGAGCAGATCGGGAGATCCATAGTGGGTGTGCAGAATCGCTTTCACAAGTGTTCCCTTTGGGGCGGCTGTCCAGCGAACCGCGATGACGGCTTGACGAAGGTAGAACCTAGCGATTCCGTCGCGAGCGATCTGTCTCGCACAACGTCGCAGCACTTCGTTGCGAAATGTGTGGCGAACATGTTGCGCCCAAGCTCTCGATTGTGTGCGGTCGCTGTTTGGAGGGACGTCGGGGCCAGACGGATTGTCAAAAGAACCGAGGAAATGAGGCCTGAGAAGTTCCGCAGAGGACTGCGAAGCTCGATCGTCAGCAACTCCTCAAGAATGCGATCCGAGTCATTCGCTTGGTCACGACCGATGCGCATTCTGGGACTGCGGAACAAACGCGTGCCAATTGTCTGGCTAGCGCGCGAGTGGAACCACGTTTCGCGTCTTGTCGTCGATTATCGCTTGGGCCGCCGAGCGAAACGTCCAAAGAGTACGCTTAGCGGTGGTAAAAGACACCTTCGCCGTCCGACTCTAAGCAACCAAGCCGGAAAGACGGATCGACAGCGCTTGTTTGCTGACGTTGAACTCCCGGGCTTCAATTCATTGCGCGTCGGGACGAATAGCGGCCGCTGATGGAAGCCCTGCAACCCGTGTTGCAGCATCGGGCCGTCAATTTTCTCCAATACATCGATGCGCACTTCGACTTGATAATCAGCATTCATCGTGGCGTACTGTAAATCACCGTCACGCGCTCGAGCGTCTCGAGTCGAAAATGGTGCTCCATGCGCCTGGCGAATCAGTGAAGCAGAAAGACTCGAATCCTGCGGACAGGAGATCTCCGATGGCGAGGCGACGCGGTAAACCCCGCACGAGTCTTCGGATGACGGCGGTCCAAGAAGAAGCAGTTGTTCGGCTCCTGCGATCAGCCAGAACATTCGCTCGATTCTACGCAAAGCACCAGCGAACTTTGCCAGCGGCTGATCGCCGCACTCTGCGCCGGTTCGCCGCTCATATGCCTCAGACTCGTGATCTGACTCTGGCCGTACTGAAGGGCCATCTCTTGATCGAGGAAATGCTGACGGAAGTGATCATGTCAATGCTGCCGCATCCTGAATTCTTCGACGTACGGGCCGGGTTCGAACGCAAGCTGGCATTGACGCGCGCACTCTCGTGGGATCAACAGAACTGTCATATTTGGGATCTGATTCTGACGCTCAACAGCTTGCGGAACGTTGTGGCTCACAATCTCGAGTCGTCAAAGTTGCACCAGAAGTTGTCTCGATTTCGCGGTATGTATCTCACTCGGTTTCCTCACGACGTCGCTCTCACCGACGATGAGTTGATCACGGGAGCGATCGGGTACTGCATGGGCTTTTGTCGCGCCGGATCAGCGAGGCAACGATCTTCCACCGTTGGATTGAGGCACTCACGCGCATCGCGCAGCCCCACGATTCGGTGCTTTGAGCGTTCCCCGCAGAACTGGTGCGGCTGAGGTCACATCGCACTGGAGGAGCATCACGTTCCACCAGACGATCGGCGGCACTGTACCCTCGAACGGCGCGCCGCGGCCGCCCCGCGAGCTTCTACCGATTGTCAAACGTTTGTCAGAAAACTGAAAATTTGGTTGCGGGGGCGCGCAACCTCCATTATCTGCAGCTCTGGCGTCTTGTTGCGTAGGGAACAATCACTCTGCAACACCCACGCGCCAACAATCGCTACCGCGACGGCCTGACAAAACGGGAAGCAGGGCGATGGTCAGGCAGGCTAAATGCAGTCTGCATGGCGTTTAGCCTATGAGCCCTTCACCTTTTCTACCGCCTCCATCACCCGCAGAATGTTGCCCCCGAGGATCTTTTCGATGTCCGCCTCGGAGTAGCCCTTCTTCAGCAACGCATCGGTGATCTTCGGCAGTTTCGACGCGTCTTCCATACCCAGCGGCATCGTGGCGCCGTCGAAGTCGGATCCGAGACCGACGTGATCG
>Ga0075435_100002046_pt1 | contig 13207 bp, 10 predicted proteins | sample RhiMethybrSRZTD4_FD_75302 | JGI IMG/M metagenome (GOLD analysis project Ga0075435, IMG submission 75302) | Populus rhizosphere microbial communities from Tennessee, USA - Rhizosphere MetaG P. TD hybrid SRZTD4 | ecosystem: Host-associated > Plants > Roots > Rhizosphere > Soil | place: USA...
CGGCGGGACGCTCGTCGCGGATGCCGTCGTGCGCGACGTCGCCCGTGCGGCGGCGGAGATCGGCATCGAGCCCGGCACGTCCTTCAGCGCCGAGCTCGCCGAGCGCCTGGGCGAGGTCGGGCTCGCGCGCAACGGCCGCCCGGAGCCGGCGCCGCCGATCCCACGGAGCCGCGTCGCACGTATCCCACCCTGGGCGTGGCTCGCGGCGCTCGTCGTGTTCTCCGCCGTCTTCCGCTACGGGCTCTCACGCCGCGTCGTCGCGCCCTGGATCATGGTCGACGAGCTCATCTACTCCGAGCTCGCGAAGAGCTTCGCCGCGACCGGCCACTTCCTCGTTCGCGACGTGCACCACGGTGCCTACGGCGCTGTCTACCCGCTCCTGATCGCTCCCGCGTGGCGTGTGTTCTCGTCGGTGCCCGACGCCTACGCAGCGGCGAAGACGATCGGCTCCGTGCTGATGTCGCTCACCGCGATCCCCGTCTATTTCCTCGCGCGGCGGCTGCTCTCGCCGGCCTGGTCGCTGCTCGCGGCTGCGCTCGCGGTCGCCGTGCCGTCGATGATGTACACGGGCACGCTGATGACGGAGACGGTCTTCTACCCGATCTTCGTCTGCGCGGCGCTCGCACTCGTGCTCACCCTGGAGCGCCCGACTCTGACACGTCAGCTCGTCCTGCTCGGCATCTGCCTGCTGGCGTTCCTGGCACGCTCGCAGGCGGTCGTCCTGATCCCCGCCGTCGCGACGGCGCCGCTGCTGCTCGCGTGGCTCGACCGCCGTCGGCTCCTTCGCGTCGTGAAGGAGTTTCGTGCGCTCTATGCCGTGCTGGCCGTCGCCGTGCTCGGCGCGCTCGCCGTCCAGCTCGCCCGCGGAAAGTCACCGCTCGACGTGCTCGGGAGCTACAGCGTCACGGGCCACGCGGACTACCACCCCGGGCAGGTGCTCAAGTGGCTCCTGTACCACGTCTCGGAGCTCGACCTGTACCTCGGGATCGTCCCGTTCGCGGCCGTCCTCTTGCTGACGGCTCTCGCGCGCTCCCTGGACCGGCCGCTCCGGATCTTCCTCGCCGCCACGCTCCCGCTGACCGCCTGGCTCCTGCTCGAGGTCGCCGCGTTCGCGTCGGCGCTCTCGCCGCGCGTCGAGGAACGGAACATGTTCTACGTCGCGCCGCTCTTCCTCATCGCGCTGCTCGCATGGATCGAGCGCGGGATGCCGCGGCCGGCACCCGTCGCGGCTACTGCAGCGGTGCTCGCGGCTGCGCTGCCCGGCGCGCTGCCCTACCACCAGCTGATCGGAACGTCGGCCGAGGCCGACACGCTGGCCCTGCTGCCGCTCTGGTGGGTGCAGGAGGCGCTCGTCAGCCCGAGCACGATCGGGGTTGTCGTCGTCGTCGCGGCCGCCGCGCTCGCGCTCGTGTTCCTCACGATCTCGCCGCGGTATGCGCTCGTCCTGCCGGCGCTCGTCTTCGCGTGGTTCGCCTTTGCGACCGAGCGGATCGAGCGCTTCGACCACGGTTTCCCGAAGGCATCCGTCGGCGCCCTCTTCCAGGGAATGACGACTTCGCGGCGCGACTGGATCGACGCGGCCGTCGGCCGCGACGCGAGCGTAGCGTTCGTCTACTCGGGCAGAGACCCGACGCAGCAGCCTCTGCCTCTGTGGGAGAACGAGTTCTTCAACCGGAGCGTAGGACCCGTGTACGACCTCGCCCAGCCGTCGATGGGCGGACTGCCCGAGACGCACGTCTCGCGTCGCGCCGACGGCGTGCTCGTGCTGCCGAACGACGCGCCGGTACGCAGCCGATACGTCCTCACCGACACGACCGTACCGCTCGCCGGCAGGGTGATCGGGATCGACGAGGTGCGCGGGATCGTGCTGCGGCGTACGCCGGACGGGCTGGTGGCGATCGCCTCTCGCGTCAACGGAGCGTACCCGGACGGCTGGTCGGGACGGCATCTCACCTACACGCGGCTCCGCTGCCGCGGCGGCAGTGTGACCGCCACGGTTGCGAGCGACGACAAGCTGTTCACGCGGCCGCAGACGGTGACGGCCGCGGGCCGAAGCGTGACGTTCGAGCCGGGAGACGTCGGCCACCTGACCGTGCCGCTACAGCCGAAGCACGGCGTCTGCCGCGCCACCTTCACGGTCGCTCCGACCGCCGTGCCGGCTCTCGTCCAGCCCGGAAGCACGGACGCCCGCCGGCTCGGCGCGCGCTTCGTGCAGTTCTCCTACCGCGCTCCGTGAGGATCGCCTACGACGTCACGCCCCTCTCGCATCCGCGAACGGGCGTCGGGAACTACATCCTCGGCGCCCTTCGAGGCATGCTCGAGAACGGCGGCGATCACGAGCTCGTGGCGTTCGGTCCGGTCAGCATGCGCGGGCGCAAGCTGCTGAACGACGCGCTCACCGGGCTGGACGTCGAGCGCCGCATCGTCTCGGTCCCGTTCGCGCACGCCACGAGACGTGTGTGGGGGAGGGTGCAACATCCGGTCGCGGAGCGCTTCGTCGGCGCGTTCGACGTCCTGCATTTCACCGACTGGATGCGGCCGCCACAGCGTGCCGGCATCCGCGCGACGATGATCCATGACCTGGGGCCGCTCCATTTCCCCGACCGATTGCATCCGCGCACGGTGCGCATGCACACGACGAACGCACGCGAGGCACGCAACTGCGACGTCGTCTTCGTCAACTCGCAGTTCACGGCCTCGGACGTCAGCGAGCGACTGGGGATCCAGCCGGACCGCGTACGCGTCGCCTATCCCGGCGTGGCGCCGGTCTTCACGCCCGACGGGCCCGGCTTCGACGCTCCGTTCATCTTCAGCACGGCCACCGCCGACTGGCGCAAGAACCTCCGCAACCTCCAGCTCGCCTACGAGCTCCTGCAGACCGACCTGCCGCTGTTCACGCTCAGCCAGTTTCCCCGCCCCCTGTCCGACGACCAGCTGGCGCGCTTCTACCGTGGCGCGACCGTATTCGTGTATCCGTCCCTCTTCGAAGGCTTCGGGATCCCCGTGATCGAGGCGATGGCTTCCGGCACGGCCTGCGTCGTCTCGAGCCACCCTTCGCTCGACGAAGCCAGCGGCGACGCGGCCGTGCGCGTCGACCCGAAATCCCCGGAGTCGCTCGCTGCGGGAATCCGCGAGGCGCTCGCGCGTCGCGACGAGCTCGTCCCGCTCGGGCTCGCGCACGCGCGCCGCTTCACCTGGCGCGAGACGGGGCGCGTGCACCTGCGCAGCTACGGTGACGCGCTGTGATCCGCGCCGTCGTCGACGATTCGCCGCTGATCCAGACTCGGGCGGGCACCGCGCGCTACCTGACGTCCCTGTTGCGCGAGTTGCGCCGCCGTGACGACGTCGAAGTCTCGACCGTGTCGTTCGGCAGGTCGGACAAGCTCTCGACCCTCGCCCGCGACGGGATCTGGTACCCGTTCGCGCTCGGCCGTCGGCGCGACGGGGACGTGCTGCACTGCCCGACCTATCGCGGGCCGCTGCGCTCGGCGCTCCCGCTCGTCGTGACGGTGCACGACCTCGCCGTCCTTCGCCACCCGGACGCGTTCAACCGCTGGACGCGCACGTACAGCCCGCGCGTCGTCCCGCGCGTTCTCGCCGCGGCGCGCCGGATCATCGCCGTCTCGGAGTTCACCCGACGGGAGCTGGTCGAGCTCCTGCGTGTGCCCGACGAGAAGATCCGGGTCGTCCCGAACGGCATCGACGACGAGTTCACGCCTGAGGGGCCTGCCGCCGACGGCGAGTACGTGCTCGCGGTCGGAACGCTCGAGCCGCGCAAGAATCTGCCGCGCCTCGTCGAAGCCGCGCGGCGCAGCGGCGTCGAGCTGCGCGTGGTCGGTGCGCGCGGCTGGGGCGGCGTCGAGGTCGGCGGCAACGGCGTCCGCTGGCTCGGCGAGGTCACCGACGCCGACCTTGCCCGGCTCTATCGGGGCGCGCGTTGCGTCGCGTACCCGTCGGTGTACGAGGGCTTCGGCATTCCGGTGCTCGAGGCGATGGCCTGCGGCGCGCCGGTCGTGACGTCGCGCGGTACGGCGATGGAGGAGATCGCCGACGGCGCGGCGGTGCTCGTCGATCCGAGCGATCCGGCGGAGCTCGCCGCGGGGATCGAGCGCGCGGCCGCCGAGCGCGACACGCTCGTCCCGCGCGGGCTCGAGCGCGCGCGTGCGTTCCGCTGGGACGCGGTCGCCGGCGCGACCGTCGGCGTCTACCGCGAGGCGCTCGCGTGATCCTCGTCGACGCAGATGTGCTGGGCCGGCGCCGGACCGGCGACGAGACGTACGTGCGAGAGCTCCTGCGGGAACTGCCCCGGGTCGCCGGAGACCTCCGCATCGCGGCGATCGTCCGCGACCCATCGCTCGTTCCCGAGGGGGTCGAGCCGGTCGTTCTGCGCGCTCGCTCCCAGGAGCTCCGAATGGCCGTGCGCGTCCCGACGCTCTTGCGGCGCCTCCGGCCGGGCGTTGCTCACTTCGTCCACTCGCTCCCGTTGCACTGCCCCGTCCCGGCGGTGCTGACGGTTCAGGACCTCTCGTGGGAACGCGATCCGAGCGTCTTCGGCCGGTGGGATCTCGCCACCTTCAAGGTATTCGTGCGCAGCTCCGTCAAGCGAGCCCGGCACGTGTTCGCGATCTCCGAGCGCACGAAGCGCGACCTCGTCGAGCTGTACGGGACACCTCCCGAAAAGATCACCGTCACGCCTCTGGCGCCCGACGCCGAGTTCAAGCCCGCCGGGGAACACGACTCGTTCTTGCTGTTCGTGAGCGCGATCGAGCCGCGCAAGCAGCCGCTCGCCGCGATCGACGCCGCGAACGCGGTCGGGCGCAGGCTCGTGGCAGTAGGCCCGACCAAGGATGCCGAGCTGGCGGCGGAGCTCTCGCGCCGCGGCGCGGACGTGCGCGGGTACGTGGCGAAGGACGAGCTCGTGCGGCTGTACCAGTCCGCCGCGTGCCTCGTCTTCCCGTCCCGCTACGAGGGGTTCGGCCTCCCCGTGGTCGAGGCGATGGCCTGCGGCACACCCGTGGTCGCGGCACCGGAGCCGGCGCTGCAGGAGGTTGCCGGCGACGCGGCTGTCTTCGCCGAGGATCTCGCCGAGGGCGTGCGCAGCGCTCTCGCGGAGCGCGAGCGCCTCTCCGCGGCGGGCCTCGAGCGTGCGAAGGCATTCTCCTGGCGGGAGACTGCGCGCATCACCGCGGGCGTGTATCGCAGGATCCTCGGTACATGAAGGTCTCGGCCATCTTCGTCGCCACCGGCCCGGGCGAGGCCGCGATGCTGGGCGAGTCGCTCCCGGAGCTGCGCGCCCAGGTCGACGAGCTCGTCGTCGTGGCGAACGGGCGAGCCGGCCGCCCGGCGTCGCTGCCGCCCGACGTGCGTGTCGTCGAGAACGAGCGGCCGCTCGGGTTCTCCGCGAACGTCAACAAAGGGATCGCGTCGACCAGCGGCGAGTACGTCGTCATCGCGAATCCCGACGCGATTCCGGAGCCGGGGTGCATTGCCGCGCTCGTCGAGTTCGCCGACGCGCATCCGCGCTGCGGCATCGCCGGTCCCAAGATGCTCAATCCCGACGGGACACTCCAGGCCTCGCGGCGCAGCTTCCCCACGATCGGCGGCACGATCGTCCGGCGCACGCCGCTCCGCTCGCTCTTCCCGCCGCTGCGCTGGCAGAAGCGCCACTACCTGCTCGATGCGCCGACCGACGAGCCGCTGGAGGTCGACACCATGCTCGGCGCATTCCTGCTCATGCGCCGGACGATGCTCGAGCAGATCGGCGGCTGGGACGCCGGCTACAAGCTGTACGTCGAGGACATCGACCTCAGCTACCGCGCGATGAAGGCCGGCTGGGAGCGCTGGTGGGTGCCGGCTGCCGTCGTCCGGCACGAGTACCAGGCCGTGATCGACAAGCACTTCTTCACGCGCCGGAACCTGTGGCACATGCACGCCATGCTGCGCTTCCTGCGCAAGCACCCCGAGCGCCTGTTCGCGCTGCGGTGAGCTGGACCGAGACGGCGTACGCCGACCCGCATGCATACCTGGCGCATCGCGCCGAGCTGACCGTCGCCCTCGGCCCGCGGCTCGAGTCGGGCGACACGCTCGTCGACCTCGCCTGCGGGGACGGCGGTCTGGCCGACTATCTCCCGGGCATTCGCTATCGCGGCGTCGACTCGAGTCCCGAGATGGTCGAGTCGGCGCGGCGGCGCGATCGAGACGTCGTGCTCGGGGACCTCAACGACTACGAGCCGCCGGAGCCGGTCGCGGCCACGACGTGCTTTCGCGCGATCTACTACGCGCGCGATCGCCGGGCCTTCTTCGAACGCGTCGCCGGCTACACACGGAAGAAGCTCGTGTTCGACCTCAATCCCCGCCAGTACCGGGTTGACGATGTGCGCGCCGATCTGCTCGCCGCCGGCCTCGACAGGCTCGAGCTGCGCCCGTTCTTCTCGCCACAGCGTTTCGTGCTGCCGCGCTTCGCGGAGTCGACGCTGCACGCCCTCGAGCGGACGCCGTTCGCGACGCTGCTGCTGCGCTTTCGGTTCAGCTACCTCTGCGCGGCAAGTAGGCGTACGTGATCTTCGCGCCGAGGTCGCGGCTGTCGCTGTCCGTCTGCGGCGACAGCTCGCGTGGACGGAACGTCGGCGTGACGTCCACCTCGACACGGAAGTGCGGGCCGGGTGCCGGCAGCACGAGGCGCTTCACGCCGTTCTTGTGCAGGACGAAGCTCTTGACGACCGTCGGCGTGCCGACGTGCGGCTGGTTGTCGTCGCCGATCACGATCGGCCCGAGCCTCACCGTGACGCGGCCGGGAACGTCCTTCCCGCCCCACGGCCGTGCCACGACGATCCGAACCCGTCCGGGACGATCGCCGCTCGAGAACCGCGTGTAGGCGCTCGACGCGCCGGACCAGCCGTCCGCGTACTGCCCGCTCACGAAGTCGCGCAGCCGCAGCGGCGGCGTGACCTGCACGAGGCGCCAGTTCTGCAGCGAGCCGCCGGCCACGTGCTCGTGGGTCGTGACGACACGTCCGACGACGTTCATGCCCTGCTCCTCGACGACGTACGGATAGTGCGGGTCATGGGACAGCGCGCCGTCCGGGAGCCTCGGGTCGGGGGTCAAGGTCGGACCGGGGCCGGGGGCGGTGCCGTCGAGGCTCCACACGCGGCCGATCATCGAGTGCGGGTTCCAGAACTCGAGCAGCCACTCGCCGTTCGGGTCGGCCATCTGCTGGCCGAGGTACAGCGCCGGTTTCCCGCCCGTCGCGTCGTCGACCCACGTGAACGGCCGCCGGATGTTGTCGACGAACCTGTCGGATGCGCGATTCGAGGCCGAGGCAAACGACAGCTCACCGGTGAATCCCCACACGAGCACCCCGGCGGCGACGGCCGCCGCGAGCCAACGCACGCGGCGGACGAGCAGAACGGCGACGGACAGACAGAGCAGCGCCACGAGCCCGGCCTTGGCCTGGCTGGGGTTGAGGCCGAGGTAGCGGTTGCCCTGCTGCAGGATCGCCAGCCCCGGCGCGTTGTAGGAGATGTCCTGCCCCATCTCGTACGGCGTCGTCAGCAGCAGGTACAGGACGAACACCGCCGAGACCAGGACGGCCACCGGATTGAAATTGCGCCGCTCGAACCAGAGCGCGGTCCCGACGAAGAGCAGCGGCACGACGTAGATCAGGTTGCGCTCGTACGTGTAGGTGCCGAATGTCGTCGACACGTACGTCGACTTCACCGCCGTGTAGACGCCGAACGAGATGACGGCTGCGAGCAGCACGCAGCGAAAGACGGTCACCGTGCGCAGTGGGCGCTCGCCGGTGGCCGGCCACAGTGATGCGAGCCCGGCCACCAGTGGAAAGACACCGAGGCCGATCGCCAGCGCACCGCCTGCGTTGAGGCCGAAATCGAAGATGCGCCGCTTGTAGTGGTCGGTCGAGATGAGCCACTCGAACGAGCCCTTTCCGAGCACTGCGCTCACCGTCACGGCCGCGCCGAGGAGCAGCACCACGAACCCGACCCAGTCCCACGTCGTCCACGTCGCCCGCCAGCGACCGACGCGGTCCGTCTGCCAGACGAGGAACAGCAACGCCAGGACGATGACGGCCCAGATCACGACGAGCTCGCCGCGCACGAACGGCGCGACGATCGCCGCCGCGATCGTGCCCGCGATCCACCAGCGCGTCGGGCGCACGAGCGTCCGGAGGATCAGGAAGAGGCAGAGAGTCGAGTACGGGTAGGCCAGCGGCTCCTCGACGAGCATCGAGGAATAGGCCATGGCCGGGATCACGCAGGACGCCGCGGCGACGAACAGCGCCGCGGTGCGGCCGACGACATGACGCGCGAGCGCGTACGCCGGGAAGGCGGTCAGCATCATGATCAGCGCCGCCGTGTACTTCACGGTGGCGTAGGCGGTATGGACGTTGTGGATGCGCCAAGCGGGCGCCATCACGTACGTCCAGAGCGTGTCGAAGGAGTGCGGCTCGCCTCGGCGCGCCGCGTGGCCGGTCAGCGCGATCGCGCGGGAGAGCTGCGTGAGCTCGAGCTCGTCGCCGAACAGCCAGGGCGTCGAGTGCGCCCACGCCTCGACGGCGTAGACGATGCTCAGCCACAAGAAGATGCTGAGCAGCGGCACGGCGGCGAGCAGCCGATCGGCGAATGTGCGCTCCACCGGCGCCGGACGCGCGCTCGCGACACTCATCGCTGCCTCAGTCTGCACTTGCGCCGAGCACGACGCGCGGATCAAGGTCGGTTTCGCGCCTCACGAACCGGCACGGCACCTCGGCCAGGGTGCAGGCGTCGAGGACGAGCCCCAGCCGCTCGCGCGGGGCGTCCGGGATCGTCACGAGCACCGCGTCCGGCCGGGCTCTGGCCAGCACCGCCTCGATCTCCATCATTCCACCGAGCACCGGCACACCCTGCAGGCGGCGGCGAGCCAGCCGCTGGTCGTCGTCGACGAAGCCGACCACCTGCTCGCCCGCCGTCTCGCGGAGCTCGCGCAGCAGGCTGCGGCCGCCGCGACCGGCGCCGACGATCAGCGTCCGATGGCGTCCGCTGCGGCCCGTCAGCGTCGAGACACCGCGGACGAACCCTCGCTCCCAGAAGCGGGAAGCGCCGATCAGCACGAAGCAGACGAGCGCGTCGATGATGAACACGCTCCGCGGGAACGCGCCCCAGACCTGGGTCGCGTCGAGGATCAGGTAGGCGACGACCTCCGAGACGACGACGGCGCCGACGATCGCCGCCGCGTCGCGTGCTCCGGCGTACCGCCACACGCCGCGGTACAGCCCGAACGGGATGAACGCGAGGTAGCGCGCTGCGAGCAGGACGGCGAGCGACACCTGGAAGATGTGACGGTCGTAGGCCGTGCCGCTTCCCTGCAGGCGCAGGTAGTAGGCGAAGGCGAACGACGCCGTGATCAGCGCGAAGTCCACCAGCGATTCGACCAGCCGGCGCGGATTCGCGACGAAGGTCCGGAGCCAGCCGCGCTCCTCGAACACGCCGGGTGAGCGCTCGACGTCCGAGAGCACGCTCGCGAACTGCACGAGCAGCGCGAACGTCAGCAGAACGCCGATCAGGGTCACCCAGGCGTTGTCGAGCACCGTGTAGAACAGGCTCGTCGCCCCGAGCGCCGCCGAGATGACCGCGAGCAGGACGACGGCCCGTTTCTCCGAGAGCCCGTGATAGACGAGCCGGTGGGAGGTGTGATCGCGTCCGCCCTGGTAGACGGGCCGACCGTCGAGCAGGCGCACGACGGTCACGAGTGTGGTGTCGAGGATCGGCACGGCGAGCACGAGCACCGGCAGCAACAGCGTTGCGACCGTCGTCCCGGCGACCTTCCAGCTCGCCGTCAGCCCGAGCGCGGCGAGCGCGAAGCCGAGCACCTGGCTGCCGGAGTCGCCCATGAAGACCGCGGCCGACCGCTTCGGGCGAAGGTTGAAGGGGAGGAACCCGGCGCACGCGCCGGCGATGGCGAGCGCGAGCGCGAGCACGGCGTCGTTGTGGTGGACGGTGACCGCGTCGATCGCGAAGAAGAGCGCTGCGATGCCGGCCAGCGTCGCCGCCAGGCCGTCCATGTTGTCGAGCAGGTTGAAGGCGTTCGTCATGCCGACGAGCCAGACGACGGCGACGGCCCCGGCGAGGAGATCGTTGGAGATCAGTCCCGAGATGGTCAGCCCGTTTGCGATCACGAGCCCGGCCGCGGCGAGCTGGGCGGCGAGCTTCGGCACCGGCCCGAGCGAGTAGAGGTCGTCGAGCAGCCCCGCGACGAAGAGGAGCGAGCAGCCCCCGAGGATCGCCAGCAGCTCGCGGCTCGCGGGCGATGCGTCGGTCGCGACGGCGATGCCGACGCCGGCGAGGATGCCGATGAAGATGCCGATTCCGCCGAGCATCGGCGTCGTGCTGCGATGCCAGCGATCCGCCCGCGGAGCGGCTCCCAGACGGCCGGCGAGCGGCGTTCGGAGCAACAACCAGATCGCCGCAGCCGCGGCAGGAAGCGCAACGATCGCCGCGAGGGCTCTCACGCGCGCGAAGGGTAACGGAGGCCTGTAAATGCCATGTGAGGCGCTCTCTAGACTAGGCCGCGCCGATGACGACGGTATACGGCGATCTCGTCCGCTACCGCGAGCTGTTCGGGAACCTCTTTCGCCGGGACGTCCAGGCGAAGTACCGCGGCTCGGTGCTCGGCGTTGCCTGGACGCTCGCGAACCCCGTCCTGCTCATGGCGGTCTACCTGCTCGTCTTCTCCGTCCTGTGGAAGACGCCGTTCGGGAACGAGGGCCACTACGCCCTCTTCCTGCTCGTCGGGCTGTCGGCCTGGATCTTCTTCGCAACCTCCGTGCAGTCGGCGTCGCGCTCCCTGCTCGACAACGCGAACCTGATCCGGAAGACGCGCTTCCCCCGCCAGCTCGTGCCGCTGTCCGTCGTTGCGACGCAGCTGATCAGCTTCGGCGTGATGCTCGGGGCCCTGCTCGTCCTGAACTTCGCGCTGCTGCCGCGCGTCCGAGCCACCGAGTGGCTGGCGCTGCCGATCGGCGTCGCGCTCGTCGCGATCACCGGCGGGCTCTCGCTCGCGATCGCGTCGCTGAACGTGATCTTCCGCGACATCGAGTTCCTCGTGGCTGCACTCCTGCTGCCGCTCTTCTTTCTCACGCCCGTGCTCTATCCGCTGACGGATCAGCAGATCGCGAGCCGCCAATGGGTCGTCGACCTGATCCACTGGGCGAACCCGCTCTCACCGCCGATCGAGGCGCTGCACGCGGTGCTCTTCTACGGGAACCTCCCGAGTGCGGGCGACACGATTTACACCCTGGTCGCAGCAGTCGTCGCGCTCGCACTGGGCGCCTGGGTGTTCACGGGCGTCGACGACCAGATTGCGGTAGAAGTGTGATGCGGGCGTCGTAGACCCACGGCTCGTCGCCTTCGGGACGCCACGCGGGCAATCCCGCGACCTCGTCGTTCGGCTCGAGCGGCGGCAGCAGGGAGGGACACACCAGCGGATGCGCGAACGCCGGATTACGGCCGCCGCCGGGTGCGTACGGCTGCAGCTCGTCCGGCCGGCGGCGCATGTCGATCGAGCCGCCGACCGCCGCATAGCCCTCGCGATGTGCAGCCTCGATCTGCTCCGCGTCGCCCTCCGCGCCGAACAGGCGTGCACCTGACGCGTCGCGCGGCGCAACGTCGACGTCGAGCTCCGGAGTGAAGTTGCCGAGCTCCGCGAGCCAGAAGCGGTGCTCGTCGACGAGGTCGAGCGCGAGGCGGTAGCGGCCGGGCGGAATCGGCCCGCGCACCTGCAGGTCGCGCTCGATGTGGTCCCCGGGCGAGGCGTTGACCGCCTGACGGATCCCGTCCCACACGATCGGATTGCCGCGGTCGTCGAGCCAGTGGTACGAGACGTTCAGATTTCGCCAGGGGGCCGTTCCGACGTTCTCGATCCGCACATGCGCACGCGTCACGGCGCCGGCCTGCACCGGAGCGAGCTCGTAGGCGTGCCAGCGCACGGCGAGCGGTCCGGCAGGAACGGGGTGCTCGACACGCACGCAACTACCCTACGGCCTGTGGAACCGCTGCTCGTGAGGGCGTGCCGGCGCGAGCCGGTCGAGCACACGCCCGTCTGGTTCATGCGCCAGGCGGGGCGTTCGCTGCCCGAATACCGGGAGCTGCGCAAGCAGTACGGGCTGTTCGACATCGTCGCGCAACCCGAGCTCTGCGCCGAGGTCACGCTGCAACCCGTGCGCCGTCACGACGTCGACGCCGCCGTGATGTTCACCGACATCATGTTCCCGGTCCTCGGCATGGGCGTCGACGTGCAGCTTGTCGAGAACGTCGGCCCCGTGATCGAGCACCCGGTTCGCACGCGCGCGGACGTCCGACGGCTCGTCGTGCCCGAGCCGGAGGAGAAGGTGCCGACGATCCTCGAGGCCGTGCGCCTCGTGCGTGAGGAGCTACGCGACGACCAGGCGGTGATCGGCTTCTGCGGCGGGCCGTTCACGGTCGCCGGCTATCTCGTCGAGGGCAGGCCGAGCCGCGAGTTCGCCACCGTGAAGAGCCTGATGTACCGCGACCCGGAAACCTGGCACGCGTTGATGGAGAAGCTCACCGAGACCTCGGCTCGGTACGTCGCAGCAAAAGTGCGCGCAGGCGCCGACGTCATCCAGCTCTTCGACTCCTGGGTCGGCGCGCTGTCGCCGTCCGACTACGAGGAGTTCGTCGCGCCGTACTCGGCGCGCATCCTCGCTGCCGTCGACGCACCGACGATCCACTTCGGCACGGGGACGGCGACGCTGCTGCAAGAGATGGCCGCGGCAGGAGGCGATGTGATCGGTCTCGACTGGCGCATCCCGCTCGACCGCGGCTGGGAAGAAGTCGGCGACGAGCGCGGCGTGCAGGGCAATCTCGACCCGGCCGTGCTGCTCGCGCCGTGGGAGCGGATCGAGTCCGAGACCCGCGCTATTCTCGAGCGTGCCGGAGGGCGGCCGGGTCATGTATTCAACCTTGGGCACGGAGTGCCACCCAATGCAGACCCGGCCGTTCTCCGACGCCTGACCGATTTCGTGCACGAGGCGACCGTCGAAGCTCGCGTATGAGCTCTGCCGTTGTCCTGATGGCATACGGCTCGCCCGAGCGGCTCGACGACGTGCCCGCGTACTACGCGGACATCCGCGGCGGCCGTTCGATCAAGCCCGAGCATCTGGACGATCTCGTCGAGCGCTACCGGCGCCTCGGGATCG
>Ga0075435_100002047_pt1 | contig 13206 bp, 11 predicted proteins | sample RhiMethybrSRZTD4_FD_75302 | JGI IMG/M metagenome (GOLD analysis project Ga0075435, IMG submission 75302) | Populus rhizosphere microbial communities from Tennessee, USA - Rhizosphere MetaG P. TD hybrid SRZTD4 | ecosystem: Host-associated > Plants > Roots > Rhizosphere > Soil | place: USA...
CGCGCGGTCACGCGTTTATCGGCGATGAGGCGTGCGGCTTGAGTGCGAGAAAGAGCGAGCTGGTCGGCGAGGTAACGATCGAGGCGTTCAGCACTGCGAACGACACAAAAGGTGATGTTCAAGGCTCGGCCGCCCGAGCCTCCTTAGCCCGCTGTTGCGCGCGGCCTTCCTGCCAGAGCGAAAGTCCGAGGGCGATGGCGCCGATGGTGATGGCGGAGTCGGCCACGTTGAACGTCGGCCAGCGCCACGCGCCGACGCCGACGTCGACGAAGTCGACGACGCCCTGCGCGCTGCGAATGCGGTCGATCAGGTTGCCCACCGCGCCGCCGCAGACCAGCGCGAGCGAGAGCAGCCGGAACCTGTCACCGGGTCGGGTCCCGCGCACCAGCGACGCGAGCACGAACAGCGCGATGATCGCGAGACCGAGGAAGATCCAGCGGGAGTTCTCGCCGACGTGCAGTCCGAAGGCGGCGCCTTCGTTGTAGACGAGACGGAACTGGACGAAATCGCCGATCACCTGCAGCGGCAGGCGCCGCGCCAGGAACGATTCGGCGATCAGCTTGGTGACGAAATCGGAAACGACCACGCCGATGGCCGTCCCCCAGAACAGCCGACGCTCAGCGGCGTTTACCATCTTCCTCTCTGGCCTTGCACTTGATGCAGAGGCGGGCATGGGGGAGCGCGTCGAGACGATCGAAGCCGATAGACTCGCCACACTGTTCGCAGCGGCCGAACTTTTCCGGCGACTTGTACAGCCGGCGCAGCGCTTCATTCACGTGCCAGAGGTACCGACCCTCCTGCGACGCGAACAGAAATGCCTTCTCGCGCTCCATCGCGTCGGTGCCCTGATCGGCCATGTGGAACGAGTAGCTCGACAGGTCGCCGTCGGACGCCTGGAGACTCGAGTTGAAGGATTCGCCGTAGTGACCGAGCTCTTTGATGACGCGGGCGCGCTCTTCCAGCAGCCGCTTCTCGAGATGGGTCAACTGCTTCTTGTTGAGACCGCCGGCGCTCGCCTTGGCCTTCACCTTGGTAGACTTAGTCGGCATTATCGGGTTCCGCCCTTTCTTCCGTCGTGGCGACGGAGCGCAATCGTCGTCCGCCGTCCCTCGATGTCTACGTCACGCTGCAAATCGGGCTCGTCGAGCCCCGCGCCAATGACCATGCGCCGCGCGAGTGTTTCGCCTTCGACAAACCCCTGAAACGCGCGAGTCGCGGCCACCACATCGTCGGCGCCGGTGATGCTCAACTCGATCCGCGTCGTGTATTCATACCCCGCCTCTTTGCGGAGCCGCTGCACGCGATTCACCACCTCGCGCGCCAATCCTTCCTGCACCAGGTCGTCGCTCAACGTCGGATCGAGCGCGACCACGTACGGCCCGTCGGCCTGGACGAGCCATTCGCTCGCGACTTCGCGCGTGACGGTCACATCCTCCGGCCGAAACTCCCACGCGCCGCTCTTGACCGCCTGCCCCTGCTCGAGCGCCTGCAATTGCTCCGGGCTCAACTCGCCGACGGCCGCAGCCGCGCGCGGCGTGTCCTTCCCGTAGCGTTTTCCGAGGGTGCGAAAATTCGCTTTGCCCCGGAGCCGCACCAGATCGTGATCGGACGCCACGACCTGCACGCTTTTTACGTTGACTTCGGCAGCCAAGATATCTAACAGGTCGGACAAGGCCGGTCCCTGCACGGCCGCCGGCACGGCCAGTTGCATCCTGGCCAGGGGCTGCCGGACCCGCAGGTTCCGCGATTCCCGTGCCGCCCGGGCCAACGAGGCCAGGCGCCGCACGGTATCCATAGCGGACAACAGCTCCGGCTCGCGGTGTCCCCGGTCAACCGGAAACGGTGCCAGGTGCACCGAAGTGCCCGTCAGGGCCCGGTGGACCCAGTCGGCGATAAAGGGAGCGGCCGGCGCGAGCAGACGGACCGCGGCCACCATGGCCTCGTGCAACGTCTCGAGCGCGACGGGATCGGTCGCCCGGTCGGGCGCCCAGAACCGCGGGCGGTTGCGGCGAATGTACCAGCGCGAAAGGTCCTCGCCGACGAAATCCATGATGGCGCGAACGCCCGCGGTGACGTCGTACGCCGACCACGAATCCCGCACCGCGGTGACCACTTGGTCGAGCCGCGCGAGGAGCCACCGGTCGGCGGCGGGCCGCTCGCGCGGCGGTGTCGCATCTGCCTCCGCCGGCGGATTCCAGTCCTGCGCGTAGCGGCGGAAAAAATCGTAGGTCGAGCGCAGCGTATTCAAAAATCCGCCTGCGACCTCGGGGATCTGTCGTTCATCGAAACGCTTCGGGAGCCACACCTGGCTCTGGCCGAGCAGATACAGGCGCACCGCATCGGCGCCGTGCTCGCCGATCACCTTCCACGGATCGACCACGTTGCCACGGCTCTTCGACATCTTCTGTCCCTGCACGTCGAGCACATGCTCGTTCACGATGACGTGTTTGTAGACGGGCGAGTCGAACGCCGCGACACCGATCGCGAGCAGCGAGTAGAACCAGCCGCGCGTCTGGTCCACGCCTTCGCAGATGTAGTCCGCAGGAAAGTGCGCTTTGAAGTCGGCTTGATGATCGAACGGATAATGCCACTGCGCGTAGGGCATCGAGCCCGAGTCGAACCAGGCGTCGATCACTTCCGGCACGCGCCGCATCGTGCCGCTGCAGTCGGCGCACTTCCAGGTGTACGAGTCGATGTACGGTTTGTGCGGATCGAAATCGCCGGGCAGCTTCTTGCCCCACCGCTGCGCCAGCTCTTCATACGAGCCGATCACTTCGCGGTGCTCGCGATCCGTGTCGCACTCCCAGACGTTGAGCGGCGTGCCCCAGTACCGATCGCGTGACAGTGCCCAATCCACGTTGTTCTCGAGCCATTCGCCGAAGCGCCCGGTCCCGACTTCCGGCGGATGCCAATCAACTTCGGCGTTGACCTCGAGCATCCGGCTTTTCACGGCCGTGGTGCGCACGAACCACGAGCTGCGCGCGTAGTAGATCAACGGCGAGTCGCAGCGCCAACAATGCGGATAGCTGTGCGAGTACGGCTTGGTTTCCAGCCAGCGCCCCTCCTGCTTGAGGCGCTCGATGATCACCCGGTTGGTTTCCTTGTCGGTGACCAGCTTGCCTTCGATCTCGGGCCAGCTCGTGCCGCGGAACGAGCCGTCGGGCGCCACCGGATTCACGAACGCGAGTCCATTCTGCTGCCCGACCGCGTAGTCGTCCGCACCAAAGGCCGGGGCCATGTGGACCAGCCCGGTGCCCTCGTCGGCGCTGACGAAGGAGCCGGCGACGACCACGGCGCGTTGGCCTTCGTCCGGGAGCGGGACAACGTCGAGCGGTCGCGCGTATTTCTTGCCGATCAGCTCTCGACCCGCGAACGTCTTGACCCGCTCTCCCTCGAGCAGCGGCTTGCCGTGCAGGTGCACGTCGCCGGCTCGAGCGACCGCGACGATGTAATTGGTCGTCTTGCCGTCTTGATTGGTCAGCGCGTATTCGCCGTACTCGAGATCAGGATGCACGGCGACCGCGATGTTCGACACTAGCGTCCACGGCGTCGTCGTCCAGATCACGAGGTCCCGCGGCGTGTCGCCTTTTCTGCCGAGGAGCGGGAACGTGACGTAGACCGAGTTGGTCTGCACCGTCTCGTACCCCTGCGCGACTTCATGCGACGACAGCGCCGTGCCGCAGCGCGGGCAGTACGGCAGCACCTTGTGACCACGGAACAGGAACGACTTCTCGTACAACCGCTTCAGCAGCCACCACACCGTCTCGATGTAGTTGTTGGTGTAGGTGACGTAGGGATGCTCGTAGTCGAGCCAGTACGCGATCCGATCCGACAGCGCTTCCCAATCGGTCTTGTACTTGAAGACACTCTCGCGGCAGAGCTTGTTGAAGCGCTCGACACCGTACGCTTCGATCTCGCGCTTGCCGGAAATGTTGAGCGCTTTCTCGACTTCGATTTCGACGGGCAGGCCGTGCGTATCCCATCCCGCGATGCGCGTCACCGCCTGCCCCAGCATCGCGTGGTAGCGGCAGACCAGGTCCTTCAGCGTGCGCGAGAAGACGTGATGGATCCCGGGGCGCCCGTTCGCCGTCGGCGGGCCTTCAAAGAAGATGAAGGGCGGGCCGTAGCGCGTGGCCTCGCTGACACGCGTAAACAGCCGCTCGTGTTTCCACGTCGCGAGCAGCTGTTTTTCCAGCTCGTCGATCGACTGCGTCAGGTCCGAAGGCGGATACGGCATCAGGCCAGGCGCTCCACCACGCCGCGCACCACCGTCGCCAGTTTCGGTTCGGCGCCGCGCGCTACCGCGATGATCTGCTCGACGGACGTCGGCTCGAGCGCGTCGGGCAAACAATTGTCCGTGATGATCGAGAGTCCGAGCACGCGCATGCCCTGATGGACCGCGGTGATCACTTCGGGCACGGTGCTCATGCCGACGAGGTCGGCGCCCATCGCGCGCAGCATCCGGTATTCGGCGCGAGTCTCGAGATTGGGACCGGGCACGGCGACATACACGCCCTCGCGCAGCACGATCTTGTGCGCGAGCGCGACGTCGCGGGCCAGCTGCCGCAACGCGGGATCGTAGGCCGCCGACATATCTGGAAAGCGCGGGCCTTCGGCGTCGACGTTGGGACCGACCAGCGGATTGTCGCCGAGGAGGTTGATGTGGTCGGAGAGCAGGACGAGATCACCGGTGGACCAGAGCGGATGCATGCCTCCCGACACGTTGGAGACGATCAGCGTCTTCGCTCCCAGGGCGCGCAAGACGCGCACGGGGAATGCGACCTGCTGCAGCGTGTACCCCTCGTAGCGGTGAAATCGTCCCTGCATGATGGCGACGTTGCGCTTCCCGAGGGCGCCGAACAATAAGCGGCCTGCATGGGTCTCCACTGTGGGGGTCGCGAAGCCCGGAATGTCGGGATACGGGATCTGGGACTCGGGCTTCAGGTCATCAGCCAAGGCCCCAAGCCCCGTTCCCAGGATCACGGCTACCTCTGGAACGATTGCGGTCCGCGACTGAACAGCGCGGACCGCCTCGGAAACGGAAACTCCGGTGGTCACTTCTGTCCGTCGAGCGCGCGGAGCTCTCCCAGGTGCCGCTCGAGCAGCGCGCGGAATCCGCCGACGTACTGCTGGAATTGCCGCTCGGTTTCTGCCATGCGCGCCTGCACCGCGCTGGCCTTCAGCTCCGCCTCACGCACGATCGCCTGCCCTTCGCGCTCCGCAGCCCCGCGCATCTCCTGACGGAGCTGCTGCGCGGCGACGAGCGCCTCGTTCATCGCCTTCTCGCGCTCGCGAAAAACCCGCAGCTGCTCGGTCAGCGCGATGACGCGCTCCTCGAGGACCTGTCGATCGCGGATCGCGCGTTCGAGCGCGTCGGCCACGCGCATGCGGAAATCTTCGACGCCGAGCGTGTCGTAGCCGCGCAAACTCTTCCGGAACTCCTGCTTGCGGATGTCGAGCGGGGTGAGGGTGAAGGCCGGGTCGGTCATGTCCTCGGACCGAACAGGGCTGTACCCAGCCGGATCACCGTTGCTCCCTCCGCGACCGCTGACGCGTAGTCGCCGGACATCCCCATCGAGAGGGTCTGCAGCCATACTCCTTCCTCCTCCTTGATCCTATCGCGCAAGACGCGCAGATCCCGGAACGTCCGGTGCTGCACGGCTTCGTCATCCGTAAATGGAGCCAACGTCATCAAACCTTCCAGGCGCAGATGCTCGAGCGCGCTGATCTGTCGCACCAGGGCCGGCACCGCTTCGGGCGCGCAGCCACTCTTCTGCTCTTCCCCGGCGACGTTGACCTGCAGCAGCACGCGTTGATGCGCCGTCGCTCGGCGGGCGAGCTCTTGAGCCAGGTCGAGCGAATCGAGCGAGTGAACCAGCTCGAATCGGCCGGCCACGAGCTTCGCTTTGTTGCGCTGCAAGTGGCCGATCAAGTGCCAACGAATCGCCGGCTCCCGGCTCCCGGCTCCCAGCTCCTCCTGCTTGCGAAGGGCCTCCTGCACTCGATTCTCACCGATATCGGCGATCCCGGCGTCGAGCGCCGCGCGAATCGCGTCGGTCCCAAACCCCTTCGTGACGGCGACAATCGTGACCGGCTGTGAGGCGAGCCGCGCAACCACGGCCCTCACCTGTTCCAAACGCTCGGGGAGAGCCGCGAAACTCATAACCTGTGAATATAGAGGCTAAGCGGCTGAGGGACGAAGAGCCTGAGAAACTACCGGCGAAACAGGCCTTTTACGCCTTCGGTCTGCAACCGGCGGAGGATGTCGGCCAACGCGGGACTGGGATTCAAATGGTAGCCGCGGCGGAAATACTCGAGCGCCTGCCTTTGGTCGCCGCGAACCGCCGCGGCGTTGCCCAGCTCGAGGAACGGCACCGCGAACGAATGCGCCACCTGCTCGGCCGCCGGTTCGAGCTCGAGTGAGTCCGGGGTCTCGAACATTTTTCCCCACTCGAACACCGAGTCCACCAGCAGCCTGGTGCGAGCCGAATCCACCATCGGTCCCTGGACGCCACGGACGTACCGGCGCGTCGTATCGGCGCCCGGCTCGACTTTGAACACGAGTCCCTGATACACGAGCTGCGGGTCGAGGCCAAGCCATGACCCTCGTCCCGACGACACGCCGAACGTCACCGGGCGATGATTGGGAAGACTCAAGGCAATCGTGTAGAGAATGACTTGATCCGCCGTCCGCAGCACCTCTCCCTTGCGCACGGTCAGCTCGAACGTGCCCGCGCGGAACACTCCATCGTCCCGCAGCTGGAGGGGCTGCATGCCGGCGATGTCTTGCTCCGAAAGCGGCAGCGGCGATCCGGAGGGCGGCTGCGGCGGCGCGAGCGCGCGATAGATCGCCGGCGCGCGAGCGGGATCGAAAGGCCGGATGGGTCGCTGTGCGAGTTGCCGCAAATACCAGTCGAGATTCGCGAGCGACAGGTTGATGAGCGTGACGTCCTGCCGCACACCTTCCACTTCCTGCAGATACCAGACTGGGAATGTGTCGTTGTCGCCGAAGCCGAACAGCACGCCGTACGGCTCGACCGATTGCAACAGGTTGTAGGCAAAGTCGCGCGCGGCGTACGCGTCGGCACCATGGCGGCGCGAGGCAGCCGTGAAATTGGCGCCGAACGGCAGCAGCGCGACGACGATTCCCACAGCGATTCCCACGGCGGCGCGGCGTTGCGCCGCCAGCCGGCCGACGACATGCGCCAGGCCCAACGCGGCGAACACCCCCCACGTCTGGAAACTCACGGCAAAGAAGTAGTCGCGCTCGCGCACCTCGTGCTGCTCGATAGACGGGTATTTGTCCCAGAACAATGAAAACCCGGCCTTGAAGTTCATGTAGAGCACGAGTCCCACACCCGTAACAAGCCACAGAACGCCCAGTAGCCACGCGAGCCCCGCGTCGCGTCGGCGCGCGCCGTCAAAGCCGATTGTCCCGAGGGTCACGAAGACAAGGGAAACGGCCACCATTGGGATCGCGGGCAACGCGCGGGCCCATTGCCACGAGCAATACTGAAGGAAATTGACGAACTGCTCACCGAAGACCGCTGGTGTTCGGAATCCACCCGGGACCATGGGATTGGCGAACAGTCCGCGGCTGCCGAACTGCTCGCGCCGGATGACGGCGAGCAGATTGGTCCAGTTGTCGGGCGCAGCTTCGTTGAGCAGCGGCTGGAGTCCGGAACGGATGTAGAGAAACGCGTAGATGGAAATGCCGACGGCGGCCATCACCGTCGCGAGAATTGCAAACGCCGTGGAACCGTTCATGAAGCAGAACACCACGCTACTGAGCAGGAACACCCCGCCGACGATCAGGAGTTTGGTGCTGCCGAGTCCAACGGCGATCAGCACGATCCACAGCGTGGTGAGCACGGCCCATTCGGCCCACTCCATCTGCCGATCGCCAGAGGCAACGGCCGGTGTGGTCCGCAGCGTCTGCGCGATGAACACCGAGACCGCCGGCCCGGCAAGAAGCGCCAGCAAATGGTTCCCGATCGACAGCGCCGCGATGTACACGATGAGCAACAAGAGATGGATGGCGCGCGCGTCCCCGCTCGCGCGCAGGTCCCGCCAGCGCACGACGAGCCACGCCATCGCGGCGATGCTGAACGTCGCGACCGTGTAGACCTCGGTCTCGTTGCTGTTTTGCCAGTGCGTGAACACAAAGGCCGACAGCAACGCCGCGGCCGCAGCGGCACCGGTGCGGAGCCATGCTGGTTCGCCGGCGAGCACGCGATGCGCGACGAGGAAGTAGCATCCGGCGCCCGCGGCCGAGAAGCACGCGCTCATGAGATTCAGTCGCCACGCGTAGCCGCCGATCGGCACAGCGCCGGCCCAGATGTGGCCGAGCAGGACAAAGAGCGGCGTCCCGGGAGGATGCGGGATGCCGAGCACTTTCGAGGCCGTGATGAATTCGCCGGCGTCCCACAGCGTCACTGTGGGCGCGAGCGTGATCACGTAGCCGATGAGAACGAGGAAGGCGACAGCCGCCGCCTCCCTATAGGCGGGTTTAGGTGGCAGGCTGTGTTACCCGCTCGCCACCCTCGAGATGCGACACCGCGCCGGACAGCAGATCGCGCACCTGCTGCGGCGTCAGATGGCGGTACAGCAGTCCATGACTGGCAACCGAGATCGTGGACGTCTCTTCCGACACGACCAGCACGGTGGCATCGCTCTCTTCCGAGAGCCCGAGCGCCGCGCGGTGACGCGTGCCGAGCGACTTGTCCGCGACCTTGAACTGCGTGAGCGGCAGGACGCAGCCCGCGCCGATGATCTGATCGCCACGGATCAGGATCGCGCCGTCGTGCAGCGGCGAATAGGGCGTGAAGATGGTCGTGAGCAGGTCGGCCGAGACCTTGGCTTCCATCGGCACGCCGGTCGTGATGAACTCCTCGAGCCCGATGTCGCCTTCGACGGCGATGATGGCGCCGGTGCCCGCGCGCGAGAGGCGATCCAGCGCCTCCGCGATCTCCTCGGCCACCGACTGGCGATCTCCGCGCGAGAACGCGCGCATGAACCGGGACTGGCCGAGTCGGGCGAGCGCGTTCCGCAGCTCGGGTTGGAATACGACCACCGCTGCGAACGCGCCGTAGGTGAACACGACGCCCAGGAGCGTGCTGATCATCTGGAACTTCGCGAACACCGCGACGAAATACGTCAGCGAGAGGATTACCAAACCGATCACGATCTGCAGCGCGCGCGTGCCGACGAGGAACAACAGGAACCGGTAGATGACGAACGAAACCAGCAGGATCTCGAAGAGATCCGGCCAGAGCCTGGGGGTCAGGAACTTAAAGGCGTCTACGTTCACGGTGGATTTGTCGTCGCGCTCGCCAGTGCAAGGGCTTCGTGCGTCAATCGGGCATCGTGGACCCGAAACAGCCGCGCCCCTCGCTCCCACGCGAGGGCGCAGGCAACCGCCGTCGCGCGATCGCGGTCCTCCACGGGCCGGCCGGTGGCCGCGCCCAAAAACCGCTTCCGCGACAGGCCAACGGCTACAGGATAGCCCACGGCCACGATCGATGCCAGTTCGTCGAGCAAGCGGAAGTTCTGCGTCGCGGTCTTGGCAAAGCCAAACCCGGGATCCAGGACGATCCGCTCGCGCGCGATGCCCTCGCGCTCCGCCTTCGCGGCCCCGGCCGCCAGCTCGCCGGCGACCTCGAACGCGACCTGGTCGTAGTTCGCCATCTCATCCATGGTCTCCGGCGTGCCGCGCATGTGCATGAGGATGACGCCGGCCTCGGCGTCGCGGATTACGCCGGTCAATGCCGGGTCGAATCGCAGCCCGGAGACGTCGTTGATCACGGCGGCGCCCGCGTCGAGCGCCGCGCGTGCGACCTCGGCCTTGCGGGTGTCCACCGACACGGGGCCCAGCTCGCGCTGCACGAGTCCGCGGACGACGGGCACCACGCGGTTCAGCTCTTCCTCTATCGGCACGGGCTTGGCGCCCGGGCGCGTAGACTCGCCGCCGACATCCAATAGCCGACAGCCGTCCGCCATCAGCTGTGCGCCGTGGCTGACGGCTGCATCCGCTGACGGCAGATGGCCTCCATCGGAGAACGAGTCCGGCGTGACGTTGATGATGCCGATGATGACGGGCTTGTCGAGCGGAACCTCCCCGCCCCGAATCGCCCAGCGCCGCACCGGTTCGGCGCGCGCCGCCAGCAGCCGGCCGAGGGCGGGCGCGAGCCGCGCGAGCTCGGCGGGTGCGCGGTCATAGCGCGCGAGCGGGGCGATGCGGCTCGTCGCGCCGGCCACGAGGGCCCAGCCGCTCCCGGTGAGCACGTCGGCGCCCGATTTCGTACCCCAGTGCACGAGCGCCTCGCGTTCGTCTTCGGTGATTGCTTCGATGAGAATGACGAGCGGCTGGATGCCGGTCGCGGCAAACCAGGCGGGATGCGCTTCCCCTGCCCAACCGCGAGCCGCGAGCGCCGCGCGCACCGCTTCCGGCGTGTGCGCGGCGAGCGCGGTGACTTTCATGGGATTGAGGAGTCGGGAGTCAGGAGCCGGGGCTAACGGAGTGCCTGGACGACCTGCAACCGGGCCGCTCGCAAGGCCGGGAAGAATCCGCCGACTACACCCATGGCGACCGCGAACACAAGTCCGACGAAGAGAAGCAATGGCGTCACGCGGAAACTGAACGCCACCTCGCTGAAGCTCGACCAGTTCGTGGTACTCGTGACGATGCCGTTGAGCGGCAGCGCGAAGAAGCAGCCGAGGATTCCACCGATCACGGCGATGAATGCCGACTCGGCGAGGAAGCTCACGAGTACGGTCCACGGCCGGAAGCCGAGCGTGAGCAGCACACCGATCTCGGGCGCGCGCGAGGCGATCGCGGCGTACATGGTGTTGATCGCACCGAACACCGCGCCGACCGCCATGATGGTCGTGATCATGATGGCGAGAAAACTGAGAATCCGTCCCAGGAGCTGTGACTGTTGCGCATAGAAGTCCGACTCCCGGTGCGCATCGACCGTCATGCGCTTGTCGGCCTGAAGCGCGCGCTGGGCCTCCTCGAACGCGGCGGGATCCTTGAGCCGGAACGTGATGGACTGAAATACCTCGCCGCGGAACACCGGCATAAATTGCTCGTTCTCGCCCCAGATCTCCGACTCGAACGCCGAGCCCGCGGCCGTGAAGTGGCACGTCACGGTCCAATCGCGCCCCGCAAACCGAATCGATTGTCCGATGCCGGTGTGCGGGAAGCGCGACGTCAACCGGCTCCCCACGCAGACTTCCGCGCGTCCCGAGGCCGGCCGCTGGCCCTCGGTGATCTTGATATTGTTGCGAACCTGCCATGCCTGATCGCTGATGCCGCGCGCGACCACATTGGCGATCTGCGTCGTGTCGAACGATTTCGCGAGCGGAACGAGGACGTAGACCTCGGGCGACACCAGCGGGCGGTTGTCGGCGCCGGTCGCGACGTGCGGATCGGCCGCGATGATGCTGGAGACGTCGCGCCCGAGGCCGCTCGAGAGCTCGGAGTCCGCGCCCTTGCGCAGCACGATGACGTTCTGCTTCGACCCGGTCTTGGCCAGCGCCGCGCTGAAGCCGTTGGCGAGCGCAAGCATGCCGATGAACACCGCGACGACCAGGCCGACGCCGAGCGCCGTGAGCGCCGTGGAGACCGGGCGCTGCACGACGCTGCGAACGTTGTACGCGATGGGAATCATTCAACCTTCCGCAGGGCCTGCACGATCGGCAAGCGCGCCGCCCGCAGCGCGGGCACGAGTCCACTGGCCAGCATCAGGCCGACGGCCACCAGCGCGCCGATGATCAGCGTGCTGGTCGCTACCTTGAAGCCCGGCAGGAAACCGGCGCCGTTGAAGTTGATGGCGGGATACAGGAGCTTCGCGCCTCCGAGGCCGATCGCGGCGCCCGTGAGCGCCAGGGCGCCCGCTTCGACCATCACCAGCGCGAACAGCAGCCGGTCGGAGAAGCCGACCGTCTTCAGGACGGCGATCTCTCCCGTGCGCTCGCGCGCGCTCATCATCATCGCGTTCGCCGTGACGAGCAGGATCGCGAACACGACGGCCAGGCCGATCGTGCTCATCAGGAAGCTGACATTGCCCCACATGGTCGCGAAGCTCGCCTGGAATTCGCGCTCGGTCCCCGTCTTGGTCGGCGAGCTCGAGTTGCGGAACATGTCGTCGATCGCCTTGGCGATCTGCGGTGCGTGCGACGGGTCATCGATCTCGACGATGTACCATCCGGCGATCCCGGCCCGGCCAATGCGCTCGTCGAAGTAGTCGTGGTGGAAGATCAAGACGTTGTCGCCGATCGCGGGGTCGGTGGGGTGGTAGACCCCGTCGATCGTGAACGTCCAGTCGCCCTGGAAAATGGTTCCTTGCAGCGTGACGTTCTGGCCCAGCTTCCAGCCGAAGTCGTGGATCAATCGCTCGCCGATGATCGCGCCCGTGCGGTCCTGCAAGAACGCCTGCTTCTGATCGGCCGGCATCACGATCTCGGGATAGAGCTCGAGATATGACTGCGCGTCGACGGCGAAGTTCGCAAAGAAATTCTTCCCGTCGCCGTAGCGGCCGCCGAACCAGTTGGCCCAGGAAAGCCCGGTGACCCCGGGCAACGCCTTGATCCGATTGCCATAGGCCAGCGGCAGCGGGAATACGAGGCCGGTCGCATTGAGCGTGACCAGACGCCGCGCGCCGCCGAACTGCGCCGCGGCCGCCATCGTTGTGACGACGCTCCGCAACGAAGCGAACAGAAACAGCGCGAGCGCCACGCTCGCGATCGTCAGAATCGACCGGAGCTTGTGGCGGCCGAGGTTCGCGAGAACCAGCCGGAAGTATTTCACCGGGTGACCGCGGCCATGCGCGGCTTCTCGATCAAATCGCCCTTCTCCAGATGCAGCGTCGTCTTGGCCCGCTCGGCGGCATGCGCGTCGTGGGTGACGATGATGATGGTCTTATTGAACTCGGTGTTCAGGCGCTGCAACAGCGCCAACACTTCTTGCGAGCTCTTGGCGTCCAGCTGGCCCGTCGGTTCGTCGAGCAGCATCACCGTGGGATCGGCGACGATGGCGCGCGCGATCGCGGTCCGCTGCTCCTGACCGCCGGACAGCTGTCGTGGATAGTGATCGGCGCGGTCGGACAGGCCCACGACGTCGAGCGCGATCTTCACACGCTCGTTGCGCTCCTTGCCAGATAGGCGGGTGAGCAGCAGCGGGAGCTCGACGTTCTGATAGGCGGT
>Ga0075435_100002057_pt1 | contig 13182 bp, 13 predicted proteins | sample RhiMethybrSRZTD4_FD_75302 | JGI IMG/M metagenome (GOLD analysis project Ga0075435, IMG submission 75302) | Populus rhizosphere microbial communities from Tennessee, USA - Rhizosphere MetaG P. TD hybrid SRZTD4 | ecosystem: Host-associated > Plants > Roots > Rhizosphere > Soil | place: USA...
CCGGTCCGGATCGTCCTCGTTCCGTAAGGCGCTCGCCTTAACGCTCGAGCTGCCGCTCGGCGGCGGCGTGGGCTTCGGAGAAGATCTGCTTGAGCGGGCGGCCGGTCTCGCGCGCGAGCGCCGCGCAGTCACCGTACTCGGGTGCGATGCCGGTGACCGTGCCGGCGGCGTTGCGCGCGACCTTCACCCGCACGGTTCCGCTTTCGACCTCGACCGGGAAGATCTCCCGCGGCAGCGTCCACTTCTCGACCGGTTGCCGCCGCAAGCCGAGCGTCGTCGTCTCCGAGAAGATCACGTCGCGACTCCGGTCCTCGTCGCCGGGCCCGGTGAGCACGTGCAGCGTCGCGGCGGGACGGCCGTGCTTCATCGTGATCGGCGTGACCCACGCGTCGTGCGCGCCGGCGGCGAACAGGCGCTCGAGGACGTACTGGTAGAACTCCGGGTTCATGTCGTCGATGTTCGCCTCGAGCAGAACGGCCGGCACCGGCCCGAGCGCGGTCTCGTCCTCGACCGCGCGGCCGACGAGGAGCCGCACGACGTTCGGGATGTCGAGCTCCCGCGTGCCGGCGCCGTACCCGACGCGCTCGACCTTCATCGCCGGCATCTCCCCGAACGACGTGGCGGTCGCCGACAGGAACGCGGCGCCGGTCGGCGTAACGAGCTCGCTCGGGATGCCGCGGGAGTAGATGGGGACACCCTTCAGCAGCTCCACCACCGCCGGACCCGGGATGGGGTACAGGCCGTGATCGGTCTTCATCATCCCCATGCCGGTGGCGACGGCTGAGGCGTGGATGCGCTCGACGCCGAGGTATTCGAGGCCCAGCGCTGCGCCGACGACGTCGACGATCGTGTCGACCGCGCCGAGCTCGTGGAACGGGGCGTGGCCGACGTCCTTGCCGTGGACCGCGGCCTCCGCTTCGGCGAGCCGCTGAACGATGGAAAGCGCCATCTCCTTCGCGCGCGGCGGGACAGGGGCTTCGTCGACGAGCGCGCGGACGCTGGCGTACGTGCGCACGAGCCCCGACTCGGCGCTGCGGACGCGGATCGACGTCGCCGCGATGCCGTGCCGCTCGACGCGCACCGCTTCGAGCCGGAACGGCTCGAGCGGCATCTTGTCGAGCGGACCGCCGATCGCCTCGAGCGGGACCCCGGCGTCGACCAACGCGCCCAGCACCATGTCGCCGGCGATGCCGGAGAAGCAGTCGAAGAACGCGACCGTCGTCACGTCAGGATGCGTGGCGTGCGCGAAGGATCCGGATCGCGTGCGACGCGGCGCCGAAGCCGTTGTCGATGTTCATGACCGCGATGCCCGGCGCGCACGAGTTGAGCATCGCAAGCAGAGCGGCGAGACCGCCGAAGGAGGATCCGTAGCCGACCGAGGTCGGTACCGCGATCACCGGGCACGCCACCATCCCACCGACGAGCGACGGCAGGGCGCCCTCCATGCCGGCGGCGACGATCAGCACGTCGGCGGCGCGCAGCCGGTCCGACTCCGCGAGGAGACGATGCAGCCCGGCGACGCCGACGTCGGTGATGCGCTCGACCTTCACGCTGGAAGCCTCGAGCGTCGAGGACGCTTCCTCGGCGACCGGCAGGTCGGACGTGCCCGCCGTCACGACACCGACGAGCCCGAGCGGAGCGCCGAGATCGGATCGAAGCACGACGGTCCGGCCGAGCTCGCTATACGTCGCTTCCGGCGCGATCGTGCGGAGCGCCGAGAACACCTCCGCCGTCGCTCGCGTCACGACAAGCGGTCCGCCGGGCTCGGCGAGGAGCGCGCGCGCGATGCCTCGGATCTGCTCGGTGGTCTTACCCGGCGCGTAGATGACCTCCGGCATGCCGGTGCGAAGTTCGCGGTGCGTATCGACGCGGGCGTACTTCAGATCGACGAACGGCAATCGCTCGAGCCGCTGCGCGGCTTCGGCTGCAGTGACCTGGCCGAGGGCCACGGCCTCGAGGAGCGCGTCGAGTGAAGCTCGATCCACGCCGTCATCCTACGGCGCGCGGACGCCGCCGCACAGGCCGCGACCGGTTCGAGGTCCGAACACGTGCCCGATATACTCGCATCCGTTCCGCCACGGGGCGCTATGACACTCGATCCGAACGTTCTTTCTGTCGTCGCCGTCGCCGCTGCAGGCGTGGCCGTTCTGTCGTTCGCACTCGCGGTGAGATCGATGACGAAGGTGCGACGGCTGCGACGCGCGATCCGTGTGATGCAGGCTTCGACCGGCGCCGAAGTCACGATCGACGACGCGGAGGACGTGGTCCGCCGCCTGATCGACATCGGCAAGCGCGTGGACGATCTCGATGTCGTCGCGCGACTGGCCGTCCAACACGTCGGGCTCGTGCGCTTCGATGCGTTCGAGGACATGGGTGGGCACCTGTCGTTCGCCGCGGCGATGCTCGACGCGCAAGGCGATGGGTTCATACTCACGTCTATCAACGGACGGCAGGAGACGCGTATCTACGCGAAGCCGATCGAGCGCGGCGCGAGCCACTATCACCTGTCCGACGAGGAGCAGGAAGCGATCCGCCGAGCGATCTCTTCCCGGCACCGGGCCACGTGACCCGCCGGCTCGCGTACCTCGGACCGCCGGGTACCTTCACCGAAGAGGCGCTGCTGTCGTCGCCCGAGGCGAAGGACGCGGAGACGGTTCCCTTGCAGACCGTCCCCGAGGTGATCGCCGCCGTCGAGCGCGGCGACGTCGACGGCGGCGTCGTCCCGATCGAGAACTCCATCGAGGGTTCGGTGAACGTGACGCTCGACGCCCTCGCGTTCGAAGCGACCAAAGTAACCATCCAGCGCGAGATCGTCCTGCCGGTGCGGCACGCGTTGCTCGCGCGACCGGGCGTGTCGCTGCGCGACATCGTGGTCGTCGTGTCGCACCCGCACGCGACGGCGCAGTGCCGGAAGTTCCTTACCGACAATCTGCCGGACGCCGAGGTTCGTGCCGCGAACTCCACCGCGGAGGCCGCGCGGATCGTCGGCGATCGCGGCCCGATCGAGCCGTGGGCGGCGATCGGGACGCAGCTCGCGGCGGAGCTTTACGGGCTCGAGGTACTCGCTCCCGATATCGAAGACCGCCGCGAGAACTCCACGAGGTTCGTTCTCGTCGGCCGTGAAACCGTGCCGGCGACCGGCGCCGACAAGACCAGTGTGGTTTGTTTCATCGAGAAAGACCGGCCGGGCGCGCTGCTCGCGATCCTGCACGAGTTCTCGGACCGAGCGATCAACCTCACGAAGCTCGAATCGCGCCCCACGAAGGAGCGGCTGGGCGAGTACTGCTTCTTCATCGACGTCGAGGGACACGTGGACGATCCAAACGTCGGCCACGCAATCACAGGACTGCGGACGAAGATCCTCGACGTGAAGGTCATGGGTTCCTACCCTCGGGCCGAGATCGCATGATCGATATCGCCCTGCTCCGCTCCGACCCGGACGCGGTTGCACAAGCGCTGGCTCGGCGTGGGATCGCCCTGCCGCTCGATGAGATCCTCGGCCTCGATCGCGAGCGTCGCGCGATCCAAACGCGTGCGGACTCGCTCCGCGCGACGCAGAAGAGCGCGTCGAAGGAATTCGCGAAGCTGTCTCCGGAAGAGCGGAAGGCAAAACAGGCGGAGCTCGCGACGTTGTCGGCCGACGTCGAAGCGCTCGGCAAGGAGAACGCGATCCTCGAGGATCGGATCCGCGACCTGATGCTCACCATCCCGAATCTTCCGCATGAGTCGGTTCCCGACGGCGCTGGTGACGACAGCAACGTCGAGCTTCGGAAGGTGGGAGAAGCGCGCGCGTTCGACTTCGAAGCGCGCGACCACCTCGAGATCGGCGAAGCACTCGGCGTGATCGAGGTCGAGCGAGCGGCGAAGGTTTCCGGTTCGCGTTTCGCGTACTTGCTCGGCCAAGCGGTTTTGCTCGAGCTCGCGCTCGTGCGGTTCGCGGTCGACCGGCTGGCCCCGCATGGCTTCATGCCGGTCGTGCCGCCTGTGCTCGTGCGGCGAGAGGCGATGGAATGGACCGGATTCCTGCCGACCGACGAGGCCCAGATCTACAAACTCGCCGACGACGAGCTGTACCTCGTCGGGACGAGTGAGGTCTCGCTCGCGGCCATGCATCAAGGAGAGTTCCTCGATCCCGACACCCTGCCGTTGCGGTACTGCGGGATCTCCACGTGCTTCCGTCGTGAGGCCGGCACCTACGGGAAAGACACGCGTGGCATCTTCCGCGTGCACCAGTTCGACAAGGTGGAGATGTTCTCGTTCACCGATCCGGACGCTTCGTGGGACGAGCACGAGGTATTGCTCGCTTGCGAAGAGGAGATCTTCAAGGCGCTGGAGGTTCCGTACCGCGTCGTCAACATCTGCGCGGGTGAGCTGGGCGCATCGGCGGCGAAGAAGTACGACGTCGAGGCCTGGCTGCCGGGCCAGGGTGCGTACCGCGAGGTGACGTCGTGCTCGAACTGCACCGACTACCAAGCGCGCCGGCTCGGCACGAAGGTCAAGACCGCCGAAGGCACCAAGATGGTGCACACGCTGAACGGCACCGCGATCGCGGTCGGTCGCGCGATCATCGCGGTCGTCGAGAACCACCAGCAGGGCGACGGCACCGTCGCGATACCGGACGCACTTCGCCCATATACCGGATTCGAGGTGCTCGGCCGCTGAACGAACGACCCGCCCGTGCGGGGGGCGGGTCGTTCGCGTTACGGGAAGGGCTTAGTAGCTCGGGCCGCCTGCGGGCGCCGCAGCGGACGCTTGCGGGGCGCTTCCGAAGAAGAACGCGCCGCGCATCCCGGACGTAACGTGGAACTTGCAATAGAACTGCACGTCGCTTGATGCACTCGCGGGCAGCGTGACGACGATGTCCATCTCCTTGTCCGGGTCCACCGTCTGGTCGATGTTGAGCGAGTCGATCGTGAAGGTGTGCGGGGTGTTGCCTTCGTTCTTGAGCTCGACGGTGATCTTCTCGCCGGGCTTCGCCTTGAGGAAGGTGGGCTTGAAATAGAACTGGCCGTTGTCGTTGTCCGCCTCAACCTCGACCTTGGCGAGCGAGGTCGCGTCCATCGTTCCCTTGTTGGTCAACGGGGACGCCGCGCTGCTGGGGCTGCTCGCGGGCGGCGTGGTTCCGCCGCTCGACGTCGGCGTGTTGGTCTTGCTGCTGCACGCGACACCGACGACCGCCAGGATCGCGATGCCTGCCATCAGGCGGAGCTTGATCATCTCTCCCTCCATGGGGTCGGTGGTCAAGGTCTTGCTACCCGGGCATACGAGCGGGAATCAGGCGCGGTTCAGGAATCTGGAATTTCGCACGTAAGGCTTGGGTTAACCTCATATGGACATGGCCGATCTGTGCTCACGCTGCGGGGCCGACCTCCCGGCCGAAGCGCGCTACTGCCCACGCTGCGGCGCGGTTACACAGGTGCCGGTGTCGGCCGAACGCAAGGTGGTGTCGGTGCTGTTCGCCGACCTCACCGAGTCGACGCGCCTGGCCGGCTCGCTCGACCCGGAGCGTTTCCGCGAGGTCCAGGCCGCGTTCTTCCGCGCCGCGTCCGAGTGCCTCGCCGCGCTACGCGGCCGGGTCGAGAAGTTCGTCGGCGATGCGGTCATGGCAGTCTTCGGGACCCCGCACGCGCACGACGACGACGCGCTCCGAGCGGTGCGCGCCGCGTGGGAGATCCGTGCGCGCGTTGAACGGTTGAGCGAAGACCTCGACCTGGCCGAACCGCTGCGCGTGCGCATCGGCGTCGACTCCGGGCCGGCGGTCGTCGGCGCCGGGCCGGCCGATCAGCTGCTGGTCTCGGGCGCGGCGGTGAACCTCGCGGCACGGCTCCAACAGTCCGCCGGGCCCGGCGAGATCTTGGCCGGCGACACGACCAGGCAACTCACCGAGGGGTCGGTTGCCTACGACGCGTCGCGCCCGATCGATGCGAAGGGATTCGACGAGCCGGTGACGGCCTGGCCGGTTTCGTCCCTGACGACGCGTACCACGCGCCGGACGATCCCGATCGTCGGGCGCCGCCGGGAGCTGACCCTGCTCGGCGAGATGCTTGGGCGCGCGCGCGAAACGTCGCGGTTGCATCTCGTGACGGTGATGGGCGAGCCGGGCATCGGCAAGTCCCGTCTGATCGACGAGTTCGTCGAGTCGCTTCCCGAAGACGTCCGTGTGTTGCGCGGGCGCGTCAGCCGCTTCGAGGAAGACGCACCCTTCGCGCCGCTGGCCGACATGCTGCGCAAGGAGATCGGCGCGGATCGTACGGCGACACCGGAAGAAGAACGGACGCTGCTGCACGCGACGCTCGAGGAGATCTGCCGGACGGAGGAGCTCGACGAGACGGCGGGACGGCTGGAGATGGCGCTCGGCGTCGGCGACGAGACCAGCGACCGTCCGTATCGCGTCGCGATGGTTCGCGCGGGTTTCCTGACCTTCCTCGAACGGCTCGCGGCGGCCGGCCCGCTCGTGGTCACGTTCGACGAGCTCGAGCTTGCTCGTCCGGAGCTCCTCGAACTCATCGAGCAGGTCGCCTCGCGAGGCCGCCGGCTCGCTGCGTTGGTGTTGTGCTCGGGACGTGACGAGATGCTCGAGGTGCGTCCTGCATGGGGAGGCGGTCTCGCGGACGCGATCGCGCTGCGGCTGGAACCACTGCCGCCGCTCGAAGCGATCGAGCTTGCTCACGCCGCAGCCTCGCTCGACGACGATACGGCCGAGCGCGTTGCCTCACATGCGGGCGGTAACCCGTTCTTCATCGTGGAGACGACCGGCATGCTTCTCCACGAGCGCGCGGAGGCGGCGGGGTCTGTCGATATCCTCGAGCGGCCGCCCTTGCCGGCCACGGTGCAAGCGGTGATCGCCGCGCGGATCGATCACCTCGACGAGGAGTCGCGAGACCTGGTTCGCAAGGCGTCGGTGTTCTCACGCCCGTCGTTCCGCACCTCGGAGCTCGCATTCGTCGCCGACCCGTCCGAGACCGCGCTCACGTGCCTCGAAGAAGAAGAGCTTCTCGTGCGCGACACAGAGCAGCCCGACGTCTGGCGCTTCAACCACGAGGTCGTGCGCGACGTCGCCTACGACTCGCTGCCGAAGCGCGAGCGGGTCCGCTTGCACGTTTCGATCGCCGACCGTCTGCAGGAGCTCGGGTATCTGTCGTCGGTCGCGTCCCACCTCGAGCGCGCGGCTCGCGCGTCCCTCGACCTCGACCCGCTCGACCGCACGATCCCAGAACGCGCGGCCGACGCGCTGCTGATCTCGGGCAACATCGCACGCAGGCGCATGGAACTGCGCACGGCGATCGACCTGTACGAGCGAGCGCTTTCGTTCGGAGACCGAGAGGAACGATGGGGCAAACGCGAGTCGCATGTCATGACCGGGATCGGTGAAGCCTGCTACTGGCTCGGCGAGTTCCCGCGCGCGCGCGACGTGCTCACGCGCGCGTTGAGGATCGCGCCGGAGGATCCGTGGACGCTGTGCGTCGCGCACCGCTTCCTCGGCGACATCGCGCTCAGCATCGACGCGGACATCGACGTCGCGGAAGAGCATTTCGGGAAGGCCTTGCCGGCGGCGCGCGAGCTGGCTCCCGGCTCGGTGCATTACGCGGTCGTCCGCACGTTGCTCGTCGCCGGATGGGCGCCGTACATGCGCGGCCGCTTCGAAGACTCGATCGCGACGTTCACCGAAGCGCTCGAAACCGCGCGCGCGAACCCCGACGGCGATCCCTGGGGCGAAGCACGTGCTTTGACCTTCGTCGCGAACACGATCGCGTCGCGCGAGCCTTTGTCGGTGTACCGGCCGATGCTCGAAGAGGCGATGGCGATCGGGCGCCGGATCAACGACCCCTTCACCGTTGCCGTCGCGCAGGAGCACTACGCGACCGCGCTCGCGGCCGGCGGCGACCTGGACGCTGCGATCGAGGTCGCGCTCGCATCGGTCGCCGGATTCCGGGAGCTCGGCGCGCAATGGGAGACGGCCAGTGCGCTCGCCGACGCGGGAGAGACCCTTCGCGTAGCCGGACGGCCGCGCGAGGCGGAGCCGCTCCAACGGGAGGCGCTCGCGATCTGCCGGCAGCTCGGCGACCGCCAACTCATCGGTTGGGTCGGGGCAGAGCTCGCGCTGTCGCTGCGAGCGCAGGGGCGAACCGAAGAAGCGCGTGCGATCCTCGACGAAGTCTCGGGCATCGTGGATCTGGATGCCGAGCCGGCTGCCCTTCGCACGCGGGCACACTTCGCGTATGACGCCGGCGACGTCGAAGGCTTGCGGGTGATCATCGGGAAGCTGATGTCGCTGCAGGATCCCGCCGGGCGCCCGAATACGAACGCGCGGCAGGTCTGGTTCGCCAGTCGATTCCTCGGCGCCGGGGCCGCGGGTGGGGACGACGCGGTGCGCGCCGCGCGCGATCACCTCGAACGCTCTGGATTGACGCTCTTCCTGACCGATCACGCGCTGCCGGGGCAGCCGCTTCGATAAGCGCGTTCCGGCCTTCGCTACGCTGTCCCGCGGAGGGGTGGCCGAGTGGCCGAAGGTGGCAGTCTTGAAAACTGCTGGGGGGCAACCCCCCGTGGGTTCGAATCCCACCCCCTCCGCGAACGGGAATCAGCGGCGACGTGCGTGCGTTGGATATTCGCAGGAGGCGAACCCCATGCCCGACTGGAATACGAAGATCATCGATGAGTTCCGCTCCAACGAAGGCCGCGTCGGCGGCCCGTTCGAGGGGCGCACGCTTCTGCTCCTTCACCACAAGGGCGCGAAGACCGGCGCTGAATATTGCAATCCGCTCGCGTACCAGGACCTCGCCGACGGCGAATGGGCGGTCTTCGCGTCGAAGGGCGGCGCGCCGACGAACCCCGACTGGTACTACAACCTGCTCGCGAATCCCGACGCGACCATCGAGGTCGGTACAGGCTCGTTCCATGTGCGCGCTCGCGAAGCCAAGGGCGAGGAACGCGATCGCATCTGGACGAAGCAGAAGATCGACATGCCGGGGTTCGCCGATTACGAGAAGAACACCTCGCGCGAGATCCCGGTCTTCGTCCTCACCCGGGTTGGGTAAGCTTCCTGCATGCCTGATACCGCGCCCGAATTCCGCGTCGTCGACAACCCGGCCGATCGTCGGTTTGAGCTGTGGACCGGCGAGATGCTCGTCGGCTTCGCCGACTACCGGCTCGCCGACGGCGTGATCCGGTTGCCACACGTCGAGATCGAGCCAGAGCTCCAAGGCCGCGGCTACGGCGGGTATCTCACCAAGGCCGTGCTCGACGAGTGTCGCGCCCGAGGGTTGCGCGTCGAAGCGCTCTGTCCATTCGTCGTCGCGTACCTCGAAGATCATCCCGAGTACGACGACATCGCGGTCGCCGGCTGATCGTCCCCGGGGGGCGTTCGCAGCGGACGCTCCGCTAGGCTCCGCTCGATGAACGTCGGGGTGTCGCTTCCTACTGTCGGTCCTATCGGCGAGCGCGAGTTCGTCCTCGACATCGCGCGTGCGGCCGACCGTGCGGGGCTGCATTCGGTGTGGGGAACCGACCACGTCGTCTTTCCGAAGGAGCGGAAGACGCCGTATCCCTATCAGCGGTCGACGACGGAGTTGCTGTTCTCGCCCGGCGTCGATTGGCTCGACCCGATCGCCACGATGGGTGTCGTGGCGGGCGCGACCGAGCACGTCATGATCGGAACCGCCGTTTTGGTGCTGCCGTATCGCAGCCCGGTCGTGCTGGCGAACGAATTGGCGTCCCTCGATCGTCTGAGCGAGGGGCGGATCCTGCTCGGGATCGGGGCGGGATGGATGAACGAGGAGTTCGAAGCCGTCGGCGTCCCGCCTTCCGAGCGTGGGCCGCGCACCGACGAGTACATCCGCGCGCTCAAGCTGTTGTGGTCCTCGAAGGGCTACGTGAGCTTCGACGGTCGGTTCGTGCAACTGCGCGACGTGACGCTCGCCTCGAAGCCGTATCGCGACGGCGGTCCGCCGATCTACGTCGGCGGGAACTCGGCCCCGGCGCTTCGGCGGGCAGGACGGATCGCCGACGGCTGGCTCGGCATGGAGATCTTCGTCGACGAGATCGCCGACGCGCGCACCGCGCTGCACAAAGCGGCCGCCGACGCGGGCCGCGATCCAGCCTCGATCGAGATGATCGTGCGACGCGGCGTCGTGCCGCCGTTCGAGGTGTCCAACATGCTGCCGGAACGGACCGTGCTGAGCGGAGGCGCTCGCGCCGTCGCCGAAGAACTTCTTCGCTACCGGGAAGAGGGCGTCTCGACCGCCGTTCTCGATCTGGCGATGTTCCCCGCCGAGGCCGTCGCGACGATCGATTGGCTCGCATCGGAGGTCGTTTCGCTTCTCACTTAAGTTTGGGTAACGGTCGCGCCCGATATGCGCCGAGCACCCTTTGACTCGTTCGGAGCGCGAGCGTAGCGTCGCAACAGTGCCGCTCGGACGAGCGGACGGGACAGGGGGTATCGCATGGCATCGAAGAATGTTCAGACGCTGAAGGCGTTGGTGGAAGCCTTCGCCCGAAAGGATCTCGACGCACTCGCTGGGACGTACAGCGAGCAGGGTGTGCTCGTTGATCACGCGCGCAACGAAACCGCGAAGGGACGCGCTGCGATCAAGGAGAACTGGCAGATGTGGGCGACCGCATTCCCCGACGGAAAGATCGAGGAAGCTCGCTTCATCGACGGCGGTGACACAGCGGCGATGTATTTCGTCGGACGTGGAACCAATACCGGTTCGGTGGGTCCGATGCCCGCGACGGGAAAGAAAGTGGCCCTTCCATACTGCGCCGTCTTCACGTTCGACGCGGACGGAAAGATCGCATCCGAGGATGACTACTGGGACCAGCTCGGGTTCATGGTCCAGCTCGGAGTGATGCAAGCGCCGCAGATGTAGGGATCCAGATCAACGAGAAGGAGCGGGTTTCCCCGCTCCTTCTCTTATGCCCAGGTAGAATGCGCGCCGTTACTCGGAGGCGTCGCCTAGTCTGGTCTATGGCGCGGGATTGCTAATCCCGTTGGGGGCGCAAGCTCCCTCGAGCGTTCGAATCGCTCCGCCTCCGCTCGGTTCGATCGGCGCGCGTGCTAGAGCAGCACGCGGCGCCGGAACCCGGCGATGCCCTGCCACAGGAACAACGCCGTCACCGCGAGCAGGATCGGATAGATCACGTAAAGGTGCATGTGCGGCGAGTGCGTCAGGGCCGCTCGGAACCCCTCCGTCACATAGATCAGAGGGTTGATCAGGACGAAGACCTGAAGCCAAGGAACCGCGCCGATCTTCACGTGGTTGAGCACCGTCCACGCGTAATAGGTTCCGCCTAGGAACGTCATCGGCAACACGATGAACCCGAACATCGCCGGGATGTTGCGCGGCTCGACGCGCGTGCCGAGCACGAGGCCGAGGCTCGCGCACATGACGCACGTGAGCGGCAGCAGTGTGAGCAGCTCGAACCAGTGCAGCGCGAGATGCGCGTGGACGCCCTTCGCGTGGACGACCGCTGCGATCGGAAAGACGATCGCCGCGGCGATCAATCCTTGCACCGCGCCAGCGGTGACCTTCCCCATCGCGACCAGCCAGACCGGCATCGGCGCGAGGACGCGGTCTTCGATCTCCTTCGTGTATCCGAAGTCCGTCGACAGCGGCAGCGCCACGGCCTGGATGCCTTGGAACATGATCGAGATGCCGACGACGCCGGCGACGAGGATGCTCGCGAACGCCGACTCGCCGGCCGTCCCGCCGCGACTTCCGACGCCTTGCCCGATCTGCGGGAAGACGTAGAGGAACACGAACACGAGCAGGAACGGCTGGATGAGCGTCCGGCCGACGAACTCGCCGAGGTTCTTGCGCAGAACCGTGAGGTCGCGCTGCAGTAACGCGACGAACGCCTCGCGGCTGGCTTGCGCGGTCGAGCGCCCGCGACGCGGACCTTCGTAGGCGAGGATCGCGGCCATCTAGTCGCGCAGCTCCTTCCCGGTGAGGCTGATGAACACCGTTTCGAGCGTCGGTTCGGCGACCGTCAGGTCTTGCACGTTGAAGCCGCCGCGCTCGGCCGCGGTCACGATCGGCGGCAAGATTCCGGACGCGCCCTTCACCTTCACGCGTATCGTCCCGTCGACGTGCGTGCTTTCGATCACGCCCTGGACCTCCTTCGCCAGCAGGCCGGCGAGCGCGTCGAGGTCGCCGTCCGCGTGGACGGTGACGATGCTGTCCGCCCCGACGGTCGCTTTCAACCCGCGCGGTGTGTCGAGAGCCAGGATCTTGCCGTGATCCATGATGGCGACGCGATCGCAAAGCTCGTCGGCTTCTTCCATGTTGTGCGTCGTGAGCAGGACGGTCTGGCCGGCCTTGTGGAGCTCGCCCACGATCTCCCACAAGGCGATGCGGCTCTGCGGATCGAGACCCGCGGTCGGCTCGTCGAGGAAGAGGATGTCGGGCTTGTGCAAGATCGATCGCGCGACCATCAGCCGCTGCGCCATGCCACCCGACAGCGCGAACACGGACGCGTTGCGCCAGTTGGCGAGCCGGAAGAGCTGGAGCAGCTCGTCCGCCGCCGCGCGCGAGTCGCGAGCAGTCATCCCGAAGAAACGACCGTGGTAATAGAGGTTCTCCCACACCGTGAGCGCGCGGTCGAGCGTGTTCTGCTGGGCGACGACGCCGATCGCCTGCTTGGCGAGCGCAGGCTTGGCGACGATGTCGACGCCGCCGACGATCGCGGTTCCAGACGTCGGGATCACCCGCGTCGTGAGCATCCCCACCGTCGTGGTCTTGCCGGCGCCGTTCGGACCGAGGAGACCGAAGATCTCGCCCTTGTGGACCGCGAGGTTCAGCGAGTCGACGGCCTTGAAGTCGGTGCCTGAGTAGATCTTGGTGAGGTCGTTCGTGCTGATGACGTCGTCGGTTGAAGTTTCCGCCGGGCCGGCGGCGGGCGTCATCGATGAGCGAAGGGACATCGGGAAGTCATCCTATCGGCGGTTCGTGGGGCCCAGCTTGCTCGGCTCGATCTCAGGGCACGCCCCAGAGCGCGTCTCGTAGAATGCCGGTTCACGCGCCCGTAGCTCAGCTGGATCAGAGCGTCTGACTACGGATCAGAAGGTCGGGGGTTCGAATCCCTCCGGGCGCACTTTGTGATGTCTCGCGTCATGCTGGTTGTATGTCTCGGGACATACTAGTTCCGCTGGGCTGATAGTCGCGGCTCGGATCCAGCGTCAGG
>Ga0075435_100002059_pt1 | contig 13182 bp, 13 predicted proteins | sample RhiMethybrSRZTD4_FD_75302 | JGI IMG/M metagenome (GOLD analysis project Ga0075435, IMG submission 75302) | Populus rhizosphere microbial communities from Tennessee, USA - Rhizosphere MetaG P. TD hybrid SRZTD4 | ecosystem: Host-associated > Plants > Roots > Rhizosphere > Soil | place: USA...
TGGGACGCGCTGGTCGATCGGGGTGCCGGCGACGCCGAGAAGCGCGCAGTTCTCGACGCGATTCAGGAACGGTTTCTCGAACGCAACTACATCAACAATCTGCTCGCAGGGATCGAACGTGAAATCAATTCGTAGGGCATTTCAATTCGGAAGATTCGTCGACACCGTCAGGATCTGCTGACATGGGCAAGGTCGTCGGAATTGATCTCGGTACCACGAACTCGCTCGTTGCCTTCGTGAAGGACGGCGCGCCGGTCGTCATTCGCGATCGGAGCGGCGACGGGTTGGTGCCCTCGGTCGTATCGGTGCAGGAAGACGGGACGGTGTTCGTCGGCCGCGAGGCGCAGCGGCGTCTGCTCATCGACGCGCAGCGGACGGCGTACTCGGTGAAGCGCTTCATGGGGAAAGGCCCGGAGGACGTTCGGGACGAGGCGCGGCATTTTCCGTTCACGATCGGCGGCGACTCGGGCGTCGTCCGCATCGGCCTTGGCGGCCGCGAGTTCACACCGCCCGAAATCTCGGCGTTCATTCTTCGCGAGCTGAAGCGGCGTGCCGAGGAGTTCTTCGCGGCAGAAGGGGAAGTCGACCACCACGTCGATCGCGCCGTCATCACCGTCCCCGCGTATTTCAACGACGCGCAGCGCACGGCGACGCGCGACGCGGGTCGGATTGCCGGCCTCGAGGTGCTGCGCATCATCAACGAGCCGACGGCGGCATCGCTGGCGTACGGTCTCGACAAACGGCACACCGGTACCATCGCGGTCTACGATCTCGGCGGCGGCACGTTCGACATCTCGATTCTTCGCGTCGAGGACGGCGTCTTCCAGGTGCTGTCGACCAACGGCGACACGCATCTCGGCGGCGACGACATCGACGTGCTGCTGATGGATCGCGTCCTGGCCGAGGGATCGTCCGGCGGCCGGACGCCCGAAGCGCTGCAGGAGCTTCGCCGGGCGGTCATCCAGGCGAAATGGGATCTCTCGGAGCGCGACGAAACGACGCTGAACGGAAAGCGGCTGACCCGCGCCGGATTCGAAGCGCTGATCCGGCCGATCGTCGACCGCACGCTCGGTCCGTGCCGGCAGGCGCTTGCCGACGCGAAGCTGCAGCCGTCGGACATCGACGAGATCGTGCTCGTCGGCGGATCGACCCGCATCCCGCTCGTGCGCCGCGCGGTCGCGGAACTCTTCGGCCGCACGCCGCACAGCGAGTTGAATCCGGACGAGGTCGTCGCGCTCGGCGCCGCGGTCCAGGCCGACATTCTCGTCACCGGCAACCGCGAGATGCTCCTGCTCGACGTCACGCCGCTGTCGCTCGGCATCGAGACGATGGGCGGGGTGATGTCGAAGATCATCATGCGCAATTCGACGATTCCGGCGACCGGCAGCGAGATGTTCACGACGGCGGTCGACAACCAGACGGCGGTCGACATCCACGTGCTCCAGGGTGAGCGCGAGCTCGTCGCCGACAACCGGTCGCTCGCGCGGTTCAAGCTGCGCGGCATTCCGCCGATGCCGGCCGGCATGCCGCGCGTCCACGTCCAGTTTCAGATCGACGCGAACGGCATTCTCAGCGTCACGGCGCGCGAGCTGCGCACCGAGGTCGAGCAGGCGATCGAGGTGAAACCCTCGTACGGCCTCACCGACGAGCAGGTCGAGCAGATGCTCCTCGATTCGTTCGAGCACGCCGAGGCCGATTTCGCGGCGCGGCTGTTGATCGAGGCGCGGAACGAAGCGGAGTCGGTGATCATGGCGACCGAGAAGTCGCTCCGGTCGCCGGACTTCGCTGAAATCGAGAAGACAGATCTCGCCGCCGGCGAGCGGCAGCGGATCGAGTCGGTCCTCGGCGGCTTGAAGATGGTGCTCAACTCGAACGATCGCGAGACGATTCAGAAGTGGATGCACGCGCTGAACGAGGCGACGCAGCATCTCGCCGAGGTGATGATGAACCGTTCGGTGCACGCGGCGCTTGCGGGAAAGAACGTGAACGAGGTCAGCTGAAGTCGACAGTCGACAGTGAGTTAACAGCCTGTCGACGACTGTCGACTGTTGACTGTGAACTGTGAACTACGCCATGCCCAAAGTCACTTTCATCATAGACGGCGAGCCGACGACCGTTGAATTCGAGAGCGGCAAGCTGCCGTACTCGCATCACGGCAAGCCCGAGTCGTTCCTCGACGTCGCGAAAAATCTGGATATCCCGCTCGAGCACGCGTGCGGCGGCAGCTGCGCGTGCACGACGTGCCACGTGTTCATCCGCCAGGGCGCCGAGAACCTGAGCGAGATGCAGGACGACGAGGCCGACCGCCTCGACACCGCCTGGGACCTGCGGCCGGAGTCGCGCCTCGGTTGCCAGGCCGTCATCTCGGGCGACGTCGTCTGCGAGCTGCCGATGTACACGCGGAACTACGTGCAGGAGGGCGGCGGCATTCAGCTCGGAAAGTCCGATCGGCGGAAGGAAGAGGTGACGCGATGAAATGGACGGACTCGGAGGACATCGGCGTCGCGCTTGCGGAGAAGTTCCCTGACGTGGATCCGTTGACGATCCGCTTCACGGACCTGCGCGAGAAAGTCCTCGCGCTCGACGGCTTCTCCGACGATCCGAAGTCGTCGAACGAGCCGAAGCTCGAGGCGATTCAGATGGCGTGGTACGAAGAGTTCAAGGACGCGCACGCGTGAGCGTTCGAGGCATGTTCCGTCCCGGCATGCGCGGGTACATCATCCCGCTCGTCGCCGGCGCCGTGCTGATGGTCAGCGCGTTCCTCCCGTGGGTGATCATCGGCGAGGTGTCGCGCCGCGGCATCCCCGACTTCTGGGCCATCTGGGTGGCAGGTCTTGGCGGGGCCGCGACGCTGCTCGCGGCGCTCAGCATGATCACCCGCAAGAACTCGCGCCATCCGCTGCTGGTCGTCGGTCTCATCGCGCTCGGGATTACGTTTCTCGCGTGGCGCATCGCGCCGCGCTCCGCGGAAGAAGGCGCGCACAGCTGGGCGCAGGCGGTTGCCATTGCGGATGGCACGTCCGCCGCGAGCGTTCCCGAAACGCACGCGCTCGCCGGCAGCGGCATCTATGTCGGCCTCGTGGCCGCCGTCGTGCTCGTCTGCTTTGGTCTGACGATCGTCGTCAAACGCGTCGCGAAGCCGTATGTGGTGCTCGACCCCGATGATGATGTGTAACACATGAAGATCCGCATCGCACACTCTCCCGACTCGGACGACGCGTTCATGTTCTACGGCCTGGCGAGCGGCAAGCTTCCGTCGAACGGGTTCGAGCTCGAGCACGTGCTGTCGGACATCGAGACGCTGAATCGCGCGGCGTTCGAAGGCAAGTACGAGATTTCGGCCGTCTCGTTCCACGCGTACGCGCATCTCACCGACACGTACATCCTGCTGCCGCACGGCGCGAGCATGGGCGAGCGCTACGGTCCGATCGTCGTCTCGAAGAAAGCCGCGTCGTCGCTGAAGGGAATCACGGTCGCGATCCCGGGGACGCTCACGACGGCGTTTCTCGCGCTGCGGCTGTTCGATCCGGACGTGCGCTATCTCGTGATGCCGTTCGACAAGATTCAGGAAGCGGTTCATGCCGGCGATGTCGACGCGGGACTGCTGATCCACGAGGGGCAGATCACCTGGGCCGAGGAGGGTCTGCACAAGATCGTCGATCTCGGCGAATGGTGGGCGGATCGCACGGGCGGTCTGCCGCTGCCGCTCGGCGGCAACGTCATCCGCCGCGATCTCGGTCCGGCGACGATCGCGCGGCTGTCGCGGCTGCTGCACGACAGCATCGCGTTCGGCCTCGACCACCGGGACGAAGCCGTCAGCTACGCGATGCAGTTCGGCCGCGGTCTCGATCGCGGGAAGACCGACCGCTTCGTCGGCATGTACGTGAACACGCTGACGCTCGACTACGGTGAGCGCGGCCGCGAGGCGGTCAAACGTCTGCTCGGTGATGCATCGTCGGCAGGCCTGCTGCCGAAGCCGGTGCACGTCGAATTCGCGGCGTGACGCGCGGCTCGCCTGAAAGGCTCGCCCTGCAGCGTCAGGTCGCGAACCTCGCCCCTCACAGTTGCACCGCGAGCCTTTCAGGCGAGCGCTGCCGGCGAGGCATTCAGCCGAGCGACAGCGTTGCGAACACGCTCTGCAGCTGCCGCACGCCGTCGGTCAGGCTCGCCGGTCCGGGCTGGAGGATGTAGGTTGATTTGATTTCGTAGATGCGATCGTTTCTCACCGCGGCCACGCGGTCCCATCCCGGCCGCGAGACGATCGTCGCCTTCTTCATCTTCTTGCCGCACCACGACGCGAACACGACCTCGGGATCGCGGCGCGCGACTTCGGCGGGATCGACGATGCGATCCTTCGCCAGCCTTGCATTCGACAGCTCCGGGAAGATCGGCGCGCCGCCGGCAATTTCGACCAGCTCCTCGACCCACCGGATGCCCGAGATGAGCGGTTCGTCCCATTCTTCGAAGAACGCGCGGAGCCGGACGCCATGTTGCGATGCCCGCTCGCGAATGCGATCGAGATCCGCCGCGAGCCGATCCGCAAGCGCCTCCGCTTCGGGCTGACATCCGATGAGACCGCCGAGCATCCGGATCATCTGCAGGATCTCGGCGACGCTGCGCTGATTGAACGTGACGACCGCCATGCCGCGCCGCACGAGTTCTGCGGCAAGGTCCGCCTGCAGATCCGAGAACGCGAGCACGAGGTCAGGGCGAAGCTGTTCGATCTTGTCGAATTTCGCGTTGATGAATGCGGACACCTTCGGCTTCTGCCTCGCCTCGGGCGGCCGCACGGTGTAGCCCGACACGCCGACGATTCGGTGGCCCTGACCGAGAAGGTACAGCGTCTCGGTCGTCTCCTCCGTCAGGCAGACGATGCGCTCGGGATAGCGAGACATAAGTCGGTGAACACGAAGCCGTCGCGCTCGAGCGTGACGCCGGTTTCGATTGGTATCGCACGCGAAAACATCGGGCCATCGTACGCGAAGGTGTGGAACTCGCCGCGCTCGCCGCATGGATCGACCGAGGGCGGCAGCTCCTCGATGAGGCGCGAATCGAAGTCGCGCCCCGCGAATCTGCGATCGAGCTGGCGCGGATCGACGCACGTAATCCGCGCGCGAAGACCTCCATCGATCATCTCGCGCGCGAGCGGCGGCGTGGCAGCGGCGCCGCCGAACAGCGGAAACATCGGCGTCAGCCCCGTCCCGGCCAGGCGCTCTTCACGATAGCGGCGAATGTCTTCGAGGAACAGATCGGCGAACGCCACATGCGTGAAGCGCTCGCGCACCGCGCGCGCCACAGCCGCGCTCATCGCCGCCTCGTAGACGTCGTTCGGACACGGCGACGGAATCGGCACCGTCCACAGCGGAACGCCGAGCGCCGCCGCCTGCGCCTGCAGCAGGTCGATGCGCACGGCGTGCATCGCGACCCGCTGCGCCGCCTCGTTCACGGTCGTCAGCAGCGCGCCGATGTCGACGTCTGCGCGCCGCCGCAGCACATGCACCATCCAGGCGCTGTCCTTTCCGCTCGACCATGAAACCAGGCATTTGATCATCGTCCACATCCGAAGGTGATCAAAACCGCGGAGGACGCGGAGACCGCAGGAACAAGAGTCTCTGCGCTCTCAGCGCTCTCGGCGTTAATGTGACGTCGCATACGTGATCGCCATCGCTCATCGACCTGCCTCGGGATGGAGCGTTCGCGCGAGTCTACGTGTCGCGTCCACGACGCGCGGACCTGGGACGACGAATTCGTCGCCGACGAGCGCGTGCACGCGATGATTTCGGACGGCGGGCACGGCGGGCAGCGCGTCCCATACGCTCAGTTGCTTTTGAAAGTCGGCGGCTCTTGCCGCGTCGCCGTAATGCAACTCGATGATCACGTCGGGCCGCCGCGCGAGAACCATTTCCGTCGTCGCCTGCACCGATTCCTTCTTCACATCCGCAAATACATCGTCTCCGCCCGCGACTTCGAGCATGTCGTGCAGGAAGCCGTAGCCGCCGCTGGCATCGATGTTCCTGAGGCTGCCGGGATCCCGCCCGAACACGAGAAGCGTTCGCGGACGCGGACGGCCGGCCACGGCGCGCCGAACCGCGTCGAGGTCGCGTTCCATCTGCTGCGCAAGGCGATCGGCGGCATCGCTCGCTCCGAGCTGCCGGCCGACCGCGCGGATCGTCGCCGCGATGTCGGGAAGACCGCGGTGTTGATACGAATAGTACGGAATGGAGGCACGGCCGAGGCGCTCCTTCAGCTCCTGCTGCGTGTTGTAGACGATCACGAGATCCGGTTTGAGCGACAGCACGCGCTCCACGTTCGGATCGAGCAGGCCGCCGACGCGCGGAATCGATTCCACCGCCGGCGGGTAGCGATCGTAGTTGCTGACGCCGACGACGGAGCCGCCTTCGCCCATCGCGAAAATCATCTCGGTGACCGCCGGAATCAGCGACACGATGCGGCGGGGCGGCGCCGCGGCCGACACGGTGCAGCCGAGAACGATCGCTGCGATGAACGCGCGTCTCGTGGACGGGCCACTAATGATCATCGCGGACGTCGCAGCAGCAGCCACAGAAAAAACGGTCCGCCGATCATGGCCGTGACGATGCCGACCGGCAGCTCGAGCGGAGCGAACGCGGTTCGCGCGACGAGGTCGCACGCGATCAGGAATGCCGCGCCGAAGAGCGCCGACGCAGGCAGCACCAGACGATGTTCTGCGCCGACGATCAAGCGCACGAGGTGCGGCACCACGATGCCGACGAATCCAATCGGTCCGCTCAGCGAGACCGCGGCGCCGGTGGACAACGATGCGCTCACCAGCGCGACGCGCTCCGCTCGCGCGACGTCGACGCCGCGCGCCGCCGCCGCTTCGGGACCGAGGCTCAGGAGATCGAGCGCGCGCGGCAGCGTCGCGTAACCGATCGCCGCGATCGCGAGGGGAACGAGCGCCGCGCCGATTGCCGAATAGCTGCCGACGTCGAGCGATCCCATCAGCCAGCGCACGGTGCGGAACGTCTGCGAAAAATCGGCGAGGTACTGGATCAACGTGATCATCGCGCCGAGAAACGACGTCAGGACGACGCCGCCGAGCAGGAGAACGGTCGACGACATGCCACGGCTCCTCGCCGTCGCCAGCGCATAGACGACGGCGAGCGCGCCGAGGGATCCGGCGAAGCTCGCGAGCGGAACCGCGGAGATGCCGCCGATCGCGACGTCCGGCAGCAGCGTGATCGCGAGGACGGCGCCGACCGATGCGCCGATCGACACGCCGAGCGTTTCCGGCGCGGCGAGCGGATTGCGCAGCAGCGCCTGGAACACGACGCCGGCCGCCGCGAGGCTGCCGCCGACCAGCGCAGCGCCGACGACGCGCGGCAGGCGCGCAATGAAGAAGATCTGCGCGTCGACGTTGTCCGCGAACGGCTGCGATCGATCGAAGGCGCGCGCGAGCGAGATGCGCGCCGTGCCCGCGAGCGGCGCGACGAGCATCACCGCGAGCAGCAGCGCGCCGAAGCCGCCGAGCGTCACCGTCATGCGGCCGCGGATGTCACCCGGCATGCGCAACGGGAATCACCGTGACGTGTCCGGCGCGGGCGTTGAACGCGATGTCCGCGTCGACGTCGTACAGCGCGCGCACGTGCTCTCGCGTCAGCACATCGGCCGTGGGGCCGCGCGCGATCACGCGGCCGCGCCGGATGAGGACCAGCTCCTTGCAGATCGACGCTGCAAAGTTCAAATCGTGCGACGACACGACCATCGTCGTTCCGCGATCGCGGTTGAGGCGTCCGAGAACGGATGCGATCTCGAGCTGATAGCCGACGTCGAGCGACGCGGTCGGCTCGTCGAGCAGCAGGACGTCCGATGACTGCGCCAGCGCCGCCGCGATCACCACGCGCTGCTTCTCGCCGCCGCTGAGGGTCGAGAACAGGCGATCGGCCAGCGCCACGGTTCCGGTCGCGGCGAGCGCGTCGCGCGCAATCGCGAGATCGGACGCGCCTTCCAGCTCGAACGGTCCGAGGTGCGGATAACGTCCCATCAGCACGATCTCGAGCACGGTGAAATCGAACGTCGCGTACGTTTCCTGGGGCACCACGGCGATGCGGCGCGCCAGTTCACGCCGGCCGAACGCCGCCACCGCCACCTCGTCCAGCGTGACGCGGCCGGACGAAGGCGTGATGATACCGGCGAGGAGACGCAGAAGCGTTGTCTTTCCGGATCCGTTCGGACCGAGAACGCCGACGATTGTGCCGCGCTGGACCGCGAACGACACATCGTCCAGCACCGCATCGCGTGCGTATGCGAAACGAACGCTATCGACCTGCAGCAACGCGGACCCCGACGATGGCGCTGCGACGCAGCGCAGGAAATCCGAGCGCCTCTTCGTATTCGCGGTCGGCGACGTTGAGCAGCCGCGCGTACGCGTCCAGGTTGCGCGTCACGCGAAACGTGCCGCCGATGCTCGCAACCGCGTATCCGGCAGAGTGGAAGAGTCCGCCGAACGCGCCGAAGTTCGGCTCGACGTCGAGCACGCGCGATCTCCCTGTCACGTCTCCGAAGAGCGTGACGCGATCGGACGTCAAGGTGGCGCCGATCGAGCCCTGGTGGCGCGGCCGGCGGATGAGGGGATCGCCGACGGTGAAGGGCGGAGGCGCGGTGTTCGCCAATCCATCGACCGACAGAACCTCGGTGTCGAGCCAGGTGTACGTGCCGCGGACGGTCAGGCGGCGCGACGCGCGCGCGTCGGTGGTCAGTTCGACGCCGCGTGCTCGTGCGTTCGAGATGTTGTCGGTTCGATAGCGGCTTGCGTCGCGGAGCGATCGGCCGACTGTCACAAGGAGATCGTCGTACCGGTTGAAGAACGCCGTCGCGCCAACCGCGACGCTGCCGCCGGCGAATTGCCGCTCGATGCCGGCGTCCACGCTGCGGCTTCGTTCCGGTTTCAGGTTCGGGTTGTCCGTGAACGCGATCTCGAACGCGTCGGGCGGCCGGATGCCCGTGCCGGCGCTCGCGTGCACGCGCGTCGCGCCCGCGACGTAGCTCATCGCGAGCTTCGGATTGAAGGAATCGATCGTCTGCTCCGGGAACGCCGGACGTGAAGTGAACTGACCGACGTTCGCCTCGAGCGCGTCGCGCGTCAGGCGCTCGAGGCGGCCACCGCCGGTGATGAAGAGGCGATTGCCGGACTCGTAGCGCAGCTCCGCGAACGTGCCGACGACGCCGCGCTCGATCGGCAGCGGCTCGTCGGTCAGACCGGTGATGAAGCTGCTCGATCCGCGCTCGCGCAGCAGTTCGACGCCTCCGGACAGTCCGAACGACTCGCTCAGCGTGACGTCTTCCTGCACGCGTGCGTCCACCCTCCGCGATCCGCTCGTCGACGGTCCGAACTGGCTGGTGAAGTTGCTCGACAAATCGAACACGTTGAGCTCGATCCGCTGACGTGCGCGCGTCGACCACGGATGTGTGACACGCCCGCCGAGCTGGCGCGGATCGTTGATCCCGCGCGACAGTCGATCCACGGCAGTGAATGCGCCGATCGGATTGCTGCCGAACGGTCCCGGGAAGCCGCGCTCGTCGTGACCGATGTTGCCGCTGACGGCCACGTCGGCTCCAGACCGCGACTGCCACCGCATCGTTCCCGATGCGCGCCGCAGGTGATCGTCGTCGTTGCTCACGAGCTCGCCCGTTGCAGGGGCGACGCCGGTGTATCCGTCGGTCTTGTATTGTTCGAGCGCGCCGCCCCAGCTCCACGCGCCGTGCGATCCGGCGGTGCTCGCGGCGACGCGCGCGGTCGACTGATTGCCGCCTTCGACGAGCACATCCGCGCGCGGCCGGCCGCCGCGCTTCGTGACGATCTGGACGACGGCGCCGGTCGCGTCGGATCCGAACAGGGCGCTCTCGGGACCGCGGACGACTTCAATGCGATCGACGTCGACGGCCGACAGGTGACCGAAGTCGTAGCCGCCGCCGAACGCGTTCGCGCGGATGCCGTCGACGAGCACGAGCGTGTAGTTCGAGCCGCCGCCGCGCGGAAACAGCGACGTGATCGCGCCGCGCCCGCCGCTGCGCGTGACGCCGAGCGCCGGTACGGATCGCAGGGCATCGGCCACCGTTTCAATCTGCCGAGCCTCGATATCTGCGCCGCTGATCACTGTCACGGTGTCGGCAGCGCGCGACAGCGGCAGGTCGACGTTCGATGCCGACACGACGAGCGATTCGGTGATGGCGCTGACGCGAAGGACGATATTGATGGTGCGCGCGTCATCTGCGGAGAGCGTCACCGTTGCAGGATCTCCCTGCAGTCCTTCCGCGAACGCGCGCACTTCGTACGTGCCCGCGGCGAGCGGTGAGATGTCGAAGCTGCCGTTGTCGGCCGCGCGGCGATCGGCGACGGCGCCGAGCGGCGTGGCGACGACGACGCGCGCGTTCGCGACGGGCGCGCCCTGCTGATCGACGACGCGGCCGGAGAGCGACGCGGCGTACGACGCACCGGCGATCGAAGCGAATGTGACGGCGATGGAAAGCGTGCGGCAGGCCGCAGCCGGCCGCCAGGGGCGGGATGTGCGCATCGGGTTCCTCCCGGCGTCTCGCGCGCCGAAGAAAGGACGCCCCCGATGGCCAGGTTTCCTGACTCGCGGTAATTGCCTGCGCGCGTCTTCCCGAGCCGAAGCTCAGTGACGTGGTCGTTGGTTGTTAGTCGTTAGTCATTGGTCGTCCAGTCGTTGATCGCGCCTCGCGACGAACGACCATGGACCAATGACCACCAGCTAACGACCACCGACCATATGCGCAGCGAGACCGCTTACAGTGGCGGGACCGTGTGGGCTTCGCACCCACTTCGCGTAGCCGCCGGGGTGAGCGTCAAATTGTGTCGATTGCGCGCCGCGCCCCCGTCAGACGACGTCCGACGGGCGTCGCGCGTCAATCGCGAGGAGTATAGCAGGGTTGCCCCTCCGCACCTTTTTTACGTAACATGGTTTGATCGGTCGCACGACACTCCGAGAGGAAGCGCATGAGCAAGAGTTCGACCCTCACCGCCCGGGAGCGCCCTGTCGAGGCGGTGGCGACGGCAACGGTGGGCGCCCTTACGATCCACGGCGAGACGTTCGTCGTGCAGACCGATCAGCGGATCGAACTCGTCGATCTCACCAATCGCGTGATGGAGTTCGTGCGGCTGTTCACCGTCCGTGAAGGGCTCGTCAGTCTGTGGTCGATGCACACGACGTGCGCGCTCTTCATCAACGAGTTCCAGACCGCGCTCATGTCGGACATCCGCCGGTTCCTCGAGCAGATGGTCGAGCGCGACGCGCAGTGGCTGCACAACGATCCCGCGCACTCGGACTGCGATCGCGCCAACGCCGACGCGCACCTGCGCGCGCTGCTCCTCGGTCACAGCCTCACGCTGCAGGTCAGCGGCGGCGAGGTGGTTCTCGGTCAATGGCAACGGATCCTGATGGCGGAGCTCGACGGCCCGCGCGCGCGGTCGCTACGCATCCAGGTCTGGGGCATCGCGTCCACCTGATCCGCCGGGAGATCGCGGCCATGCGCGCGCGCCTCGCCGACGCCAAGCTGCTCGACATCGCGGACAAGCTCGACGCCGGCGTCCGGTTGACGCTCGACGACGGCGTGCGGCTCTTCGACTCACCGGATCTGCTCGCCGTCGGCTGGCTCGCGAACCGCGAGCGCGAGAAGCGGCACGGCGCGCGCACCTTCTACAACTACAACATCCGTCTCGAGGCGACGAACGTCTGCGTCGCGAGCTGTCTGTTCTGCTCCTTCGCGCGCCTGAAGCCCGGCGACACCGGCGCGTACACGATGACGCTCGAACAAGTCTGGGACAAGCTGCGTCAGCGCGCGCACCAGCCGCTCACCGAAATTCACGTCGTCAACGGCCTGCATCCGGATCTGCCGTTCGACTACTACACGGAGATGCTGCGCGGCTTCAAGCGGATCAGACCGGACATTCATTTGAAGTGCTTCACCGCCGTCGAAATTGCTTTTTTCGCGGATCTGTACGGCATGACCGACGAGCAGGTGTTGCGCGCGCTGATGGAGGCGGGTCTCGATTCGCTGCCCGGCGGCGGCGCGGAGATCTTCGCCGAGCGCGTGCGGCGCAAGATCGCGCACGACAAGTGCGGCAGCGATCGTTATCTCGAGATTCATCGCACGGCGCATCGCCTCGGCATGCGGACGAACGTGACGATGCTTTACGGGCACATCGAGACGGGCGAGGAGCGCGTCGATCACATGCTCCGTGCTCGCGGGCTGCAGGACGAGACCGGCGGGTTCCAGGCGTTCATCCCGCTCGCGTTCCATCCCGACAACAATCAGATGCGGAAGCTGCCGGCGCCGAGCGCCGCCGACACGCTTCGCGTGCACGCGGTCGCGCGGCTCATGTGCGACAACATCGCTCACGTGAAAGCGTTCTGGATCGCGACCGGCGTCGAAACAGCTCAGATGTGCCTGTGGTTCGGGGCCGACGACCTCGACGGGACCGTGCAGGAAGAGAAGATCTACCACATGGCCGGCTCGCGAACGCCGCAGGCGATGACCCCGCGGGAAATCGAACGGCTGATCACAGCCGCGGGCCGCGAACCGGTCGAGCGCGACACGCTCTATAACGTGGTCCGGGCGCCGATTTCGGTTTTGTCGGATCGCGCGGTCGGGTGAAACGCGCGCGGAATAGCCAACCGCCGCCAAGTGTTATAGTTGCGAGAGGTGGCTCTCACGCCAATGCTGATTCCGCTGCTCACCGAGTACGAGAAGGAACATATCGCCGAGCGGCAGCCGCTGCCTGAGGCGTACCTCGGCCTGAGCGACGAGGAGATGACGCAGCGGATCGCGGCTGCCAAGGCCAGACTGGGGCGGCGGCTCGTCATTCTCGGTCATCACTATCAGCGCGACGAAGTGATCAGGTTCGCCGATTACACCGGCGACTCGTTCAAGCTCGCCCGCCACGTCGGCAAGCATCCGGACGCCGACTACATCGTCTTCTGCGGCGTTCATTTCATGGCGGAAAGCGCGGACGTGTTGAGCGCGCCGCATCAGCAGGTGATTCTGCCGGACCTCGCGGCCGGCTGCTCGATGGCAGACATGGCCGATCCCGACCAGCTCGAACTGTGCTGGACCGATCTGCAGCAGATGGGCATCACGTCCGTCGTGCCGGTCACCTACATCAACTCCGCTGCATCAATCAAA
>Ga0075435_100002061_pt1 | contig 13176 bp, 12 predicted proteins | sample RhiMethybrSRZTD4_FD_75302 | JGI IMG/M metagenome (GOLD analysis project Ga0075435, IMG submission 75302) | Populus rhizosphere microbial communities from Tennessee, USA - Rhizosphere MetaG P. TD hybrid SRZTD4 | ecosystem: Host-associated > Plants > Roots > Rhizosphere > Soil | place: USA...
GGCGGTGTGGGCTGGGCGCTCGTCAGTCAGGCCAACACGCTCGCGAACGACCTTCCTCTCTACCGCGCCACCATCGCCCGGAAGATCGCCGACGTCCAGCGCGTCGGCCGGGGCGGCGCGATCGCGAAGGTCGAGGACACCGCCAACGACCTGATGAAGCAGATCGAGCGGGCCGACTCGCCGAAGACGAAGCCGATTCCCGTCATCGTGTCGACGCCGAACCATCTGTGGCTCACCAGCATGATCGAGCCGGTCGGCAGCGCGGTCTTCGTGTTCGTGCTCCTCACTTTCATGTTGGTCCAGGAGCGCGAGCTGCGGGCTCGCCTGGTCCGGCTCCTCGGCCAGGAACGCCTCGCCGAAACCACCCGCGCCTTCGACGACGCGGCGGCGCGCATCAGCCGCTATCTGGTCACGTACTCGGCGCTCAACGCGGGCTTCGGCGTGACGATCGCGCTCGGCCTCTTCCTCCTGGGCATGCCCTTTGCGCTCGTCTGGGGCTTCTTCGGCGCGATGCTGCGGTTCATTCCGTACGTCGGCGCCTGGACCGCCGCGCTGATTCCCATCGCCACGAGCCTGGCGGTCTTCGACGGCTGGACGAAGCCGCTGCTCATCGCCGCGCTCTTCGCGGTCACCGAGGTGCTCATCGCCTTCGTCCTCGAGCCCCTGTTCTTCGCTCGCAGCGCCGGCGTCTCTTCGATCGCCCTCCTGATCGCGGCGGCGTTCTGGACGTGGCTCTGGGGGCCGATCGGCCTCGCGCTCGCGATACCGCTCACAGTGTGCCTGGTGGTCTTCTCGCGGACCATCGAGGGCCTCGAGTTCATCGAGATCCTGGTGTCCGACGACCCCGGTCTCCAGCCGCACGTCGTCTACTATCAGCGCGCTCTGGCCGACGACGAGCACGACGCCGCCAGCCTGGTCAGCGAGGCGGTGAACGCCGGTTCCGGCGAGGCTGCCTATGACGCCATCCTGGTGCCGGCTCTCGCTCGCGCCCGTCACGACCACGAGAGCGGCCAGCTCGCGCCCGCCGAGTACGCCCACGTCATCGCGGTCACCCGTCGAGTGCTCGAACGCGGCGCGCCGACCGACAGCGTGTCGGCAGTGACGCCCGTCGCCATCGCCGGCTGTCCGCTGGAGGATGACGCCGACCGCGTGGTGCTCGAGATGCTGAGCCGGGTCCTCGAGCCGACCCGCCGCACGGTCGAGACAGGGCCGACCGGCACGCTCAACGTCGAGACCCTCGCGACGCGGCCGCAGCTCATCTGCCTGAGCTCGATGGAGGGCAATGGTCGGGTGCGGGACTTCGTCCAGCGTCTGAGCAGCGCGTGCCCGGACGTGCCGATCCTGGTCGGATGCTGGGGCCTGCGGAACGCGTCCGGGCTCCGGGCCGAGCTCGCCCGGGCGGGCGCCGAAGAGCTCGTCACCTCACTGGCCGAAGCGCGAGCGGCCGTGATGCGTCTCACGACGACCAGCCCGAGTCGAGATCCGGAACCGGCCGCGCGTTGACAGGTCGGGGCATCCGGCGTATGCCTCGGCCGTGCAACCCGGCTCCTGGTCGGCGCTGCTCGAGCAGCCGCACCGCCTCTCCGCCGTCGTCGTCGTCCTGGGCATCCTGGCTCCCGCGTTCGCCGCGTTCATCACCGCCACGGTCCTGCCGTCGGCCATCGTGGAGATCGGCGGCCTCGAGCTCTACGCGTGGGCCTCCATCGCCTATGCGGTCGGCTCGATTCTCGGAAGCGCCGGGAGCTCGGTCGCGGTTCGCCGCGCGGGCATGCGGCGCGCGTTTCTGCTCGCCACCGGCGCATTCGTCGTGGGCGCCGTCCTGTGCGGCGCGGCCCCGACCATGCCGATGGTCGTCGCCGGCCGCGCAGTTCAGGGCCTCGGCGGCGGCATGCTCATCGCCGCCGCCCACGCGATGGTCCGCGAGATGTTTCCCGAAGGGCTGTGGCCGCACATGCTCGCCGCCATTTCTGCGGCGTGGGGTACCGCCGCGCTTGGCGGGCCGGCCCTCGGCGGCGCGCTGGCCGCGCACGGCCTCTGGCGTGTGGCCTTCTGGGCGATGGCGCCAATCACGATGGTTGCGGCCGCCCTCACGTGGCGGCTGCTAGGCGCTGCCGACAGGCGCGAGGCGCACGAGGCGCCGGTGCCGTTCGGTCGCCTCTCCCTCATCTGCACGAGCGTCCTCTGCATCGGCTCGATCGCGAACACCCACGGCGTAGCTGTTCGCGCTGTGCTCCTCGGAGTCGCACTCACCGCCCTCCTGCTGGCCCTCCGGCTCGAGCGAGAGGCTCGCGTCCGCTTGCTGCCATCCGGCATGCTCTCGCTCGACAAACAGCTCGGCAAGGGCTACTGGATGATCTTCCTGCTGGGCATGTCGACGACGCCCGGCGGCGTCTACGTTCCGCTCCTGGTGCAGATGCTTCACGACGTCTCACCCGCGTCGGCCGGCTATCTCTACGCAGTGCAGTCGCTCTCCTGGACCGCCGGAACGTTCATGAGCGCCCGGGTCGCGCGCGAGCGCGTGCATCGGGTGATCGTGCTGGGCCCGCTGCTCATGGCCTCGGGGTTCGTCGCGCTCTTTCTCACGATCGCCTCGGGGCCGATCGCCGCGATCGCGGGGGCCCTCCTGCTGGTCGGGCTCGGCATCGGTACGGCCTGGACGCACATCGGCGCCGTCATCCTGTCGTCTGGCCGACCCGACGAGGGCACGGTGACGGCGTCAATGATCCCAACGACCCAGCTCTTCGCTGTCGCGCTCGGCTCAGCCCTGTCCGGCATCATCGCCAACCAGGCGGGCCTCGCGCGCGACGCCTCACCGGCCACGGCGGCGCTCGCCGGAGCCTGGCTCTTCGGCAGCTTCACGGTCGTGCCGCTGACCGCGGCCGCCATCGCCTGGCGGCTTCGCCCGGCGCCACCGCGGCGTCCTTGACTCCGCGACCGAGCCGCGTAATCCTCTGAGCCCAAAGGGGGGCCGACCATGGCGCGCTCGTACAACATCATCGACGCGGACGGACACATCCTCGAGCCGGTCGATATCTGGGACAAGTACATCGATCCCAAGTACCGCGAACGCCAGCCGCGGATGATCGTCGACACCGACGGCAAGGAGCGACTGCTCGTCGAGGGCAAGATTCTGGGAAGCCCCAAGGGCCTCGGCCTCATCGGTGGGATCGGCGCCCGGCAGGGCACGGTCGATGACGTCACCATGAAGTACGTCGAGGGGCGGAAGGGCGGCTTCGACCCCCACGCGCGAATTCCGGACATGGACCTGGACGGCATCGACGCCGCGTTCCTCTATCCGAGCATCGGTCTCTTCAGCGGCGCGGTCGACGATCCGGGGCTCGCGGCGGCCATGTGCCGGGCCTACAACCGATGGCTCGCCGACTACTGCCGTCCCTACCCCGACCGCCTCTTCGGCGTCGCTATGCTGCCGATGCAATCGATCCCTCTGGCCATCGAGGAGATGCGCTTCGCCCGGAAGGAGCTCGGCATGCGCGGCGGATTTCTCCGGCCCAATCCGTACAACAACCGCATGCTGCACCACCCGGATTACGAGCCCTTCTGGAACGAGGTCGAGGAGCTCGACTTCTCGATCGGTCTGCACGAGGGCGCCAGCGGCGGCATGCCCCAGGTCGGGGTCGACCGCTTCAAGAACCGCGGGGCGCGTCACATCATCTCGCACACGATGGAGATGATGCTGGCGGCGATGAGCGTCATCTGGGAAGGTGTCTGTGATCGTCACCCGAAAGTACGCATCGGCTTCCTCGAGTCGGGCGGCGGGTGGATCGCGCCGTGGCTCGACCGGATGGACCGCCACTTCGACGATCAGGGCTTCAACGACTCCGGGCTCACGACGCGCCCGAGCGAGCTCTTCCAGCGCAACTGCTGGATCTCGTTCGAGCCGGTCGAGGGCAGCCTGTCCGTGCTCGCGGACTACATCGGCCCGCACAAGATCCTGTGGGCCACCGACTACCCGCATCCCGACGGTTTCTTCCCGGGCGCGCCGAAGCTCATTGCCGATCGGCCCGAGCTGTCCGCCGCGACGAAGCGCCAGATCCTGGCCGGCGGTGCTATGGGGTTCTACGGCCTGAAGTAGGCCCATTCCGAGGAGGGTGAGCATGCAGTTTCACGGCGTCGACGGAAGGACTCAATTCAAGAAGATGCGGGAGCTCGTCCCAGAGGCCTACAGGGCCTTCCTCGAGTTCGACCAGAAGGCGTTCAAGGACGGCGCCATCCCGGCCAAGACCAAGGAGCTCATCGCCCTCGGCATCGCGCAGATTACCCAATGCCCCTGGTGCATCGACGCCCACACGAAGAAGGCCGCGATGGCCGGCGCGTCGGACGCCGAGATCGCCGAGACGACATTCGTCGCGATGGCCATGGCCGCCGGCGCCGCGTGGAGCCACGGGGGGCTCGCGCTTCAGTGCCTGCAGGAGCACAAGGAGCACAAGGGCTGAGCGTCAACTCGGCGGCAGCCCTCGATCTCGACGACCTTCGATCACACATCGGCCGCACGCAGACGGCGACCGATGTGCTCCATCCCGGTCCCGCCAATGCCCTGCGGCTGACACTCGGACGCGCGGAGCCGGAATACCGGGAGGGCGATCCGCTGCCGGCGGCGTGGCTCGCGCTCTACTTCCTGCCTCGCGTTGCGGCCGACGCGCTGCGGCCTGACGGAAGCCCCCGCGACACCGGCGTGGTGCCGCCGGTCCCGCTGTCCCGCCGCATGTTCGCCGGCGAGCGCGTGCGGTTCCACGGCCAGCTGCGCCTCGGAGAGACCGTTCGCCGCGAGACGCGGCTGGCCGACATCACGCTCAAGCGCGGCGGCACGGGCACGCTCGTGTTCGCCACGGTAACCACCTCGGTGTTCGGCGCCGCCGGCCTCACCGTCGAGGAAGAGCGCCGCACCGTGTTCCGCGACGAGGTGAAAGCCGGCGAGCGCAACCAGGCGCCGCGGCGCGAGCCGACGCCGACCGACGTCGCGTGGCGTCGACGCGTTACGCCGAACCCCGTCATGCTCTTCCGCTACTCGGCCCTCACCTTCAACAGCCACCGCATCCACTACGACCGTGCCTGGGCGATGGAGGTTGAGGGCTATCCCGGCCTCGTCGTGCACGGACCACTCACCACCACACTCCTGATCGACTTCGCCCGAGATCAGAACCCCGGACGCCGCATCGTCGGTTACTCGACCCAGGCGCGGGCGCCGCTCTTCGCCACCGCGTCGTTCGAGCTTCGCGGGCGTCCCGCGGGCAACGGGCGTTGCGAGCTCTGGGCGGTCACGCCCGAGGGCACCGTGGCGATGAGCGCCGAGGTGGAGCTGGCGTAGTCCTTTCGGGCTTCGATGCTGTCTCTGAGCGGAGACACGACACTCGCCGCGCTTTCCACTATGATCGTGGTGTGGGACTCACCTACGTCGAGGGTGTCGTCACCGGTCCAACCGGAACCCGCGTGGTCCAGTTCATGGTGGACAGCGGAGCGAAGTACAGCTTGTTGCCGCAGGCTGATTGGCGCGCCATCGGACTCGCGCCGAAGCGACGCGTCACCTTCGCGCTCGCTGACGGCACCCTGATCGATCGCGACGTTTCCGAGTGCCACATCGCGTTACCGCAAGGCGACGGGCACACCCCGGTGATACTTGGTGAGCCGGGTGATGAAGCACTTCTCGGCGTGGTCACGCTCGAAGTGCTTGGCTTCGTGCTCAATCCGTTCAGCCGCACGATCCAACCTGCTCGCCTCCTCCTGGCCTGAGACGTTCCAGCTGGAACGCGCCTCTTGCAAGGTAGTGAAGGCGCTACGCTGGGCCGTCGAACGGCTCGACAGCCAGGCCGGCCTCACCCCCGCCGCAGCTTCGGCAGGAGCTTCGCCGCCGCCTCATCGACCTGCGCGAGCTGGTCGCCGCCGGCAAAGCGCAGGGCGAAGTGGACCGCGCCGGCGTCGATCCAGCGCTGCAGCCACTCGACGCACCCTTCGATCGGCCCCGCGTACGTCGCCTGGCGCGCCATGATGGTCTTGGCCGGCGCGGCGTAGTACGTCTCGAGAAAGCTCGCGAGCCGCTGCTCGGCGGCGGCGCGGTCGGCGTCGAGCGCCAACGTGACGTAGGCCGCTCCCGTCACGGCGCCGGCCGGGCGTCCGGCCGCGCGCGCGGCGGCCTGCACGCCCGGAAAGTGCTGGGAGAAGAACTCGACGCTGGGTCCCGTCGGAAACCACGCGTCGAAGCGCGCGGCGATTCGCAGCGCCGTGGGTCCGCTGCCGCCGATCCAGATGGGCGGGCCGCCCGGTCGATGCGGCTTGGGTTCCATCGTGACGTCGTCGAGCGTGAAGTGCTTGCCGGCGAAGCTGACACGATCGCGGCGCCAGAGCGCCTGGCAGATCTCGATCGTCTCGAGGAATCGCCCCACCCGCCGATCGAACGGCACGCCGGCGGCTTCGAATTCCTTGCGGATCGGCGGATTGTCCCCGGCGAAGCCCATGCCGAGGATGACGCGCCCCTCGGCAGCGCGATCCAGCGTGCCGACGATATGTGCGAGCACGACGGGATTGCGCAGGGCGGGCAAGAGCACGCCCGTGCCAAGCTTCACGCGACGCGTGCGGCCGGCGATCGCGGCCATGAGCGTGAGCGGCTCATGGCGCGGCCGCGCGGTTAGCGAGTCGCCGATCCAGACGGAGTCGAAGCCCGCGGCCTCTGCGCGCGCGGCCATCGCCAGGAGGGGCGCTGCCTCCGGGCGATTCGACATGACGGCCTCGCGCGTGGGAATCAGCACGCCGAACTCGACAGCCATCGCTATCTCCCCGGGGCGTACTTGTAGCCGAGCGCCTCTTCCCACCGCAGATAGTTCTGCATGTCGGCGAAGTTTCGATCGGGCCCGGCCGGGACGACGTCGGTGGGCGGTGTCATCACGCCGGAAAGACCTCGCTCAACGGGCAGAGCAGCCTTCTGCCACGCGGCCATTCCGCCGTCGAGGATCGAGACGTTCTGGTAACCGAGCTCCTTGAGGGTCGCAGCCGCGAGCGCCGCGCCCAGGTCGTCGACGCCGGTCACCGTCACCGCGGTCGTCTTCGACGGCACGATGTCGCCGATCCACAGCTCCAGCCACCCTCGCGGCACCCAGCGCGAGCCCGGCACGTGGCCGCGCGCGAATTCCTGGCTCGTGTCGACGAAGATGATCGCGCCCGGGGCAGCCCCCGGCGCCGCGGCCTGAAGATCGCGCGGCGAGATGGATCTGGCCGCGCTGCGCGCCTCCTGCAATCCGGCGGGTGATTCGTCCGGCAGGCCCTTCTCCAGCGCGCCGCCGCTCGCCGACCATGCGGTGATACCGCCGTCCACGGCGAAGACGTCGCGGAATCCCATCTGCCGATACCACGAAGCGATCAGCGTGGCGCGCGCCTTCTTGTCGCACGCGAAGACGATCGGAGCGTTCTTCACCACCGCCACGTCGTCAGAGCGCTGGACCGCCTGACCTCCAGGGAACCACCTGAAGCCGGGGATATGGCCCGCGGCGTATTCGTCGGCGGTCCGCACGTCGATGAAGTAGATCGACTCCGCGCCGCGCCGGTCCATGAGGCTCTTCAGGGCCGGGACGTCGAGGAAACGAACGCCGTCCTCGGCGGCCAGGCGCGCGGCATACGCTTCTGCCGCAGCCACGCCCGCAGCCGACGGCTCGGGAAGCTGGACGCGGTCGGCACCCGTCTCGAGCTGGTGCCCGGCGAGGACCCAACCGGCGGTGCCGTTCTTCAGGCCGTAGACGCGGGGAATCCCCATGCGCTGCAGCACCCGCGCCCCGATGATGCTGCGCGTGCGTCCGGCGCAGTTCACGATGATGGTCGTGTCCCTGTCGATGTCTTTAGCGATGTCCGTGATGCGCAGGGCCAGCTCGCCGCCCGGCACGCTGCGACCGCCCGGGATGCAGAAGCGACGAAATTCCTCGGGCGTGCGGGAATCGAGAATGACGAACTTCTCGCCGTTCTTGATGCGCGCCGCCAGATCCTTCGCCTCCACCTCGGGGACGTGGTGGACGACCTCCACCTTCTCGCCGAAGTCCTTGCTCGGAACGTTCATGCCCCACTCGGTCGCCAGCCCGTCGGTGACCCAGCGGTTGATGCCGCCGTCGAGCACCGAGACCTGGCGATAGCCGAGCCGCTCCAGCGTGCGCGCCGCGAGCGCGGCTCTCCGACCATCGTCGTCGCACACGACGACCGACGTGCCCTTGAAGGGCACGGCCTGCGTCACCGCAGATTCGAGCTGGCGGCGCGCGATCAGGCTCGAGCCGGGGATGTGGCTGCTGTTGTACTCGCCCGCCTCCCTGACGTCGATCAGGGCGAACGGGGTCTTGCCTTCGAGCAGGCTTTTGAGTGACGCGGGCGCGACTGTGGTGGCCATGGTTCTACCTCCGCGCGGTGAGGCGCCGGAAGACGGCGCCGTACTGGAAGCCATAGCCCTCGGCGTGCTCGGCGGCGTTCTTCTTTACACGCTCGCCGATCGTGTGGCCCTCGGGCACGTTGAAGCCGGGCACCTGGCTCTCGTGGCGAATCAGCCCGGCGATCTGGCGGTCGATCGATTCGGTGACGTCGACGATGATGTCGGGCGTGTCGGCGCCCCAATACCAGAGCTCGCGCACCTTGTGGGGCGAAAGCCCATCTCGCGTGATCTGCTCCGGGAAGTGCAGATGGTCGCGGGCGTACGGATAGACCGCGTCGGTCGCGGTGATCCCTGCCTTGCGATGATCGCGGTGTTGAAAGCCCTTGATGCGATACGGGTCGTGGACGAAGACCGTGTGCGGCCGGTATCGGCGGATGGCGCCGACGATGTCGCCCAGAAACTCGCGCGTGTCCTCGAGCCCGCCGTCGGGGTAGCCGAGCATCACGACGTGGCGCACGCCCATGAAATCGGCGGCGGCGCGCTGCTCGTCGGCGCGCTTGCGCGTCAGGGCCGCCGGCGTGAGCGTGCGGTCGGCGGTGCCGGCGGCGCCGTTGGTGCACAGCACATAGGTCACCTCGCAGCCCGCGGCCGCCCACTTGGCCACCACACCGCCGGAGCCGATCTCGGCGTCGTCGGGATGCGCGAAGACCACCATCGCCTTGTCGGGAATCTCGGTCACGATCTCGAGCTTGGGGGCGTTCTCGTCTCTGGGCATGGAGCGATTCTACAGGAGCATGTATCATACCGGCACTATGCCCAACCAATCGTTCCCCCTGTCCCGGTTCAAAGTCCTCGACCTGACCCGCGCCCGGGCTGGTCCCACGTGCGTCCGCCAGCTCGTCGACTGGGGCGCACAAGCCATCAAGATCGAGATGCCCGGCGGTCGCACGGGCGACGGCATGGGCGGCAATCGCCACGGCTTCGACTTCCAGAACCTGCATCGCAACAAGCGAAGCATGACGCTCAACCTGCGCGACCCCGACGGTGTGGCGATCTTCAAGAAGCTCGCGAAGGACGCCGACATCATCGTGGAGAACTACCGGCCGGGGGTGAAGGAGCGCCTGGGCATCGACTACAAGGCCATGCGCCAGGTGAATCCGCGGCTCATCTACGGCAGCATTTCCGGATTCGGCCAGAGCGGTCCCTACCGCGATCGCCCGGGCGTCGATCAGATCGCCCAGGGCATGGGCGGGCTCATGTCCATCACCGGCATTCCCGGCCAGGGCCCGGTGCGGGTCGGCATTCCCATCGCCGATCTGTGCTCTGGCATCTTCCTGGCCCAGGGCATCCTGGTCGCCCTGATCGAGCGCGAGACCACCGGCGAGGGCAAGTGGGTGCACACCTCGCTCCTGGAGGCAATGCTGTCGATGCTCGACTTCCAGGCCTCGCGCTGGTTGATGAGCCACGAGGTACCGCCCCAGGCGGGCAACAACCATCCGACCGGCATTCCCACGGGGGTGTTCGAGACCAAGGACGGCCACATCAACATCGCCGCCTCCGGCGACGACCTGTATGCGCGGTTCTGTAAGGCGATCGAGCGGCCGGACCTGCTCACCGACCCGCGCTTCTCGACATCGAAGGCGCGGTCGACCAACCGTGACGTCATCATGGAAGTTCTCATGCCGGTGACGCGGCAGAAGACCAGCGCCGAGTGGATCAAGCTGCTCAACGAGGCAGGCGTGCCCTGCGGGCCCATCTACAAGATCAACGAGTCGTTCGCCGACCCCCAGGTGCAGCACTTGGAGATGGCTCAGAAGGTCCACTCACCGGCGCTCGGCGACCTCACCATCCTCGGTCACCCGGTCTCGCACGGCGAGAAGCGCCTGCCGCTTCGCGCCTCGGCGCCGGAGCTCGGTGAGGCCAACGAGGAGGTTCTCACGTCCATCGGCTACACAAAGGAGCAGATCGCCGATCTGTCGAAGCGCGGCGTGATCTGACGAATCGCGGGGGAGCGGAACTGCTCCCCCGCGAGCCCGCGGCCACTCTCCTCCTCGTTTCGTCGAATTGTCTTGCCCGACTCGACTCACTCCGCTATGGTCGAACGCGAACAAAAGGGGGCCGCCGGACAGTGGCCAGTTTCGCCCTCCCGAGTTGTCTCGGTTCCTTCCGACACGATCCGCTTTGAGACGGCGAGACCTCATCGGGCTCTTCGCGGGTGTGATAGCCGCCTTCCCGAAGGGGGCGCACGCGCAGCAGGCGAGGAAGCTGCATCGAATCGCCATACTGTGGCACGCCGGGAACGCCGAAGAGGAAGGGCCCTATCTCGAGGCCGTTCGGCTCGGTTTCATCGATCACGGCTACGTGGAAGGTCGCACGATCACGTTTGAGCACCGTTTCCCCAATGAGGAACCCGAGCGGTTCCGCAGCATGGCTGCTGAACTCGCCGCGCTGCAGCCCGATGTCTTCCTAACCGCCGGGGGACCGGCCTCGATAGCAGCCAAGAATGCGACTGCAACAATCCCGGCTGTGTTCATCGTCGTTCCCGATCCGCTCGGAAGCAACCTCGTGGACAGCCTGGCTCGGCCGGGGGCAAACGTCACGGGACTCGCGAACTTTGCGGTTCAGCTCAGCGCGAAACGCCTGGAGTTTCTCAAAGAAGCTGTCCCGCGCCTGTCCCGCGTAGCTTTGTTGATCAATCCAAACGTCAAGATCACGAGCAGATATGTCGAGGAGAGCGAGCCGGCGGCGGCCAAACTCGGCGTGGCGTTGCAGCGTATCGAAGCGCGCTCCATACAGCTTGGACGCCTCGCCGGGCTCGAGATGTACGGCACCTGCTCATCGCGAGAGGCGTCGACCGTTTCCGACCTGGGCGGTACCCCACTTGATTACCGACCGCTCGACTTCGTGGAAGAGATTCGCCGCCTCACCGGTGAGGGCGTAGACGCGGTCTTCGACAGCCTCGGTGGCACCCACATCTGGCGTTCCCGCAAGGCTCTCCGTCCAGGCGGAACGGTCGTGGCCTATGGTCTTACGGCCTCGCTACGTGAGGGCCGATTGGCTTCGGGCCGCTCGGGTCGTCGTCGTCGTTTCCGGGCAATCGCCATTTTCGGGCTGTATATCGCCGGCGGTTGGCTGCTCCCGGGCCGGCGGCGAGTGGTGCCCTACAGCATTCAGTGGCTCAAACGGCTGAGGCCGGCGCTGTTTCGACAGGATCTGATCGCCTTGTTTGACCTCCTTCAACAGCAGAAGATCAAACCACTCGTGGCGCGGCGGTTTCCGATTGCCGAGGCCAGACAGGCGCACGAGCTCCTCGGGAGGGTCGGCGTGACGGGCAAGATCGTGCTCGTGCGCACGGCGTAGTGCGGGGCGTGGACTTGTGGCACAGTGTGCCGTGGCAATGACATGAAGAAGAGCCGCTCGAAAGGTGGGTCTCCCTCTGAGCTCATTGACGCGAGGATCAAGGAGCTGGGCGATTGGCGGGGCAAGACGCTCTCTCGGCTACGTACCCTGATCAAGCAGGCAGACCCCGAGGTGGTCGAGGAGTGGAAGTGGAGAGGTGTCCCTGTGTGGTCTCACGACGGGTTGATTTGCACCGGTGAGACTTACAAGAGCGTCGTCAAGATGACCTTCTTCAAGGGCGCCTCGTTAAAGGACCCCCAGCACCTCTTCAACGCCAGCCTCGATGGCAACACCAGGCGCGCCATCGACATCCACGAGGCCGAGAAGATCGACGAGGAGGGGCTGAAGGCCCTCGTCCGCGCCGCCGTTACCCTGAACGAATCCTCGCAGCGTCGCTAACGTAGACCACTCTCGGCCCGGCGGGAGGCTTGACCCAGAAGGATGAAGCGTCCGCGCCCGTTCAGATTTGGACTCCTGGGCCAGAACGTCCGATCGGCCGCGGAGCTGATAGAGACAGCCCGTCGCGCCGAGCGGACGGGCTTCGCGACGTTTCTGCTCCGCGACCACTTCATCGAGGAGCCCTTCGGCCACCAGCTTGCCCCACTGACCGCGCTGGCTACCGTCGCCGGCGCCACGCAGAGGCTACGGGTGGGGAGCATGGTGCTCTGCAACGACTACCGCCATCCGGTTCTCGTCGCCAAGGAGGTCGCCACGCTCGACCTGCTGACCGGCGGTCGGTTCGAGCTGGGGCTCGGTGCCGGCTTCTCGCGACCGGAATACGAGGCCGGCGGGCTGCCGTATGACCCACCCGGCATGCGTGTCGACCGCCTGGCGGAGGCGCTCCAGGTCTTCAAAGGGCTGTTCGGCGCCGCACCATTCACGTTCGCCGGCCGCTTCTACACGGTGACGAACCTGGACGCGTTTCCCAAACCGGCGCAGCGGCCGCACCCACCGATACTGATCGGCGCGGGAGGCCGTCGGATGCTCGCGATTGCCGCGCGTGAGGCGGATATCATCGGCCTGCAGACCGCGTCCCTCGCGAGCGGGAGAAACACCCCGGACCCGTCGGGGCTCCTGGCGGAAACCATCACTGAGAAGATCGAATGGGTCCGTAAGGAGGCCGGAGCGCGATTCGATCAGATCGAGCTGAGCATCGTCAGCTCGATCGTTGTTGCCGACAACCGCCGGGAGGCCGCCGAACAACTCGTCCGCGCGCGCGGCTGGGATGGCCTGCCCGTGGAGCGAGTCTTCGAGATGCCATCGATCTTCATCGGGTCGGTCGACCAGATCGTCGAGGAGCTGGAGGGACGCCGAGAACGGTACGGCATCTCGTACTATGTTGTGCCAGACACGAGCCTCGAGGTCGTCACGCCGATCGTCGCGCGCCTTGCGAGAGGATAGGAGGGTCATGAAGCGCACGC
>Ga0075435_100002065_pt1 | contig 13165 bp, 8 predicted proteins | sample RhiMethybrSRZTD4_FD_75302 | JGI IMG/M metagenome (GOLD analysis project Ga0075435, IMG submission 75302) | Populus rhizosphere microbial communities from Tennessee, USA - Rhizosphere MetaG P. TD hybrid SRZTD4 | ecosystem: Host-associated > Plants > Roots > Rhizosphere > Soil | place: USA...
AACTACGGCATCGCGATGTTCGACAACCGTCAGTACCCGCTGGCGATCGAGGCATTTACGCACGCGTCTGAAATGGATGAGAAGTACCGGCCGATGGCCCTGACGAATCGGGCGATGGCCCACATCGAACTCGAACAGTACGATGAAGCGGCGACGATTCTCGACGGTGTGGTCAAAGCCAATCCAACCCTGGCCCGCGCGCTTTTCCAGCAAGGTCGCATCTTCGTGAAGCGCGGCCAGCTTGAACAGGCTGAGAACAATTTCAAACAGGTTCTGGCGGCATTTCCCCGCGACCGCATCACGCTTCAGCAGTTGGGCGAGCTGTGCAAGATCAAACGCGACTACAAAGGCGCGCTCGAGTGCTACGAGAAGATTCTGGCCATTGATCCGGAGGATCTCGGGGCGCATTACAACTTGATGTTGGTCTATCGGAAGCTGGGAAAAAATGATGACGCGAAGCGCGAAGCGAAAATCTTTGCCGACCTGAAAGATGATCCGGCCGCATTGGCGCTAGCTAATCAGTTTCTACGCAAGCATCCCGAGATGAGTAACGAAAGCGTCTACTGGCATGTTCACGATCTGAGCCGTGTGCCCGGCGACTGAGGAAAAAGGAGTGATGACGTTTCGGCATGAATCAATTCGTCAAGCGGTTGCTGGTTACGGGTCTGGGTCTTTTCTTACTCGCACTTCTTTTGCTGGCATCGCCGGCATTCGCATCGCGGCCGGAAGGGGGATTCGCTTCGGGCGCGCCGAATGGCCAATCCAGAAAAGGTTCTTCGTTAGCAGTCGATCTGTTCAGAAATAACTGCGCGCGTTGCCACGGCGCCGATGGTCGCGGTGACACGCCCCTGGGTCACACTTACAACACGCCGGACTTTACTGAGGCTGAGTGGTGGCGAAAGCATTCGAACATCACCAGCAACGGAAGTCTGATCTCGATCGTTACGCATGGCAAAGGAGGGATGCCCGCGTTTGGGAAAAAGCTGCCGCGCACGCAAATTCGTCTCCTGGTCAGTCATGTCCGAAAATTCAAACCGTAGTCGAAATTGTGAAGTACCTGCAGCGCGGTTAGCACGGGCACAGCTGCTCGGGCTGCTGTCGATGATGCTGCTCGGCGGATTCAACGTCGCCGCTGCTCAAGCGCCTACGGTTGTGAAGGTCGAGCCGCCTTCGTGGTGGACCAATCACACGATCAACCCGGTGCGTTTGCTCGTTCATGGAGCGGGTTTGACTGGCGCGCGCGTTCGATCGGTTCGACCTGAGACGTTGGTTTCGAATGTAAGAATTAACCGCAGCGGAACGTATCTCTTCGCAGACGTTCGCATTAGCCCGTCAGCCAGGCCCGGCGATTATCCGTTAATCGTTGAGACTGCGCAGGGCAAAGCGAACATTCCGTTTCGCTTGAACGTGCCGCTGGATCGGACGAAGAATTTTCAGGGCATCACGAACGACGACGTGGTCTATCTGATCATGACCGATCGATTTTCTGATGGCGACGCGGCAAACAATCTTCCCGCCGGAGCGCCGGCTGCATCATTTGATCGAAAGAATCCGCGCGCTTATCACGGTGGAGATTTTCGCGGTGTCATCGATCATCTCTCATACCTGAAAGAACTTGGTGTCACCGCGATTTGGCTGACACCATGGTATGACAACTGGAACGGCATCAAGACGTGTGACAAGCCCTGGTGTCCGAGCACTTACTATCACGGCTATCACGCCATCGATTACTACGGCGTCGAAGATCATTTCGGCGACATGAAGACCTTGCAGGAGTTGATCGAGAAGGCGCACGCGCTCGGCTTGAAAGTGATTCAGGATCAAGTCGCCAATCACATCGGCTCGCAGCATCCTTGGGCCAACGATCCGCCGCTCGACAATTGGTTTCACGGGACGATGCAGAATCATCAGGTCGACAAGTTTCAAAACAGCGTGCTGTTGTCGCCCCATGCCAATCAGGAAGAAGTTCGCAACACCTTGGACGGTTGGTTCAGCGACGACATGCCGGACATGAACCAGGACGAGCCGGAAGTCGCGCGCTACGAAATTCAAAACTCTCTCTGGTGGGTTGGCATGACGGGCATCGACGGGATTCGCCAGGACACGATTCAATACGTTCCGCGCACCTTCATACGCGATCTCGAAACCGCCTTGCATCGACAATACGCGCGGATGTGGATGGTCGGCGAAGTTTTCGAACGCGACGCGGCGCAGACGGCTTTCTTCATCGGCGGCCATACTGGTTGGGACGGCATCGACACCAGGCTGGATTCTGATTTCGATTTCTCTCTCTGGAATGTTTCGCTCGCAGTCTTTACCGATCATCTGCCCATGCGCGCCTTGCGCGATCAATTGAAATACGATGCGCTCTATCCGGATCCATCGAAGCTGACGACGCTGACGAATAATCATGACACGCGTCGCTTCATGTCGCTTGAGGGCGCGACACTTGAAGGTGCGATGCTGCACACTGCGTTTATGTTGACGGTGCGCGGCACACCGCAGCTTTATTCAGGCGAAGAAATCGCGATGGAAGGCAAAGACGATCCCGACAATCGCCGTGATTTTCCCGGCGGATTTCCCGGCGATGGGCACGACGCATTTTTAGCGACGGGGCGAACGAAAGAACAACAGCGCATGTGGCAATGGACGCACGATTGGATCGAGTTGCGTCGGGAACATTCGGCGCTCCGCCATGGAAAGCTCGTCGACTTGTTTTATGACGATGAGAGCTATGTCTATGCGCGAAACGATTCCCGGGAAACGCTAATCATTGCTATCAATCGATCGGCGAACGAAAGGAAGATTGCGATTCCGCCGGAATCGATTGGAGCGCGTGGTCAGGTATTACGGTTATACGGAGCGACGAGCGACATTGATGTATCGGGCGGTCGGGCTACGATGAAGCTATCGCCGAAATCAGCTTCCGTCTACAAGGTCAGTTAATCACGAGTCGCGTACGACTAAAAAGATACTGTGAGCTTCCCCAGAGCCAGCGGCATTCTGCTTCATCCGACTTCATTGCCGGGGCGCTTTGGTATCGGTGACCTGGGACCGGCGGCGTACAGGTTCGCAGATTTTCTCGTGTCGAGCGGTCAAAGTCTTTGGCAGGTGCTGCCGCTGGGGCCGACGGGCTATGGCGATTCGCCCTACGCATGTTATTCAGCGTTCGCGGGAAACACTCTGCTCATTAGTCCGGAGAGGCTTTTGCCGGATGGTCTACTCACTCAAAGCGAAATCGACGAAACTCCGTCTCTACCTGATGACAAAGTTGACTTCGGCCGCGCGCACGAAATCAAGGATAAATTGTTAGCCCAGGCGTTCGCGCGCTATCAGCGCACGACCGGCACAGAGTTACGCAGCGAGTTCGAAACGTTTGCCGAACAGAATTCTTCGTGGCTAAACGACTACGCCCTGTTTCGCGCGCTCAAGACTGAGCACGGCGGCAAAGCGTGGCATGAATGGGAGCCGTCGCTGGTGCGGCGTGAGCCAGGCGCGCTGACTCAAGCAAGACAAGAGCTGCGCGATCAGATTGAAGCACACAAATTCGCGCAGTTTCTTTTCTTCAAACAGTGGTTCGAACTGAAAGCTTACTGCAATGAGCGCGGAATTAGTTTGATCGGCGACGTGCCGATTTTTGTGGCCCAGGATTCGTCGGATGTCTGGACCAATCCGGAACAATTCAAACTCGATCACAATGGTATTCCCACCGTTGTCGCCGGCGTGCCGCCGGATTATTTCAGCGCCACTGGGCAGTTCTGGGGTAACCCGCTTTACAACTGGGAACGCATGCTGGCTGACGGTTTCAAATGGTGGATTGAGCGGGTGCGGGCGATTTTGCAATTAGTCGATATCGCGCGCATCGATCACTTCCGCGGGTTCGCGGCGTGCTGGGAAATTCCGGGCGGAGATACCACGGCCGAGCATGGACGTTGGGTCGAAGTGCCGGGCAGCGAACTGTTCAATGCCATTCACAAAGCTTTAGGTGAGTTGCCGATCATCGCTGAGGACCTCGGCGTGATTACGCCCGACGTCGAGAAGCTCCGCGACGGTTTTGGTTTTCCTGGGATGCGCATTCTGCAGTTTGCTTTTAGCAGCGACACGAAAAATATCGATCTGCCGCACAACTACCATCGCAACGTTGTTGTTTACACGGGCACGCACGATAACGACACAACGGTCGGTTGGTTCAATAGCGTCGCCGGCGCGGGTTCGACGCGCACGGCCGCACAAATCGCCGCCGAAAGAGATCTGTGCTTGAGGTATCTGCATACTGACGGCGCAGAGATTCACTGGGATTTTATTCGCGCAGTGCTGGCGTCGGTGGCCGACACGGCCATTCTGCCTTTGCAGGATCTGTTGGGCCTGGGAACGGAAGCGCGCATGAATCTTCCGAACAGCACGCAGGGAAATTGGATGTGGCGGTTTCACGAAGGAGCGTTAACTGATCAGCATGCCGAGCGCTTGAGAGAAATGACAGAGACGTACGGCCGCATTCGCCGCCACGAAGTTGAAAGCATGAAGTTGGATCGCGACACGGAATGAGAACTCAAACGCAAACGATCTTGCGACTGGTCTTGCTGTCAGCGTGTCTCGCGACGGCGAGTGTGATCGCGCGCGCCCAGCCGCCTGAAGTTTTGAAAGTCGAGCCGCCAAGTTGGTGGGCGAATCATTCAATCAACCCAGTGCGCGTGATGATCCGCGGAAGAAATCTGAGCGGTGCGCAAGTTGAAGCTGTAGGCCTCGGGATTAAGACCGGCCTCGTGCGTGTCAACCAAATGGGTACCTACGTCTTCGTCGATGTCTTTATCGACACGGATGCGAAGCCGGGCGTGCGCACGCTCAAGATCAAAACACCCGCGGGGACGGCGGATGCACCGTTCGAAGTTTCCGCTCCGCTGGCGCGTGAGGGCCGGTTTCAGGGCTTTACGAACGACGATATCATTTACTTCATCATGCCCGACCGATTTGCCGATGGCGATCGGTCGAATGATGACCCCGCAAAGTCGCCCGGCCTCTACGATCGCTCAAAGCCACGCTACTATCACGGCGGCGACTTTCAAGGCATTATCAATCACCTGCCTTATCTCAAAGAACTTGGCGTCACCGCGATCTGGATAAATCCCGTCTACGACAACACCGACCGTCTTGACGAAAAGGAAACGTATCCGGAAGTCGAAGGTGGTCCAAAGCGGCCGACGACCGCGTATCACGGCTATGGCGCGATCGACTTCTATGGTGTCGAAGAGCATTACGGCACGTTGTCAAAACTACGAGAGCTGGTTGATAGAGCTCACGCGCTGGGATTCAAGGTCATACAGGACCAGATCGCCAATCACACGAGCCCGTATCATCCATGGGTCGCCGATCGGCCCACGCCGACATGGTTCTACGGGACGGTGGAGAATCATCTCTCGAACAATTGGCAGAAGTGGACACAGATGGATCCGCATGCGAGTGACGCGACGCGCCGTCGTAACCTCGAAGGTTGGTTCATCGACATCCTGCCGGACCTCAATCAGGAGGATGACGAGGTGCGGCGCTACCTGATCCAAAACACGCTTTGGTGGCTCGGCGTGGTTGGCTTTGACTCGATCCGCATGGACACGTTGCCGCACGTCCCGCGCGCGTTCTGGCATGATTGGTCGGCGGCAATCAAGCGGCAGTATCCGGAAGTCAACGTTCTAGGCGAACTTTTCGACGGCGACCCGGCGCTACTGTCTTATTTTCAGAAGGGAAGAGCCGGAAATGACGGCATCGACACGGGCATCGACACCGTTTATGACTTCGCGCTTCACTACGCGATCCGCGATGTGTTTGCACGCGGCGAATCTGTCCGCAAACTCGAACAGGTTTTGGCGCACGATTATCTTTATCCGCGTCCGGAAGTACTGGTCCCCTTCATCGGCGTGCACGACATGCCACGGTTCATGGCCGAGAAGGGCGCCACGATTGAAGGACTTAAACTCGCGCAAACTTTTCTGATGACCACGCGGGGAACGCCGCTGCTCTACTACGGTGACGAACTGGCCCTGCCCGGCGGCGCCGATCCGGACAATCGCCGCGACTTTCCCGGCGGCTTCCCGGGCGACCCGCGCAATGCCTTTACCCAAGCAGGCCGCACCCCGATTGAAAACGAAGTCTTCGATCACTTGCGCCGCCTCGCGATTATTCGCTCTGAGCTTCCCGCGTTGCGGCGCGGCACTTTGGTCCAGGTCTACGACGAGGATCAGCAGACTGTCTTTGCGCGCCATCTTGGCGACCAGACAGTTTTCGTGGCGCTAAATAACGATACAAAACCGGCCACGATCAAATTCAAACTAAGCGCCGCCGGACTTGATCCGAACGCGCGACTGAAGATGAGACATGATGCTCTGGGTCGCGGAGGTCCTCGGGCTGAGCATATACGCGGCGACGATGTAGAACTCGATATGGAACCGCGATCGGCAGCGATCATTACTGCGATCATTCTGAAAGATTGAGAGTCTCGCGACGGCATGACTTTGAAGACAAAACCACTTAACCAGCAGGTGGCGCTAATCACCGGCGGCGGGACGGGCATCGGTCGCGCATTCACTGAAGCTCTCGCAGACGGCGGCGCGCGAGTGATTATTGCCTCAAGACGGCAGGAGGTGCTGAATGAGACGGCGGCGCAGATTAATCAAAAGATTGGAAGTGAACGCGTGTTCGCTTACGCGTTCGACATTCGGGAACACGCTCAGATTGATTCGTTAGTCAGCCACGTTATCAAACGATTCGGCGCGATCGACATTCTCGTGAACAACTCAGGCCTCGCGGTTCCCGAGACTGCCGATCAGACCACTGAAGCGGGTTGGGACAAAGTGATGGAGACCAACCTGCGTGGCGTGATGCAATTGGTTCGCGCCTGCTTGCCACACATGACCAGCCATGAATTCGGCGACATCGTAAATGTTTCGTCGCAAGCGGGAAAGCATGGCTACGCGGATGTTCCGTCTTATTGCGCTTCCAAGTTCGGCTTGCTGGGTTACGCCGAAGCGCTGCGCGATCACGTCCGCAAAACCGGCGCAAACATTCGCGTGTGCAATTTCTGTCCTGGCCTGGTCGATGTTGAGAACATTGCGCCAGATGCGGAGCCGAAACCCGGATTCATTCACGTCTCGAACATGGCGAGGACTTTGCTGTACGCGCTATCGGTCGATCGAAACGTGGTGTTGGAAGATGTCAGCATTTACGCGAGATAAAGCAATTCCGGTTTAGAGGCGGGCGTTGCCCGCCTTTCGGTGGCCCGGCGGGCAACGCCCGCCGCTAAACAGAATCGAGAGAATCGAAATGAACAAACCACGCATGAGCTTCTGGCAAATCTGGAACATGAGCTTCGGATTTCTCGGCATTCAGTTTGGCTGGGGTTTGCAGCTCGCGAACATGAGCGGCATCTACACCTATCTCGGGGCCAAGCCCGAACAGGTGCCGATCCTCTGGCTCGCGGGCCCAGTCACCGGTCTGCTGGTCCAGCCCATCATCGGTTCGATGAGCGATCGCACCTGGAACCGTCTCGGTCGTCGTCGTCCTTATTTTCTGACCGGCGCGATCCTGGCAAGCATCGCGCTTTTCTTCATGCCGGATTCTTCTGTGTTGTGGATGGCGGCAGGACTGCTTTGGATTTTAGACGCGAACATCAATGTGAGCATGGAGCCGTTTCGCGCGTTCGTGGCTGACAAACTCAGCGTCGATCAGCGCACGGCCGGTTTCGCGATGCAGAGCTTTTTCATCGGCATCGGCGCGACCTTCGCGAATATTCTTCCTTACATTTTCCGGCGCATGCACGTCGACGATCGCGCCGCCAATGCAACCACAGCGGCGCCCGTAATTCCAGCGAGCGTCAACTACTCGTTCAAGATTGGCGCGGTTGCTTTTCTCATCTGTGTGCTTTGGACGGTAATCACGACAAGAGAGTTTCCGCCGGAAAACATGGAGGAATTCAATCGGAAGCGGAAGGAGCGCAAAGGAATCAGCGCTACGCTTTCAGAAGTCGCTCAAGCATTGCGCGAGATGCCGGTGACGATGAAGCAACTCGCCGTGGTCCAGTTCTTCACCTGGCTCGGCCTGTTCTGCATGTGGATGTTCTTTGGGCTGATGACTTCGTATCATGTTTTCGGAGCTAAGAATGAACATGACCCGCGCTTCACGGACGGGCAGGCATGGGGCGGAAACGCCTTCGCGGTTTATTCGATCGTTTGCTTCGTCGTCGCATTTTTGCTGCCGCCGCTGGCGCGCGCAACCAGCCGCAAAATGGTTCATGCCAGTGCCCTGATTTGCGGAGCGATCGGGCTGCTGTCTGTTTATGTAATTCACGACAAGTCGATTCTGTTGTTGACGATGATTGGAGTTGGCATCGCCTGGGCGTCAATCCTCGCGATGCCCTACGCGATTCTTTCCGGCGCAATTCCGGCCGCGCGCATGGGCGTCTACATGGGTATCTTCAATTTCTTCATCGTCATTCCGGAGATCATCGCGTCGTTTGCGTTTGGTCCGGTGATTCGCGCGATCTTTGGCCCGGACAATCCGCGCTCGCCAATGTTCGTCGTGATGGCCGGCGGCGTGTTTCTTCTGCTCGCGGCGATCAGCGTGCTGCTCGTTAAAGACGTTGCGGACAAGAACGTGCCCGAAGCCGCAGTGATCGCGGCCGATAAAGAAGAGTTGCTGAGCTTGCCGGAATCCGCTCAGCCGGTGCCGAGCACGGGATTGATTGATGAGAATTAGTTGGCCTTTCCGGATTGGTTTATGAGACTAACGCAAAATAGATTTGTCGCCGCCATAGCAAAGCGGGCACGCTGGTCCATTTTTGTAGTCCTCGTTATCCCACTTTTGTCTGGTCCTTACCTTGCGATTGCCCAGCAACCAGTCAGGGACGTTTCCAAACTCTCGGCTCGACCGACGCGCCCATGGGTGCGCGACGGCGTCATCTATCAAATCTTTCCGCGCAATTTTTCAAGCGAAGGAAACTTCAAAGGCGTCACCGCTCAGCTCGATCGCTTGAAAGACCTGGGCGTGACGATCCTCTGGCTCATGCCGGTTCATCCGATCGGACAGGAAAAGAAGAAGGGAACGATCGGCAGTCCTTACGCGGTTCAGGATTACTACGGAGTCAATCCTGACTATGGCACGAAGGACGATCTGAAAAAACTGATCAGCGAGTCGCACCGTCGCGGCTTGAAAGTAATTATCGATATCGTCGCGAACCATACCGCGTGGGACAGCGTGCTGATGAAGCATCCGGATTGGTACAAGCACGACGCGAAGGGCAACATCACCTATCCCTATGACTGGTTCGATATCGCAGCACTAAGTTACACAAACCCTGAGCTGCGGCGATACATGACCGACATGTTGAAGTATTGGATTCGCGAATTCGATCTCGACGGTTTTCGTTGCGACGTAGCCGGCGAGGTGCCGACCGATTTTTGGGAAAATGCGCGGGCCGAGTTGGACAAGATCAAGCCAGACATCTTTATGTTGGCTGAGGCGCACAAGGCCGAACTCGAAGTGAAAGCTTTCGATCTCGATTATTCGTGGCCGTTGCACAGCGCGCTAACGGATGTTTTGCAGGGCCGCGCGCCGGCAACTGATTTACGCAAAGCGTGGGAAGACGAATTCAGAGAATGGCCGCGCGGCGCTTTGCACATGCGCTTTTCCGACAACCACGACGAACGTCGAGCGATTGCTCGATTCGGCGAACGCGGGGCGTTGGCCGCTTCAGCGTTGATGCTGACGCTCGATGGCGTGCCGCTGATCTACAACGGGATGGAAGTTGGCGACACCACCGAATCCGGCGCACCGGCACTGTTTGAAAAGCTACCAATCTTCTGGCCCATCGCGGAACGTCGTCCAGAGTTTCCACGCTTCTACAAGCAATTCGTCGCGCTGCGAAAATCAAGCGAGGCGCTGCGAATCGGCTCAATGAATTGGTTGCGTAATTCTGACGAATCGCGTCTCGTAACGTATTCGCGGCGAACCAATAACGAGGAGATGGTCGTGGCGATTAACTTTTCCAATCGTCCTTTTTTCGGATCGGTAGAAGTACCTAATGGCTCGGCGTTTCAGGACATCACGCCTGATGTCGGTCAACCTCTGCCACCCGACGCGCCGGCCACGGAACGCGAAGCACGCGTGCGAGTTAATTCGCTGCCCGCGCTGCGTCTCGATTCATGGGGATATCGAATTTTTCAACGGAGGCTCAAATAGGGGTTCGAAATGTCACGAACAAAAACCAAATCCGTCGAGCCTGACTCATATCCGCGCAGAATTTTTGTCGCCGATCTCGGAGGCACGCATTTGCGCTGTGGGGTAGTCGACCAGGCGGGCAAGATTCACTTTCATGCGAAGCAACATAGGCCGGTTGCCGAGTCCGCGCAGGATATTGTCGACGCCTTGGTAGCTGCCGCGCGCGCATGTGATCGGCAGAACACTGCGGCGGGTTATTCGATCGAAGCCATTTCCGTCGTCGTGGCGGGAACGGTCAATGTGGCCGCCGGGTCTATCGTTAAGGCACCCAATCTGCCCTTTCTGAGCGGGTTCGATTTGGCGGGCGCTTTGTCGCGCGCGCTGAATCTTCCGGCGATTCTCGAAAATGATGCGAACGCGGCGGCGGTCGGCGAGATGTGGCTGGGCGCGGCGCGCGGCCGATGCACGTTTGTTTGCGTGACGCTCGGAACCGGTGTCGGCGGCGGAATAATTCTGGACGGAAAATTGTGGCACGGAGTCAACGACTCAGCCGCTGAGGTTGGCCATATGTGCGTCGATCCTTTTGGCGGCGTCGCGTGCACCTGCGGCAGCCGTGGTTGTTTGGAAGTTTATGCTTCAGCGACCGCGATCGTTCGCATGGCGCGCGAAGCAAAACCGCGGCATCCCAGTTCTCGTTTGCAGATTGATGATGAGCTGACTTCCGAGAATATCTATCAGGCTGGAGTCGAAGGCGACGAACTCGCGCTCGAAGTTTTTCGGCGCATGGGCGTCTACTTAGGGATCGGTCTCGCGAATCTCATCAACATTCTAAATCCTGAGATGCTGGTCATCGGCGGCGGGGTCGTGAACGGGTGGGATCTATTCGAAAAACACATGAAGCACGAGGTCGTCGAGCGAGCCTTCCCGTTGCTCGCCGATCTGGTGACGATTGTGCCGGCTGAATGCGGCGATGACGCAGGGCTGCTCGGAGCAGCCAGACTGGCCTTCGACCGCGATCTAAAAAACTAATGAAGAAAGTTTGCTTATTAATATTGGCGGTTGTCTGTGGTTTCGGTCTGACTCGCGCACAGGAGATCGACGTCACGCGACTCGACAAGATCGGATCGGTAACGAGTTACGTTAAGACGGAGAAGGGAATCACGCTCAATTGCAGCGATAATTCGGAGGTTCAATTGACCGTGCTGGCAGCCGATTTGATTCGGGTGCGCGCTTCATTTGCGAAACCGATTTCCCTCAAAGATCATTCGTGGGCGATTGCGAAAGAGAGTTGGGACGCAACTTCGTGGAATGTTCGCGAAACCGGCGACTCGATCATGATCGTCACTTCAGAGATCGAAGCCGTGGTGCGACGCTCGCCTTTACTCGTCGAATTTCGCGACGCGCGCACGCACAAGACAATCAATGCGGACGAGCAGCCGATGGCTTACGATGCGAAAGGCTCGCTGGCGCCGATTCAATTCGACGCAAGCGCCGGAAAATTTGTCGCCGTCGCGAAAAAGCTGGGCTTCGACGAGCACTTCTACGGCCTTGGCGAGAAAGCCGCGCGCCTTGATAAGCGCCGCGGATTTTTCGTCAACTGGAATTCCGATACGCCCGGCTACAACGAAGGCCGCGATCCCATCTATCAAACAATTCCGTTCTATCTTGGATTGGAAGATGGCTCAGCTTACGGCATCTTTTTCGACAACAGCTATCGCAGCTATTTCGATTTTGGCCGGCTGTCGCAGGAACGCATTTGGTTCGGCGCTGAAGGCGGCGAGCTGAACTACTATTTCTTCTACGGGCCTTCAATCAAGAAAATTCTTGGCCGCTACGCCGATCTCACCGGGCACATGCCGCTGACGCCGCTCTGGGCGCTCGGCGTCCAGCAGTGTCGTTACAGTTATTACCCCGACACGATGGTTGAGCGCGTGGTGCGCGAATACCGCGAGCGCGATCTGCCACTGGATGTGATCTATCTCGACATCCATTACCTGAATGGTTACCGCGTTTTCACCTTCGATCCAAAACGTTTTCCCGATCCAAAAACTTTAACTGGCAAGTTGAGCAAGCAGGGTGTGAAGACCGTCGTGATCGTCGATCCTGGTGTGAAGTATCAGCCGCCGGCAGACGATGCGCCTGCTATCAATTCGCCAAAGCCGGAGCTTCAGCCGCAGGACCAGCGCTATTACGTTTTCGATCAAGGCGTGGCCGGAAATTATTTTCAGCATCGGAAGAGCGGTCAACTCTTTATTCCCAGAGTCTGGCCGGGCGACAGTGTTTTCGTTGATTACACACGGTCCGACGCGCGCAAATGGTGGGGCGACTTGCATCGGGCGTACATCGACAACGGGATTGCGGGAATTTGGAATGACATGAACGAGCCCGCTGACTTCGTCGATCAGACAGGCAAGAACCAGCGTGATGTTGTTAGTTACGACGAGGGTGAAAACTCGACGCACGCGAAGAATCGAAACGTGTTTGCGCTGTTGATGGCGCGCGCGACGTACGAGGGCCTGGCGCGTCTGCAACCCGAACGGCGACCGTTTGTCGTGACGCGCGCGGCGTATGCTGGAATTCAGCGCTACTCGACGATGTGGACCGGCGACACGCTGAGCACCTGGGATGCGCTGGCGCTGAACGTGCCGATGTTCACGACGCTGGGGTTGTCGGGCGAACCTTTCGTGGGCAGCGACGTTGGCGGTTTCATCGGACGGGCGAATGGTGAATTCCTCGTGCGCTCTTATCAGATTGGATTTCTCGCCCCGTTCTTTCGCAACCATCACGCAGTCGATGGCTACGATCAAGAGCCTTGGCGTTTCGGTAAGTACTACGAGGACATCATTCGCAAGTATTTAAAGCTGCGCTATCGTCTGCTGCCGTTTCTCTACACTACTTTGGAAGAGGCGCATCGCACCGGCGTACCCGTGTTTCGCCCGCTGATGCTCAACTATCAGGACGA
>Ga0075435_100002069_pt1 | contig 13157 bp, 12 predicted proteins | sample RhiMethybrSRZTD4_FD_75302 | JGI IMG/M metagenome (GOLD analysis project Ga0075435, IMG submission 75302) | Populus rhizosphere microbial communities from Tennessee, USA - Rhizosphere MetaG P. TD hybrid SRZTD4 | ecosystem: Host-associated > Plants > Roots > Rhizosphere > Soil | place: USA...
CGACGACGCCTTGAATCTGCACTTGATCCGGATCAGCGAAAATGGGCTGCATCGCCGCGTTCGCCGGCTGCAGACGGATCTTCCCGCCGGGGTCGCGATAGAACTTCTTCAGCGTGACGTCGGATCCGCGCAGCAGCGCGATCACCATCTCGCCGTTGTCCGCGGTTTTCCGGTCTTCGACCACGACGAAGTCGCCGTCGCGGATCTGCTCGTCGATCATCGAGTCGCCGCGGACGCGCAGGACGTAGGTATCGCGCTTGCCGACGAGGTCCTCCGGCACCGCAATCGTTTCGTTCGAGGCGACCGCTTCGATCGGCAGGCCGGCGGCGACGTAGCCGAGCAGCGGCAGCTCGACGGCGCGGCCGCCGTTGCGCGTCGGCACCATCTCCACCGAGCGGCTTCGGTTCCACGCTCGCTTGATGAAGCCCTTTTCCTGAAGATTGGTAAGGTGCTTGTGGACCGTCGCGAGCGAAGAGAGGCCGAAGCGTCGGCCGATCTCTTCCAGGCTCGGCGCGTAGCCATGCTGACTGATGAACTCGTTCAGGTAGTCGAGAATCTCGCGCTGCCGTTTCGTGAGAGGTAGCATCGGCGCCCTCCAGCCCACGTATTTTACGCAAAAGAAAGGCGAAGGTCAACTGCTGAGTTCTTTGCACGTGTGCACGGCTCTCGCGTCGCTGTTGATAGGATTCCGCCTGCGTGCGCATCCCTTTCGCGATTCCATCTCCGGGGACCCGGCGGTTCGACGTCGCCGGTTTCGGCCTCAACAGTGTCGATCTCGTCGCCGTTGTCGCCGAATACCCCGCGCTCAACTCGAAGCAGCGGCTGCAGCGTGTGGCGCGGCTGCCTGGCGGCCAGATCGCGACGGCGATGGCCACGTGCGCGCGCCTCGGCTGGCGGGCCCGCTATGTCGGCCGGTTCGGCACGGACGATCTCGGCGCGATCTCGCGCGACAGCCTCGAGCGTGAAGGCGTGGACATTTCCGCGTCGTCGACGCTGCCGGGGATCACGAATCAGTTTGCGGTGATTCTGGTCGATGCCCGCACCGGCGAGCGCACGGTCCTCTGGGATCGGCACCCGTCGCTCAACATGGAGCCGGCCGACGTGCCGCGCGACGCGGTCACCTCGGGGCGACTGCTGATCGTCGACTGCCATCAAACGGCGGCGTCGGCGCAGGCGGCGCGCTACGCGCGCGCGGCCGGCATTCCGACGATCATCGACGTCGAGAAGGTGCGCCCCGGCATCGGCGATCTGCTGCAGAACATCGACGCGATCATCGCCGCCGAAGAGTTTCCAACTGCGCTGACCGGTCACGAACATCTCGGCGAGGCGCTGCGGATCATCGGACGTGAATCGGGAGCCGCGCTGGTCTGCGTGACGCTCGGCGCAAAGGGCAGCCTCGCGTGGTGCAACGGCCGGGAGATCGTCACTCCCGCGTTTGCGGTCGACTGCGTCGACAGTACCGGCGCCGGCGATTGTTTTCGCGGCGCGTTCGCGGCGGCGTGCCTCCGGATGCCGCACGGCGACATCGAAGACGTCCTGTGTTATGCGAACGCGGTCGCGGCGTTGAACTGCCGCGCGCTTGGATCGCGCGGCGGCCTGCCCTCCTCCGACGAAGTCGAGCAGCTGATGCTCGCGCGACCGCAGATCTAATCTCGCCTCTGGTCGCGCCGCGGTCCACGATCGGCTGACTTTTGTCTCTAACGGGGCAGCCGGCGCGACAGATTTTTCGCTTCGCGCGTGCCTCACGCGGCCGCACAACGTGGAGCAACTGTTGCACCGCCGCATCCCAACGAGGAGATTGATCCGATGGGCCGATGTCTGATCCCGATGATCGTGTGCCTTGCGGTGGCGACCGTGACTGTGCCGGCGCGCGCCCAGAAACCGGCGGCGAGCAAGACTCAGGCGCATGGAGCGACCGCCAAACCCGGCCAACAGCCGGTCTCGATGGCGGAGATCCGGAAGGCGTTCGACGCCTACGCGGTCACCCAGGCGCAGGAGCAAGTGAAGATCAGCAAGGACCAGTTGCCGAAGTTCCTGGCGGAGTACAAGGAGCTCAATGAGTCGCGCCGGATGGCCGCGCAGGAACATAACCGCCTGATGCTCGAACTGCGCCAGCACGTCGCGGATACCAAGGTGAGCGAAATCCAGTTGAAGGATCGGCTGAAGGCGCTCCGCGACGTGGAAGAGCGGTCGCACGCCGATGTTCGCAAGGCCTACGACGAGATCGACAAGCTCCTGGACGTCCGGCAGCAGGTCCGGTTCCGGGTATTCGAGAAGGACATGGACCGCCGCATGGCCCAGGTCATTGCCAGGACGCGCCAGTCCAACAGCGCAAAGGCTGTAAAATGATGGCGTGAGAGGCCTCGCCGTCGTCTGCGCGATCGTCTACCTCGGCGCGAACGTCGACGCCGACGTTCGCGCGTCGCGGCGCGATGCAACCTCGCTCAAGCAGAAGATCGCCGCGATTACCGCCGTCGGCGAGAAGCCGGCGGCGCAGCCGCGCCGCACGACGGTCACCGAAGGCGAAGTCAACTCGTACATCGCGTACGAGGCGCGCGATCAGGTGCCGACCGGGGTGGTCGACCCATACATCACCATCCTTGGCGACGGCCGCGTCGCCGGCCGTGCGACCGTCGACCTCGACGCGGTGCGCAAGCAGAAGAATCCAACCAGCCTGCTCGACCCGATGAACTATCTGATGGGCCGCCTGCAGGTCACCGCCTCCGGTGTGCTGCGGACGACGAACGGCGTCGGCCGCTTCGAAGTGCAATCGACGTCGGTCGGCGGCGTGCCAGTGCCCAAGCTGATTCTCCAGGAAATCGTCAGCTACTACTCGCGCACGGCGCAGAACCCGGCAGGCATCAACATCGACGACCCGTTCGCGTTGCCGGCTCGGATCCGCGAGATTCAGGTCGATCGAGGGCAGGCCATAATCGTGCAATGAGCAAAGAGGGGTCAGCCCCCTTTTCGCCAGCGATCGCCCAAAAGGGGCCAGACCCCTTCCTGCAGACGCCCCTGCAGTTCCTCAAGGGCGTCGGACCTCGCCGCGCCGCGGATCTCGAACGCGCCGGTCTGGTCACGATTGAAGACCTTCTCTACCGGTTCCCGCTCCGCTACGAGGATCGCAGCCACCTCCAGTCGATCGCGTCGCTCAAACCGGGACGGCCCGCGTCGATTGCCGGCCGCGTGCTGGCCTGCGGCCTGCGGTCGACGCGGCGTCCAGGCTTCAAGATCTTCGAAGCGGCGATCGACGACGGCACCGGTTCGCTTCGCGCGGCGTGGCTGAACCAGCCGTTCCTCAAGGACATCTTCGTGCGCGGTCAGCAGGTCGTCCTGTACGGCGCGATCGAGATGCGCGGCTCGGCCAGCCTGCAGATGACCAACCCGCAGTACGAAATCCTCGACGACGAAGAGGGAGAAACGATCCACACCGGGCGGATCGTGCCGGTCTACGAGAAGACCGGCGCCGTGACGCCGAAGATGCAGCGGCGCCTCGTATGGGAGACACTGCAGCGGGTTCCGACCGATCTCCCCGATCCGCTGCCCGAAGACGTGCGGGTGCGGCTCGCGCTGCCGTCGCGGTACGCAGCGCTCTACGCCACGCACTTTCCGCCCGACGACGTCCGCGTCGAGGCGTTGAACCTGTTTGCGACGCCGGCGCAGCGCCGGCTGATTTTCGAGGAAGCGTTTCTCTTCCAGACGGGGGTGCTGGCGCGCCGCCAGGTCGCCGCCGCCGAGCACAAGCCGGTCGTCGTCCGCGTCGACGATCGGATTCGCGACTCGGCCCGCGCCGTCCTGCCGTTCCGGCTCACCAATGGCCAGAAGCAGGTGCTCAAGGAAATCGTCGACGACATGCAGCGCGTGCGGCCGATGAACCGGCTGCTGCAGGGCGACGTCGGCGCCGGCAAGACAATTGTCGCGCTGCTCGCGGCACTGGTGGCGATGGAGAACGGGCTGCAGGTCGCGTTCATGGCGCCCACCGAAATCCTCGCCGAGCAGCACTTCGCCAACATCTCGCGCCTGCTCCAGCCGTCGCGATTCCGCGTTGCGCTGCTGACCGGATCGACCTCGTCCGCGGCACGCCGCGCGCAGCTCGCCGAAGTCGCCGCCGGATCGATTCACCTCGTCGTCGGAACGCATGCGCTGGTGCAGGGCGATGTCGCGTTCGCGCAGCTCGGGCTGGCCGTGATCGACGAGCAGCACCGGTTCGGCGTGCTGCAGCGCGCGACGCTGCGCGCGAAGGGTCTGCATCCGGACGTGCTGGTGATGACGGCGACGCCGATCCCGCGAACGCTGGCGCTGACGGTATACGGCGATCTCGACGTGTCGATGATCCGGGAACTGCCGGCGGGGCGGCTGCCGGTCAAGACGCTCGCCAAGCCGGAGTCGCGGCGCGACGAGGTTTATGCGTTCGTCCGCGACCAGCTCGACGCCGGCCGCCAGGTGTACGTCATCTATCCGCTGGTCGAGGAATCGGCCAAGGTCGACGTGAAAGCCGCGACCGAGATGGCCGACCACCTGTCGCAGGAAGTCTTTCCGGCGTACCGCGTCGGGCTGCTGCACGGACGATTGAAGGCGGACGCGAAGGATCGCGTCATGAAAGCGTTCACCGCCGGCGAGCTGCAGCTGCTCGTCTCGACGACAGTGGTGGAAGTCGGCGTCGACGTGCCGAACGCCAGCGTGATGATCGTCGAGCATGCGGAGCGGTTCGGGCTGTCGCAATTGCATCAGCTGCGCGGCCGCGTTGGCCGCGATCGCTACCAGTCGTTCTGCTTTCTGCTCTATCAGTCGCCGCTCACCGACGAAGCGCGGGAGCGCCTGCGGGCGATGACCGAGACGACCGACGGCTTCGAGATCGCCGAGCGCGATCTGCTGCTGCGCGGGCCGGGCGATTTCTTCGGGACGCGCCAGGCCGGCGTGCCGACGTTCCGGATGATCGATCTGGTCCGCGATCGCGAGCTGCTCGATCAGGCGCAGCGCGAAGCAGCGCGGTGGTTCACCCACGCGGCGCCGAGCGGCGACGGCCTCGATCGGCTGCTCGCCAGCTGGGAGCAGCGCTTCCGGCTGATCGAAGTCGGGTAGGTCAGGCAGGTCGGGCGGGTCGGATCGCACATTTCGACGCGAATGGGGAATCAGAGAAAAAAGACCTTCGCGTGTCTTCGTACCTTCGTGCCATCGTGGTTCCGGCATCGGCAGCAATGCGCGTGATCGCGGGGACATACAAAGGGCGTCGCCTGAAGGCGCCGACATGGGACGGGCTGCGGCCGACCTCCGACAAACTGCGCGAGACGCTGTTCAACATCCTCGCGCCGCGGCTGGCTGGCGCGCGCGTCCTCGATGGCTATGCCGGCACCGGCGCGATCGGCATCGAGGCGGCGAGCCGCGGCGCGGGCCACGTCACCTTCGTCGAGCGCGACCGCCGCGCGCAGGCGCTGATCGAGGACAACCTTGCCCACTGCGGTGTACCGGCGGACGGCTATGTTATTATCCGCGCAAGCGTTAGCCGCGCGCTCGACGACCTCCACGCCGCATCGTTCGACATCATGATTTTTGATCCACCCTACGACGCCGAGATCGACACCGTCATCGCTGCGGCCGGAGGCTATCTCGCGCCGGGCGGCGTCGTGGTGCTCGAGCATGCGCGGCGCCGTGCGGCGGCGGAGCGGGCCGGCACGCTCGTGCGGACGCGCGCGGTGGTCTCGGGAGACAGCGCGCTGACTTTTTACGCAACGGCTTCGTAACCTGCAGTCCAGAGTTCCCGTGTCCACCCTTGCGGTCTATCCCGGTTCGTTCGACCCGCTCACCAACGGGCATGTCGACATCATCAGCCGCGGCGCGCGGCTGTTCGACCGGATCATCGTTGCGATGCTGGTGAACGCCGAGAAGGCGCCGCTGTTCTCGATGGCCGAGCGCGTCGAGATCGCGCGCGAGGTGTTCAAGCACCACGCGAACGTCGAAGTCGACACCTTCGACGGCCTGCTGGTCGACTACGTCGAGCGGCGCAAGGCGCAGGTGATCGTTCGCGGGCTCCGCGCCGTGTCCGATTTCGAATTCGAGTTCCAGATGGCGCTGATGAACCAGCGCCTGAACCCGCACATCGAAACCGTGTTCATGATGCCGGCGGAACAATACACCTACATCAGTTCACGTCTGATCAAGGAAGTCTTCGCGCTCGGTGGACGCGTGCACGGCCTGGTGCCGGAGCTCGTCGAGCACCGTCTCCGCGAGAAAGGCGCCAAGAAATCATGAAGCTTGCCGATCGCACGTCCCGCATCGCCTCATCCCCGACGATGAAAGTCACCGCAACCGTCGACCGTCTGCGGCGATCGGGCATCGAGGTGATCGATTTCGGCGCTGGCGAGCCCGATTTCGCCACGCCGGAGCCGGTCAAAGACGCCGGTCACGCGGCGCTCGATGCCAACTTCACCCGCTACACGCCTGTTCCCGGGATCGCCGACCTCAGGCGCGCGATCGCCGATCGCTACAAGGCCGACTACGGCGTCGAGTACAGCGAACCGGAAATCATCGTGACCGCCGGCGGCAAGCAGGCGCTCTACAACACCGCGCTGGCGCTGTTCGGTCCGGGCGACGAAGTGATCACCCACGCGCCGTACTGGCCAACGCTCACCGAGCAGGTGAAGCTCGCCGACGCAACGCCGGTCCTGGTCCGGACGCACGCGGACGAAGGGTTCACCGTCCGAGCCGAGCCGCTGCTCGACGCGGTCACGGCGCGAACCAAGGGCATCATCATCAATTCGCCGGGCAATCCGACGGGCGCGCTGATCGCCGAGAGCGAACTGCGCAAGATCGGCGAGTTCGCGGCGCGGCGCGGCATCTGGATCGTCGTCGACCTTTGCTACGAGAAGCTGATCTACGACGCCGTGCCGCACAACCTGCCGAAGGTGCTGGCCGAGACCTGCCGCGAGCAGACGGTGCTCTGCGGGTCGGCGTCGAAGGCGTACGCCATGACCGGTTGGCGCTGCGGCTGGCAGCTCGGGCCGGCCGCGGTGATCGCCGCATCGTCTGCCATTCAGAGCCACTCGACGTCCAACGTCACGTCGATCACGCAGAAGGCCGCGGTGGAGGCGCTGACGGGACCGCAGGATGCCGTCCGCACCATGCTGGACGAGTATCGCCACCGTCGCGACCTGCTGCACGAGTGGCTCACTGCCGATCCGCGGCTCCGGTGCCAGAAGCCGGCCGGCGCCTTCTACATGTTCGTGGATGTCGGCGACGTGCTGTCGGTTGACGGTTTCCGGACATCGCTCGATTTCGCGGACGCGCTGCTGCAGGAGGCGCGTGTCGCCGTCACGCCCGGGGAAGCGTTCGACGCGCCCGGGTTCATCCGTATCTCGTATGCGACCTCGACCGAGAATTTGCGCGAGGGCAGTCGTCGTTTGCTCGAGTTCGTCGCGAAAAACGCGCCGCAGGCTGCGCCTGTCAATGGCTGATGGCTGACGGCTGATGGCATGGTCGATGGATCATCGACCATTGCCATGGACCATTCCCCTGGACCCGAGCCATCAGCGGCCAGCCCTCAGCCATTGCCAGAGTTCTATACTGAGACTATGCCGAAGGTCGTGGCGGTGATTGGCGCGTCGAACAACCGGAGTAAATTCGGCAACCGCGCCGTGCGAGCGTTCCGGCAGCAGGGCTACACTGTCGTGCCGATCAACCCGCACGAAGCCGAAGTCGAGGGATTGAAGACCTATGCGTCGGTCCTCGATGTCCCCGGGGGAATCGACATGGCGTCCTTCTATGTGCCGCCACACATCGGCGAACAGGTCATCGCCGACGTCGCACGCAAGGGGATCGGCGAAGTGTGGCTGAATCCCGGCGCCGACAGCGATGAACTCATCGCCCGGGCGCGGGCGCTGCAGATTCAGCCGATTGTCGCGTGCAGCATCGTCGCGATCGGCGAAAATCCGTATAGACTCTAAGACTCGCTAACCTTCGAGAACCCGATGCCAAGCAATCACAAGCGCCACACGGCGGCGCGGACCGCGGGCGGTTCATCGACGCAAGACCAGCCGGCCGCAGCCACCACCGAAACGCCCGCCGCCGAACCGCCGCCAACCACCGCATCACAGCCTTCGCAGAGTTCGCAGCCGCAGCGAGCGGCGCCGCCGCCGCAGGCGTCGCAGCCGCAGCAGTCGTCGCCGCCGCCGCAACCCGCACCGCCGCCGCAGCAACAGCAGCAGCAGCCCAATCGCCGCGACGGACTGCGGATCACCGATCTGAAGGACATGAGCATTCAGAAGCTCACCCAGATCGCGAAGGACCTCTCGGTCGGCGGCGCCACCGGGATGCGCAAGCAGGAGCTGATCTTCCAGATCCTGAAAGCGCAGACCGAGCAGAGCGGCTTCATCTTCTCGGAAGGCGTCCTCGAAGTGCTGCCCGACGGCTTCGGCTTCCTGCGCGCGCCGGACTACAACTATTTGCCGGGCCCCGACGACATCTACGTGTCGCCGTCGCAGATTCGCAAATTCGATCTGCAGACCGGCGACACGGTGTCGGGGCAGATTCGGCCGCCGAAGGAAGGTGAACGCTATTTCGCGCTGATCAAGGTCGAAGCGGTCAACTTCGAAGCGCCGGAACAGGCGCGCGACAAGCTGTTCTTCGAGAACCTCACGCCGCTCTACCCGCAGGAGCGGATTGTGCTCGAGACGCCCGACAGCATCTCGGCGCGGATCATGGACCTGTGGACGCCGATCGGCAAAGGGCAGCGCGGCCTGATCGTCGCGCCGCCGCGCACCGGCAAAACGATGCTGCTGCAGAGCATCGCGCAGTCGGTGTCGAAGAACCATCCGGAGATCTACCTGATGGTGCTGCTCATCGACGAGCGCCCGGAAGAAGTCACCGACATGCAGCGGTCGGTCGACGGCGAGGTGATCTCGTCCACCTTCGACGAACCGGCGCAGCGCCACGTCCAGGTCGCCGAGATGGTGATCGAGAAAGCCAAGCGGCTGGTCGAGCACAAGAAGGACGTCCTCATCCTGCTCGACTCGATCACGCGCCTCGCGCGCGCCTACAACACGGTCATTCCGCCGTCGGGCAAGGTGCTCTCGGGCGGTCTCGATTCGAACGCGCTGCAGAAGCCGAAGCGTTTCTTCGGCGCGGCGCGGAACATCGAGGAAGGCGGCTCGCTGACGATCATGGCGACCGCGCTCGTCGACACCGGCTCGCGCATGGACGACATCATCTTCGAAGAGTTCAAGGGCACCGGCAACATGGAAATCCATCTCGATCGGAAGCTCACCGACAAGCGGGTCTTCCCGTCGATCGATGTCCAGAAGAGCGGCACCCGCAAGGAGGAACTGCTGATTCCGAAAGAGGATCTCAATCGCATCTGGGTGCTGCGGAAAGTCCTGAATCCGCTGTCGCCGGTGGAGGCGATGGAACTGCTCATCGACAAAATGTCGAAGACCCGCACCAACGGGGACTTCCTCTCGTCGATGCAGAAAATGAGCTAACCAACCTGTCGGGCGGCCTTTCAGGCCGCCCTGGCGTGGCCGCCCTGAAAGGCGGCCCTACATCCGATCGAGGCCCATACGATGGCAACGACGATTCGAGTCCGGCAGAACGGCCCGTACCTGGTGGAAGGCGACGACGTGACGGTCGTCGACTGGAACGGGGGACAGTACACGATTGCCAAGCGGCCGTTCGCGCTGTGCCGCTGCGGCGGCTCGACGAACAAGCCGTTCTGCGACGGCACGCACTCGCGGGTCGGCTTCCAGGCCGCGGAAGCCGCGGTACAGGGCAGCGGCGACAAGCCAGCGTAGGTCGGGCAAGTCAGGCGGGTCCGGCGGGTCAAGCAGGTCGGAATACCCAATATTCGACCCGCCAGACCTGCCCGGCCTGCAAGACCCGCCCGGCGTCTATCGTTCCACGCGATTGCCGGCGATGTAGACGTCGCTGATCTTCTTCACGTTCGAAATATTCGTCAGCGGGTCGGCGTCGAGGACGACGAAGTCGGCCCACTTGTTCGCTTCGAGCGTGCCGACTTCGCGATCCAGCTTCATGCAGCGCGCCGCATCGCGCGTGGCCGACGCCAGCACCTGCGCCGGCGTCAAGCCCGCCTTCGCCATCATCTCGAGCTCCATCAGCTCGAAGTAGCCCTGGAACCGCGCGGGCGGACCAGTGTCGGTACCCATGGCGATCTTCACGCCGGCGTCGGACAGCTTCTTCAGGTTGCGGTTTGCCACCTCGAGGCCGGCCTTGTACTGCTGCGCCGCGCGGCTCGTCTTCATCTGCTGCTGGCGCGCCGGCTCCTTCAAGGCGTTCACCGCCTTCATGTCCGCGTGCTTGAGGAACAGCGGATCGGAGAACCACGCCGGCGTCGAGTCGTAGGTGAAGGTCGAGACTTCGCGCATCAAGGTCGGGCAGTAGCAGACGTCGCGGCGCTTGAGCATCGCGATCAACGGCTCGTCGACGTCCTTGTCGCGGACGCTGTGAGCGATGAAGTCGGCGCCGGCGTCGAGCACCGCCTTGGCATCGTCGAGATAGAAGAGGTGCACGGCGACGCGTGCGCCTTTCTTGTGCGCCTCGTCGATCACCGCCTTGTAGATCTCCGGCGGCATCTTTTTCGTCGTGCCGAGGTTGTCGTCGACGCGGATCTTGATGATGTCGACCTTCATCGCGACGGTTTCGTCGACTTGCGTGCGCGCTTCGTCGACGGTTTTCGGTGCCAGTACCGGCCCGGCGACGAAGAGGCGGGCGCGGTTCAGCGTCGGCGTCCGCTGGCTGTCGCGGGCGGCGATGCCGGCCGCCTGATCGTCGCCGAGGGAGAAGACAGTGGTGACGCCGTAGGCGGCGTAGGTCTTCAGATCGCGGGCGACGTTCTCCGCCGAGTAGTGGCCCTGTTCCATGCCTTCGGTGTTGCCGACATGGCCGTGCGCGTTCACGATGCCGGGGATCACCGTTTTTCCCTGGAGCGTGATCCGCTCGGCGTCGGCCGGGACCTGCGCGCCCGCCGCCGGCCCGACCGACTGCACCTTGCCGTCGCGGACCAGGATCGTCGCGTTGTCGATCGGCGGCCGATCGGTGCCGTCGATGACGCGCGCGCCGATGAATGCTTTGGTGTGAGCCGCGGGCTGCGCTGCGGAAGCGCCGCCGGATCGCTGTGCGGCCGCGCCGGCCAGCGCGACGCAGCCCACGACCGCCGAGATCGTCAACGTAGGCAGCAGTTTCATGGACAACAATATAGTGCAATGCGACGGCTGCCGACCGTTCCAGTGATCGTGGCCGGGATGGCCGCGTTCCTGGACCTCTACTCGACGCAGCCGCTCCTGCCGCTGTTCACCCGCACGTTCAACGCGTCGCCCTTCCAGGTGGGCCTCACGATCACCGCCCCGACCGTCGCGGTCGCGATCTTCGCACCGTTCATCGGCCGTTTCGCCGATCGGGTCGGGCTGCGCCGGACGATCGTCGCCTCGGCGTGGACGCTGGCGCTGGCGACGGTGCTCGCGGCGACCTCGCAGTCGCTGGCGCAGCTCGTCGCGTGGCGGTTTGTCCAGGGCATCGCCACTCCGGGCATCTTCGCCAGTACCGTCGCCTACATCCACGAAGTGTGGCCCCCGTCACGAGCCGGGCGCGGCACCGCCGCCTACATGACCGGGACGATCCTCGGCGGCTTCACCGGCCGCGCCGTCGCCGGCCTCGTTGCCGCCGACGTCAACTGGCACGCCGCCTTCGTCGCCCTGGCGATCCTGACCGGCGCGGCGGCGGCCTTGATCACGTGGCGGCTGCCCGAAGAGGATCGCGCCGCGGTGAAGCGCCGCGCGTCGCCCGCGGAGCCATCGGAGCACTCGGCCGGCACCGGCGAGCTGTTTCGCAACCGCCAGCTGGCCGCGACCTGCGGCGTCGGGTTCGCCGTACTGTTCACGCAGGTGGCGATGTTCACCTACGTCACGTTCCATGTCGCGGCGCCGCCGTACAGTCTCAGTACCGTCGCAATCGGCTGGCTGTTCGTCGTCTACCTGCTGGGTGCTGTGGTGACGCCGTTCGCCGGCTGGTGGATCGACACCTACGGGCATCGCGCGGGCATCGCATCGGCGATGGCGATCGGCGGCGCTGGGGCCCTGTTGACGCTCGCGCCCTCGCTCGCCGCGATCGTCGCCGGGCTGGCGCTGTGCGCGACCGGCGTGTTCGTCGCGCAGGCGACGACGAGCAGCTACATCGGTGCGGTGACGCGCCGCAGCCGCGCGCTCGCCGTCGGCATGTATTCGACGTTCTATTACGCTGGCGGCAGCGCCGGCGGTGCGCTGCCGTCGGTAGTGTGGCGTGCTGCGGGATGGACCGGCTGCGTGCTGCTGGTCGTCGCCGTGCAGGCGCTGGGCGCGATGATCGCGTTCACGCAGTGGACGCGCGCGGCCGCGCCCGCCGAATCAATGACAGGCGCGGACGTTGGGGCTGGCGGCTAGCTGAACTCAGTCGTGGCTTGGGGCTTGGGGCTTGGGGCTTGGGGCTGTTACGGAGCGCGAAGGCTTCAGCCGAGCGATCAGCGAACCCCAGCCCCGACTGCGACAGCCGGCGGCTGTTCGCGACCTGCGCGCGCGGCTGGTTCACGGACTGCCGGATCGAGCAGATTACCGCCCACGGCGCCGAACGCCTCGAGTGTCGCTTCGTCCGGGTGAACGATCTCGACCTCCGCGCCGTTCCGGCGTAGCTCGTCGACCGCGGACTCGAGCGATCGCGCGTCGTCGGCCAGGCGGGCGAGGGCTGCCGCGCCGCGATCGTACCGGCGCGTCTCCATCAGCCAGACCGGCGAGCACGCCGAGTTCCCACGCGATTCCAGCGTGGCCGCCGGCGCCGAGGACGAGTGCGCGTCCGTGCATCAACGCCGCGCGATCGTCAGGATGTCGCAGGCGATGGCGACGACGGGACGGCCTCGGAAACAACCTCGCCGCCGAGCAGGCGTCGCAGTTCTTCGCCTTCCATCACCTCGACGTCCAGCAGCCGCCGCGTCACCGACTCGAGCTTGCCGCGATAGCTGGTCAGGATCTCGCGCGCCTTGTTGTGCGCGTCGGTGAGGATCCGTTTGATCTCGGCGTCGATCTTCTGCGCCGTTTCTTCGGCGTAGAGGCCGCGCTCCTGCGGCATCGGGATGTCGAGGAACTTCGCGCGCTTGTTGCCGTCGTAGTTGATCGCGCCGAGCT
>Ga0075435_100002072_pt1 | contig 13147 bp, 12 predicted proteins | sample RhiMethybrSRZTD4_FD_75302 | JGI IMG/M metagenome (GOLD analysis project Ga0075435, IMG submission 75302) | Populus rhizosphere microbial communities from Tennessee, USA - Rhizosphere MetaG P. TD hybrid SRZTD4 | ecosystem: Host-associated > Plants > Roots > Rhizosphere > Soil | place: USA...
CCGGCCCGATGAACACCGTGTACCTGGCCGTAGCGATCGGCGAGGTCGCCATCATGGCGGTGCTGCTCATCCGGGTCGCCGCCGGGCCGACGATCTGTGACCGGGTCGTGGCGCTGAACGCGATGTCCACCCAGGCGGCGATCGCCGTGCTGTTCTTCGCCGCGTTCGCCGGCCGGACGATCTACTGCGATGTCGCGCTCTGGCTGGGGTCGTTCAGCTACCTCGGTGCCATCGTCTGGTCCCGCTACCTGGAACGGGAGCTGCTGTGATCGAGATCATCGTGATCGCGCTGGCGGCGGCCGGCTGGGCCTTCTCGCTCTCCGGCGCGGTGGGCATTCTCCGGATGCCCGACGTGTACTGCCGGATCCAGTGCTCCAGCAAGATGATCACAATGGGCGCGCTTCCGGTCCTGATCGCGCTGGTCGTGGGTGAGGGGCCGGTCAGCGTGTTCGGCAGCCGGGCGCTGCTGGTCGCCGTGCTGCTGCTCGTGATCAACCCGGTCGCTTCGCACGCTCTGGCCCGCGCCGCCTACAAGACCGGTGTACCGATGTGGCCGGGGGCGGTGGCCGACCGGGTGGCGGACCGGGCCCGGGGCAGGAGCAGGTCATGACCGGCTTCTGGATCCTCGACTATCTCCTCGTCGCGCTGACGCTGGCGTCGGCGGTCCTGGTGGTCCGGCTGCGGAACCTCAACGGCGCGGTCATGGCGCTGTCCGGGGTCGGCACCGCGCTGTCGGTGCTGTTTGTCGTGCTCGGCGCCCCGGACGTGGCCCACTCCGAGGTCGTAGTCGGGGCGATCGCCCTTCCCGTGCTGTACCTGGTCGCGATCGGCAAGGCCCGCACGGTCACCCGTGAGCCGGGCCTCGGCGAGGCCGAAGGCAAGGACACCGACGAGCAGTGACCAGGGCCGGAATCGACGACAACCGGTCTGTCGCCCGGGCCGCGGACCGCGAAGCGACAGAACGCGAGCCGCGGCACCGGCCGTGGGTTGGCGCCCTGTTGGCAGCCGGGATCGCCGCGGCGCTGGGGGTGGCGGTGGCCGGGATCCCACGCGAGCACGCGCCGCTCCCGCTGATCGCCCGGTACGCGCTCGACATCGCGATACCCCGGTGGAAGCTGACCGAGCCGGTGAACGAGATCGTTTACGGCACACGTGGCTTCGACACGTTCGGCGAAACGTTCCTGCTGCTCGCCGCCGTGATGAGCGTGGTGGTCATCACCCGGCCGCGGGAGCCGCGGCGTGGCTACTTCGGCGAGGCCGCCGCGGGCGCTCGCGAGCAGACGCAAGACGACCCGGCGGTCGGCGCCGACCCCACCGAGCAGGAGGCCAGGTCGGCCGAGCGTCGAGAGCAAGGCGGAGCGTCCCATGGCGAGGAGCCGGTCGAGACCCCGGACGCGGTGCCGCTGGGCACCCCGGCGCCGGAGCGGGCCGAGGCGATGACGGTCGTGGTCCGGACCGCGATCCGTGTGGTCCTGCCGATTCTCGCGGTGGCCGGGCTCTACCTGGTCGTGTGGGGGTATTCGCCGGGCGGCGGTTTCCCCGGCGGAGCGGTCATGCTCGGTGTCCTCTTGCTTGTCTACGCCGCCTTCGGCCGCCGCAAGATCAGCCGGGTGATCCGGCCCGATCTGCTCGAGAACCTGGAATTGGCGGGCGCGGCGCTCATCATCATGACCGAGTTCCTCGGGCTGGTGTTCCAGGGCTCGTTCAGCGCGAACTGGCTGCCGCTCGCGCAGCTGATGACCCCGCTGTCGGGCGGCGTCGCCCAGCTCTTCTCGGCGAGCGAGCTGATCGAGGTCGCCACCGGCCTGGCCATCGTCGTCTTCGCGCTGCTCGGGATCAGCCACGACTGGGCGCCGGACGAGGGCCGCGGCTCCTCCGGCGGCGACGGAGGGCAGGGGCAATGATCCTGGTCAACTACCTCGCCGCGGTCGCGCTCTTCGGCACCGGCCTGTACGTGCTGCTGACCAGGCGGAACCTGATCAAGATCGTGATGGGCCTGTCGCTGATGGAGGCCTCGACCTACCTGTTCCTGGTGTCGCTCGCCTACCGCGCCGGGTCCACGGCGCCGATACTACTCAGCCCGCCTCCCGGGCATACCGCCAGGCAGCTCGCCCACGGGAACGTGGCCGACCCGGTGCTGCAGAACTTCTGCCTCACCGCCGTCGTGATCGGCGTCGCGGTGACCGCCGTGTTCCTCAGCGTGGTGGTGCGGGTCGCGCAGCACTACCGCACGCTGGACGCCGACCAGGTCCGGGCGATGCGTGGATGACAGGCCGCATGCCAAGCGCGGACAATGCCCAAGCGCCGCAGGCGCCGGGCCGAACGCCGCATAGTGCTAGCCGGCGCGCCTCCGGCACGACGCACCCCCAGGCGCCGTTGCGGTGTCCCGGCGCCGAGGACACGCCTCCCGAAGCCAGCGAAGCGCCCGCGAGGGAGGCAATGAAATGACCGGGGCAGCGCTGGCGTCGCTGCTGCCGCTCCCGGTGGCACTGCCCATCGCCGGCGCGGTCGCGGCGCCGTTGCTTGCCCGGCTGGTGCACAGGCGGCTTGCCGTCATCGCGGGCATGGTCGCCCTCGGCGGCGCCGCTGTGATCTTGCTCCTCCAGGCCCCGAGCGTGTTCGGCGGGCTCGTCCGCGCCCACTACCTGGGGATGTGGACCCCCGTGCACGGCCGGGCCCTGGGCATCGCGTTTGCCGCCGATCCGTTTGGCCTGATCTTCGCGTTGACCTCAGCGGTCATCGGCGCGGTGCTGCTCATGTACACGCTTTCGGAGCTGGGCGGGCTCGGCCCGCGCGAGCTGGGCGGCTACGCCTGCCTGTTCCAGCTGCTGGTCGCCGCTCTCATCGGGGCCGCGCTCACCGCCGACCTGTTCAACCTGTTCGTCTGGTTCGAGGTCGCCGCGCTGGCCAGCTACGGGCTCACCGCGTTCCTCCTGGAGCGCCCGATCGCGCTGGAGGCTGGCTTCAAGATCCTGGCGTTGACGACGCTGGCCAGCTTCGCGGTCTTCATCGGCGCCGGGCTGCTGTACGCGACCACCGGCGCGCTCAACTACGCCCAGCTCCATGCCGGCCTGGCGCGGCATCTCGGCACGACAGACCTGATCGCTCTCGGCCTGCTGATCGCCGGTTTCGCGACCAAGGCCGGGCTTGTCCCGTTCCACGGCTGGCTGGCTGATGTGCACACCGCCACGTCGGGCCCGGTATCCGCGCTGTTCTCCGGGCTGATGTACGCCTTCGGCATCGTCGCGATCGCCCGGCTGACCTTCCAGGTCTTCGCCGTCCACAGCATCCCCATCCTGGGCCTGCTCCTGACCGTGGGCATCGCCTCCGCTCTGCTGGGCGCGATCATGGCGCTGGCCCAGGACGACCTCAAGCGGCTGCTCGCCTACGACACCATCTCGCAGATGGGTATCCTGGCCGTCGGCCTGGGCGCCGGCACCGCGCCCGGGATCGCAGGCGCCGTCTACCACCTGGTCAACCACGCCCTGTTCAAGGCGCTGCTGTTCCTGTGTGCGGGGGCGATCCTGCACCGGACCGGGCTGACGAAGCTGTCCGACATGGGCGGCCTGGCGCGGCGCATGCCGGTTGTGGCCGCCGCGTTCGTGATCGGGGCGGCGTCCATCGCCGGCATCCCGCCGCTCAACGGGTACGTGTCACTCAGCCTTATCCATACCGGGCTGCTCGACAGCCACCAGTACCTGCCGTACGCGCTGATGCAGGTCGCACAGGTGATCACGATCGCGGCGCTCGGCAAGGCGGCGTGGCTCGCGTTCTTCCGCCCGCGCGCCAGGGATTACCCGCCGCTGGAGCCGCTGCGGCCGGGCATGACGGCGGGCCTGGCCAGCCTGGCGGGGTGCTGCGTCGTGTTCGGCGTGCTCCCGCAGTTCTTCCTCGATGCGGTGATGGCACCGGCCGCGGCCGGCCTGCTGCACCCCGCCCAGTACGCCAGCGGCGTGCTCACCGGCCTGGCCCGGTTGCCCGCGCTGCACGTGCCGTTCGACTACCTCTCGCCGGAGGAACTTGGCTTGGTTGCGGCCTGCGCCGCCGCGGGCGCCGCGCTCGCCTGGGCGTACCTCAGGGCACGGGAGCCGGCCCCGGTCCGGCTGTTGCGCGCCGCGCACACTGGTTCGGTTAACGACTACGCCGCCTACGCGGTGGCCGGCATGCTCGCCGTCATTGCCGTGCTGACCTTGACCTGATCCCCCTGACCGTTTGTTTCGGGTGCACATCTGGCCGCGGATAACTCGTCATGTGCTGGGTAGCGGGGGCCAGGTGCTGCTAGGTGTTCTAGACATTGGCTCGAACTCGGCTCAGCTGCAGGTGGTCGAGGTGCGCCCCGGCGCGCCACCGCTGCCAACTCTGGCAGTCAAGGAACCGACCCTGCTCGGCGAGGCGTTCGACGCGGACGGGGCGATCGACATCGCCGGATTGGACCGGGTGGTCGCCGCGGTGGAGCGCGCCTTGGACGCGGCCCGCCGACTGGGGGTGGAAGAGTTGTACGTGTTCACCACCGCCGCGATTCGCGACGCCACCAACCGCGACATGATCTTGGCCCGCCTGGAACGCGAAGCCGGGGTGCGCCCTCAATGCATGTCCGGTACCGACGAGGCCCGGCTTAGTTATCTAGCGGTTCACCAGTGGTATGGCTGGTCCGCTGGCCGGCTGCTGGTGATCGACATCGGCGGCGGTTCCATGGAGATCGTGCTGGGCAGAGACGCCCAGCCCGAGCTTGCCGTATCCCTGCCGCTTGGGGCGGGGCGGCTGACCAGGGAATACCTGTACCACGACCCGCCCCGCCAGACGGAGCTCGCCGCACTGCGGCGGCACGTCAACACCACCCTGCGCGAGGTCGCCGACCGGTTGCGCTGGGAAGGTGCGCCGGACCGGGCCATCGCCACCTCGAAAACGTTCAAGCAGCTCGCCCGCCTGTCCGGCGCGCCGGCGCAACGCAAAGGCCCCTTCGTCCGCCGGTCGCTCGCGGCCGATGACCTTGACTACTGGATTCCCCGCCTTATCGAGCTGAAGGCCAAGCAGCGAGCGAAGCTGCAAGGCGTGTCGCAGCCACGTGCCCGGCAGATCGTGGCCGGCGCGCTCGTAGCCAGGGCAACCATGAAGGCGCTCAACGTATCCGCGGTGGACGTGTCCCCGTGGGCACTGAGGGAGGGAATCATCTTGCACTACCTGCAAACTAGGCTGAACGAAACCTTCGCGTTGCCCCTGAGTCCACTCAACCACGTGACCGGCGAAGACACGGGCCTCCCTCGCTGGTATCAAGACCGCGAGCACCCTCAGCTCATGCAAACGCCATAGCGCCTGGTCAGGACCGCAAGCACGAGCTAGGAGGCACGTTCTGCGAACGGCGCCTTCCGGGATCAGGGGGTCCGGCTGTTTCCGTTTCGGGAGGAAGCCCAGGCTCGCACTTGCCGGGCGTCGATCTCGCCGCGAACCAGCCTCGCCGCGACAACGCGCACCTTCTGGTTGGTGTTCTGCGAGGACCGGCTGAGCACCTCGAACGCCTCGCCTGGCGAGATCCCCAGCTTGGCGTGCAGGACGCCCTTGGCCTGTTCGATAATCGCCCGGGCTTCCAGGGCCACCTGGAGGTTGTCCACCATCTGGCGGCACGCGCCGTAAACCCCCGCATTATGGACCGCCGTGCTGCCCTGCGCAGCGAACAACAAGGCGATGTCGTGGGCCGCGCCGCTGAAGGCGCCGGGGCGGTCAGCGTACAGCGTTATCGCCCCGGCGGGCTGCTGGCCGGTATGCAGGGGCAAGGCAATGAGGCTGTGCAGGCCGGCTTGGGTGGCGGCGCGGCAGAACGTGGGCCAGCGCTGTTCGGTGCTTGTGTCACGGACGTGCCTGGCCTCGTTGTACCGCAAAGTCTCAACGGCCGGCCCCTGCCCAGAAGCGAACTGCAACCGGTGCAACTCGTCGATCCGCGGATCAGAGGCGGCGAACGTATGCGCCTCGCCATCCGCAGTGATGGTCACGGCGGCGCCGCTGGCGCCTGGTACCAGTTCGACTCCGAGGGCGGACAGCCGCAGCAGCGCCGGATCGCCTTCGTCGTCATCTTCGAGCAGGAGCGCGACTTCGGAGATGCGCTCGGCGAGTTCCTGAGTCACCTCCACCATGGACGACCGCTACCCCCGCCCGGGGGGACGTAACTTACGTTTGCCCGCGGGCCGACGGGGGTAGCTGGTGGCACCTGCATGGTGGCCTGGGCTGGTGACCCTCGAGACAGGCGGGGTCTGTGAACGGCCTGCAGGTGGCCGCGGCCCTCATGCGGAGTGACCCAGACGGCCCTCGAAGCGCGCGGGACCGCTAGCCGGTGTTTGCCACACGCTGCGGTACCGATGAGGGGACGGGCGCCACGGCATCGCCGCCGAGGGAGGCCTGTCATGGACTCAGTGGCTTCAACCCCCGCTTTTACCGCGCAGGTCAGGACGGGCTCAGCTGGTCCCGGTGCCGGCATGAGCGAGATCGGCGAGCTGATCGTTACCGAACATGGGCGGATCCTCCGGCTCTTCAGAGCGCTCGACGACTTGGCCCGGCGCGGCGACTCCGCCGTCGCACGCTTGGCGCTGTCCCAGGTCTGGGCGAGGCTCGCCAGCCTGCTTGAGGTGCACACCAGGGCTGAGGAGGAGATCTGCTTCCCGCTGATGATCGGCAGCGGCGCAAGCACCCTGGACTTGGTGGAGATGGCGATCGCCGACCACGACGACATACGCGAGGCGGTAGCAGAAGCACGCTTGCTCGAGGTCGGCGCCGCGCGCTGGTGGCAGCTGATCTTGGCGATTCATACGGCCTGTATCGAGCACTTTGCCAGGGAAGAGAGGGGACCGCTCGCGCGGTTCTGCCGTTCCCTGCCGCCAGCAACGAGCAAGGTCCTCGTGCGCCAATGGGCCGCCTTCGCTGCTGGCCAGACAGATAACACAGCGTAACGCTGAGCCACTGTCAGTAGGTCGATTGGAAAACTTTGTCGTACTACGATATATTTCGCCATCCGGGTAGTTGGCGCGGATGCGGATCGGCAGCAAACCGATGCGCGTGATGACAGCCGCACGGCTCGGAGGTGACGAGCATGACTGACCAGAGTGGCGCACCGACTGACTCATCGAGCACGTCGGGTATCCAGTACATCAAGTTCGCGGCGTCCGGGCGTAACAGGTTTGTCACCTGGATCGCGCTGCTCGCGGCGCTAGGCGGATTCCTGTTCGGCTATGACACCGGCATCATCGGCCAGGCCCTCCCGTTTGTGCAGAAGCAATTCCACGCCGGCACCATCACCGCGTCCTGGATCGTGGCGTCCGTGCTGGTCGGCGCGCCAGCAAGGGCCGCGAGCAGGAGGCGCGGGCGGTACTGGAGCGCAGCCGCACGGGCGGCGACGTGCAGGCTTGGGCCGGACGAGCACGCCCATGCGCGCCGCCGACAAGGCGGCACCGCCGATGGTTTGACGTAAGTGTTGACGAGCGCTTCTGCGGGGTAGTGGTCGGTGTTCGGGTCCGTGATAGTTGGCCGGATGTGGAGGTTGCGCACGTGACTACCAGAAGCGGCGAGCGTTCACCGCCAGGCGGGCTGCAGCGTCAAGACTGCAGCACGATCTTGGGCGCGATTGGTGGCACCCCGTTGGTCCAGGTCGATGGGATCTGGGTCAAGCTGGAGTACCTCAACCCGTCGGGGTCGGTCAAGGACCGTATTGCCAAGTACATGATCGAGCGCGCCGAGCGGGAGGGGCTGCTGCGGCCCGGTGACACCATCGTGGAGGCGAGCAGCGGCAACACCGGCAACGCCATGAGCATGGTGGCAGCCGTGAAGGGCTACCGGATGCTGGTGGTCATGCCGAACGGCATGAGCCCGGAGCGGCTGGCCATCTCCCGGGCGTTTGGCGCCCGCGTGATGACCGTGGGTGATTTCCACGTCAACGATGCGCTCGCCACCGTGGCTGACCTGGGCTCTCGGCCCGGCTATTTCGCGCCTCGGCAATTCGATTCGGAGTGGAACGTTGACGAGAACCGTACGTGGCTTGGCCCCGAGACCCTCGCCCAGCTACCTGCTGGCGCCATGCCCGATGCTGTCGTCGCCGGGGTCGGCACCGGGGGCACCATCGCCGGGGTGGGGCAGTGCTTCCGGGCCCGCAACCCCTCGTGCCAGGTGGTCGCCGTGGAGCCCAGCGAGTCGTGCACGTTGATGTGCGGGGAGGTCGGCCAGCACCTGATCGAAGGGATCTCCGACGGGTTCGTCCCGGGCATCGTCGCCCGGCACCGCCACCTCATCGACCAGATCGTGGCCATCGACAGCACCGCCGCGATCGCCGAGATGCGCCGCCTGGCCCGCCAGCACGGATTGTTCGCCGGCCCAAGCTCCGGCGCCAACCTGCTCGCAGCCCGCCAGCTACGCGCAGAGCAGCCTGGCCTGCGCCACATCGTCACGTTCTTTTGCGACGAAGGGGAGAAATACATCAACGACCACTTCACCAGCGCCTGAGCACCCTGCCGAACGCATGGCGATGCCCAACTATCTCCGCGGCAGGTCGTCCTGGCGCACGACCTGGACCGGATCCCCATGCCTGCGCGGCGCTCCGAAGGGCAGTCACCGGCCCCGCGGACCGTCCCTGGCAACAGGCATCGGATTATCTGACGCAGCGGAGGGAAGGTGCGGTGTGCCCCGGCATACATGGATGACCATGGCGGGACTAGGTGCGAGCTTCCGGTTGAGGTGGAGAACCGGTGCACCTTGCGTTCATCGAGCGGCATGCTTGAAGCCGCAAGAATCCGCTGCCCACGTGGCCACTGGTTCAACGGCCCAGTGGAGTTCCTCACCAGGCGCCACAGTCCTCTGCCAGCGCGCAAAGCGCTAGCCGGCTGTCAACGCTTCGACATGCGATGACCCTCGGTCACCGGGATGTCAGGCGCATCCCGAGTTGCCCGATTGGGCTGGCATGGATGTCGTCGAGCAGCGCGGCGGGGTCCTGGTACACATCGGCAGCACCGGCGCCGCGTAGTTGCTCTGCGGCGATCCCCCCGCAGAGCAAGGCAATGCACCGGATGCCTGCGCGTTCCGCGGCCATCACATCCCAGACGGCGTCCCCGACCATGACGGCACATCCAGGGTCGATGTCCGATTCGTCGAGCGCTCTCTGGACGATGCCTGGATCGGGCTTAGCCCTGTCGACGTCACCGGAACTGACTACCGCGCTGACCGCGGAACCGGCGCCGAGCGCGTCGAGCATAAGATCCACTTCGTCGGCTTTGGCGCTGGTCGCGAGCACCACGTCCAGCCCGAGCCGGGCGGTGGCACGAAGCAGGTCGGCCGCTCCGGGCAACGGGCGTATCCGGCCAAGGTTGGTAGCGCATACCAGACGCGGCCCCACACGGCCGTAGCACCGACGACTGCCACACGAGGGGAGCCATGTCATGGCGAACGAACTTCAAGGCCGGCGAATCGCATTCGTGATCGCCAATGAGGGTGCGGAGCAGGTCGAGCTCACCGAACCCTGGCAGGCGGTACAGGACGCCGGTGGGTCTCCCGAGCTGCTCGCGCCCCAGCCAGGCCAGGCACAGGCTTTCAATCACCTGGACAAGGCGGACACGTTCCAGGTGGACCGGGCCGTCGGCGATGCCGACCCGGCCAGCTACGACGCGCTGGTCCTGCCCGGCGGCGTCGCCAACCCGGACCAGCTGCGCACCGTCCCGGAAGCGGTGGGCTTCGTCCGCGCCATGTTCCAGGCGGGCAAGCCCGCAGCGGTGATCTGTCATGGCCCGTGGACCGTGGTGGAGGCAGACCTGGTCCGGGGGCGGACGCTGACCTCCTGGCCGAGCCTGCGGACCGACATCCGCAACGCCGGCGGGACCTGGGTGGACACCGAAGTCCAGGTCTGCACGGCTGGCCCCAACATCCTGGTGACCAGCCGCAATCCCGATGATCTGCCGGCGTTCTGCAAGCAGCTCGTCGAGGAATTCCAGCGGCAGCCAGGCTGAGCGCGCCCGCCGCGCCGCGTGGTCGCCGTGCGGCGCGGCGGCACCCGCACCGTCCGGTGCCCGGGCTTCAGTCCGCGGCGAGCCAGCGCTCCATGACGTTGAGCAGGTCCTCGGTGTCCACCGGCTTGGTGACGTAGTCGGTCGCCCCGGCGGCGATGCTCTTGTCCCGGTCGCCGTGCATCGCCCGGGCGGTCACCGCGATCACCGGCAGGTGGGCCAGGCCCGGTATCTGCCTGATCGCCGCGGTCGTCGCGTAGCCGTCCATCTCCGGCATCATGACGTCCATCAGGACGATGTCGATGTCGGGACTGCGCTGGAGCGTCTCGATGCCGGTGCGGCCGTCGGAGGCGTGCACCACGGTCAGCCCGTACAGCTCCAGGATGCTGGTGATCGCGAAGACGTTCCGCAGGTCGTCGTCGACGATCAGCACCTTCTTGCCACGCAGGCGGTCGTGTCCGGTGGCCACGGATTCCGGCGGCGTGCTCACCGCCGCCGGGGCGCTAGCCTGTGGTGCCGATTCCGGCAGCACGGCCGGGGGCTCCGCCTGGCGCGGATCCGCCGCCGCGCCGGCGCCGCCCGGGCCATCCAGTCCGGCTTGATACTGCGTCGGGTAGCTGGCCGGCAGGTGCAGGGTGAACGTGCTCCCTTCGCCGGCCGCGCTTTGTACGGTGATCTGCCCGCCGAGCTGTGCCGCCAGCTCCCGACAGATGGTCAGGCCCAGCCCGGTGCCGCCGTAGCGGCGGCTGGTCGTGCCGTCGGCCTGCTGGAACGCGCCGAAAATAGCGTCCAGGTTCTGGTCGCTGATGCCGATGCCGGTATCGGTTACCGTGAACGCGAGCACCTGCGCGGCCGGGTCCTCCGTGGCCGGGTCCGCGGTGATCCGCAGCTCGACCCGGCCCTGCTCGGTGAACTTGACCGCGTTGGACAGCAGGTTGTGCAGGATCTGCCGGAGCCGCTGCCGGTCGGTGTACAGCTCGGCAGCGAGATCGCCTGCCGGTGTCGTGGCGATGAACGTGAGGCCCTTTTCTGAGGTCAGCGGCTGGAACACGGCCCGCAGGTCGTCGACGAGGGCGCGCAGCCCGAAGCGCTCGGGGTGCAGCTCCATCTTGCCGGCCTCCACCCGGGACAGGTCGAGGATGTCGTTGATCAGCTGCAGCAGGTCCGCGCCGGAGGAGTGGATGACGTTGGCGTATTCGACCTGCTTGGGCGTGAGGTTCAGCTCGGGGTTGGCAGCCAGCAGCCGCGCCAGAATGAGCAGGCTGTTCAGCGGGGTGCGCAGCTCGTGTGACATGTTGGCCAGGAACTGCGACTTGTACCTGGACGACAGGTCGAGCTGGCGGGCGCGTTCCTCCAGTTCCTGCCGCGCCTGCTCGATTTCCACGTTCTTGATCTCGATGTCCCGCTTCTGGCTGGCTAGCTGCGCGGCCTTGTCCGCCAGGTCTGCGTTCGAACGCTGCAGCTCTTCCTGCCGGGACTGGAGCTCGCCGGTGCGCGCCTGAAGCTCGACGGCGAGCCGCTGCGACTCGGCGAGCAGGGCGTCGGTGCGCGAGTTCGCGATGATCGAGTTGACACTGACCCCGATCGTCTCCACGAGCTGCTCGAGAAAATCCTGATGCATCCGGGTGAACCGGCTGAACGAGCCGGCCTCGATGACGCCGAGCACCTGATCCTCGAAGACGATCGGCAGGATCATCAGGTTGACCGGGGCGGCCTCACCCAGGCCCGAGGAGATCTTCACGTAGTCGGCCGGGACGTCGGTCACCACGATCGGCTGGCGGGTCTTGGCGACCTGCCCGATGAGCGACTGGCCGAGCCGGAACTGGCCGGGCGCCTCGAGGTCGGCGCGCAGGCCGTAGCCGGCAATCAGCCGCAGCCGGGCCTCGCCGTCGGTGGTCTCGGCGAGGAAGAAGGTCCCGTGCTGCCCGCCGACCAGCTGGATCAGCTCGTTCATGATCAGGTCGGCGACCACGGTGAGGTCGCGGTGGCCCTGCATCAGGCCGGCGATCCTGGCCAGGTTCGTCTGCAGCCAGTCCTGTTCCTCGTTCGCCTCGGTCGTTTCCCGCAGCGAGCGCACCATCGTGTTGATGTTGTCCTTGAGGTCGGCGACCTCACCCTGCGCTTCGACCGTGATGGAGCGGGTCAGGTCACCGGTGGCCACCGCGCCGGTCACCTCGGCGATCGCGCGCACCTGGCGGGTGAGGTTGCCGGCCAGCTCGTTGACGTTCTCGGTCAGCCGCTTCCAGGTCCCCGACAAGCCCTCGACCTCGGCCTGGCCGCCGAGCCGGCCCTCGCTGCCCACCTCCTTGGCGACCCTGGTCACCTCGGCGGCGAACGAAGAGAGCTGGTCGACCATCGTATTGATCGTGGTCTTCAGCTCCAGGATCTCGCCGCGGGCGTCCACGTCGATCTTCTTCGACAGGTCGCCCTGGGCCACCGCCGTGGTGACCTGGGCGATGTTGCGCACCTGGCTGGTCAGGTTGTTCGCCATCGAGTTGACGTTGTCAGTCAGGTCCTTCCAGGTGCCGGCCACGTTCGGCACGGTGGCCTGGCCGCCGAGCATGCCTTCGGTACCGACCTCTCGGGCTACCCGCGTCACCTCACCGGCGAACGCGCCCAGCGTGCCGACCATGCTGTTGATCGACTCGGCGAGCGCGGCCACCTCGCCCTTGGCCTCGACGATGATCGTCTGGCTCAGGTCACCGCGGGCGACCGCGGTGGCCACCTGGGAGATCGAGCGGACCTGCGCGGTGAGGTTGGACGCCATGACGTTGACGTTGTCGGTGAGGTCTTCCCACGTACCGGACACGCCGCGGACCCTGGCCTGCCCGCCGAGGTTGCCCTCGGTGCCCACCTCACGGGCCACCCGGGTCACCTCGTCGGCGAACAGAGAGAGCTGGTCGACCATCGTGTTGATGGTCTCCTTCAGCTCCATGATCTCGCCGCGCGCGTCGACGGTGACCTTCTGGGTCAGGTCGCCTTCGGCGACGGCCGTGGCGACCTGGGCGATCGCCCGCACCTGGCTGGTCAGGTTGCCGGCCATGAAATTGACCGAGTCGGTGAGGTCCCGCCAGGTACCGCCGACGCCCGGCACCCGCGCCTGGCCGCCCAGCCGGCCCTCGGTGCCCACCTCCCGCGCCACCCGGGTCACCTCGTCGGCGAACGCGGACAGCTCG
>Ga0075435_100002075_pt1 | contig 13145 bp, 8 predicted proteins | sample RhiMethybrSRZTD4_FD_75302 | JGI IMG/M metagenome (GOLD analysis project Ga0075435, IMG submission 75302) | Populus rhizosphere microbial communities from Tennessee, USA - Rhizosphere MetaG P. TD hybrid SRZTD4 | ecosystem: Host-associated > Plants > Roots > Rhizosphere > Soil | place: USA...
CAGCCAGCCGCCGTTGACGTGGCCGTACAGGTTGTCCTGCGGCGTGACGCTGCGATCGAACCCCGCGACGTCGAGGCCGGACCGCAGCCCGTCAGCCCGCGTCGTGATCGCGGCTGCGACCACCGCGGCGAACACGAGTCGAGCGACCCGCCGAACTCCCGGTGACACGCCCGGATATTACGGCAGAACGCTCCTTCGTATCCTTCGTCCTCCTTCGTATCCTTCGTCCTCCTTCGTATCCTTCCTCACGTATCCCGCAGAATGGCCAGTGGTTTGCGGGCGGCCACGTCAAAGGTGGCCAGCACGCCCACGACGATCACGACAGCGGCGGTCAGCACAGCGCCGGCGACGTTGATCCAGGGGTGGAGGGCCCAGGGCAGCGGGCGGTTGCCGAAGCGGCTCAGCGCCCAGGTCACGCCGATCGAGGCCGCCGAGCCGATCGCGCCGGCGAGCAGGCCCAGCACGCCGTACTCGACGACCGTAATCCGCAGCAGCACGCGGCGCTTCGCCCCGAGCGTCTTCAGCACCGCCGCCTCGTAGAGGCGCTGCATCTTGGTCATCGCCACCGCGCCGACCAGGATCAGGATGCCGCACGCGAGCACGAAGCCGCCGAGCACCGATACCCCCGCCGACACGTCGTCGATGCGGCGGCGCACTTCCTCGATGTCGTCGAGCGCGTCCACCAGCGTGAGGCCGGGAAACTCGGCCAGCACCTCGTTCTGCAGCCGCGCGCGTGCGGGGCCGTCGGCCGGGCCCCTGGCGCCGCCGACATACGTGTGCGGCAGCGCGTCGAGCGACCCCGGGCGGAACACGATGTCCGAGCGCACCAGCGACGCGAGCGAGCGCACGCGCCGATCCTCCTGGCGGATGCTCGTCACCGGCACGTCGAGACGGCGCCCCGCCATCTCGAACACCAGCACGTCGCCGACGTGCAGCTTCAGCCACTCGGCCAGCCCCGTTTCGACCGAGACCTCCGGGCGGGACGACGGCGAGGGCGGCCAGAACTCTCCCTTCAGGATCGTCTCGTTCGAGCCGAGCTCGGGCTTGTGCGTGACGCGGAACTCGCCGCCGATGCGGTTGGCGGGCACGCGATTCGGGTTGAGCGGATCGCGCCTGAGCCCCACCAGCCGCGCCCTCGACAGCGGCAGCAGCGTCACGGCGGTCGCGCCGAGCCGCTGCAGCGCCGCCTCCACCGGCGCGCGTTGATCGGGCTGCACGTCGATCAGGAACATGTCGGCCGACAGGGCGCCCAGGTCGAGCATGTACTCGTGCTGCACGTTGACCTGGAACAGCCGCACCGCGATCACGAACAGCGCCCCGAGGCCGATCGTGAACATCGTGACGCGCGTCTGGTTTCCCGGCCGGTGCAGGCTGCCGATGCCCTGCCGCAGCACGAACGACCGCCGCCTACCTCCGCTCGCCCTGCCAACCTGTGGCGAGCTACGGCTGGCAGGCCGATGCACCCGGGCGAGCACACCCATCAACGTCGCACCGGCACCGTTCAGCACGATCGCGGTGGCCGCGACGGCCCCGACAAAGAGCGCCGCGTCGCGATACGTGCCCGCCTGCCACCCGGCGAGCGCGGCAACCGCCGCGGCGAGCAGCACCTGCGCCGCGATCTTCAGCCAGTCGATGCGGCGGCGGCCGACGGCGGCGTCCTGGCGCAGCACCAGGATCGGCTTGACGTCGCGGATCTCGAGCAGCGGCGGCAGCGCGAACAGCAGCGCCACCAGCACGCCGACCGCCACGCCCTGCACGCAGGCCAGCGGCGACAGCCGCGGATCGACGTCGAGCGGCAGACGCGCGCTGGTGTAGCCGGCAAAGCCGGTGGTGATCGCCTTGGCGACGACCAGCCCGAGCAGGCTGCCGGCCAGGCTGAGCGCGAACACCAGCGCGACGTACGCGCCAATCACCCGGCGGTTCCGGCCGCCGAGCGACTTCAGGATCGCGACGGTCCGCACCCGCTGCTGCACGAACACCCGCGTCACGCTGGCGATGCCGATGCCGCCCAGCACGAGAATGGCCAGCCCGATCAGGCTGAGGAAGCCGTCGATGTTCGACAGGCTCTGCGACAGCCAGTTCTCGATGTAGTGGAACGATCCGATCGAGCCGCGGATGCGGCGATCGCCGTACTCGCTCCACAACGCCTGCGTGAACGCGCGTTCCTGCCCGTCGGGCACGTTGAACAGCCAGCTGTAGCGCACGCGGCTGCCGAAGCCGGTGAGCCCCGCCGCTTCGACCTCCTGGTAGTCGGCAGCGACGCGCGGCAGCGGGCTGAAATTCAGGGCGTTGCCCGGCATCCGCTCGATCGCGCCGCGGACGGTCAACGGCGCCCCGCCGACGATGATCCGATCGCCGATCCCGACGTGCAGCCGTTCGAGCAGCGATCCGGAGACGAGCGCGCCGCCGCCGGCGACGAGATCGTGCGAGTAGCGCAGTCGGCCGGCGAGCCGGAATTCCCCGCGCAGCGGAAAGCCCGCCTCGATGCCCTTGAGCTCCACCAGCACCGGACGGGCCTCGGGATCGTTCGCGGCGCGAGCCACGGTCTGCGTCTCGAGCAGGCGCGTCTGTCCGCTGACGCCGTACGCCGCCGACTGCCGGGCGAAGATGTCCCCCTGCTCGGCGGTCCAGGCCTCGCCGCTCTCGATCCGGACGTCGGCGGAGAGCAGCATCCGCGAATCGCGCGCCAGCGATCCCCAGAACACGCGGGTGAACGATCGCAGGCTCACCGTCGCGCCGACGCCGAGCGCGATGCAGAGGAAGAAGAGCATCAGCCGCCGCCACGACGCCCGCACTTCGCGCCACGCCATGGCGACGATGAACCTCATGTCGCCGCCTCGTGCCACGGCGCCGCCGCATCGTCGGCGATCACCCGGCCGGCGCTGAGCACGATGCGGCGATCGGCGGCGCGCGCCAGCTCCTGCTCGTGCGTCACCAGCAGCAGCGTCGTCTTCCGCTCGCGGTTCAGCCGCACCAGCAGGTCGAAGATCTTCGCGCCGTTGGCGGTGTCGAGATTGCCGGTCGGCTCGTCGGCGAGCAGGATGCTCGGGCGGTTGGCAAAGGCGCGGGCGATCGCCACGCGCTGCTGCTCGCCGCCCGACAGCTGCGACGGATAGTGGTGCGATCGCTCGCCGAGGCCGACCGCGTCGATGAGCGCCCGCGCGTCGGCGGAAGGATCGGGCTGGTCGGCCAGCTCCATCGGCACGAGTACGTTCTCGTACGCGGTGAGCGACGGGATCAGGTGGAACGCCTGGAACACGATGCCGACCAGCGCGCCGCGCAGGTCGGCGAGCGCGTCCTCGCGCATGCGGCTGATGCGCTGCTGCGCGAGATAGACCTCGCCCGACGTCGGCGAATCGAGCCCCGCGACGAGCGAGATCAGCGTCGACTTGCCGCTGCCCGACGCGCCGGTCACGGCGACGAACTGCCCCGCGGGAATGAACAGATCGACGTTGTCGAGGATCGTCAGCTGCTCCGCGCCGCTGGCAACCGTCTTGGTGACCCGCTCCAGGCGAATCATGGTGTGACTATAATGAAGGTTTGCTCGACTTCATTCGCGCCATCATCACGGAAGACCTCGCGGCCGGCCGCAACGGCGGGCGTGTGTACACGCGCTTTCCGCCCGAGCCGAACGGCTACCTCCATATCGGCCACGCCAAGTCGATCTGCCTGAACTTCGGCGTCGCCCGCGAGTTCGGCGGCAGCTGCAACCTGCGCTTCGACGACACCAACCCGACGAAGGAAGACGTCGAGTACGTCGAGGCGATCGAGGACGACGTCCGCTGGCTCGGCTTCGAATGGGCGGGGATGCACTTTGCCTCCGACTACTTCGAGCAGTTGTACGGCTACGCCGTCGAGCTCATTCGCAAGAACCTCGCCTACGTCGACAGCCAGTCAGCAGAGGACATGCGCCGCAGCCGCGGCACGCTGACCGAGCCGGGAACGGACAGTCCGTTCCGCAACCGGACAGTCGAGGAGAACCTCGACCTGTTCGCGCGGATGCGCGCCGGCGAGTTCGAGGACGGCGCGCACGTGCTGCGGGCGAAGATCGACATGGCCTCGGGCAACATCAACCTGCGCGACCCGGTGCTCTATCGCATCCGCCGCGCGCATCACCACCGCACCGGCGACGCGTGGGTGATCTACCCGATGTACGACTTCGCGCACCCGCCGTCGGACGCGCTCGAGCACATCACGCACTCGCTCTGCACGCTGGAGTTCGAGGATCACCGGCCGCTCTACGACTGGCTGATCGAAAACCTGCCGGTGCCGGCGCGGCCGCGCCAGATCGAATTCGCGCGCCTCAGCTTGACCTACACCGTCATGAGCAAGCGGCGGCTGCTCGAACTGGTGCAGAACGGGGACGTCAGCGGCTGGGACGATCCCCGTATGCCGACCATCGTCGGGATGCGCCGCCGCGGCTATACCCCGGAGGCGATCCGCGCGTTCTGCGATCGGATCGGCGTCGCCAAGCGCGAGAACCTCATCGACGTCGCGCTGCTCGAGCACGCCGTCCGCGAGGACCTCAACAAGACCGCGCCCCGCGTCATGGGGGTCATCCGTCCGCTGCGAGTGGTGATCGAGAACTATCCGGAGGGCGACAGCGAAGAAGTGGACGTCCCGAACAACCCCGAGGATCCGGGCGCCGGCGCGCGGCGCGTGCCGTTCTCGAAGGTGCTGTATATCGAGCAGGACGACTTCCGCGAGGATCCGCCGAAGAAATACTTCCGGCTGGCGCCGGGGCGCGAGGTGCGCCTGCGCTCCGCGTACTTCGTCACCTGCACGGGGTTCACGAAGGATCCCGCCAGCGGCGAGGTGACCGAGGTGCGCTGCACCTACGATCCGGCCACGCGTGGCGGCGACGCCCCCGATGGGCGCAAGGTCAAGGCGACGCTGCACTGGGTCTCGTCGGCGCACGCGCTCAACGCGGAAGTCCGCCTCTACGATCGCCTCTTCACCGTCGAGGAGCCCGGCAAGGTCGACGATTACCGGCCGGTGATCAATCCGGCGTCGCTGGAAATCGTCGCCGGCGCCAGGGTCGAGCCGTCGGCGGCCACCGCGCCGCCTGGCACCCGATTCCAGTTCGAGCGCATCGGCTACTTCTGCGTCGACACCGACAGCACGCCCGATCGCCCGGTCTTCAATCGGACGGTCACGCTCAAGGACACCTGGGCGAAGATCGAAAGAGGAACTTCCGCCTGAAGGCGGAAGCTACCTACCCGCGCTCACGTGGCTTCCGCCTTTAGGCGGAAGGACACGCGCACGGTCAATCGAATTCCTTGCACGCGATGCGATGTACCAGTTCGTGCAGTGTGCGTATGCGCGGGCAGTCGGCATCCGGCCTGAGGTCCGCCTCGTCGAGCAGCACGCCGCGGAGGCCGGCGTTGCGCGCGCCGATGACGTCCACGTAATACAGATCGCCGACGTGAATCGTCGTCTCGCGCGTCGCGCTGCTGCGCGCGAGCGCGATCTCGAAGAAGCGCGGGTCCGGCTTCTCGACCCCCTCGTCGGCCGAGTCCAGGATCACGTCGAAACGCTTCGTGAGATCCAGCCGCTCCATGTGCGCCCGCAGCGTGCCGTTCGCGTTCGAGACGACGACCAGCTTCTTCCCCTGCGCGCGCAGCGCCTGGAGCGCGGGGACGACATCGTCCGGGACGTACTCCCAGAGGTTGCTGGCGGTGTGATACGCGTGCAGCTCGGTGAGCGCCGCGGCGGTGGCGTCGGAGCGGCCGATGCCGGCATGCTCGAGCACGAGGTCGAAGAACAGCCAGCCGCGCGTCGCGTCCGTCGTGCCGCCGATGACCTTCATGTCGTCGAGCTTCCGCCGCGCGCGCGGATCGGCGTGGATGAGGGCGTCGGGAGAGACCGGTACGCCGTGCTTCGCCAGCGCCTCGGACACCCGCCACCAGTTCGGATAGATGATGACGCCCCCGGCGTCGAGGAACACGGTCTGCAGCGACATACCGTGTTTATATCGCGGCTGCTGACTTCCGCCTAAAGGCGGAAGCCACGTGGTTTTGCCTTAGATGTGGCTTCCGCCTCATATGTGGCTTCCGCCTTCAGGCGGAAGTCTCAGACATCCGTGAGTGCAATCAGCGGGTCGATGCGCGCCGCGCGGCGCGCCGGCACGGCGCAGGCGATGAACGCGACGACGGCGAGCGTCACGGCGACCGTCGCCAGCACCACCGGATCCATCGGCTGCACGCCGAACAGCTGTGTTTCCATCGCCCGGCGGATGGCGAAGGCGCCGGCGATCCCGACCACTACGCCGACGCCGAGCAGCCAGAGCCCTTCCGACACGATCAACCCGAAGATGCGCCGGCTGTCGCTGCCGAGCGCCATGCGGATGCCGATCTCCTTGCGCCGCTGCCCGACCTGGAAGGCGAGCACGCCGTAGATGCCCACCGCCGCGAGGAAGAGCGCGATGCCGCCGAAGAGGCTGGCGATCAGCATCGGCGTGCGGCGGCTGACGAGCGATTCGCTGATGCGCTGCTCCATCGGCTTCACGCCGAAGAACGGCAGCTCCGGATCGATCTCGCGCACCTGCTGGCGGATCGGCGAGATGATCGTGCCGGGATCGCCGGCGGTCTTCACCACGAGCGTCATGCCGCGCCCCGGGTTCTGCGCGAACGGGAAGTAGTACATCCCGACCGGTTCCTTCTCGGTGAGGCCCGTGACCCGGATGTCGCCGACGACGCCGACGATGGTGTAGTAGGTGCTCTTCGGGCCGGGGCCGTCCTTGAGCTCTCCCGGCGATTCGGGCTTCCACATCCGGCGTCCCACGGGACTTTGATCCTTCCAGAAGCGCTTTGCCAGCCGCTGGTCGATGATCAGCACTTTCTGCGCCCGCTCGTCGTCCGACGCGGTGAACAGGCGTCCGGCCTTGAGCGGAATCGACATCGCTTCGAAGTATCCCGGCGACACCGACGTGTTGTATGGCGAGATGAGCGATTCGCCCGGCGCCATCACGTAGCCTTCGGCAAGGATGACACTGTCGCTGTAGCCGCCGCCGAACGGCAGGTTGGTCGTGGTCCCCGCGGCCTGGACGCCGGGCAGCGCCCTTACGCGGTCGGTGAGGCGGTTCCAGAACGCGATCAGTTGCGAGTCTTCCTTGTAGCGCGCCGCCGGCGGACTGACGATGCCGGTGACGACGTGGCTCGCGTCGAACCCGGGGCGGACGGCGAGCACCCGCTGGAAGCTGGCGAGCAGCAGGCCGGCGCCGATCAGCAGCATGAACGCGAAGGCCACCTGCGCGGCCACCAGCACGCGGCGGACGACGCGGGCGCCACGGCCGGCAGTGCCCGAGCGTCCTTCCTCGCGGAAGGCCTGGCTCAGGTTCATGTGCCGCAGGCCTACGATCGGCACCAGGCCGATCAGGATCGCCAGAACGACCGCCAGCGCGAAGGTGAAGGCGACGACCGTCGCGTCGATCGCGACGTGCGTGCCCTGCGGCGTCGCCTCCACGCCGAACGACGAGAGCGCGCGGACGCCGGCGTAGCCGAGGCCGAGGCCGATGGCGCCGCCGGCCAGCGCCAGCAGCGCCGCCTCGGTGAGCAGTTGCCGCGCGATGCGGCGAAGCCCCGCGCCGAGGGCGTGCCGTGTCGCCAGCTCCTTCATCCGTGCGCTCGATCGCACGAGCATCAGGTTGGTGACGTTGACCGCGCCGACCAGCAGCACGAACACGACGCCGCCCCAGAGCAGGTAGAGCGTGCTCTTCACGTCGCGCACCAGGTATTCCTGGAACGGCTGGACGACGGTATGGAAGCCGGCGTTGATCAGGATCTGCTTGAGCGCCGGAAAGATGTCGAGGTTGCGCGTATTGAGCGCGTCGATCTGCTGGCGAGCCTGTTCGACCGTGCGTCCCGGTTTCAGCCGCGCAACGTACGACCAGTTGTTGCTGTGGCGGTTATCGTCCGAACGTTCCTGCGCGGTGAAAGCGACCGGCAGCCAGACCTTCACGTCGGGGTCGAGGAAGCTGAAGCCCTGCGGCAGGACGCCGACGACCGGGAACGGCTCGCCGCCGATGCGGATGTCGCGGCCGATCGCGCTGTCCTTGCCGCCGAACCACGCCTGCCACGCGGCGTAGGTGAGGATCGCTTTGTGCGTCTTGCCGATCTCACCGTCGGCATCAGTGAAAATGTTGCCGCGGATCGGCTGCACTTGCAGCAGGCGCAGCAGCGACGGCGTGGCGATCATCGCGGTGATGCGTTGCGGCTCCGCCTCGCCGCCGAGCGTGACGCCGCGTGTGTTGTAGAGCGCCTGCTCCTGGAAGACGTCGGTCTGCTTCAGCCGATCGTAATAGTCGGTCACCCCTGACGAGCCGAAGACCACGCCCGCGCCGGGGTAGGCGTTGTACATGTAGACGAGCTGCTCGGCGTGCGGCACCGGCAGCGGCTTCAGCAGCACCGAGTTCACGATGGCGAAGATCGCGGCATTGGCGCCGACGCAGAGGGCGAGGGTGAGAACGGCGGTGGTGGCGAAGCCGCGGTCCTTCCAGAGGACCCGAGCGGCGAACCTGGCGTCCTGGACGAGTCTTTCCATGCGGCGGGACCTCGCTTGCCCGCCCTGGCCGTGGCGAAGGCGGGACTTCGGGGTATACGTGTGCCGGGTGCCGATGGTTCAGCGGACGGGCACGCCGATGTTGGCGATGGTCTCCCCTTTCGTCATCGACGGCACCGCGCGCACGAACAGCACCACCCCGCTCTCCGGCGCCCTGGCCTCGAGCACGGTCTTGCCCAGGTAGTCGGTGACGTAGCCGACCTTCATGCCTTTCTGCACGTACGTGCCGCGCGTCACCAGCGGATAGAAGATCCCGTTGACGTCGCTGGTGATCGACGCGATCCGCTCGATCCACACCGGCGACTCGACCATCGCGGGCGGGCCGTCCATCATCTTCAGGTAGCGCATCACGTTGACGCAGCCGTCGACCAGGGCCTTCACGTCGCCCGCGTCGACGGTCCCGGCGTGCCCCGCCTCCGCGGTGATGGACGGCTTGCCGCGCGTCGACGCGGTGTTCTCGAGATAGCGTGACGCCGCGGGATCCTTCGGCCGATCGGCGGAGATGATGATCGTGTCGAGGCCGAAGGCGAGCACCATCTCGCGCGAGATCGCGTCCTGCTTCTCGTTGCCGGTCTTCGTCCAGTACGAGTACGGCCGCAGGCTCTCGTCGATGTCGCCGCCGTGCAGATCGATCAGGTGATCGCTCTTCTCGACCACTTCCTTCGTGATCGCGAGCGAGGCGCGCTCGGTCTGGGTGCCGTCGGCCTTGCCCGGGTAGAAGCGGTTCATGCTCTTGCCGTCGATCGGGTTGACGTGGGCGATCTTCTGCTCGAAGGACGGCACGTTGACGAGCGGCACCAGGATGACCGTGCCGCGGACCGCCTGCGGATCGAGCAGCTGGATCAGCCGCTCGACGGCAACGATCGAGGCGTACTCGGTGCCGTGCGCGCCGGAGACGACCGCCAGCACCGGGCCGGGCTTCGCGCCGTTGACCACGGCGACGGGGATCGAGAGGGCGGCGTCGGCGCCGGCCGGCACCTCGATCGCGCCGCGCCCGACCGTGCCCCGCGCGGCCGCCGCGGTCCCGACGCGAAACGGGTCCTGGGCGACCAGTGCGGCGGCGAGGAGGAGGGCGTGCATGGCGGAGTTGTATCACGCCGTCCGGGCCGGCAACCTTTCCACTTCTGTTGACGTCCAACAGGAAAGCGGGTATTTTCCTGTTGGCAATCAACAGGACCGAGGACCGAGGACCGAGGACCGACGACCCGCCTTCGCCAGGGCTACGGCGGGGCGAGCCGGCAACCGGCAACTGGCAACTGGCAACTGACCACTGGTAACCGGTAACCGGTAACCGGTAACCGGTAACTGATATGGGCAACAAGAGCGACGTGCTGCAGGGCACGCTGGACCTGATGGTGATGAAGACGCTCGAGGCGATGGGCCCGCAGCACGGCTACGGCATCGCGCAGCGGCTGCTCCAGGTGTCCGACAGCGCGCTGCAGCTGAACCAGGGCACGCTCTATCCGGCGCTGCTGCGGCTCGAGCAGCGCGGCTGGATCGCGTCGAAATGGGGCACCTCCGAGAACAACCGCCGCGCGCGCTTCTACAGCCTCACCCGCAGCGGCCGCAGGCAGCTCCAGCGCGAGGCGGACGACTGGCATCGCATGGCCGCGATCATGGCGCGCGTGCTCGGCGCGCCGTTGAAGGAGGATCTGTCGTGACGCTTCGCGAGCTCGCCCTCCGCGCCGCCGCGGCGGTCGGCCTCACCCGCCGATCCGCGCGCGAGCAGGACCTCGACCAGGAGCTGCAGTTTCATCGCGAGATGCTGGAGGCGAAGCACCGCGCCGCCGGCCTCGACGCCGGCGCCGCGCGCCGCGCCGCCCGGCTGGACCTCGGCGGGCCGCCGCAGATCGCCGAAGCCTGGCGCGATCAGCGCGGCCTGCCGATCCTCGAGACGCTGTGGCAGGACATCCGCTACGGTGCCCGCATGCTGCGGCGGACGCCCGGGTTCACCGCCGCGGCGCTGCTCACGCTGACGCTCGGCATCGGCGCCAACACCGCGATCTTCACCATCGTCGACGCCGTGCTGCTGCGGCCGCTGCCGTACCCGGCGGCGGATCGCCTGGTCACGATCGGCGATCGCAACGCCGCCGGCTATTCCTCGAACGTCGGGTTCACCACTGTGGTGGACTGGCGCGAGCGGAGCAAGAGCTTCGACCAGCTCGCGCTGATGCGCGGGTGGCAGCCCACGCTGGTCGTCAACGGCGAAGCCGAGCGGCTCGCGGCGGTGCGCGTGAGCTGGAACTACTTCGACATGATGGGCGTCGGCCCGGCGCTCGGGCGCGGCTTCACCGCCGCGGACGATCATCCCCAAACGTGGCGCGTCCTGCTCCTGAGCGACAGCCTCTGGCGGCGGCGCTTCAACGCCGATCCGTCGATCGTCGGGCGCAGCATCACGATGAACGACCGCCAGTACCAGGTCATCGGGGTGATGCCGGCCGGGTTCGAGCCGCTCGACGCCATCCGTTACCAGAACGTCGCGGCGGAGGTGTGGGCGCCGATCGGCTACGAAGTCGGCGGCGACTCCGCCTGCCGCAGCTGCCAGCACCTGCGCGGCTTCGGGCGGCTGAAGCCGGGCGTGTCGGTCGCCGCGGCCACCGCCGAGATGGACGTGATCCGCGAGCAGATGCGCAAGGAGCACCCGCAGGAATACGAGGCCGGCTCGATCGCGATCGTCCCGCTGCGCGACGCGCTGACCGGCAACGTGCGCACGGCGCTCCTCGTGCTGCTCGGCGCCGTCGGCTTCGTGCTGCTGATCGCCTGCGCCAACGTCGCCAACCTGCTGCTGGCGCGATCGGTCACGCGGCAGCGCGAGCTGACGCTGCGCAGCGTGCTCGGCGCGGGGCGCCGGCGCATCGTGCGGCAGCTGCTGACGGAGAGCCTGATGCTCAGCGTGACGGGCGCCGCGCTCGGCGTCGCCTTCGCGCGCATTGCCGTCGACGGCCTCGTCCGCTTCGCCCCGGTCACGCTGCCGCGGCTCGATCGCGTGGCGATCGACGCGCGGGTGCTGCTGTTCACGGCGGCGGTGGCCCTCGTCACCGGCGTGCTCTTCGGGCTCGTCCCGGCGCTGCGCGGAGCGTCGGCCGGCCTGCAGCAGACCCTGGCCACCGACTCGCGGTCGAGCGTCGGGGGATCGTCACGCGCGCAGTCGGCGCTCGTCGTCGCCGACATCGTCCTCGCGCTCGTCCTGCTCGCCGGCGCCGGGTTGATGCTGCGAACCGTCGTTTCTCTGACCCGCACGAGCCCCGGCTTCGTCGCCGACGGCGTCCTCACGCTGCAGTATTCGCTCGTCGGGCAGGCCTACGCGGAGGATGCGGCGGTCGTCTCTTTTCAGGACCGCACGCTCGAGAAGATTCGCGCGCTGCCGGGGGTCGCCAGCGCCGCCCTGACGGACCAGGTTCCGTTCGGCGGCAATTATGACTGCCGCGGCTTCCACGCGAAGGGACGGATGAAGCCGAACACCGTGGACGACCCGTGCCTGGAGCGGTACGGCGTGACGTCGGATTACCTGCGGGTCATGGGCATTCCGCTGCTGCGCGGCCGCTTCGTGTCGCCGCAGGACGTTGCCACGTCCCAGCCGGTGATCGTCGTTTCGGAAGCGACGGCGAAACTCGTGTGGGGCAACGACGATCCGATCGGCTCCGAAGTGCGGTTCGGCAATGCCGAGAAAGGCACGTGGTACACGGTCGTCGGCGTCGTCGGCGACGTGCATCACGAAGACGTGACCCAGCCGGTGACCGCCGCGTTCTATCACTCGGAAGCGCAGTTCACCGATTCTTACCTGGTCGCACTGGTCAAGGCGTCCAACGGCGACCCGGCCACGCTTGGCGCTGGGGTGCGACAGGTCCTGCGGGAGCTCGATCCGACGGTGCCGGTCTACCAGATCGACACGCTGCCGGCGATGGTCGAGCAGGCGTCGGCGCAGCGGCTCTTCGTCATGCGCCTGCTGGCCGGCTTCGCAATCGTCGCGGTCCTGCTGGCGGCCGTCGGGCTCTACGGCGTCGTGTCCTACGGCGTGTCGCAGCGCACTCGCGAAATGGGCGTGCGCGTCGCGCTCGGCGCGCAGCGCCGCGACGTGATGCGCCTGGTCCTGTCGGGCGGGTTCGTCCTCGTGGCTGTCGGTCTCGTGCTCGGCCTCGCCGCCGCGATCGCGGCGACGCGCTTCATGGACGCGCTCGTCTTCGGCGTCAGTCCGGTCGATCCGCCGACCCTCCTCGGCGCCGCCGGCGTGCTGACGATCGTCGCGCTGGCGGCGCACTGGGTGCCGGTGCGTCGGGCGCTGCGGATCGATCCGGCGCAGGCCTTGCGGGCAGAGTAATTATCATCAGCGGAGTGACTCCGCTCCCCATCGACGAGTTCATCCCGCGGATCGTCGACGCCGTCCGTTCGCAGCGGGCCTTGATTCTCTCGGCGGCGCCGGGCGCGGGAAAGACGACCCGGGTGCCGCCGGCGCTGGCCGCGGACGGTCCGGTCATCGTCCTGCAGCCGCGCCGCGTGGCGGCGCGATCGATGGCGCGCCGCGTCGCCGGCGAGCGGGGCTGGACCATCGGCCGGGAAGTCGGCTGGCACGTCCGGTTCGAGCGGCG
>Ga0075435_100002077_pt1 | contig 13137 bp, 9 predicted proteins | sample RhiMethybrSRZTD4_FD_75302 | JGI IMG/M metagenome (GOLD analysis project Ga0075435, IMG submission 75302) | Populus rhizosphere microbial communities from Tennessee, USA - Rhizosphere MetaG P. TD hybrid SRZTD4 | ecosystem: Host-associated > Plants > Roots > Rhizosphere > Soil | place: USA...
CCTCCTGCTGGGCGGGCTCGGCCTCGTCGTGCTCGCGGTCTCGCTCGGCGCCCTGTTCATCGGCAGCGCGCGCGTGCCGCCCGGCGACGTGCTGGCCGTGCTCACCGGCCGCATCAAGGGGGTCGACCAGGTCGTGGTGCTGAGCCTCCGGCTGCCGCGCATCCTGGTCGCCCTCCTGGCGGGCGGCGCGCTCGCGATGGCCGGCGCGGGCTTCCAGGCCCTCGCGCGCAATCCACTCGCCGAGCCCTCGGTGCTGGGCGTCTCGAGCGGCGCCGCGTTCGGGGTGATCGTGGCCCAGGTCTTCGGGCTCGGCGGAAGCCTCGTGGAGGCGGTGGGCCTGGCGGCGTGCGCCTTCGGGGGCGCCCTCGTGGCGGGAGGGGCGGTGTACCTGATCGCCTCGCGCGCCGGCGGTCTGCCGGTCCACACGCTGCTCCTGGCCGGTGTCATCGTCGGCATCTTCTTCTCGTCCGCCATCACCGTGTTGATCTCGGTGGTCGACTTCGACCGGCTGGGCGGGGTCGTGCACTGGCTGCTCGGCAACCTGAGCCCCATCGCGCCGGCTAGCCTGGCCGTCTTCGCCGCGCTCACCGCGCTCGGCGGCTGGCTCGTGATCGGCGCCGCGCGGCGGCTCAATCTCCTGGCCCTCGGCGAGGAGAGCGCCCAGCAGCTCGGGGTGGACGCCGAGGGGGTGAAGCGCCGCATCTTCGCGGGCGCCGCGCTCCTGACCTCGGCCGCCGTCGCCTTCGCGGGGCCCATCGGCTTCGTGGGCCTGATCGTGCCCCAGACCATCCGCCTGCTGCTGGGGTCCGACAACCGGGTGGTGATCCCGGCCGCGCTCCTGGGCGGCGGGGCCTTCCTCCTGCTCGCGGACACCGTCGCCCGCAACGTGATCGCGCCCGCGGAGCTATCGGTGGGCGTCATCACCGCGTTCTGCGGAACGCCGTTCTTCATCTACCTGCTCCGCACCCGCGCCGCCGACCCGCACCTGTGACCCCGCTGCTGGAGTGCCAGGGCGTGGCCTTCGCCTACGCCGCACGCGGCGCGGGAGAGCACGCCTTCGCCATCCGCGATCTGTCCTTCGACGTGCGGTCCGGGGAGACCTTCGGGGTGATCGGTCCCAACGCCTCCGGCAAGACGACCCTCGTGCGCCTGCTGTCGCGCGTCCTGACCCCGTCGGGGGGCCGGATGCTCCTCGACGGTGAGGACCTGGGCCGCCTCGGGCGCCCCGCGGTGGCCCGCCAGATCGCGGTCGTACCCCAAGACGTCCCGCACGGCTTCCCGCACACCGTCGAGCAGCTGGTGCTCATGGGACGTTTCCCACGGGCGCCCCGGCGCTTCTTCGAGAGCGTGGAGGACCGCGCGGCCGCCCGTCGGGCCATGGAGGCGGTCGGCGTGCTCGACCTGCGCGGCGCGCTGCTGGATCGGTTGAGCGGCGGCGAGCGCCAGCGGGTGATGCTGGCCCGGGCCCTGGCCCAGGAGCCCCGCCTGCTGATCCTCGACGAGCCCACCGCGCACCTGGACCTGCGCTACCAGGCCGAGTGCGCCGGCCTCCTGCGCCGGCTCAGCCGGGAGGGGCGCCTCACTGTCGTCCTCGTCTCGCACGACCTGGGGTTCGCCGCCGAGCTCAGCGACCGGCTCCTGCTCATGTCGGCGGGAGCGGCCGTCCGCGTGGGTCCGCCCGAGACCGTGCTGGACGAGGGGGTGCTCGAGGCCGCCTACGGCTGCCGCGTGATCGTCGACAAGCACCCGATCAGCCGCCGACCCACCGTCCACCTGGTCTATCCGACCGGCTAAGATCCACCACAAACCACGGAAGGAGGTGACAAGGCTCAAAGTGGCCTAGCGTAAGAAAATCGATCGCACTCCAAGGGAAGCCGGTGACTCGGTCCACGAGTCGATGCCGGCGCGGTCCCGCCACTGTGAGTGGGGAGTCCCGCCCGATCCCGGAAGGGAGCCACTGGGTCGCCCGAGAGGGCACCTGGGAAGGCCGGGCGACGACGCCGATCCACGAGCCAGGAGACCTGGGTGCGACCCGGAGCCCCAACCCCTTTCGAGGCAAAAGGAGTGGTCGATGCGACAGCAGGTCGTGTGGCTTCTGGCTATATTCCTGGCGGCACCCGCGGTCGCCGGGGCGCAAGCGCAGCAACCGGAGCAGCAGCCCGAGCAGAAGATCGTCGACCCGGTGGTGGTCACCGCCACCAAGGTCGCGACCCCGTCGGCGCAGATCGGCGCCTCCATCAGCGTGGTCAACGGAGACGATTTCCAGACCTATCACTACCCCACGGTGGACGAGGCCCTCCGCAACGTGCCCGGCGTCGAGATCCGGCGCTCGGGCTCGTACGGCAAGACGTCCAGCATCACCATCCGGGGCGCCAACGCCAACCAGGTGCAGGTCCTGGTCGACGGGGTGCGGGTCAAGAGCCCGACCCTCGGCCAGGTGGATCTCTCCGATCTCTCCCCGGACCTGATCGAGCGGATCGAGATCATCCGGGGCGCCCAGTCGACCCTCTACGGCGCCGACGCCATCGGCGGCGTGGTCAACATCATCACCCGCAAGGGTAGCGGGGGGCCCTTCCAGGCCTCCGTGCAGCAGGAGGTCGGCAACTACGACACGCTCGCGAGCCGGGCGACGGTGGCCGGCGCCTGGAAGATCCTCAACTACGCCCTGTCGGCCTCGCACTTCGAGAGCAACGGCCAGTTCCCGAACGACGGCACCAACGTCAATGCGCTGAGCGCCCGCGTCGGGGCCACGCTGCCGCTCGACTCCTCGATCGACTTCATCTTCCGCTACAACAAGAACGACACCGGGGTGCCGGTGAAGCCGGTTTTCCCGGGCCCGCAGCCGATCGTGCCGATCATCAACCCGAACGCCAAGCAGCAATCGGAGACCACCATCTACAGCCTGCAGGCCAAGACCCGGCCGGTGGAGTGGTGGCAGACCCAGGGGCGCCTCTCCCGCTACGAGAACAGCCAGGGCTTCCAGGACCCGCCCGACCCCGGCTTCCCGTTCGACTTCCCGACGTTCTCGCAGGTCGACGTGGTGCGGAAGGAAGCGGAGTGGGTCAATTCGTTCTTCATCGGCAAGTGGAGCACCAGCAGCGTCGGGCTCGAGTACCGCCGGGAGGAAGGGGAGAACAAGGGGGTCTTCCGCTCCGCCACCGAGACCAGCTCCGTCTTCTTCGAGCAGCAGCTCCGCTTCTTCGACCGGCTGTTCATCACCGGGGGCTTCCGGGTCGAGGACAACAGCGTCTTCGGCACCACCACCACCGAGCGCGGCTCGGTGGCCTTCGTGATCAAGGAGACCGGCACCCGGCTGCACGGTAGCGCGGGCACCGGGTTCCGGGCCCCGACCTTCAACGACCTGTTCTTCCCCGACTTCGGCAACCCGAACCTGCAGCCGGAGAAGAGCCTCTCCTACGACTTCGGGATCGACCAGAAGCTCTGGAAAGACCGCATCCGGCTCGGGCTCACCTACTTCCAGAGCAACTTCACGAACCTGATCACCTGCTGCGTGTCGATCCCCACCGCGCCCTTCGGCGGGCCGGTCAACGTGGGGCGGGCGCGCAGCGCCGGCATCGAGTTCACCTCCGAGGTGGACCTGCTGCCGAACCTGGTGGCGAGCCTCAACTACACGTACACCGACTCGGAGAACCTCGCCACCGACCGGCCGCTCCCCCGGGAGCCGCGGCACCGCTGGAACATCGGCCTGACCTGGGAGCCGATCGCGCGGCTGTCGCTGTTCACCCAGGTCCACGTGGTGACCGAGCAGTTCGAGACGTTCGGCGAGGTGTACAACAGCGGCTACACACGCGTGGATATCGGCGGCACCTGGCGGATCCTCGAGCGGATGGGGTGGCTGAAGAAGCTCGAGCTGACCGCACGGATCCAGAACCTGCTCAACGAGGGTTACGCCGAGGTGCGGGGCTTCCCCGCGCTCGGCATCAACGCGCTCGTCGGGCTCCGGGCGTCGTTCTAGGCCGCGATGATCGCCGGGGTGTCCGTCGAGGCGGGGCGGGAGGCGGTGGTGCTCGTGAGCGAGCGCCCCCTTCGCGTCCTGTCCTCGGCGGTGCACCACGGCGGCCTCGTCGAGGCCCGCGCGGTGGTGAACCTGCACGTGGACAAGGGCGACCCGTGCGTGGACCCGGAGGGCATGATCGCGGCGTTCGCCCGCAGAGCCCGCGTTCCGGCGCCCTGGGTCGGGCTCCTGACCGGGGCCCTCACCGAGCGCGCCGCGATCGTCGCGGAGTCGGCCGGCGAGATCGCCGCGCTCGCCGTCGCCACCGTCGGGCTCAGCAATCCGGTCGCGGCCGGCCACTCGCCGATCGCGACGTGGACGCCCTCGACGATCAACACGGTGGTGGTGGTCGACGCCGACCCGGAGTCCGCCGCGCTCGTCAACGCCGTGATCACCGTCACCGAGGTTAAGGGCCTCGCGCTCCGCGCGGCCGGTATCGGGATGGGGGACGGCGCCGCGGCCTCCGGCACCTCGACCGACGCGGTGGTGATCGCGGCCACCGGCCGCGGCCTGCGCGCCCGCTTCGGCGGGCCCGCGAGCCCGCTCGGCTGGGCGGTCGCGCGGGCGGTGCGGGGCGCGCTCGACCGGGGTATCCAGGACTGGCTGGAGCGGCATCGATGAGCCGCGTCGCCCGGATCGGCGGCGTGGCTCTCTCCGTGGCTGCCCACGTCGGGGTGGGAGCCCTCCTGCTCAGCCTGTCGGTCATGGACTGGAGCCAGCCGCTCTTCGTGGACCTGACGGAGCGTGGCGACGCTGCGGGCGGCCGTGCAGGGGCCGCCGGCAGCGGAGGGCCCCAGCCGCCCGAGCGCCCCGCCAAGGCCGCCGTCCCCGCCCCCCGCTCCGCGCCGGCACCGACCCGCGCCGCACCGTCGCCCGTGAGTCCGGCGCCGACCCCGCCCGCCCTCATGGCCGAGCCTGGCGCGGTCGCGGAGACCGTGCCGTCGAGGGACGCCCCGCCGCCTCCTCCTTCGAGTTCTTTGCCATTGATGGTGCCCGATCTATCCGGTCAGCAAGCGCTGCTGGGCACGTCACCGTACCCGGGGCCCGCGGCCTCTCCGGGGCTCGGAGCGTCCGAAAGCGCGCTCGGCGAGGCGTCCCGAGGTGGCACCGACGGGGCGAGCCTCGCCCCCGGCGCTCGCGGTGGCGACTCGGGCGGGATTCCGCCCGAGTACGCTCCGTATCTCCGACGATTCCGCGAGCGCGTTCAGGAGTCGCTCGTGTTCCCCCTGGCCGCGCGCCGCCAGGGCCTGCACGGAACCGTGGAGCTCGACGTCTGGCTCGACCCCGCCGGACGGGTGCGTGAGGTGCGCATGGCGCGCTCGTCGAGCCACGCGCTCCTCGACGAGGCCGCCGTCACCACGGTGCGCCAGCTCGCTCCGCTGCCGTTCCCGGAGTCGCTGCCGCGCCGTATCCTGGCCATCCGCCTGCCCCTCGTGTTCGACCTGCGGTGAGCCCCGCGATGCGCCTCCGCCGGGCCCGATGACGGTGCTGGCCCTGGCGGTCGCCCTCGATCTCCTCATCGGCGAGCCGTCCAACCGCTGGCACCCGGTGGCCTGGATCGGCGAGGTGATCGCGCGCGGCCGCCGGCTCGCCCCCGGTCGCCCCGTCGGTCTGCTCCTCTGGGGGACCGCCCTGATCCTGGCAGTCGCCGGCATGTCGGCGGGCGGCGCGCTGGCCGCACACGCGGCGCTGGCCGCGCTGCCCGTGCCGGTGGCGCTCCTGGGCGACGCCTGGCTACTCAAGTGCAGCTTCTCGCTCGGCGGCCTCTTCGCCGCGGTGGAGGTCACCCGCGGTCACCTGGTCGCGAGCGATCTGGCCGGCGCCCGGCGGCAGGCCTCGTGGCATCTGGTGAGCCGATCCACCGAGGAGCTGGACGCCCCCGCGGTCGCGTCCGCGGCGATCGAGTCCCTCGCCGAGAACCTCACCGATAGCCTGGTATCTCCGCTCTGTTACTATGCGATCGGTGCGATCTTCTGCGGGCCCGGCGCGGGCCTCGCGCTCGCCTGGGCCTACCGCGCGGTGAACACCGGGGACGCGATGATCGGCTACCGACGGGACGAGCTCGAGTACCTCGGTCGCGTCACCGCGCGGACCGATGACGTGCTCAACTACGGGCCCGCCCGCGTGGCCGCCGCGACGATCGTGGCGGGCGCGTGGCTGGCGCGCCAGTCGTGGCGCGGCGCCGCCCGCGTGTGGCGGCGCGATGGGCCGCGCACCGAGAGCCCGAACGCGGGGCGGACGATGGCCGCGATGGCCGGGGCGCTCGGCGTGACGCTCGAGAAGCGCGGGCACTACCGGCTGGGCGAGGGCCCTCCGCCCGGACCGGAGGCGATCGATCGCGGGCTCCGGGTCGCGCGCTGGGCGGCCGCGCTCGCTCTGGCCGTCATTGGCCTCGTCCTCCTGCTCGGTCCCGCGCTCATCGCATGACGGCTCGGCGTCGCGCCCGCGCGCTCATGCTGCAGGGCACCGGCTCTCACGCGGGCAAGACCGTGCTGGTCGCCGGCTTCTGCCGGCTCCTCGCCCGTCGCGGGCTGCGCGTGGTCCCGTTCAAGTCGCAGAACATGTCCCTCAACGCCCACGTGGCTCCCGGGGGCGGCGAGATGGGCTGGGCGCAGGTGATGCAAGCGGAGGCCGCCGGGGTGGAGCCCTGCATGGAGATGAACCCTATCCTGCTCAAGCCGCGCGGAGAGGCGCGCAGCCAGGTGGTGCTCCTGGGGCGCGCCCGGCGCGAGAGCGACGCGCGCGGCTACTATCGGCTCGCCCCGACCCTCTGGCCCACGGTGCGGCAGAGCTACGAGAGACTGGCGCGCGAGGCGGACGTCGTCGTCATCGAGGGTGCCGGCAGCCCCGCCGAGCCCAACCTCATGCGGCGCGACCTGGCGAACATGCGGGTGGCCCGGATGGCCCGTGCCCCCGTGCTGCTGGTGGGCGACATCGACCGCGGCGGCGTGTTCGCGAGCCTGCTCGGCACCATGACCCTGCTGCCGCCTGCCGATCGGCGTCGGGTGCGCGGCTACGTGCTCAACAAGTTCCGCGGCGACGTCCGCCTGCTCGCCCCCGCGACGGACGACCTGAGGCGGCGGACCGGCGTCTCGGTGGTCGGGGTGGTGCCGTTCCTGCGCGATCTCGCGCTCCCGGAGGAGGACTCGGTGGCGCTCGACCACGCGACCCCGGCCAGCCCGGGCCTCCGGATCGCGGTGGTCCGGCTGCCCCACATCGCCAACTTCACCGACTTCGCGCCGCTCGAGAGCGAGCCCGGGATCTCCCTCGTCTACGCGGAGACAGCGCGGGATCTCGCGGACGCGGCGCTCGTCGTCCTGCCAGGCTCGAAGGACACCATCGCCGACCTGCGGGCCCTCCGGGCGCGCGGCCTCCTCGACGCCGTCGACGCGCATCACCGGCAGGGGGGCCGGGTGCTCGGCGTGTGCGGCGGGTTCCAGATGCTCGGCCGCACGGTGGCGGATCCCCACCACGTGGAGAGCGGCGGGCGCGAGGACGGGCTCGGCCTGCTCCCGGTCGCGACGACCCTCGCGCGAAAGAAGACCACGCGTCGCGTCCGGGCCCGCTGGCTGCCCGCGGGCCCGGACTTCGACGCCTACGAGATCCACGTGGGCGAGACGGTCGCGGACGCGCCCGGCCGTCCGCTCCTCGAGGTGGAGGGCCGGGCGGAGGGCCGCGTCTCGGAGGACGGGCGCGTGTGGGGCACGTACCTGCACGGGCTCTTCGAGTCCGGCGCGGGGCGCCGGCGCGTGCTCGACTGGGTGCGCGGCGCCACGCGGCCGTCGACCACGGACTCGCGCGATCATCGCGCGCTCCGCGAGGCCGCGTACGATCGGCTCGCCGACACCCTCGCCGCGTGCATCGACCCGCGCGTGCTGCGCGAGCTCGGCGGGACGTAAGCGTCCGAAAATTCTTCGCTCGTCCGTGGACCGGAGGGTATCATCCAGGAATCGCCGCCGCATCGGCGGCGATCGGTGTCTTTGAACATCACGGACCATCTCGCGGACGCAGTGAAGCAAGCGCTCGACGCGGCCGGGTTGCCCGCGCCCTCCGAGGTGCAGTGGGAGATCCCCCGGGAGGCGCGGCACGGCGACTATGCCACCAACGTGGCCATGACGCTCGCACGCGAAGCCCGCCGCCCGCCCCGCAAGATCGCGGAGGCGATCGTCGCCGCCTTCCCGCGCACCGCGGGGGTGGACCGGCTCGAGATCGCGGGCCCCGGCTTCCTCAACGTCTTCCTCTCGCCCGCCTGGTGTGCGGACGCGCTGCACGAGGTGCTCGCGGCGGGCGACGAGTACGGGCGGAGCGACGCGGGCAAGGGCGCGCGCGTCCTCCTCGAGTTCGTCTCCGCCAACCCCACCGGCCCGCTCGTGATCGTCAACGCGCGGGCCGCCGCGGTGGGCGACGCGCTCGCCCGCATCCTGCGCGCGCAAGGCTACGCGGTGGAGTCGCAGTACTACGTCAACGACGCGGGCAATCAGTTCACCGCGCTCGCCCGCTCGGTGGACGTGCGCCTCCGCCAGGCTCTCGGCGAGAGCGTGGAGCTGCCCGAGAACGCCTACCCCGGCGAGTACCTCGTCGACCTGGTGGCGGAGTGGCTGGCTCGCGATCCGGCCGGCATGCGGGCGATCGCGGCGCGTCCGGAGGCGGAGCGGCTCGAGACGCTCGGACGGCGGGCGGTCGCCGACATGGTGGAGAGCCAGCGCCGCGTACTCGAGGCCTACGGCACCCACTTCGACCAGTGGGCCCACGAGCAGCGCGACGTGCGCGACACGAGCCGCCCGCGCGAGGTGATCGAGGCCCTGACCCGCGCCGGGCACACTTACGAGCAGGACGGCGCGCTCTGGTTCCGGTCGACCGCCTTCGGCGACGACAAGGACCGGGTGGTGCGCCGCTCCGACGGGGAGCTGACCTACTTCGGGGTGGACATCGGCTTCCACCACTTCGGGAAGTTCGGGCGGGCCGAGCACGTGATCGACTTTCTCGGCCCCGACCACCACGGCTACGTGGCCCGTGTGCGGGCGGCCATGCAGGCGCTCGGCCATCCGCCCGAGTCCTTCGACGTGATGATCGTCCAGCTCGTCACCCTGCTGCGCGACGGCCAGCCGGTGCGCATGTCCAAGCGGCGGGGCGAGTTCGTGCTGATGGAGGAGCTGCTGGAAGAGGTCGGCCGCGACGCCGCCCGCTTCACCTTCCTCACGCGGCGGCACGACAGCCCGCTCGAGTTCGATCTCGCGGTGGCCACCCGCCAATCCTCCGACAACCCGGTGTTCTACGTGCAGTACGCCCACGCCCGGGTCGGCAGCCTCTTCAAGAACGCGGCCGAGCAGGGGATCACGATCCCATCGTGGAGCCAGGTCGACATGCGGCCGCTCGTCCTCGACGAGGAGCAGGCCCTGATCAAGCGCCTGCTGCAGTATCCGGACCTGGTGGCGGGCGCGGCGCGGGCGCGCGAGCCGCACCGGGTGGCGTACTTCCTCTCCGAGCTCGCCGGCGTCTTCCACCCGTACTACAAGGCGCACCGGGTGATCGGTCCCGACCGCGCGACCACGCTGGCGCGCCTCGGGCTCTCTGCCGCGGTGGCCCAGGTGGTGCGCAACGGGCTCGACCTGCTCGGCGTGTCGGCGCCCGAGAGCATGACCCGCGCGGCGGAGCGCGACTGAGCGATGGCCTCGGCGCGCCGGCGATCGGGTGGGGGACCGGGCTTCTTCCAGTGGCTGATGCTCGGGGGCGCGGTGGTGGTGATCCTCGGGCTCACCTTCGCCCTGGGGCTCCTGGTGGGCCGGCAGCTCGCCCGCAGCAGCATCGCGACCGCGCCGCCGCCCTCCGTCTCCGAGGCGGCGCGGAAGGCGGCCACGCCCGCGTCGCGACGCGGGGGCATCGCGGCGGAGACCATGGCCGACCGCCCGCCCGAGCCGACCGAGAAGCTGACCTTCTATCAGACGCTGACCGAGCCGCTGAACGGGGCGGGGACGGCCAAGCCCGACTCGAAACCGGTCACCGTGCCAGTCACGGTGCCAGTCAGCGTGAAGGTCTCGGCCCCGAGCCCGGCGCCGGTCACGGCGCCGGCCGCGGCGCCCGCGCCGACCCCGGCGCCCACGTCGCCCTCATTGCCGCCCGCTCCCGGCAAGGCCGCCGCGCCCGCGGCGAAGGCACCGACGCCCCCGGCGGCGGCCACGTCCCCGTGGACGGTGCAGGTGGGCGCCTTCAAGAATCGACGCCAGGCCGAGGACACCCGCCAGCAGCTCGTCTCCGCCGGGCTCGAAGCCTACGTGGCCAGCGTCGCCGCCCAGGACGGCCAGCCGCGCTTCCGCGTACGGGTCGGGACGTACCGCAGCCGCGAGGAGGCCGCCGCGGTCGCGGAGCGGATCCGCGCCCAGCGGTCGGTCACCGCGTTCGCCACGCCCAAGTAGGGCCGCCCCGCGTTGGACCGGCAGCTCGGCCGCATCCTCATCTCAAGGGACGAGATCGCGGCCCGCGTGGCGGAGCTCGGGGAGGCCATCGGCCGCGACTACGCGGGCCGCGCCCCGCTCCTGGTCGGGGTCCTCAAGGGCGCGGTGGTGTTCACCGCCGACCTGCTCCGGGCGATCCCGCTGCCCGCGGCGATGGACTTCATGGCGGTGTCGTCCTACGGCTCGGGCACCCGCTCCTCGGGCGTGGTGCGGCTCACCTCGGACCTCTCGCTCTCGATCGAGGGCCGCGACGTGATCATCGTCGAGGACGTGATCGACTCCGGGCGGACCATCAGCTACCTGCGCCGGAACCTGGCCACCCGCCATCCGCGGAGCCTGGCCCTGTGCGTGCTGCTCGACAAGGTCTCCCGCCGGGAGGTGGACGTCGAGGTCGACTACGCGGGCTTCGTCGTCCCCGACGAGTTCGTGGTGGGCTACGGCCTCGACTACGACGGCTGGCACCGCAACCTGCCCGATCTGGCGGTCCTGGAGACGCTCGCGGGGAGGTGATCCGCGCTCGGGGGCCGCCCCTCCGCGCGTCTCGCCGTATGGTATGATTCGGCCTATGAATCCGTTCTATAAGAACCTCGCCCTGTGGATGGTGATCGGCCTCATCGTCATCCTCCTCTTTCAGCTCTTCCAGCAGAACCAGTCGCCGCGGGGCGAGATCGTCTTCTCCGACTTCCTCAAGAAGGTCGAGTCGGGGGAGGTCCGCGAGGTCACCCTCAAGGGTAACAACGTCTCCGGGCGGCTGAGCGACGGCTCGTCGTTCCGAACCTTTACCGCCGACTACCCCGACCTGGTGAAGTCGCTCCGGGACAAGGGCGTCAAGATCGACGTCAAGCCGCCCGACACCAACTCCTGGCTCGCCATCGTGCTGCAGTGGGTCCCGATGCTGCTGTTCATCGGGGTCTGGATCTTCTTCATGCGGCAGATGCAGGGCGGGGGCGCCAAGGCGCTCTCGTTCGGCAAGGCGCGGGCCCGGCTGATCTCGGAGAAGCAGAACAAGGTCACGTTCCAGGACGTGGCCGGCGTGGACGAGGCCAAGGAAGAGCTCCGCGAGATCATCGAGTTCCTGAAGGACCCGCCCAAGTTCCAGAAGCTCGGGGGCAAGATCCCCAAGGGCGTGCTGTTGGTGGGCCCTCCCGGCACCGGCAAGACCCTGCTGGCCAAGGCCATCGCGGGCGAGGCCAACGTGCCGTTCTTCTCGATCTCGGGCTCCGACTTCGTGGAGATGTTCGTGGGCGTGGGCGCCTCCCGGGTGCGCGACCTCTTCGAGCAGGGCAAGAAGCACGCGCCCTGCATCATCTTCATGGACGAGATCGACGCGGTCGGCCGGCACCGGGGCGCGGGCTTGGGCGGCGGCCACGACGAGCGCGAGCAGACCCTGAACCAGCTGCTGGTCGAGATGGACGGCTTCGAGACCAACGAGGGCGTGATCCTCATCGCGGCCACCAACCGGCCCGACGTGCTCGACCCGGCCCTGCTGCGGCCGGGCCGCTTCGACCGCCAGGTGGTGGTGGCGCGGCCCGACGTGAAGGGGCGCGAGGAGATCCTCAAGGTCCACGCCCGCCGCATCCCGCTCGCGCCCAAGGTCGACCTCAAGGTGCTGGCCCGCGGCACGCCCGGCTTCTCGGGCGCCGATCTGGCCAACCTGGTGAACGAGGCCGCGCTGCTCGCTGCGCGCCAGGACAAGAAGGTCGTCGAGATGATCGACTTCGAGAACGCCAAGGACAAGGTCCTGATGGGCGTGGAGCGGCGCTCGATGATCATCTCCGAGACCGAGAAGAAGACCATCGCCTACCACGAGGCGGGCCACGCCCTGGTGGCGGACCTGCTGCCGGGGGCGGACCCGCTGCACAAGGTCACGATCATCCCGCGCGGGCGCGCCCTCGGCCTCACCCAGCAGCTGCCCGCCGACGACAAGTACAACTACTCGCGGGACTACCTCGTGAACCGGATCACGATCCTGCTCGGCGGCCGCGCGGCGGAGGAGATCGTCTTCCAGCAGCAGACAACCGGGGCGGGCGACGACCTCGAGAAGGCCACCGAGATGGCCCGCAAGATGGTCTGCGAGTGGGGTATGTCCGACAAGATGGGCCCGCTGACCTTCGGCAAGGGCGAGGAGCACATCTTCCTCGGCCGCGAGGTCGCCCGTCCCAAAGACTTCAGCGAGGAGACCGCGGTCCTGATCGACTCCGAGATCAAGCGGATCGTGATCGAGTGCGCCACTCGGGCCCGCCACATGATCGAGACCAACCTCGAGAAGCTCCATGCGCTCGCCCGCGCCCTCCTCGAGCGCGAGTCGCTGGACGGCGAGGAGATCGCCCGGATCCTCCGGGTGCCCCCGCTCCAGGAGGCTCCCAGCCCCGCGTAGCCCGCTCCCCCGCAAAATCGCGTCTCGCGCGGGGCCGCTGCGGTGATAAGTTGAGCGTGGAGCCATCCCAGTGAATCGCGCGACCGTGGCGGGAGTGTCGGTGGGCGATGGCCTGGACGTGGCCGTCGTGGGGGCCCTCAACGTGAGCCCGGAGTCGTTCTACTCGGGCTCCGTGGTCACCGATGCCGACCGGCTCCTGCGGGCCGCCCAGGCCATGGCCGAGGCGGGCGCCGCGTGGCTCGACGTGGGGGCCATGTCCACCGCGCCCTACCTCGAGGCGCGCATCCCGGAGA
>Ga0075435_100002086_pt1 | contig 13124 bp, 10 predicted proteins | sample RhiMethybrSRZTD4_FD_75302 | JGI IMG/M metagenome (GOLD analysis project Ga0075435, IMG submission 75302) | Populus rhizosphere microbial communities from Tennessee, USA - Rhizosphere MetaG P. TD hybrid SRZTD4 | ecosystem: Host-associated > Plants > Roots > Rhizosphere > Soil | place: USA...
GATTATTCGTAACGCAGGCACTCGATGGGATCGAGTCGTGAGGCTTTCCGAGCGGGCCACACACCGAAGATCAATCCCACACCGATTGAGACCGTCAGACCAGTAACGACCGCCCACGTCGGAATCGAAGCAGGCAAACTCGGAATGAGGAATATGATCAGCCTGCTAACGCCCACGGCAAGTAACACCCCAAGCACGCCACCGAGAAACGTTAGCATCATCGCTTCAAACAGAAACTGCCGCACGATGTCTTTGCGCCGAGCGCCGATGGCTTTACGCACACCAATCTCTCTCGTGCGCTCCGTCACACTGACGAGCATGATGTTCATGACGCCGATACCGCCGACCAAAAGACCCAAACTCGAGATTGCAATCGCGATTAGTCCCACCATCGCCGTAATGCTGTCAAACTGTTCGATGAATTTGTCAGCAGTTTTAATGTCGAAATTATTTGGCGCGCCAAACTTCACCTGACGGCGACGGCGCAAAATCTCTTCGGACTGAATCAATGCTTCGTTAACCCGGCCGGAGCGACCGCGAATGACGAGCAACATATAACCTCTCGCGGGCGCGATCTTTTGCGCTGTACGAAACGGAATGTAAACAGCGTTGTCTTCCTCATTCTCGCCGAAGAACCCCGCTTTCCGTTTCTCCAGCACGCCTACGATCTCAAAATTGTAGCCGCCCATCCGCACTTGCGCGCCGGCAATCTGATTCGCGGTGGGGAAGAGCGCGTCAGCGGCATTCACGCCGATGACCATCACATTCGCGCGTTGCTGGTCGTCTGATTCGGTGATGAAGCGACCCTCTTTGAGATTTATGTTTATGATGCTCGCGTAATTCGGAGACACGCCTTGCGTGTTTCCCCAGCGATAATTGTGACCTTGATAGGTGATGTTGTCGTCGAAACCTCCGCCGGCTGCTACATTCGGAGCGACCAACCCCACGTCTTCAACTGCACTCGCTTGTGCTTTGATCGTTTCGGCGTCGGCAACTGTTAATGGTTTGCGCGCGCGTTCATTGCGATCTTCGCTCGTGCGTGGACCAGTCGAGAGGTGAAAAGCGTAGATGTTATTCGTGCCATACTCCTCGATCATGGCGACAATGCTTTGACGCAAACCCGTCAGTATCGACGCGATTGAGATCGCGGACATAATCCCGATAACAATGCCGAGCACCGTGAGGATGCTGCGAAACTTGTGACCGCGGATGCTGTCAAGCGCCATTCCGAGTGTCTCGCGCAGCATTCCTTTTGGGAGTCGAAGTTTCATTTACCTGGTTTAATCGTTAAGTGGCCTGGGTCAAAGCCAGAATTGGATCGAGTTTAGCAGCCTTAAACGCCGGATAGATGCCCGCGATCATTCCGATAATCGTGGAGACTGTCAGCGCCAGAATGATGTAACCGATCGTGATCGTCATCGTGATCGAAGCCAGGGTCGTGATCAAAATAGTGATTCCCCAGGCCACCAGCAGTCCGATCACGCCTCCGAGCGCGCATAGAATTCCCGACTCGATCAGAAACTGAAGCAAGATCTGTCGTCGCGTGGCCCCAACCGCCTTTCGCAGTCCGATTTCGAAAGTTCTTTCAGTGACACTCACCAGCATGATGTTCATCACGACGATGCCGCCGACGATCAACGTGACCGCAGTAATCGGGATGACAACGTTCGCGATCGCGCCAGTGAACTGGTCGATCTGATTGTTCAGCTCCTCGACGTTGACCAGGCCGAAGTCGTCTTCCTCGTTACCGTTGAGACGATGCTTGATACGCATCGCCACGCGAGCGTCTTCAATCGCATTGTGGAAAGTTTCGCGCGTGCGGCTCTTCCCATGAATTTGCAGGGCGCTCCGGCCGAATAACTGAAGATGCGTGGTTACTGGAATGTAAACGTGACGGTCAAAAGAATCACCGAAAAACGAGCCGCGACTCTCTTCAACACCGACCACACGCATTGGCAACCCGCGAATCTTGAGTGTCTTTCCGATTGGATCGACGTTGGCAAAGAATTTCTCTTTAATGTCGCTGCCCAGCACACACACGAGCGCAGATCGCTGTACTTCATCCGCTGAGATAAAGCGACCTAACTCGATCGTTTTATCTTCGATATCGACCATGTTCGCGGTGGCGCCTTCTACAAACACGCCCGGAAACTCGATTCCGTCCTGCTTGAGGTCAGTGCCGCTGCCCGCGGCGGCCCCGACCTCGGCGCAGGAAAGACAATGGTCACGCACCCATTCATAATCGTCCCACATGATTCGTTTGTTGCGACGATTTCGCCGTTCAAACTCGTCGTCGTCCATCTGACCCTGGAATGCCATGCGCGCGATCATGAAGTGGTTGCTGCCCAGCATCTTCGTTATTTTGTCAATCACATACGTGTTCAGGCCACTGATGGAAGCACCGACAGTCACCACCGCCGCCACGCCGATAATGATCCCGATCAGGGTGAGAAACGCGCGCAGTTTGTGCGCAAAGATCGACTGCAGCGCGATCTTCAGTGCGTCAGAGTAAAAGGACAGAAATGCTTTCATAATTCGGATCGGGTTCGGTATACGCGGTCGAGAGGCGTGAAGTTCAATGCACTCGACATGAACTAAGACGCCCGGCGAGGATATTTATTAACAGGAGACGTGAAAGGTTACACGTTGCGCATCTGCTTAATCAAGGATTCCATGTGGCTCAAGTACTTTTCCAGCGCGCTACGTCCGGCGGCGGTCAGCTTGTATTCGGTCTTGGGCAGCCGGCCCTCGAAATACTTCGAGCAAGAGATGTAACCGGCCTCTTCGAGTTTACGTGCGTGGACGCTGAGATTACCGTCAGTGGTATTCATCAGTCGCTTTAGATCGCTGAACGTCAGCGACTCATTTGCGGCCAGCGCACTGATGATTCCGAGACGCAAACGCTCGTGAATCAAGCGATCGAGATGCGGCGCCGCGCTCTTTTGTTTCGCGCTCGGTGGGCGCCCGTTGCTCGCCTCGGAAATGGGCTTGCGTAAGCTTTCTTTTTTCGCTGTTGACTGCTTAGCCACCGTATTCCCTCACAATAATTGCTCCAAACAACACATGCAGCCCACCAAAGCCGATGGCCATGAACCAGTTAGCGAAAGCCGGCGGACTGAAAAGAGCAATCGCTCCAAGACCCATGAAACACAAACCCATCATCGGAATGGCCCGTACCGAGAACATACCGCCGGTGATCACGCCGGTGCCGTAAAGCAAAAGCCAAACGCCGGGGATGGCATTAGTCAGTCCGGCACGAACGAGCATAATCGTGAGCAGTCCACCCGCGATGAGTGGTGGCGACAAACTGAAGACTGCTTTCCGACCTGGGCCCGAGACGAGCGGCATCTTCACCGCGCGCACTTTGCGATCCATCGACCAGCCGGCGATCAAGAGCGAGATCAGACCTTCAGCAAGCCAGATTGCGAGCCATGAATTGAAACTGGGTTGTTGCGCCGCGACGACGCTCGCTACGAGCGCGGTTGCGCCAATGGCCATCTCGCCGCGACCCGAAATGCCGGTGAAGGGCGTCGCACGTTCCATGGTTTCGCGGATGTAGCGAAGATTGTCCATGGCGCGGTCGTGCAGTTGTTGCATGTGGGGAATGGTAAGCTTCGAGGTGTGGCAGCGTCAAGCTCTTTGCGAGGCAAAGGCCACAGATCCTCCTTGGAGTGCGGTGGCTTGCCACCGCTTTGGTCTGATCTCCCGATTTATTACTGATACCAAAGCGGTGGCAAGCCACCGCACTCCAAGGAGGCGCCCAATCTATATTCCTTTCAGCGCCTCGGCGACGATCTCCGCCTGTTCTTTTTGATGAATGCTGTAGGAACCGGTCGCAGGACTCGCGGAGGCTGCGCGTCCGACGTAGCGCGGCCGTTCGCAGCTCGACAACAGGTTCTCGAGCCGGTCCTGAACAAACGTCCAGCCACCCATGTTCTGCGGCTCTTCCTGCGCCCAGGCCAACTCTCGTGCGTTTGAGTATTTCGCGAGCGTCTGACGAATGCTCTGCAACGGAAACGGATAGAACTGTTCGAGACGCACTATCGCAACATTCCGATCCTCACTCTTCTTTCGCGCCTCAGCGAGATCGTAGTAGAGCTTGCCACTGCAAAACACAACCTTCTTCACCGCTGCGGAATCGGTTATCTCGCCATCCTCGATCAACGGTAGAAAGCCGCCGGCGGTCAGATCGTCGACGCTCGACGATGCTGCCGGCAGACGCAGCAGACTCTTCGGGGTCATCACGATCAATGGTCGCTCCATACCCGGTCGGACCTGCCGTCGCAGCAGATGAAAATACTGCGCCGGCGTCGTCGGATAACAAACCTGAAGATTGTTCTCCGCACACAGTTGCAGATATCGCTCGAGACGTGCGCTGGAGTGCTCCGGTCCTTGTCCTTCGTAACCATGCGGCAGCAACATCACGAGACGGGAAGTCTGTTTCCACTTGTCTTCTGAAGCTGCGATGTATTGGTCGATGATCGTCTGAGCGCCGTTACTAAAATCACCGAACTGCGCTTCCCACAAGACCAGCGCACTTTGCGCAACCACGGAATAGCCGTACTCGAATCCCAAAACACCCTCTTCCGAAAGAGAGCTGTCGAAGACTTCGAAACGCGCGCCGGCGTGAACTTCCGAACGCAACTCCGACAATGGCGCCCATGCCTTCCCGGTTTGCGTGTCGTACAAAACAGCGTGACGCTGACTGAACGTGCCGCGGCCCGAATCCTGTCCACTCAAACGCACGCGATTTCCTTCCAGCACCAGTGAGCCAAACGCGATCGCTTCCGCAAACGCCCAATCCAGCGGCGTGTTTCCTTCTCCCATCTTCGCGCGCCGCGCGAGTTGGCCCACCATCTTTGGATTTACGTGGAAACCTTCGGGTACGACGGCGATCTTATGCGCGAGACTTCTGATCACTTCTGCGGTCACGGCAGTCGGAACCACTGCCGAGCCATCGATCTCCTCCACGCGCGCTTGTGGCTGCGACGGCTCTTCCGCGACCTTTCGCTTGGCATTGTCGAGCGCCTCCTGGTAGCGACGCACTCTCTCAGCGATCAGGCCTTCTATTTCTTCCTCAGTCACAACGCCTTCTTTGATCAGCCGCTTGGAATAAACCGTGCGCACGCCCGGATGAGCTTTGACCCGCGCGTACATCAGCGGTTGCGTGTAGCTCGGTTCGTCAGTCTCGTTGTGACCCAGACGACGAAAACCGATCAGATCGAGCACGACGTCTTTATTGAAGTCCTGACGGTAGTCGAGTGCGATTCGCAGAGCGCGGTAAGCTGCTTCCGGATCGTCGCCATTGATGTGGAAGATCGGCAACTGAGTCATGCGCGCGACGTCGGTTGAATAGATCGTCGAGCGGCCGGCTTCGGGAGACGTAGTGAATCCGATTTGATTGTTGATGATGATGTGGATTGTGCCGCCGGTGCGATAGCCCTTCAGGCCGGCGAGATTCAACGTCTCCATCACGATGCCCTGGCCGGCAAATGCCGCATCGCCATGAAGCAACACGGGGAGTGCGAGATCGATTACCTGCTCGCGTGTTGCGCCTCGCTGGCCGATAGTCTCATCCTGCCACGCTCGAACCATTCCTTCGACCACCGGATCGACTGCTTCGAGGTGGCTGGGATTTGGCGACAGTTTCAAACTAACTTTGCGGCCGCCGGCGAGCACACGCTCTCCCGTCGCGCCCTGATGATATTTGACGTCGCCTTCGTCAGCAGGGAACTCCGGATGCACTGAACCTTCGAACGCTGCAAATATTCGTTCACACAGGCCACCGATGACGTTCGCCAGCACGTTCAGACGGCCGCGATGGGCCATGCCGAGCGTGATGTCTTCAACACCGCGCGCAGCGGCGCCATCAATCAACTGATCGAGCAACGGAATGATTGTCTCGCAGCCCTCAAGCGAGAACCTTTTCTGGCCGAGATATTTCGTGTGCAGAAAACGTTCAAACTGCTCCGCGGAGATCAACTTCCAAAGCAAACGCTTCTTTACTTCAACCGGAATCGGCTGTGGCTCGACAAACTCGCGCCTGATCTGTTCGCGAATCCACTGCTTCTCTTCTTTACTTTGGATGTGACGATATTCGATGCCGACCTTACCGCAGTAAGCGCGTTGCAGGATGTCGAGAATCTCTCGCAAGGTCGCGGTTTCACGATTCGCCAGTCCGTCAGTGACAAAGACGCGATCGAGGTCCCAGATGGTCAGGCCGTAAGTCTCAATATCGAGCTCCGGGTGATAAAGGAGCGGCAGTGCGTGGAGCGGATCAGTATCGGCGATCAAGTGACCTCGCACCCGATACGCATTGATCAACTGGATCACGCGCGCTTCTTTCAACGTTTGCTCGCGCACGTGATCTCCCGGCAGGAAGAATGGATTGCGATCGAGGTTCCAGCGCAGCGGCGCGTGCGGAATGCCGAGATTCAGGAAAATGTCTTTGTAAAAATCGTGCTTGCCAATGATGAAATCGTGAACGCGAGCGAGAAACGCGCCCGATTCAGCGCCCTGGATGATCCGGTGATCGTAAGTGCTGCTGATCGAGATAGCCTTGCTGATACCGAGTTGCGACAACGCTTCCGGCGCCATCGCCTGATACTCAGCCGGATACTCGATCGCGCCGGTTGCGACAATCACTGACTGACCTTCCATCAATCGCGGAATCGATGCGACGGTGCCGATAGTTCCCGGATTAGTCAATGAAACCGTTGTTCCCTGGAAATCCGAAACCTGTAGTTTCCCTTCACGCGCGCGTTTGATTACGTCGTCGTAAGCAGCGAGAAACTCGGAGAAGTTCAGTGTGTTTGCGTTCTTGATGTTCGGCACCAGCAGCGTGCGCGAGCCGTCTTTCTTAGTCAAGTCAATTGCGACACCGAGATTGACGCTCGTACGTTTCAGTCGCGAAGGCGTGCCATCGACTTCGGCGTAACCGTCGTTGAGTTGCGGAAAGACGTCGATGGCGCGCAGCACTGCCCAGGCGATCAAGTGCGTGTACGAAGCTTTACCGCGATCGTTCTCGGCTAGATGTTGATTGATGATGCGACGATTTTCGTCCAGGAGTTTGACGGGGATTCGTCGTTCGGAAGTCGCTGTCGGAACGGAGAGGCTTCTCTCCATGTTTTCGACAATCTTCAGCGCGGCTCCGCGCAGCGGCATAACTTCCGCGTCGAATTGCGGTGCCGGCGTGGGGACTGTTTGGGATTCAGGAGCAGGGGCAGGAGCAGGAGCAGCGGCCGCGCCATTACCGGATTGTTGGCTGACCGCCATCCCATCGCCGCTAATCAATTCGCTGAAATAGGCACGCCACGACTCGTCAACCAGATCGGGGTTGTTACGGAAACGCTCGAGCAGTCCCTCGACGTACGTGGCGTTAGCGCCGAATTCCTCGGCGATTACCTGTGATAAATCGGGTCTATTCTGGCTCAATTCTGGTTACCTCGGTAACTCAAGACTATCATTCTCGCGCAAAGGCGCAAAGGCGCAAAGCAAGACTGAAAACGAACCTTTGTTGTTGCATCTTCCTTTGCGCCTTTGGGCCTTTGCGGGAGTTATTTTTTTATCAAAAACAGAAACTCGCGATTCGGCTCCTCCGCGTCGCGTATCCATTCATTCGTCCAGCGCATGCCACCCATCACGTTTCGTTTGTGGTCGATCTCGATGACTTCGATCAGCTTTCCGGCGCGCCCGATTACGTCGTTCAACTCTTCAGCCGTTGCGCGACCGCCGGAACTGTAAGACAGGATGATGTGCGGTGTTTTAGTTTGTCGCAACAGACGTTCGATAGCTTCCACTGCGATAAAACGGCCGGACTTGTTTCTTCTGTAATCTTCAAACACGGAAGCACTCAACACATCGCTACTGTCGGCGCGGCGCTTCGCCTTTCCAAACAGCTCAGGTTTATCGAACAAGCAGATGGAGGTCCAGAGATGATAGTAAGCCGCGTAGCGCACACGCGACGGCGGCATCTTGTCGTTGTTTGAACCGTACGGCGGATCGTAATAGGCAAGATCAGCGTCGATCGATGAAGCGAAATCAAAAACGTCCACCTGGTGAACTTCATGTTCGCGCGCTTTTGGAATCAGCTTTGGGACTCTCAGTTTCATTTGACGATAGGAACGAGGCGACCATTGGCTGAGGTAAGAAGCGAAGTGGCCCAGCGTGCTGTCGACCTCGTCCAGTGCGAGGATCAGACTTGTCAGTGCAACAGCTTTTTCATCTGCTGTTAATGAGAGCTGCTCGATCTCTTCACGGATTGCATCCAGCTTGAGGGTGTTGTGATCTTGCCACGGCTTTTTGAGGTCGTTCGAAGTACGAGCATCGCCGCCATAGTGCTCAGTGAACCACCCTTGCCGTCCGGGCACCGCGTTTAGGTGATCGATCAATTCGTGATAGTGCTCACGCGGAAAAGGACTCGTGAGGTAACAATCGCCAAACACTTTGGACCAGGCGGCGATGTCACTGGCAATGACGCGATAACCGGCTTGCGCAAGTGCTTGCGACACGCGCGTCGTTCCCGAGAAGCCATCAAAAATCGCTTGCGGTTGTGCTTTTTCCGCGAGGCGAAGGATGTGAGGCAAAAGTTTCAGTTTTGAGCCTGCATACTTGATGCCTTCGGTGGTAATCTCTGCATGCCTCTGCATGGTCGCGGCGAGTTCTCAGCGACAGTTTACCGCAAAGGAGATTAGATTGGGCGTCTCTTTGGAGTGCGGTGCCTTGGCACCGCTTTGGTACTAGTCATACCCAACCAATGCCAAAGCGGTGCCAAGGCACCGCACTCCAAGGAGACGCAAAACACCATGAGAAAAAAGGTTTCGTCCAAAACAAAAAAAAGCAAAACTACCGTTGCCAGACGGACGTTTGTGAAACTTCTTCCAGCGCTTGGCGCCGTGGGCTTGACCGTTTCAAAGCTGCCGCTTGAAGCATTGGCCCAAACAGCTTCGCCGACGCCGGTTCCATCGCCCAGTCCATCGCCCACACCCGCGCCGCGCATCACTAAAGAGATGATGCATCAGGCAGAAAAGCTGATCGGCATCGAACTCACTGACGCGCAGGAAGCCATGGCTCTCGGCGGCGTCAATCGCAGTCTCGACGCGTATGAAGCGAATCGGAAGATCGATATACCGCTCGACACCGAGCCCGCTATCGCGTTTCATCCTGCACGCGCGAAGAAAGAACTTTACACACCGAAGACAAAATTTCGTTTCGGTCGAGTTGAGTTGCCGCAATTCAAAACTGTCGAGGATCTGCCGTTTGCTACCGTTCCGCAACTCGCCGAACTCATCCGCACGCGCAGGATCACCTCAACCGAGTTGACGAAGATGTACCTCGAGCGACTGAAGAAATATGGACCAAAGCTGCTTTGCGTCGTCACGCTCACCGAAGATCTGGCGCTAAAACAGGCGGCGGTGGCAGACGCAGAGCTGAAGCGCGGCAAGTATCGTGGTCCACTGCACGGAATCCCGTGGGGCGCGAAAGATCTTTTCGCCACCAAAGGAATCAAGACTACCTGGGGAGCCGAGCCTTATCGCGATCAAATGATCGACTACGACGCAACTGTGGTCGAGAGATTGAATGAAGCCCGCGCGGTGTTGGTGGCGAAGTTATCGATGGGCGCGCTCGCACAAGGACCGAGGTGGTTTGGCGGAGTCACGCGAAATCCCTGGCAGCCGGACGAAGCGCAAATCGGTTCGAGCGGGTCGTCGGCTGGTCCAGCGTCCGCCACGGCGGCCGGCCTGGTTGGATTCTCGATCGGCACCGAGACGCTCGGATCGATCGTCTCGCCGTCATCACGATGCGGTGTTACCGGCTTGCGTCCGACTTACGGCAGAGTAAGCCGGTATGGTGCGATGGGCTTGAGTTGGACCATGGACAAGATCGGCCCGATATGCCGCGGTGTTGAAGATTGTGCGGCTGCCCTTAATGCCATTTATGGACCTGACGGCAAGGACATAACGGTGGGCGACGCGCCTTTCAACTGGAACCCCGACACGAACATCAGCACGCTGCGAATCGGTTATCTCAAAACGGAATTCGATCCTCCGGCGACTCCATCGACAAATGAACAGCAACGCGCGCAGGGCGAACAACGTCGTGCCCTCTATAAGACTGCTCTTGAAGTTTTAGAGAAGGCCGGGGCAAAACTGACGCCGATCGAGTTGCCAAAATTCTCTGCGGGAACGTTGAGATTTATTTTGTCGGCCGAAGCCGCCACGGCGTTTGACGACATCACTCGCGATGGCCGCGTCAATCAGTTATCAGGACAAAGCCCGGGCGATTGGCCCAACACCTTCCGTACTTCTCGCTTCATTCCGGCGGTTGAGTATCTGCGGGCGCAACGGGCGCGGACGCTGCTGATGCGTGAAATGGAAAAACTGATGTCGCAGTGGGACGTGTTTGTAAGTCCGGCGCCGGGAAGTGCGAGTTTGTTAGTGACGAATCTGACTGGCCATCCGGCAGTCGTGTTGCCGTGTGGGTTCGTGAACGATCTGCCGGTGGCGATCATGTTTACCGGAGGCGTTTACGATGAAGTTTCGCCGCTGCGCGTCGCGTTGGCGTTTGAGCGCGCAACGAAGTGGCACACGATGCATCCGAAAGTCGATTGGGCCACGGATTAACGCGGATTGGGCGGATTAGAGCCGGGTTGGGATCGTGATCTCGAAGGATGTACCTGTGGCCGGAATGGAGTTTACGGTAACGGATCCACCGAGCTCGGCGATTGTGGTTTTTACGATGTCGAGGCCGACGCCACGGCCTGACAGTTCGGTCACTTCCGAAGCGGTCGAGAAGCCAGGGCCAAATATTAGATCGAGGATTGGGGAATCGATGCCTCGCCCGTCGTCTGTGATCTTGAATCGTGTTTGTTCCTGATCTAGGACAGCTTCGATGAAGATCTTGCCGCGCGCGCTTTTGCCAAGATTGAGTCGCTCGTCCGAATGCTCAATTCCATGATCCACCGCATTGCGCACGAGATGAATCAGTGGATTGACGACTGCGTCACTCACCGCTTTGTCGAGCATGAGATCCTCACCGCGAATTTCGAAGTCCACTTCCTTTCCTGTAGCCAGAGCGGCTGATTGTCCGGCGCGCAAAGCCTGTCGAAGGGGGTTTTCGGCAGGCGTGTGTTCCAAATGGACGATTTCTCTCGACAACTTTTCGAGGCAGTGTTCAAGTGCAGGCACGTGGTCCGACAGCTCGCCTTGTCCGGCCGGCGAGATGGCAGGAACTACGAGCTGTTCGACGGTAACGTCCGAAAGGTTCGATAGTTGCGGAGTGGGTTCGTTTGTTTGAGCGTAGAGAATTCGAAAGTTGAGTTTACCCGAACGCTCGCTGTCGACCTTCGGTGAGGTAGAGATTACTTCTCCGGTTTGACTCAAGCTCTTTTTTAAGCTCTGAAATCGTTGCTGAAAGTCTGCGACATCAAAACTTGTTTGCACGAGGCAAAGCTGCGCGCCTTCAGCGAGCGATTGTTTCAGTGCGTGTTTTTCTTCCGGCTTGAGAGCGTTCCAAATATCGGCAGGAATGACGTTGCTGAGTGATTGAAAAACGTCCGATTCGCCTGCGGTGTTGCTCGTGCGCAGCGAGTGCAGCACGTCTTCAAATTCATGAGCGGCCGAGGCAAGACCGTGTAAACCGTTGGCGGCGGCATTGGCTTTCAGGTTGTGAACGTTACGGAATAGTTGATCGAGCAGTTTGCGTGTGGCCGATCCGTCGCTGGCTCCGTCGCGCAGTTTTTTTACCGCGGCGGATATTTCCTCGATCTGCACATCCGTATTCATTCTTGAAGATCCGTGTCCTCGGTCTCGGGCTCGGGTTGGACATTCTTTTGTGGCTGTTGTTCGTCGAGGTCACGTTTGATGGCGTCGAGAATACCGTTGATGAACTGCGTTGCTTCATAGGTGGAGAAGCGGCGCGCGATCTCGAGTGCTTCGTTAATGGCGACTGTGCGTGGCGTCGGTTCGTAGAGAAACTCGTAGACCGCAAGACGAAGGATGTTGCGATCAACGACCGCCATGCGCGAGATACGCCAGTGTTCGGCGCGCGAGCGGATGCGTTCGTCGAGTAAGTCGAGATTGGAGAGAGTTTGCGAGGCCAGGCGGGTAGCGAATTCACGCGCTGTCTGGTCGAGGTCCGGCTCCCCAAGCTCAGCCCAATAGCTCCGGATCACTTCATCCGCAGGCGTTTCGGCAACATCAGCCGCAAAGAGCATTTGCAAGGCACATTCACGTGCCTTACGTCGCGAACCCATAAAGAATTACCAAGCGGCCACAAAGAGACACAAAACGATTAGCCATTTTGTGCCTCTTTGTTGCCTCATTCAAAAGCTTCCCTGTAAAGATTTACCAACTCCACCGCTGTCATGGCGGCTTCGAACCCTTTGTTTCCCAACTTCACGCCGGCCCGATCGAGAGCCTGATCGACCGTATCAGCGGTTACTATACCGAATATTACCGGCAAACCGGTTGTCAAAGCTGCCTGTGAAATACCTCGCGCCACTTCACTGGCGATGTAATCAAAATGCGGAGTTTGCCCGCGAATGATCGTGCCGAGACAAATGATTGCATCAAATCGACGCGACTGCGCAAGTTTTAACGCCAGCAACGGAATCTCGAACGAGCCAGGCACACGATACAGGTGAACCTGTTCGTCTTTCGCTCCTAATCGCTTGAGACCGTCGAGAGCGCCCTCAACCAGTCGCGCGGATATTAGTTCATTCCAGCGACTCGCCACGATTGCGAAGCGAAACCCCTCAGCGTTAAGACGACCTTCGTGCACCGTTGGCTGCAAGCGATCCGACTCCGCGATCTGAATAGTCACTACGTTTGGCAGTATAGGAGATGCTTGAAGACGCATCAAGTTGTTGAATTCTGCTGATTACCCGTGACTTCAACTAAATGGAGTCGTTCGAAAACGTCGTGAAAGTTGTGATCCATTTTGCGAACAGTGTCACTGAGGACAGTTTGGTTACGACTAACATCGGCTACGGTGTTGTTGAGATCACGGATTTCCCTGCGCATTTCAGCTTCGAATCTGTCGAAGCGTGTTTCGAGACTGGTGAAACGTGCTTCGAGACTGGTGAATCGACCGTCAAACGAGATGATGTGCCCGCCAAGACTCTG
>Ga0075435_100002092_pt1 | contig 13107 bp, 12 predicted proteins | sample RhiMethybrSRZTD4_FD_75302 | JGI IMG/M metagenome (GOLD analysis project Ga0075435, IMG submission 75302) | Populus rhizosphere microbial communities from Tennessee, USA - Rhizosphere MetaG P. TD hybrid SRZTD4 | ecosystem: Host-associated > Plants > Roots > Rhizosphere > Soil | place: USA...
GAGCCGGTTGGGGTGGAAGAGGTCGGGACAGAACACCTCGGCGGACCGGAACCGCGCGTCCGTGAGCTCGGCGATCGGCACCTTCACGGCGTGGTCGTGACGGTCGGCGACTCGGGCGTGCGCGCGGTCGAAGGCGGCGCTCCGCCGGGACGCCAGTGCCTTCAGCGGGTGCGCGAGCCGCGGGATGTTGCCGAGGTCGCCGATGCCCGTGAGCACGACGTCCGTCCCCGCCTCCCCGAACGCCTCGACCACCGAGTCGAGGTCGGCTTCGAAGCGTCGCAGCCGCGTCCCGTGGGTGGCGTCGTTCGCCCCGACCGACACGACGGCGACGTCCGGCCGCAGCTGCTGCGCGGCCGGGACCTGCGCGACGAGCACGTCGCGCACCCTCGATCCGCCGGCGGCGACGCTCACCAGCCGGATGCGCAGATCGGCGGCGAGTCGTCCAACGACCTGCCGGGACCAGAGGTCGTCCGGAGAGTCGAGGCCGGGACCGGTGACGGTCGAGTCGCCGAGGAGCGCCAAGCGGACCTCGGGCGCGGCATCCGGTCCGAACACGCCGTCGGGATCGAGATCCCGGAAGCTCGGGAGCGGGCGATGCGCGACGTACCAGAACTGCGCGGCGACCGTCCCGACGGCGGCCATGGCCGCGAACGGGACCCCCGCCGCTCCCGCCAGACCGAGTCGCATGCGCGCCGCCACGGGCACATTCTCCGATGCCACACGCGGAATCGGGTGGATTTTCGGGGAGCGAGCTACGACCGAAGCGCGCCCGGCTCGTCGAGCCAGCGGTTCAGCGCCGCCGTCCGGGCGTTGCGGCAGATCAGCACGTGCTCGACGACCCGACGGACCCGACGCTGCTGCCCGGCCGTGACCGCCACCTGCCGCAGGAGGTAGTCGGCCTGCCGGCCGTGGTCCTCCTCGGCGTAGGCATGGACCTTGAAGTTCTCGACCTCGATGCCGTAGTGCTCGCGCATGCCCTCGTACATCTTCACCGCGTAGTTGGTGGAGGCGGCGAAACGCTCCCCCGCCCAGCCGAAGGCGGCCAGGCCCTCCTCGTACGACCGCCGCATGTAGAAGAGCGTGGTGAACACGGAGCCGATCGATTCCGGCATGGCCCGGTACGAGACCAGCTCCTCGTCGGTGATCCCGAGCTGGTGGGCCCACTCGACCTTCATGTCGAGGTGGTTGCGGTCGCCCGCGAAGCCCATCTCGTCGGCCAGGTTCTGCGCCCAGTGCACGAAGTGCTCGCTGCCGCCGAGATCGACGGCGTCGACGTCGGGCGCGTTCGACACGATCGAGCCGAACTCGCTCGTGTACCACTTGCCGAGGAAGTAGTACTCCTTGCACAGCCGCTCGAGGAGGTCAATCGACAGGGTGCCGTCGGCGACCCGCTCCCACACGAGGTTCTTCTCGGTGGCGACCTCGGCTTGCAGCGCCTCGAGCGAGGCCATGAACTCGTCGACCGCTTGCGGGGGCGCGTTCTCGGCGCCGGACCCGCGGATGTCCTTGAACTCCCGATGCTCGGACACAACCGCTCCTCTATCTCTCCGCGACGGCCGAAGGGTACGATATACGTGACGTAGGCGTCAGGTTCGGTGCACCCGCCGGAGCCACCCAGGAGCCACCCAGGAGCCAGGAGAGTCCGTCATGAACGTCGATCTCGTCCAGCTCGCCGGCCATCGGGGTCGCCTCCACGAGCGCCCCACCGTCGACCAGGTGACGGCCGAGGTGATCCGGGGCGCGATGGAGACCATCTGCTTCGAGATGGCCACCTATGTGTCGCGCACGGCCACGACGCCGATCCTCAACCAGAGCAACGAGCGCAACGCGACGATCCTCGACGCCAAGGGGCGGCTCGCCGCGCTCTCCGTAGGCATCCCGCAGTTCATGCTCACCTCGACGCTGCCCGTGCGCTTCGCGCTCGAGTACCTCGGGGTCGACGAGTTCCACGAAGGCGACGTGTTCGCGGCCAACGACCCGTACCACGGCGGTGGCCACCTCCCCGACTACAACGTGTTCGCGCCCGTCTTCGGCGACGACCCCAACACGGGTGAGCGTCGCATGGTGCTCATCGCGAGCATCCAGTGCCACCACGGCGACACCGGCGGCAACGTGCCCGGCGGCTACAACGTGACCGCCAACGACATCTGGGGCGAGGGCGTGCGCTGGCCGGTCGTGAAGGTGATGGACCGGGGCGTCGAGCGTCGCGACGTGCTGTACGCGATGGCCGCCAACAACCGTCTCCCCGACTACATCGGCGACCTGCGGGCCCAGATCGGCGCCGCGCAGCTGGCCGCCGACCGTCTCGGCGACATCATCGCCCGGTCCGGCGTCGACACCGTCGAGCAGTCAGTCGACTTCATGATCGACTACGCGGCGCGTCGCTTCCGCGAAGAGGTCACCGCCTGGCCCGACGGTGTGTACGAGGCCGATGCGTTCGTCGACCACGACCCGCTCGGCAACCCCGACATCAAGTTGCACGTCAAGATCACCGTCGACGGCGACGACCTGAAGATCGACTACACGGGCAGCGACACGCGCCAGGAGATCCAGGCGTGGTCGACGTTCGGCAACACCCGGGGCTACACGGTCGGGCAGATCGCGTCGATGATGGACCCGGAGATCCCGAAGAACGAGGGGTTCTTCGACCAGATCAAGCTCACCGTCCCCCAGGGTTGCGTGCTCAACCCGCATCCGACCAAGCCGGTGAGCGCGGGGACGCACCACCCGGGCGCCGACGTCGGCGAGGTCATCGCCGTCGCGATGCAGCACGTGCTGCCGGACAAGGCCGTGCCGCAGACGTACAAGACCGGCATCCCGACGATCATCGTCGGCACCGATCCTCGCACCGGGCAGCCGTTCACCGACCACTCCGCGGAGGTGTACGCCGGCTGGTGCAACGCCGGCAAGGGCATGGACGCGTGGGGCGCGCAGAACGCTTCGTTCGGCAACCTCTGGAAGGCGACGGCCGAGATCAACGAGAGCCTGTACCCGCACGTGCAGTGGAGCCGCGACTACCGCACCGACTCCGGCGGCCCGGGCCAGTGGCGCGGGCTGTGCGGGAGCCACTACGAGAAGGAAGTGCTCGTCGACGCCAAGGTGTACACGTACGTGGTCGGCATGAAGTACCCGATGCCGGGCATCTGCGGCGGCAAGCCGGGCGCGCCGAACAAGATGGTCATCCGCTACGGCTCCGAGGACCCGTTCGTGGTGCAACACACGGCCGAGTGGGTGCCGATCGGGGCGTCGCAGCGGGTCATGTACGACTACGGCGGCGGCGGCGGATGGGGCAGCCCGCTCGACCGGGAGCCGCAGGCCGTGCTCGACGACGTGCTCGACGAGTACGTGAGCGTCGAGGGCGCCGAGCGCGACTACGGCGTGGTGCTGAGCGGATCGCTCGAGGACCTCACCCTCGAGATCGACGAGGAGGCCACCGCCGCTCGTCGGGCGCAGCGCCGGGGCTGACGTGGGCTACCGGGTGGGTGTGGACGTCGGGGGGACGTTCACCGACCTCATCTGCGTGACGCCGGACGGCGACGTCGTGCTCGACAAGACGCCGACGACACCCGACGACCAGTCCGTCGGGGTGATGAACGGCCTCCAGGAGCTCGCCGACCGGTTCGACCGCCCCGTCCAGGAGCTCTGCGCCGAGATCGACATCCTCGTCCACGGCACGACCACCGCCGACAACACGATGATCGAGATGAACGGCGCGCCCACCGGCCTGCTCGTGACGGAGGGGCATCGCGACGAGATCGAGATGCGCCGCGTCCACAAGGAGCAGATCTGGGACCCGACGTACCCCGCGCCGGCGCCGATCGCCCGCCGGCGGGCGCGCATCCCCGTCTCCGAGCGCATGAACTTCCGCGGCGAGGTCCTCACACCTCTCGACGAGGAAGCCGTCCGCCGCGGCGTGCGCCGACTCAAGCAGCTCGGCGTCGAATCGGTGGCGGTCATGTTCCTGTTCAGCTTCGTGAACCCGGAGCACGAGCGACGGGCGGCCGAGATCATCCGAGAGGAGTTTCCCGACGTCGAGCACGTGTCGCTGTCGCACGAGGTCATGGCGCGAGGGCCCGAGTTCGAGCGCGTGTCGACGACGCTCGTCAACGCGTACGTGGCGCCGAAGATCGCGGCGTACGTCGGCCGGCTCCAGGAGAAGCTGCGCGCCGCCGGCTACGGCGGGCCGCTGCTGATCATGCAGTCGACCGGTGGTGTGATGCCGCCCGACTACGTCGCCCGCCGGGCGGTGTCGGTGCTGGCGTCCGGCCCGACCGGCGGCGTGATGGGCGCCGCGCTGGCGGCGGGCAAGGCCGGGGTCGAAGACTTCATCGCGGTCGACATGGGCGGCACGAGCTTCGACGTGTGCCTCGTGCGCGACGGGCAGCCCGAGATCAAGACCGACTGGAACTGGCGGTACCGGTACTACATCGGCCTGCCCATGGTCGACGTGCAGAGCGTGGGCGCCGGCGGCGGGTCGATCGCGCGCGTGCGCCAAGGTGCGCTGCTCGTCGGTCCCGAGAGCGCAGGCTCCGCGCCCGGGCCCATCTGCTACGGACGGGGCGGTGCGCAGCCGACCGTCACCGACGCCGACGCCGTCCTCGGGTATCTCCCGCTCGAGGGGTTCGCCGGTGGCCGCATGACGCTCGACGTCGACGGCGCGCGCGATGCCATCCGGCGCGACATTGCCGAGCCGCTCGGCCTCGACGTCGTCGAAGCGGCGTGGGGCATCGAACGCATCGTGAACGCAAACATGGCGAACGCGACCCGCCGGGTGCTGGCGTCACACGGCGCCGACGCCCGGGAGCTCGCGCTGATCGCGTACGGCGGCAACGGCGCCGTGCACGCGTGGGCGATCGCGACCGAGCTCGGCATCGACCGCATCCTCGTCCCGAAGGCGGCGCCGGCGTTCTCCGCCCTCGGCGTGCTCGTCGCCGACTACGTCGTCGATCTCCTGCGCGCTTATGTCGTGCCGCTGTCGCAGGTCGACCTCGCGCGCGTGCACACGCTGATGTCCGAGCTCCGGGACGAGGCGCGCAAGGAGCTCGACCCGACCGGGCTCGCGGAGACGCAGGTCGACGTCGGCCTGTACGCGCAGATGTGTTACCCGGGCCAGAACTTCGACATGAGCGTGCCCGTCCCCGAGGGTGACGCGCTCGACGAGCCCGGGCTCCTCGATCTCACCGAGCGGTTCCACGACCAGCACGAAGCCGACCGGGGCTTCTGCTTCCGGAACCAGCAGCCGTTGCTGCGGGGCGTACGCCTCGTCGCCCGCGGCTACACGCCGAAGCCGGAGCGTCTCGCGCCCCTCGGCGCGGCCCGGGAGGCGAAGGCGGCGCGGCGGAGCGAGCGGCGGGTGTACTTCGGGCCCGAGTTCATGGGATCGGGATTCGTCGACGCGCCCGTCTACGACGGCTCGCTGCTCGGTCCCGGCGTCGAGGTGCGTGGGCCGGCGCTCGTCGAGGAACCGTTCACGGTGGTAGTGCTGCCGCCGGGGGCGACCGCCCGCCTCGACGCGCTGGGCAACTACGAGCTCACGGTCTCGTAGCCTCCGCCTGCGTGCCCCTCTTCTTCGATCCGGAGTCGTACGCGACCGTCGAGACGGCGTGCGAGCGGCTCATTCCGGCGGCGGCGGGACACCCCGGCGCCACGGCTCTCGGCGTCGTCGACTACATCGACGGCCTGCTCGGCGCCTTCGCCGTCGATCCGCCCCGCATCTGGGCGGGCGGGCCCTTCTCGGGACGGTACGGCGGTGAGGCGTCGTTCGGGGAGTTCCTGCGTCCGTCGGCTCTCGAGGAGCTTGCCTGGCGCACGCGCATCGAGGGATCGCAGGGCAACGCCGAGCGCGAGCTGAACGGACCGGTGACGGGCTGGCAGCAGGAGTACCGCGACGGGATCGCCGCCCTCGGCGCCGACTTCCGCACTCTCCCCGCCGCGGCCCAGGACGCGCGCCTCGACGCCGTCCCCGAGTTCAAACAGCTCCTGTACGAGCACGCGTGCGAGGGGGCGTACAGCGCCCCCGAGTACGGCGGTAACCGCGACCTCGGTGGCTGGCAGGCGATCGGCTTCCCGGGGGACGTCCAGCCCCGCGGCTACACCGACGAGGAGGTGCGCGGCCGTGACTGACCACGACTGCGACGCCGTCATCGTCGGGAGCGGACCGGGCGGGGCGACGGCGGCGGACATCCTGACCGCGGCGGGCTGGTCGGTGATCGTGCTCGAGAAAGGCCGCAACCACCTCTTGCACCTCGACCCGCCGTACGCGCCCTCGGGCGAGATCAGCAGCGACGAGCTCAAGTTCCTGCAGCGACACTTCCTCGGGCCCGATCCGCTGCTCGAGCCGCGCACGTTCCGCCGCTCCACCGAAGACGGCGATCGGATCTTCACCGGCGACGTGAACAACCTCCCGTCGACGGTCGGCGGCGGCGGCTTCCACGCCGACGGGAAGCTGCCGCGCCTCCGCGAGATCGACTTCCGGGCCCGGTCCGAGCTCGGACCGATCGAGGGCGCCGACGTCGTCGACTGGCCGCTCGACTACGACGAGCTCGAGCCGTACTACACCGAGGCCGAGCGCGCCGTCGGCGTGGCCGGGGATCACACCGCCAACCCGTTCGCGTCGTGGCGGTCGGGCCCGTACCCGATGCCCCCCGGGCCGGACATGTTCTGCGCCGTGCTCACGAGCGAGGCCGCAGCGCGTCTCGGGTACCACCCGTACCGCGCGCCGACCGGCGTGAACAGCCTCGAGTACGACGGCCGCCCGGCGTGCAACAACTGCGGGTTCTGCGGCTTCTTCGGCTGCCCGATCGACGCCAAAGGCGACCCGGTCGCCCCGCTGCGGCGCGCGCTGCGCACCGGCCGGTGCGACGTCCGTCCCGAGTCCTACGTGCGGGAGGTCGTGCTCGACGGCACCGGGCGCCGGGCGCGAGGTATTCGTTACCTCGACGGCGAGCGAACCGCGCACGAGGTGACCGCCCCCTTCGTAGTGCTTGCCGCCGGTGCCTTCGAGACCCCGCGCCTGTTGTTGCGCAGCGGCATCGGCAACCCCGACGTCGTCGGCCGCTTCCTCATGTTCCATTTCCAGACGTTGGTGCTCGGGATCTTCCCGTTCCGGCTGCACGCGCACCGCGGTCGCGCCGTGACGCACCTCATGGACGACCCGATGGTCCCGGACGACGCTGCGTCCCGCGCCGCACGCGACGCCGGCCTTCCCTATTTCCGGGGCGGGATCGTCGAGCACGGCGGGGCCGGCCAGCCGATCATGGAGGCGATCCACCTGCCGCCGGGTGAGCTCCACTCGCAGCTGATGGTCGAGTCGACCCTGCGCGATCGCATGGCTGTGTTCACGATGCAGGGCGAGGATCTCCCCCAGGCCACCAACCGCGTCGACCTCGACCCGCACGTGCGCGACGTGTGGGGATCGCCTGCGGGACGTGTGACATACGCGCCCCATCGCCACGAGGTCGCGTGCGCCGAGCACTGGGCGCCTCGCTTCGAAGCCGTCATGCGCGACGCCGGCGCCGACAACGCCTTCTGGGTGACGTCGCCGCCACGACCCGGCACCGAGTTCGAGGCGATGAACCCGACGCCGATCTCGCGTCACGTCATGGGAACGGCCCGCATGGGCGACGACCCGCGCTCGACTGTGTTCGACCGGTGGCAGCGCCTCCACGACGTCGACAACGTGCTGTGCACGGACTCGTCGGTGTTCCCGACGTCGACGGGCTACGGGCCGACGCTCACGATCGTGGCCCTCGCGATGCGGGCCAGCCGTGCCCTCGCCGGTCTCGAACCGGTGCGGACGGGTTAGACCGCCACCGGCTCTCGCTCCTCCGTGTGGTCGTTCGGTAGTGCTGGAGGTCTGGGATCACGCACTCGCGCCGGCGGCTGGCGCAGGTCGCGGGCGATGCCGACGACTGCCAACAGCTTGAGCATGTAGTAGACGACGTCGATCTCCCACCAGAAGAACCCCTGCCGCGCCGACGACTGGTAGTGATGGTGGTTGTTGTGCCAGCCCTCACCACCGGTCAGCAGGGCGACGAAGATGTTGTTCCGGCTCGTGTCCACTGTGTCGTACCGGCGGCGACCGAAGACGTGCGCCAGCGAGTTCACCGTGAACGTCGAATGCCAGAGGAGCACGTTCGACAGGAAGAACCCGATGATCAGGCCACTCCAACCGCCGATCAGGAAGCACGTCACGCCCAGCGCCCACATCGGGATCCAGTCGTGCTTGTCGAGGAACCGCAGCTCCGGATAGCGGGCGAAATCCTTGATGGCGTCCGTGTCGGTCGCCGAGTACTTGTCGCAGAGAATCCAGCCGACGTGGCTCCACCAGAAGCCCTTCCGGGGCGAGTGGAGATCGCGCTCGGTGTCGGCGAACTGGTGATGACGGCGGTGATGGCCGGCCCACCAGAGCACGCCCTTCTGGCACGCCGTCCCGCCGCCGAAGGCCATCACGAACTGCGCGACCCGCCCGAGCTTGTAGCTGCGGTGCGCGAAGTACCGGTGGTACCCGGCGGTGATGAAGAACATCCGCCCGAAGAACGTGACTGCCAGCAGCACGAGGGCTGTTGTCGTCACGCCGGTGACGAACGCGAGCAGCGGGAGCAGCTGTAGCAGGAAGAAGGGGATCGAGGAGCGGACGTTCACCCGCTCGCTCGGGGCTCGGGCGATGGCGTGTTCCATAGGACCTCCCGCGACTCTCCCGGCGGGAGCAGCGCTGTCTACCTACTGGTAGGTAGACCGTAGCGCCGGCCGGTCTCCCGCGCTGGTCACCCCGGGGCGCCCGAAATCCCACCCTGGCAAGCTTCCGGCATGGCTGCCTACGAGCACGAGGGTCTCCGAGTCGACGTCGACCAGGGGGTCGCGTTCGTGACCCTCGACCATCCCCCGGTCAACCTGTTCGACGCCGTCCTCATCGGCTCCCTCGGGGACCTCGCCGGCGAGCTCGCCGACGACGCCGAGGTGGGTGCCGTCGTCGTCCGGAGCGCCGACCCCGAGTTCTTCATCGCCCACGCGGACCTCGGCCTGATCCAGGCGCTGCCGCGCGACCGGACCGATCGACCCGAGCAGCTCGAGTTCATCCACGTCTTCATGGAACGGTGGCGGACGCTGCCGCAAGTGACGATCGCGCAGCTCGAAGGGCGGGCCCGAGGCGGCGGGAGCGAGTTCGCGCTCTCGCTCGATCTCCGGTTCGGGGCAATCGGCCGGGCGATCCTCGGCCAGCCCGAGGTGTCGGTCGGCATCCTCCCCGGCGGGAGCGGCACCCAGCGCCTCCCGCGGCTCATGGGCAGGAGCCGGGCGCTCGAGGTCGTGCTCGGCTGCGACGACTTCGACGCCCAGCTCGCCGAGCGGTACGGCTGGATCAACCGTGCGCTCCCGCCGGCCGAGATCGGGCCGTTCGTCGACCGGCTGGCGCGACGGATCGCGGCCTTCCCACGACAGGCGGTACGGCTGGCGAAGCGGGCGGTCGACGCGGCCGGTGGTTCGCTCGAGGACGGCCTGCTCGAGGAGGCGCACTGCTTCAATCTCACGCTCAGCGATCCCCAGCTCGACGCGCGCATGGAAGCGGCCGTGGCGGCCGGGGCGCAGACGCGAGCCGGTGAGCTGGACCTTCCGGGCCTGATCGAGGCGTCGTTACGTTCGGGTTCGGCTCCCTGAAAGGGGCAAGGTCACTGTGCGCCGGTCGTGCGCTGGTACGTCCCGGTCAACGTCCCTTGCGCGAGCACGTTGCCCTTCGTCGCGGCGCGGAGCTCGTCGGCGGTCGCGCCCGGTGCGAGCGTGATCTGTTTCGAGACCGCGGAGACGGTGAAGATGTAGTGGTGGGCCGGGGAGCCCGCCGGTGGGCACGGGCCGGCGTAGGCGGCGTTTCCGATCGAGTTCTTCCCCTGGACGATTCCCGCCGGCAACGTCTGCTCCGGGACTCCGGATTTCGGGAGACGCCAGGCAACCCAGTGCACGAACGTGCCACCGCTCGGCAAGTCGGGGTCGGTCATGATCAGCGCGACGTCCTTGGCCGCCTTCGGGACGCTTGTGAACTTCAGCGGCGGCGACGCGCTCGAGCCATCACAGGTGAAGCCGCTCGGGATGGCCTTGTTGTTGCCGAAGGCAGAGCTCGTCACCGTGATCCTCTTGACCTTCGACTTCTCGGCCGCCGAGCCGGCGAACGACGGCCCCGCTAGTGCACCGACCACGAGAACGGGGATCGCGACGAGCAGGGACGCCTGCCGAATCCGCATGAGTCGGACGCTACTGCTTTGGCAGAATCGCGGCATGCCCGACGACGCGCCGGCCGCGGTCCTGCTCGACTACTACGGCACGCTGGCGCATGCCACGCACTGGATCTCGGCCGACGACGTGCTCGCCGAGCACGGCTACGAGCTTCCCCTCGAGACTCGTGATCGCTGGTTCAACGACGGAATCGACGGGATCGAGCACCTCGAGCAGTCGCGCAGTCGCGACCACTACATGGCGTGGCAGCGCGAGCGTCTGCTCGGCATGCTCGCGGAGACCGACGTGCATCCGGGCGAATACGAGATGATTCTCGAGAAGTTGCGCGAGGGCGCGTCGTCCCGGGTGCTCGAGGCATACCCGGAGGTGCCCGCTGTCCTCGCCGACCTCCGGGCACGCGGACTTCGCCTCGGCATCTGCTCGAACTGGGACTGGGACCTCACCCAGGCCGTCGACGAGGCCGGCCTCGCCGACCTGGTCGACGTCCAGGTGTCGTCGGCATGGGCGGGCGCCCGGAAGCCGCACCCGCGCATCTTCGAGCACACGCTCACGAAGCTGGGGGTCGAGCCGGCCGCGTGCGTGTTCGTCGGTGACACGTGGGGCCCCGACGTCGCCGGCCCGCGCGCGATGGGGATGACGCCGCTGTACCTCTCCCGCGACGGCCACTGGCCTGATCCCACCGCGCCCGACGATCTCGACGCGGACGGCGCCGTCGTCATCACCGACCTGCGCGGTGTGCTCCAGCACGTCTGCTGACGGAACGACTCATCCGCCGGTTCCTCTAGAGTCAGGTTCAGTTCCGCACGAACCCGGGGGGTTTCGATGACCACGACCGCGCCGCTGGACTTCGTCGACTCGGACGGCCACGTGCTCGAGCACCCGGACGGCATGCTCGAATACGCGCCGAGAGATCTGGCCGATCGCATCTGGCACATCGAGACCGACGCCGACGGCACGGAGTGGTGCATCTACGACCGCCAGCGGTTGCCGGCCAATGGACTGGCACTCGCCGGGACGGCGGGGATGACGCTCGAGGAACGCGAGCGTGCACAGCGGGGTGAGCTTCGCTACACCGAGGTGCGGCCGGCGGCGTACAACGCGCAGGCTCGTCTCGCCGATATGGACACCGACGGCATCGGTCGGGCGATCGTGTACCCGACCATGCTGCTCGGTATCGGCGGGCTCCGCGACGCCGAGTTCGCGGATGCGCAGTGCCGGGCGTACAACGACTGGCTCTCCGATCACGTCCAGGACGGCGCCGGTCGTCTCTACGGCGTGGCGATCGTCCCCCAGCAGGACATCGAGCGCGCGGCGGCCGAGATCCGTCGCGTCGGAGCCAAGCCGGGCATCGTCGGCGTCATGTTGCGCCCGAACCCGAGCGAAGACTGGAAGCCGATGAGCAACGAGGTGTACGACCCGCTCTGGCAAGCGGCGTCCGACGCCGGCCTCGCCGTCGGGTTCCATCCCTTCCTGACGGCCGACCTTCCCGGCGCGTGCCTCGGCCTGCGGATCAACCGGCTCGGCAACGCCACCCTTCCGGCCAGCGATGACACCATCAACATCGACAACGTGTACTTCACGCAGGCCATCTCCAACCCGTTCGACATGATGAACACGGCGGCGTTCCTCCTCGCGGGCGGCGTCTGCGAACGCTTCCCCGACCTCCGCATCGTGTTCCTCGAGGCGAACGGCGGATGGATCGTGCCCTGGCTCGAACGCCTCGATCATCACCGCGAGATCTTCACGTGGGACGTGCCGTGGCTGCGCCACGACCCGTCCGAGTACTTCCGGCGCCAGTGTTGGATCAGCTTCGATCCCGACGAGTCCGCACTCGGCTTCAGCGCGAACTCGCCGCTTGTCGGCGCCGACCGCATCGTGTGGGCGAGCGACTACCCACATCCGGACGCGAAGTTCCCCGGTGTGACGGAGGAGCTCCGCGAGGCGATGACCGGTCTCTCGGCCGAGCAGCAGGCCACGATCGCGGGCGAGAGCTGCCGGGCGTTGTACTCGATCTAGCCGTGCGGATGGGCTAGCTGCCGAAGGCGCGCTTCACCCTGGGCTGGAGCTCGCGCCGAGGAAAAGAATGAGCCGCGGGTCAGATGATCCGGACGTTCTGGGCTTCCTCGCCCTTCTTGCCCGGTCCGACATCGAACTCTACGTGTTGCCCCTCTTCGAGGGTGCGGTAGCCATTCATCTGAATGGCCGAGTAGTGGACGAACACGTCGGGCCCGTCCTCACGAGAGATGAAGCCGTAGCCCTTCTCCGAGTTGAACCACTTCACGGTGCCTGCAGCCAACTTGGTACTCCTAACTCACTTCTTCCGCTGCACCCGCTTCTTGAGTACCTGACATTGCCCGCTGCTTGAGCACGGTTCGGAACCGTACCAAAGCTTTCGCGCGGCTTCGACCCCCCGGGTCACGCATAGTGGCGGAGCTCGACGACGTTTCCGTCCGGGTCCAGCACGTAGAGGCTGGTCCCGTCGCCGCGCGCCCCCCATCGCGGAGCCGGCCCGCTGACGACCTCGAAACGTCCCGAGGCGGCGATCGCCTCGAGATCGGTCGGTTCGACAACGAGACACACGTGATCGACGTTTTGTCCGGTTCGTTCGGTCTGAAGGAGGTCGACGATCGTCGTGGCGTCGAGTCGCAACGAGGGGAAGAAGACTTCGCCGCGCCGCCACTCCTCGACGCGCAAGCCTTCGAGCCCGAGCTCGCCGCAATACCACGCGAGGCTCCGCTCGACGTCGGCGACGTTCAAGACGACGTGATCCAGCCCGACTGCCTTCACCATCAGTCCCGAACCCCTTCGCGCGGCAAGCCGAGCAACCGCTCGCCGATGATCGTGCGCTGAACCTCCGACGTGCCACCCGCGATCGACGCCGCC
>Ga0075435_100002095_pt1 | contig 13105 bp, 17 predicted proteins | sample RhiMethybrSRZTD4_FD_75302 | JGI IMG/M metagenome (GOLD analysis project Ga0075435, IMG submission 75302) | Populus rhizosphere microbial communities from Tennessee, USA - Rhizosphere MetaG P. TD hybrid SRZTD4 | ecosystem: Host-associated > Plants > Roots > Rhizosphere > Soil | place: USA...
GAGATCGGCCGCGCGCTCGCGGCCTTCGTTCGACAGACCTGAGCTTGGAAGTGGGGACGCGCCCGGATCACGCCGGGCGCGTCCCCGAGATTCAGGACGACTAGTCTTCCTTGTTGACCATCAAGCGCACGGTCACCTTGCGCTTCTCGGCGTTGGGCGTGCCCTTCTCGGCGATGGGTCCGAGCCCGATGAGGTTGATCCTCGGAAGCTCGATCCCCTTCTCGACCAGGAAGCGACGGACCGACTCCACGCGGCGCTGGCTCAGTCCGACGTTGTAGGGGTACGTCCCGACCGGGTCGGCATAGCCCTGCAGATCGACCGTCAGATTGGGATTCTCCTTCATCTCCTTGATGATGGAGGCCAGCGTGGTCTGAGCGCCGTCGTTCAAGTCCCACTTGTCGAAGCCGAACAGGACCTGATACGTCTCGGCCTGGCTGCGCGTGTTGCGGTTCGACCACAGCCGAGTCAGCCGGCTGTTCGTCTCGTCCGCCTTGGTGTAAGCACTGTCCGCCCGATCCTTCGCGCCCTTGGCCGTCTCAGACGTCTGGGTGAGCGTGCCCTCGGCGGACTTCAGCCGGGAGTCTACGCCCTCGACCTTCTGGTCGACGCGCTGGCTCTCGGCGGTCATCTTCGAGTCGACGCCGGAGTTGATGTCGACCTTTTCCTTGCCGACGTACTCGGTCACCCACTTCTTGGTGGCGCAGCCGCTGACGAGCAACAGCGCAGCAGGAAGTACCACCCCGACCATCACAGCCTGTCGCATAGCCGCCTCCTCATTGGTGCCCAGACCTGTAGTGGTTGGGCTCGCGACGACACCAATGCAACCGGGTCGCCATGTTTTGGACGCGAGTGTTTCTGCGGAGAAGTGGCGACATCGCGCGTCCAGTGTGTTCTGCTTCGCGACACTTCCGAGTCAGCGGGCTGACGGCCACGTCAGTTCAGCCGACCGCGAAGTGAGTGGAGCGCACGCTGGAGCTCCGCGTCGCCCGGCGCCAAACGAACCGCTCCTTCGAATTCACGCAACGCGTCCCACCACCGTCCTTGTCTTACATGGATTCGAGCAAGGTTCATATAGGGGAATTGCCTGGGTTCATAGCGTTTGGCCAGCTTCGCCCGCTCGAGCCACGGCACCGCTTCGTCGAGCTTCCCCTGCTGCATCAGGTAACACCCTATGTCGTTGTAAGGGTTTCCGAAGTCAGGATCGACGTCGATAGCTCTCATACATTCCTGGGTCGCCTCGTCGAGGCGGCCCTGGAAGCTGTAGGTCCAGCCGAGAAAGGTGTGCGCTTCGGCCGTGGGGCATACGTCGATCGAGCGCCGGTAGAGCTCGATCGCCCGGTCGAGCTCCCCTTGCATCTGGTGGCGGTAGGCCTCTCGCCAGATCTCGGTCGCCCGGTCGAATGCCTCGGGCTTGCTCACTCGTTCACCACCCGGGCCACGCCTCGCGACGCAAGCCCATGTCCCAGAACATCCACTCGTAGCGGCTGGTGGTGATGAAGTGCCTCCGCATCGCTTCTCGCTCCGGCGGCGTCAGGGTCGCCGCCACCTGATCGGCCGCCGCGAGCACGGCACGAACGACCGACCCGAACTCCTCGGACGCGTAGGTGCCAATCCACCGCTTGTAGAGAGGGTCGGCGGAGCCGACGCGCTCCAGCTCCTTGCCGACTTCCCAGTAGATCCAGTAGCAGGGCAGCAGCGCCGCGATCGCCTCGTGGAAGGGCGAGCCGTACGCGACGGCCAGCAGATAGCTGGTGTAGGCCAGGTTGGTCGGCGCCAGCGGTGTCGAGGCAACGCCCTGGGACGTGAGCCCGAACTCCTGGAAGAAGCTCTCGTGCAAGGAACGCTCGACCTTCAGAGCACCGGCGGCGTGCTCGTTGAACATGATGATCCAGTCGTCCTGGGGTGCCCGGGCGCCGGCGAGCGACAACGCTCGCGCGAACTCGCGCAGGTAGAGCGCGTCCTGGACCGCATAGAACTTGAAGCTCTCGCGCGGCAGGGATCCATCGGTGAGTCCGCGCAGGAACGGATGGCGGAGGATCGCCGCGTAGATCGGCTCGATCGACTTCCAGAGCTCGCCGGTGAAAGCCATCAGCGGCCCTTGAAGACCGGTTCGCGCTTCTCGACGAAGGCCTTGGCCGCTTCCCGATGGTCCTCGGTCATCCCGCATCGCGTATGGTGCCAGGCCTCGAGGTCGAGCGAGTCCTTGAGGGCGCCGCTCTCGGCGGCGTTGAAGTTCAGTTTCATATAGCGGTACGCGACGCGTGGCCCCCGGGCCAGTCGTCCGGCCAGCGCCAGCGTTTCCTCCTCGAGCCGGGCATCGGGCACGACTCGGTTCACCATGCCGAGCGCCAGAGCCTGCTGAGCCTCCACGATATCGGCCGTGTAGTACAGCTCCCGCGCCTTGGCGGTGCCGACGAGCTGGGTGAGATACCAGCTCCCGCCGAAATCCCCGGAGTAGCCGACGCGAGCAAAGGCACTCGCGAACCGCGCGGTGTCGCTGGCGACCCGCAGGTCGCACGCCAGCGCCAGCGAAAGGCCCGCGCCGGCCGCCGCACCTCGAACCATCGCAATCGTGATCTTCGGCATCTCGTGGAGCCAGCGCGAGACCTCCATCGCCGCGCGGAGCGACTGCGCCCTCTCCTCGAAGGTCCCGGTGAACTCGCGGTCTTCCGCCATCGCCTTCACGTCGCCGCCGGCGCAGAACCCTCGGCCAGCGCCGGTCAGGACGACCACACCGACTTCCGGATCGTCGGCGAGTCGCGGCAGCGCCTCGAGCATCGTGGTGAGCATCGATGCCGACAGGGCGTTCAACCGTTCGGGACGATTGAGCGTGAGCACCGCGACTCCGTCCTTGACGACTTCGAGCAGCTCCTGGGCCATTGGCGATCCCCCCGAGGTGACGGTGCGGCGATGGTACCATCGCCGCGGAGAGGAGGCGCGCCATGGAAGCCGTCGAACGCGAAGGGGTGAGGGACGCGAGCCATCTCTACGAAGTCGAGCGTCGGGCACGACACGCCGAGCGGCCGGGTTTTCGGATCTCAGAGCTCCAGATCGGTCCGCGGCAGCAGGTGCCCTGGCACTATCACAACAACATCCAGGACACCTTCTATGTCCTCGAAGGTCGTTTACGTGTCTTTCTCCGGGATCCGAAGGAGGAGGTGCGCCTGGGTCCGGGCGAGACCTACGCGGTCCGTCCCCGCCGTCCCCACCTTGTCACCAACGGCGGAGAGACCTCGGCCATCTTTCTGGTCCTCCAGGGCATCGGCGAGTACGACTACGTCCCGCTGACGTAAGGTTCGGTTGCCCCGTGAACCCGGTCGAAATCGGAGTCGCCCACGCGGCAACCCAAGAGGTCATCGACGCCTTCGCGCGACTCCTGCCTCAGCTGTCCTCGTCGGCGACCGCGCTGACCCGCGAGACGCTGACCGAGATCATCGCCGCGCCGCACAACACGGTGCTCCTGGCGCGTGACCCGAGCGCGGGCGGCCAGATCGTCGGCACCCTGACTCTCGTGATCTTCCGCATCCCGACGGCGCTGCGCGCCTGGATCGAAGACGTCGTCGTCGATAGCTCGGCCCGCGGCCGAGGTGTGGGCGAGGCGCTGACCTTGGCCGCGGTGAAGCTGGCGAAGGAGCGAGGCGCTCGGACCGTGGATCTGACGTCGCGCCGATCGAGGCAGGCCGCACATCGGCTCTACGAGAAGGCCGGCTTTCACGTTCGCGATACCAGCGTCTATCGTTTCGGGCCGAGGCCGGAGGCCTGAGGCGCACGGTCACGGGCTACAATGGCACCGATGATTCCGCGACTCTCCGTGACCGCCCTCCTCGTGCTGGTGCTGTCCGCTCTCGGACCGTTGGCCAGCGCGAGCCCGCCCGATCCCGGCTGGATCGGCGGCTTCTACGATGCGGCCGACTACGACGACGTGGTCCTGGCGGTCATCGGCATGGATCCGGCGCCGCCGCTGGCGCCGGTCGTCACGGTCGAGCCCCACGCGATCCGCCTCGGCTCCGTCGCGCTCCCGGCGCGGCCGGCCGAGCGTGTGTTCGCGCTCACCGCGCCTGCTGTTCGTGCTCCACCGTCCGCGTGAGTGGTCCGAGACGACGACAACGCCGGAATTGACGGACACCACTTGCTAGTCCACGGACGAACAAAGGAGCACGACCATGATCGGCACGCAGGATCTGCTCATCGCGCTCGCCATCGGCGTCTTTTTCTTCGGGGCCAAGAAGCTTCCCGAGCTGTCTCGCTCGCTCGGCAAGGCCATGAGCGAATTCAAGAAGGGCATCGAGGAAACGGCGGACGAGAAGCCGCCGGCGCCGGCTCCGGAGAAGCCTGAGTCGAAATGAGGGGCTGGATCATTTTGATCCTGACGCTCGTGGTCGGCGCGGCCCTCGGCGTGGCCGGCACGATTTACGTGCCGCCGCGCGTCGATCCGTATCTGCCAAAGGAGCTGCGCCTGAAGGCTCGCGTCGTCGAAGGGCAGGTCCTCCAGAAGCAGCGCGAGGGCAATCGCGTGCTCGTGAAGGTCCAGACCGATCAGGGGGTGATCCTCGCGGCGTTCTCGAAGCGGGTCGCCGAGATCGATCTACTCGTCGAGCCGGGGGCCACGATCGCGCTGTCGCTGCCGAGCGATGCGCCGGTCGTGGACGACCCGGCCATCGAGCGCGTCAAGCGCGCGAAGTAGCGCTCAGGCGATGCGTGGCGCGACCATCGCCCGCGGGTCGCGCACGCGGCCGATCAGGAGACCGAGCGCGACGCTGACGGCGATCGCGGCCACCACGAAGACCGCGAGAAAGCCCAGCGCGTCCGCCAGCAGCCCCGCCGCCAGCGGCGCCCCGAAGGCGATCGGCGCCACCAACGTCGTGCCGAGACCGATGTAGGTCGGCTGCTCGGACGGCGCCGGCGCGAACTCCAGCATCACGCTCAGGTTCGACACGTTCATCGCGGCGATCTGGATTCCCATCATCACGAAGACCGCGCCGAACACACCGAGCGTCGGCGCCGCGATGGCCATCAGGTTGCCGGCGAGCGTGGCGCTGAGACCGAGGATGATCACCAGGCGATGCCCGTGCCGGTCGGCGAGCCACCCGAGCAAGGTGTTGCCCACCATCTGGCCGACGAACAGGAGCGTAGTGAACACGCCGACCTGCGCGACCGGCGCGTCCCACGCGCGCAGCGCGTACACGGTGTAGAAGCCGCTCCCGATCGATCCCACGACGCCGAAGGCGCGCGCGGTGAGATACCAGGCGAGGTTCGGATCGCGGCCGAGGAGCGCCGGGATCCGCGCGAGATATTCGCGGAGCGGGACGGCCGGCGCCGACGAGCCCGAAGCCGGCTCGCGGACGACCACCAGCGCACCGAACGAGAGCGCCAGGCACACGAACGTCAACAGGAAGCACCAACCGTAGCTGGCCGGTGCAGGAACCGTCGCCAGGATGCTCGCGGTCACGACGCTGGCGGCCAGCCCCCCCGCGCTGGCCGCCAGATTCGCGAAGCCGAAGAACCGTCCGCGCAGGGTCACCGGGACCACCCGACCGATCAGGTCCATCCACGCCGGCATGAGCACGCCGCCGACGCCGGTCACCACGAGCAACACCAGGAGCATCACGCCGAGCGTCAGTGCCGGCGCACGGTCGGCGAGGAAAAACGCGGCGAGCGCCAGGACGACGAACGGCACGCGCTCCCAGATCGTGTGGCGTACCACGAACGGCAGCTTCCGCTCGAGGGTCTCGGTGTGGCCCGCCGCGAACAGCGACGGCATGAACCAGCCGAGCGTCATCACCGCCGGAATCGCGCCGATGACGACGTTGGGCGCGCCGAGATAGACGGCGAAGGCCGGCAAGATCGTGGACTGCGACGCGAACGCGAGCCCCACGACGAAGAGCGCATAGTCGGCGCCGAGCGCCGCCAGGTTGTGGCGGAGGTTTCCGCTCACGCGGTCAGCCGAGCCGGATGTCGAGCCAGCCGTGCGGCGTGACGGTCACTCGCTCGGACTCGCGCACCAGCACCGTCGTCGTCGCCGACTCGAAGATCGCCGGGCCCTTGACCTCGAGCCCGGCCGCGAGCGTCTCCATGCGGTGGAGCGGCACCTCGACCCAGTCGCCCAGCCAGACGCGACGGCGCGCGGAAGACGCGGCGGCGCTTCGACCGATCGCTCCGGCGCCGGCGGGCAGCACCGGCAGCGCGCCGACGACCGCGACGCGCGCATTGACGATGACGACCTCCTGCCCCGGCGCGCTGTAAGCGTAGAGCTCTTCGTGGCGCCGATGGAAGCGCTCGGCGACCTGCTCCAGGAGGTCCCCGGCCTGGAGCTCGACACCGTCGAGGTCCACCTGGATCTCGAAAATTTGCTCGCCGTAGCGCATGTCGAGCGCGCGGCGTACCGTGACCGGCCCGTCGAAGCGGGCGAGCCGCTTGCGGCCTTCGCGCTCGAGCGTCGCGAAGAGCTTGCGCAGACCCGCCGCCGTCATCCGCCCGACTTCGCTCACGTGGGAGCGCACGAGCTCGTAGCGCAGATCCGTCGCCAGCATGCCCCACGCCGAGAGGACCGCGGCCACCGACGGCACGACGACCCGGTGAATCTCGAGGAGGCGCGCGACCTCGGTCACGTGCAATCCCGCGGCGCCGCCGAACGAGACCAGCGCGAAGCGGCGCGGATCCACGCCACGACGGACCGAGACGATCTTGATCCCTTCCGCCATGTTCGTGTTGACGACGCGCGAGATTCCTTCGGCCGCTCGCAGCGCGGTCGTGCCGAGGTCGCGCGCAACCGCATCGACGGCGGTTCGGGCGGCGCGCGTGTCGAGCGCGATACGACCCCCGAGGAAGTTCGCGGGATCGAGGAAGCCGAGCACCAGGTTCGCGTCGGTCACCGTCGCGCGGGTGCCGCCCTTGCCATAGCAGGCCGGGCCCGGCTGCGCGCCGGCGCTCTCGGGCCCGACGTGGAGAATCCCGCCCGCGTCCACCGAGGCGACCGAGCCGCCGCCCGCGCCGAGCGTGTGGATGTCGATGGCCGGCAGCGCGACCTTCGCGACGCCGATCGTCTTTTCGCCGGTGAGCTGTGGCTCGCCCCCCTGGAGGAGCGCGATGTCGGTGGACGTCCCACCCATGTCGAACGTGATCAGGTTCGGCTCGTCGAGGAGCCGCGCGCAGTAGCGCCCGGCGGCAACACCGCCGGCCGGCCCCGATAGCACGGCCCCCGCCGCCAGGCGCGTCGATTCGCGTACCGGCGCCACACCGCCGTGAGACTGGATGATCAGGACGTCGCCGCGATAGCCGTGGCTCGCGAGGCGCGCCGCGAGATTCTTCAGATAGCTCGCGAGCGCCGGCCCGACGTAGGCGTTCACCACCGTCGTCCAGACGCGCTCGTATTCCTTGATCTGCGGCAGAACCTCGGACGAGAGCGAGACGTACGCGCCCGGCAAGCGGCGCGCCACCGCACGCCCGGTCAGCTTCTCGTGCCGGTCATTCCGATACGAGTGCAGATAGCACACGGCCACCGCATCCACGCGCGCCTTGGCCAGGGCCGCGATCGACGCCTGGAGTGAGCGGGCACTGAGGGGGATCGCGACGCTACCGTCGAAGCGCAGGCGCTCGCGCACGCCCAGCCGTCGAGCGCGCGGGACGAGCGGCACCGGAGGCGCCATGCGCAGGTTGTAGCGATCGTCCTTCAGGCCTTCGCGCATCTCGATGACATCGCGGTGGCCCTCGGTCGTCAGCAGACCGACTTTCGCGCCCTTGCGCTCGAGCAGCGCGTTGGTCGCGACCGTGGTGCCGTGCACGATCGACTCGGTCTGCTCGAGGAGCCCGTGAAGGTCCGTGCCGACCTCGGCGGCGAGGAGCCCGAGCCCGTCGATCAGGCCCAGCGACGGGTCGGGCGGCGTCGAGGCGCACTTGGCGATGGCGAGCGAGCCCCGCTCGTCGACCGCGACCAGGTCGGTGAAGGTACCGCCGACGTCGATACCGATACGGTAGCGTCGGCTCAGTCGAGCGTCCTCTGGAGGGCCGGCGCGTGGCAGCGCGGCTGGGCGAATCGACTCGGGATCACGTCGACAATGAATAACCGGAAGTCGCGTCGATGTCCACCCCAACCACCGCCGAGCTCGGAACGATTCGGGAGCTAGGCCGCGCCGCGCATGGTGGTGGCCATCAAGGGCTGATCGTTACGCCGACCGTGCGCGGGACCCGGGAGGGTGATCCCCCAACTCGCGGCGGGAGTTCCCTAGTACAGCGTCTTCTGGATACCTTCCTCGCTCTCGCGCACGTAGTCCTCGAGGCTCTTACCTTCCGGCTGGAGCTTGTCGTAGAGCACGCACGCCATCGACGGCAGAACGGAGCGATCCGGCCACGCCTCGGGCTCCCAGAGCTGGGAGCGCCGAAACGCCTTGGGACAGTGCAGGAAGCATTCCTCGACCTGGACGCCGATGGCGACGAGTGGCCGCTTGCCCTTCGCCGCGAGCGAGTCCAACACGTCCTCGTCGCGCACGATCGAGGCGCGGCCGTTCACGCGCAACGTTTCCTCGCGCCCGGGAATCAGAAAGATCAGACCGACGTGGGGATTGTCGATGAGATTACGCAGCCCGTCGAGGCGCTTGTTGCCCGGACGATCGGGGATCACGAGATGCTGCTCGTCGAGCACACGCACGAAGCCGGGCGCGTCGCCCTTGGGCGAGACATCGCAGCGGCCCGTGGCGTCGGACGTGGCCAGCAGGAGAAACGGTGCGTGGGCGATGAACTCCCGGCTCGGCGCGTCGATGAAGGGCGATTCCTTCTTGATCGCCCGCTCACTCGGCGTTCCCATCAGATCGCGCAGCTCTTTTTCGGAAGTTATCGTCCGCTTGAACATGTGAATCCTCCTCGCCGGAGTTGCGCGCTGCGCGCGAAACCCCGCGACCGTCGCTCAGCCAAAATAGTCGGAGGTCACGACCAAGTCAACGGTCGCTGTGGTCTCGCCGGACCGCGTACGGATACGGCCCCTCGGGTGATCTCCCCTCGGTGAACCGCCGAAGACCGAACGCGTCGATGTCGACCGTCTTCGCCCGGCCGTCCACGATCAGCTCGGCCATGCACACGCCGACGGCGGGCGCGATCTTGAAGCCCGAGCCGCTGAACGCGGTCGCGAGATAGAGGCCGTCGATGCCGTCCACGCGTCCGAGGATCGCGTGTCGGTCGCGGCTATAGCAATCGACGGCGCGGTAGCCGCGCGCGAGCGTGGCGCCTTCCATGGCCGGGATCCGATGCGTCAAGATCTGGGCACCGACGCTCGGCGCGCTCGGCGCGAGCACCATCGGCGCGTCGGGGTCGAGATCCCACTCCTGGCACGGCACGCCGACGATCGTGCGGATGCCGCTCTCGGGCCGGAAGTAGGTACCGAGCACGTTGTCGATGAAGATCACGTGGGGCTGCGCCAGCGCCCGCGGGCGTGTGACCTGCACCGTGTCGAGCCCTTTCGGCCGCGCCGGAAGCTCGATCCCGATCTCGCGGCAGATCCGCGGAGCCCACGCGCCCGCGGCCACGACGACGGCACCGGCGTCGATGCGCCCGGCGCTCGTCTCGACACCGATCACACGACTCTCGCGGCGCAGGATCGTTCGGACCGGAGACCACTGGCGGATCTGCGCGCCGAGCTCGGACGCCCGGCGCGCGAATCCATCCACCGTCGTGGCCGGATCCGCATACCCGCTCTCGGGCTCCCACGCGGCGGCGCCGATGTCATCGACGTTGGCAAAGGGCTGGAGATCGCGGAGCCCGCCGGGAGTCATCGCCACGGTATTCACGCCGATGCCGCGCAGCATCTCGACGTTCTTCCGGAGCGCGTCGGCGTACTGGGGAGCGACGACATTGACGAATCCGGTGTGGGTGAAGACGGGCGGCCCGCCCATGATCTCCGGCCAATGGCGGAAGATCGGAAAGCTGGCGAACGCGAGACGCGCGTCCCACTCGTTGGTGTAGTGCATACGGACGAGCGCGCTCGAGTGCCCGGAGGCGCCGTTGGCCAGCGCGGCTTGCTCGCAGAGCACGACGCGCTTGACGCCCCGCGCGGCGAGCGCATACGCGATGCTCACGCCGTTGACCCCGCCTCCGACGACGACGACGTCGGCTGTCTCGCTCACGCGGAATACCTTATCATGTGCTGAGCCCGCCGACGGTTTTCACAACCGGGTTTCGGCGGTGTTCTCACACATGATGGGTGCACAGCCGTTCGAGACGATCGTGGGCGCGCATCATAGCGAGATCTATCGCTACCTCCGACGGGTCACATCTCGACCGACGGAGGCGGAAGACCTGTCCCAGGAGACGTTCCTCCGGGCCTATCGGGCCTACCGAACCTTGAGCCCGGACGCCAACGTTCGGGCGTGGCTCTTCGCGATCGCCACCAATCTGAGCCGCAACCATTTTCGGTCGGAGAAACGCCGGCGGGTCGCCCACCAGGCCGTGTCGGTGGAGGGCCGCGAAGCCGATCTGGAGGGGCCGGAGGACGAGGCGCGGTTCGGCGAGGCCCGAACGCTCGTGGAAAGCACCGTCCAGAGCCTTCCCCTCAAGCAACGCCTGGCTTTCATCATGCGCAAGATCCACGATCTCGACTACGAAGCAATCGGCCGAGGCCTCGACTGCTCGGCCGAGAGCGCACGGGCGCACGTCTTTCAAGCCCTGCGCAAGATCCGGCTGAGTCTCAACGGTCACGAGCTTCCGCCCCCCGGAGGCGTCGAACGGCGGGCATCGCCTGCCGAGACCAGCCCGTTCGGCATGGAGCGACCGCGATGACGCGCAAAGCACGAGTGTGCCTCGAGATCGAACCCGACCTCATCGCCGCGGCCACGGGCGACGCCGAGCCCTCGACCACGCGGCGGGTCGAGCATCACATCGACTCCTGCGGCGCATGCCGCGGCGAGTTCCACCGCTATCGCGAGATCGAGGGTGTCGTGGGCGCACTCCGGCGTACACCGGCGGGGGCGGAAAGCGCGGCGCGGGCGCGCGAGGGTCTCGAGTCGAAGCTGGCGGATCTGAAATCGCGGCTGGTGTCGTACCGGGTGTTCCCGTCGCCGCTGGGACACATTCTCATCGCGCGCTCGGAGCACGGCGTGTCGCTCGTCGAATATCTGCACGGCCGCGCCGATGTGACGGCCTCCCGGCTCGGCCGGATCGCCGGGGTCGAGCTGCAGGAGGACGGCGCCGAGGTCGAGACGCTCTATCGTGAGCTGCTCGAGTACCTGCGCGGAGACCGCACGCGCCTGGAGTGGCCGCTCGATCTCCGTCTGGCGCGCAGCGACTTCCACCGCGCGGTGCTCCGCGCGACGGCCGCGATCCCCTACGGCGCCGTCACGTCCTACGCCGGCATCGCCGCCGAGATCGGCAAGCCGGCGGCCACGCGCGCCGTCGCCCAGGCCCTGCGCTGGAATCCGCTGCCGATCGTGGTGCCCTGCCACCGCATCATCGGAACCTCGGGCGCGCTCACCGGCTATTCCGGTGACAAGGTCGGGCTCAAGCAGCAGCTCCTCGCCGTCGAGGGCATCCAGGCAATGGGCAAACGCGGCAATTCGCGAGTCGCGCGCGACACGCTCTATCACTACGAGCGCAACGACCAGCACGAGTACTGCCTGCCGACGTGCGGCGGCATCGCGCGCCGTCCGATCGGGCCCGTCACCTTGCTGGCGTCGCGCGAGCTCGCCGGCTCGCTCGGCCTCGTCCCCTGTACGAGCTGCCGGCCGGATCTCCACCCGCTCGCCGCCTAGCACTTCTCCCGCCGTTTCACGCCGGCCTCGCCGCGGTGTCATAGGGAGCAGAAGGGGAGGTCGACATGCAATCCGCAATGCTTGGCATGCTGTCGCTGTTGGTCGCGCTGTTCCCATTCGGACTGCTGATCGCGGCCCTGAAGATCTCCAACTGGCGGCAGCAGGTTCGGCTCGCCGAGATCGCGCGCCAGATCGCGGTGACCGACGCGATCCACGCGGAGCTCGGCGCCGTCGTGTCGCCGGTGGTGCGCCGGAAGCTCGGGCGGGGTTGGCGGCTCGCGATCCCGGTGCCACTCGATCGGCCCGACACCGTCATGCGGGTGCTGAGCGCTGCGAACAGCGCCTTCAGCACCGCGGAACGGACGAGCCCGCGGCACTTCGAGGTCGTGCTGACGCCGCAGGAGCAACCCGTACCGCGACGAATCCCCATGACGGTTCCGGCGGCGACGCCGAGAGGGAGATCAGTGTCATGGACATGAACGTCTATCTGGTGGAGTGGTGGGCCAAGGAGCGTCTGGACGAGATCCGAGCCATGGTGGTGCGCGAGCAGCTGGCGGTCTCGGTGCGGCAACGGCCGCCGTTCCGGGTGGCGCTCGGTCTTGCGCTGATCAACATCGGACGGAAGCTGCAGGGCGGCCACGCGGCGGTCGGAGCTCCGGCGACCGGCGCCTCGGCCGCCTCGTAGCGGCGTCGCACCATCGGGGGAGCTTCGGCTCCCCCGATTACTTCTTCACGAATCCATTCTCGCGGTCGCTCGCCCGCGCTTGCCGGGCCCGCTTCGACGGGGGCCCATAGCCGCCTCCCCCCGAAGACTCGATCAGGAACACGTCGCCCTTCCGAACGGGCACGCCGACTTCCTTGGTCTTCAAGACGCGGTTCGCCCGCCCGCGCGACTCGAGCCGGTAGCGATGAGGCAAACCGTCCTTGCCGCCGAGGAGGCCATACGGGGCGTGGCGCACGCCGTCGCCGGCCGTATTGGCGACGGCAGGATCCTCGATGTCGACCCGCAGGCGCAGCACCGCGCCAACGCCGCCGCGATGCATGCCGTCACCGGCAGAGTCGGGTCTGAACTCGTGGCGCTCGAACGTCAGCGGGAACCGTGCTTCGGCGACCTCGACGCTGCCGAACTTGATGCCGCCGGCCGCCTGTCCCTCGCCCGCAGTCTCCCATCCGTCGCCCGCGACGCTGGCGCCGCCGCCGGGCCGTGCGTGGAACATGTGCCAGATGAACGGCTTGCGGGTCCGCGGATTCACACCCTTGATCGCGATGCGGAATCGCCGGCCCCAGCCGGAGAGGACGCGATCGGGGCACGCCGGCGCCAGGGCGCGGATCATCGCCTCGGCGATCTCCTGCGCGCAGTGATTCGTCGCGAG